>Ga0210397_10000006_pt1 | contig 318476 bp, 297 predicted proteins | sample IncBWH2OmetaG_FD_160126 | JGI IMG/M metagenome (GOLD analysis project Ga0210397, IMG submission 160126) | Forest soil microbial communities from Barre Woods Harvard Forest LTER site, Petersham, Massachusetts, United States - Inc-BW-H-2-O ... | reverse complement strand
TTCTCCTTTTCGTCCTAGCAAAGTCTCCGCGCCGAGATGCCTGGCGATTTACGTCAGGTACCACGAGTCGCTCTGACACTTACTGTGCAATTGAGAGCAGAATTGGCTCACAACTTCACTGATTCCTACTGGGTAAAGCACGTGGTGTTCAACATTCACAACGATTACGTGACACTACAAGAGCAGGGCTTCAGAGTTCCAAAACGAGTGGCGGACGAACAACATCCTTGGACGATCCCAAAATGGCTAGAGCAACCAGTTCTCCAACTTTTCATACACGCACTGGCGAGAGGTTACGAAATTCGAGAGCGCCAAGCGGCCAAGAGCCAGGCAGGTAGTTTCGATTGACTTTCAGACAGCCAACATACATACTCGTCGGTATGTTACGTATTCACAAGAGGAAGCGAAGGTTCCGTGATCCAGAGCGTACACGGGAACGCCTGCTGCAAGCGGCTTTTCGGGAGGTTCACAGATCAGGCTTCCAGAGTGCGGGCATCGATACAATTCTCGCCGCCACCAATGTCACCAAGGGAGCTCTCTACTACCACTTCGAGAGCAAGGAAGCCCTGGGATATGCCATCGTCGAAGAGATCATCGCAAAAATTGTCCAGGACAAGTGGTTGGGTCCTCTTCTTTGCGACGGGCAACCTATCGACATTTTGATCGGTATTGTCCGGGGGATACCGGGTCGGCCCGAAGACGTTCGAGCCGGTTGTCCACTGCTCAATTTGGCACAGGAGATGTCTCCACTCGACGAGCGATTCCGAAAGCGACTGGAGAGGATATTCCTTGCCTGGCAGGACGGCGTTGCTACGCTTTTGCGGAAAGCGCAAACTCAAGGAACTGTTCGCCGCAGCTTGAATCCAGACGAAGCGGCCAGCTTTCTGATCGCGATGGTCGAGGGCTACGGCTCGTTAGCAAAGAATGCTCAAGATACGAAGGTGTGGGAAGTGGGTATCACAAATATCGTGGAGTGGCTGAGGTCTCTTCGGGCGCCTCGTCAATCTCGGCGAGGGGGACCACGTGCCACGAATCGCGTTCAAGGCAAAGGGTAGCATCCTACTCTTGGATTTGGCCGACATCGTGGCTGTGCAGGCCGAAGGTAATTACGTTTCGTTGCAACACCGACCCAATCCCTATTTGGTGCACGAGTCCCTCTCGTCCATGGCGGAGAAGCTCAAACCCTACGGTTTTATTCGCATCCACCGCTCGGTAGTCGTGAATATTTCGGCCGTCGAGGTGATCCAGCCTTTACCGACCGGGGAGTACAGGCTGTGCGTAAAAGGTGGGAAAGAATACTTGGTAACGCGTAGACACAAACATAACCTCAGAGATCTGGCGCAACTTTGGATAGGCTCAGAGCGGCTTTGCGGCTAACAGCGAGCAACAGGCTTACCTCATTGTTCCGCCATAGCATTTTCCGTTGGCCCGTCCACGAACAGTTCTGTTTTTTTCATTACACTCGATCCATGAGCCAAGCGAATCTTGTCAAACAAATATCAGAAAACGTCCCGTCCTGTCCCCGAGTTCCCCCGCCCTGAATTCTCGAGTTTCCCGCAGTCAAAATGCCATCCGTTGTAAGGAATATCGTTGTAGGGTATCTAAAAAAGTGAAACAAGCCGCACTCGATGCCAAGAGGAGACAAAACAAAACAAGCCATGCCACACAGCATATCGACCTTGTTGATCCGCAATCTTCGTGATGTCTTCGGTGAAAACGACCCTGCGCGTCGGCGCGCGGCCATCGACGAGATTTACACTGAAGATTGCGTTTTCTACGACCCCAGCAAGGGAGTGTATCGTGGCCGTGACGAAATCGACCGTATCGCGGGCGCGATCAAAGCGACTCACCCTGAATTCCGATATCAGCCAACTACCGAGCCTGCGGAATCGGGCAATGGCGGGCTGGTCCGCTGGATATCGGGCCTCCCGGGTGAGGCGCCAGCTTACGCAGGTACTGATTTCATCACTGCCCGGGACGGCCGGATTGCCGCGCTTTATCTCTTTTTCGACAAGCTGCCCTGAGCTGCCGTTCCATCTGGAGTTGAGGCTCCGAGCAGGGACGGACGACGTTGCCGCAGAACCGTGCCAACCATTGCAGCATAGAACTACTGTGGTTGGTATTCCGGAGACAATTGTGCGCCGTAGTGCTGCGCTACCAACGCAGCGATGCGGGCAACGGTATCGTGTAGTGGCTCTGTTTCGCCGCGGTGGTGTCCGGTGAAAACGACCAGCACAACGGGCTGATTCTTAATGAAGAGGATGCCCGCGTCGTTGGCGACGAAAGGCTGGCCATCCCCGGTTTTGTGCGCGATACGCACGTCGCGGAGGTATTTGGGAAAGCGATTGTTGACTTGTTGTTTCTCCAGGGTCGCGAGCATGAATTCGCTGGAGGGTTTCGATACCAGCTTGTTCTGTTGAATCATTTCCAGCAGGTGGCCGATTTCGCGCGCGGTGCTGTGGCCAAAGTAGATTCCTGCATTGTAGATGGTTTGGTTGAATGCGGCCTGGACTTGGGCTTCGGAAAACTTGTCGAATGGAAATTCGATGGTTTTGTCCCCGCTCGCATTCTTGTAGCTCGGATCGAGTGTTCCCAGCCAAGTGCGGTCCCAATCCAAGTCAGAGAACTTGATTGATGTGTCCTTCAGGCCGAGTTCGTGCATGTAGCTGGTTACATTGGCGCGCCCCACTTTGTCGGCGAGCAGGTCCGTGGCGACGTTGTCGCTGATCATAATCATCAGCGTGATGAGATCACGGATGGTCGGGTTCAGGCCCGGCTGCATGGTGTAAAGCACGCCAGAGGGAAGGCGTTCGTCCGCTGCCCTCAGGGTAATACGATCGTTCGAGGAAAATTTTCCAGCTTCGGCTTGACGCAGCACTTCCGCCATAATGGCAATCTTGATGACACTAAATGTCTCGTAAACGGAATCAGCGTCCAGGGCAATTTCTTCGCCGGTCTTCAGGTTTTTCATGTATACGGCTATGTCCCCGGGGAACCCCTGACGGATGTTCTGGAGTTGAGACTTCAGTTGTTCCAGTTCGACGTTGGAAGCGGGCTTCGACTGAGCTTGTACACCGGAACACAGCAGAACCACTGACAAACCGATGGCGACTGCGCGTGAAACGACTCTCATACTGTTCTCACCTCAATCACAAGACGAAACAAGCAAGCCTCGCAGGATTGTACCCAACGTGAATCTATCATGCTCTCCCGGCAAGTCCCACTTAGCCGGAAACTGACCCACGTACACCTGGCCGCCGCGCCTTCTGCTTCTCAGTCTGCCTGTGCTAGCATCGTGCGTACCTTCTTTATGGCAAGCGCAAAGCGCTTGACGCGTGCTGTCTTTTGTGCGGCCGCGAAGCGGCCGACGACACGATGGATTTTTCGCTTAACGACCACCAAAAACTGATACGGGACACGGTTCGCCAATTCATGGAGGCGGAGGTGCGCCCGTCTGTGAAGGAGATGGAGAAGACGGAGAAATTTCCGGCGGAAGCCATCAAGAAACTGGGCGAGATGGGCTGCTGCGGGATGCTGATGCCGGAAGAGTGGGGCGGCCCGGGACTGGATACGATTTCCTATGTGCTGATGCTGGAAGAAGTGGCGCGCGTGTTTACGGCCATGTCCACGGCGCTGGGCGTGACGAATTCGGCGGTGCAAGTGCCGCTCTTGATGTTTGGTACGGAGGCGCAGAAGAAAAAATATTTGCGGCGCATGGCTACGGGAGAAACGCTGGGCGCGTTTTGCCTGACGGAGCCGGCCGCGGGTTCGGACGCGGCGGGGATTCAAGCGCGCGCGGTGCGTCACGGCGATTCTTACAAACTTTCTGGCACCAAGACCTGGGTGACCAACGGCAGCGTGGCTGGCGTGCTGCTGGTGTTTGCCAAGACCGATCCCGCGGCGGGCGGGAAGGGCCTCAGCGCGTTCCTGGTGGAGCCGGGGTTTGCGGGGTTTCGCGTAGGGCGGCATGAAGACAAGATGGGGCAGCGGTCGTCGCCTTCGGTGGAGATCTTGCTGAATGATTGCGTGGTGCCGGTGGAGAACCGGATGGGCGAAGAAGGGCAAGGCTTGAAGATTGCGCTGAGTGCGCTGGATGGCGGACGGATTGGGATTGCGGCGCAGGCGGTCGGGCTGGCGCAAGGGGCGCTGGAAGAGACGGTGAAGTACGCGAAGCAGCGCGGCGCCTTTGGGAAGAAGATTGCGGACTTCCAGGCGATTCAGTGGATGATTGCCGACATGCAGACGGAGATTGAGGCCGCGCGCGCGCTGACGTACTACGCGGCGTGGCTGAAGGACACGCATCCCACGAAACTTGGCGCGTCTTCTTCCAAGGCCAAGCTCTATGCCAGCGAAATGGTGAACCGCGTAGTGTATAAAGCAGTGCAAGTCCATGGCAGCGTAGGCTATTCACGCGAGACCGACGTCGAACGCATGTACCGCGACGCCCGCGTAATCACCATTTACGAAGGCACCAGCGAAGTGCAGCGCATGATCATCGCGCGCGAACTGTTGGGCGAAGACGGTAAGCAGAGGGTGGCGTCGAGATAAGCAAGGATGAAGGAATTGCTTCTTAACGGTGCCGAGTGGAAGACGTCGGATGATGTATACGACGCTTTCTTTAGGGCCGTCGGGGCTCCGTCTTGGCATGGTAGGAATTTCAACGCGCTGAATGACAGCATCTCAGGCGGGAATATCAATGAGGTCGACGTACCGTACTGCGTTGTGATCAAGAATTACGGCCTAATTGGTGCTGGGGCAAAGAAAATGGCAGACGATTTCATCGACTTGGTTCATGAAATTGGCGCGCGTGGATGTGCCGTCGAGATTCGCACCGACGAAAGGAATCGGTAGGGATTAGTGATAATCCGCAGACGCAGAAGACACCGAGAAGAGGAGTAGAGATTGGCAACAGGGACCGAGGGAAAGAAGAGCAGGGTATTGAGCGGAATGCGGCCGACGGGTCGGCTGCATATTGGGCATTATTTTGGGGCGTTGCAGAATTGGGTGCGGTTGCAGAATGATCCGGCCTACGACTGCTTCTACTTCATTGCGGATTGGCATGCGCTGACGAGCGATTACGCGGATACCAGCGCGGTAGCAGAGAACACGCTGCAGATCATGATGGATTATCTGGCGGCAGGCCTCGATCCACAGAAGAGCGTGATTTTTCAGCAGTCGGTGATTCCGGAGCATGCGGAGTTGCATTTGCTGCTGTCCATGGTGACGCCGCTCGGCTGGCTGGAGCGTGTGCCGACGTATAAGGAGGCGCTGGAGAACGTCAGGGATAGGGACCTTCATAATTATGGATTTCTGGGGTATCCGGTGTTGCAGTGCGCGGACATCGTGATCTACAGCAATCCGGGCGCACAACTTTTCGTGCCAGTCGGTGAGGACCAAGTTTCGCACGTAGAAGCCAGCCGCGAAATTGTGGTTCGGTTCAATCACTTTTATGGCATTTCCGTTGATCCGTATTTGCGTGAAAAGAACCTCGCATGGATTTACAGCAACATTGCAAGTGCTCTGAAAATAGAGGCTATCGTTCCCGGCGGCCTGACTGCATTCCCGCTGAATGACGAGGTGTGGGCAAGTGTCCAATCGAAGATTCGAAAAAAAATACAGGCCATTGGAATCGAGAATGCTCTAGAGCTAATTCGCCTCGCTATGGCCTCCGACTACATCAAAGCCTTGCAAGTGTTATCCGAGCCCCAGGCGATGTTAACGAAAACGCCGAGGATACCGGGGCTGGACGGACGGAAGATGTCGAAGAGTTATGGGAATGCGATTACGTTGAGCGAGACGGATGCGGACATTCGGGCGAAGACGAAGGTGATGGTGACGGACCCGGCGCGGAAGCGGCGGACGGACCCCGGAAATCCGGACGTGTGTCCAGTGTACGACTGGCATAAACTGTTCTCGGCGGAAGAGCCGGGGCGGCTGGAGTGGGTGCGGCAAGGCTGCACAACCGCAGGCATCGGCTGCATCGAGTGCAAAGCCGCGATGGCGGAAAATTTAATCAAGTGGATCGCGCCAGTGCGCGAGCGAAGAGTGAAGTGGGAGAACGACCCGAAGGGCGTGCTGGAGATTTTGGACGCTGGTTCGAACAAGGCCCGCACAGTCGCGCAACGGACGATGGAACGGGTGCGCGAAGCAGTGTTTGGGTGGGACAAGAAAAGGAAAGAGATCGGCGGGGCAGCGGCTAAGGCGTAGAAAAAAAAGATAGGAATTAACACAGAGAGCACGGAAAAGCGAGAGAAGATAACGCAGAAAACATGGGCTGGCCGGGCTAATGCCCGGCGCCTACATAAGAAAGAAAAAGAATGGCGACGCCGTACAAAATAAATATACCGATGTATGAAGGGCCGTTGGACTTGCTCCTTGATCTGATCCGTCAGCAAAAGATGAGCATTCACGACATCCAGATTTCCACGATCACCGCGCAGTATTTGGATTACCTGCACAAATTGGAAGAGCTGGATGTGGATGTGTCGGCGGAATTTATTTATATGGCGGCGACGCTAATCTACATCAAGTCGAAGATGCTGCTGCCGCCGGATCCGCTGGCGGGGCCGGAAGAGGCGGCGGGCGATCCGCGGGCAGAATTGGTACAACGGCTCGTGGAACACGAAAAATTTAAGAACGCAGCTCAACTTTTGTATCAGAAGCAGCAGATTGAAGAAAACGTGTGGTCGAAGCCGGACAAGTCGCTTTATAACGACGAGGGGACGGAAGGCGACCTGGTGGTTTCGCTGGTGGATTTGGTGAAAGTCTTCCAGCAGGTGCTAGAGCGGCGGAAGGAAGTTTCGCGAATCGAGCTGCGGCACGAAGAGTTTACGGTGGCGCAGATGATCGCACAGATCCGGGCGCAGATTCTGGCTAGCGCGGATGATTCGGTCAACTTGATTCAGTTTTTTGAGGCTTGCCCTTCGCGTCACGCGATGATTGTGGCGTTCCTGGCGGTGCTGGAAATGGTGAAATTGCAGGCAGTCGCGCTGGTGCAGGAAAAGCAGTTTGGGGAGATTTTGGTGCGGAAGCATAAGATGTTTGATCTGGTGTTTGATGAGAGCGGCGGGATTAAGCAGATAGACGAAGAATACAAATAGAAGGAGGTAAACGAGGTAGAGGAAGTAAATGAAGTAAAGGATTGAGAATCCCCGCCAGCAGAATACGCGGACATGGCTCAATCGAGGCGCGCGGATTGAGTTTCTCCTTTACTTCCTTACCATCCTTTATTTCCTTAGCCTCAGGGGTTTTTCATGACAAACGAAGAGAGAAGAGCGGCGCTCGAAGCGATAATTTATGCGGCGGATGAGCCGGCTACGATTGAACAATTGGCAAAGGCACTGGGGGAAGAGAAGCTGGCGGTGCAGGCGTCGCTGGATGAGCTGGTGGCGAGTTATGCGGGAGAAGAGCGCGGGATTGAAATTCGCGCGGTGGCAGGCGGGTACAAACTTTATACCAAGCCGCAGCAGCATGACGTGGTGCGGAGATTTATCAAGAGTTTGCGGCCGCCGCTGCGGCTGTCGATGCCGGCGCTGGAGACTCTGGCGGTGATTGCGTACAAGCAGCCGGTGACTTCGCCGGAGATTTCGGAGATTCGCGGAGTGAACACGGCGGGGGTGATCGGGACGCTGCTGGACAAACACTTGATTACCACAGCGGGGCGAAAGGAAGTGATGGGGCGGCCGATTCTGTATAAGACGTCGAAGGAGTTTTTGATGCGGTTTGGGTTGAGCGATCTAGAAGAGTTGCCTAGCTTGAAGGAGTTTGAGGCGCTGGCGCGAGAGGCGCTGGGAAGCGATGAGGGATTTGCGCCGGTGGATGAGTCAGCGATAGGCGATCATTCACATGAAACTCCCTCGGAAGCGATTGCGCACGTTGGGGAAGAGCTAGCCGAGGCAGAAGCGCAGCGCGAACACGAAGCTTTGGCAACGTCTGAAGGAATGCCTTCAGGACAGCTGGATGAAGATCCGCCGACAGTGAAGTCAACGGCAGCAGGCGAGTAAGAACCAAGAGAAGAAAAAGTTTTGACACAGAAGGCGCAGAGAGCAGCAAGTTGGTTGGGCTACTTTCGCTGAAGGGCATTTCGGTGAATCTCGAATCAATCCTCGTTACGATTGCGCGAATCCTCTACTACGTCCTGCCAACGGCGTTGGGCATCGGGCTCATCCTTGTGGGCCTGTTAGGGCAAGACTTCTATCGGGGACGTCATGGTGGGCGTCGTGCTCCCACCAGGCTAGGCAGAGGCTTCCTTTTAGCTGCCGGGACAATTGTGGTCGTCTTGTGGTTGCAACACCTGTATCACTTTCGAAATCGCATGTAATAGCTAGCGGAGCAAGGAATTCATTCAATGCAGGAAAGACTGCAGAAGATTATTGCCCGGGCGGGGATTGCTTCGCGGCGGCATGCGGAGCTGCTGATCCTCAGCGGACAGGTGAAGGTAAACGGGCGGGTAGTGAAAGAGCTGGGAACGAAGGCGGATGCGGCGAAGGACCGGATTGAGGCGGCGGGGAAAGTCGTCGAAGCGAACCTGGGGCGGCGCGTTTACATTTTGTTGAACAAACCGCCGGAAGTAGTGTCGGCGATGGCGGACCCGGAAGGGCGAAAGACGCTGCGAAATTTTTTGCGGGGATTGCCCGAGCGAGTGTACCCGGTGGGAAATCTGGAGTATGCGGCTTCCGGGCTGGTGTTCTTGACGAACGATGGCGACCTGGCGGCGCAGATGCTGAAGCACTGGGCGCAACTGGAGCAGGTGTATCACGTCAAGATCAAGGGAATGCTTACGCTGCCGGACCTGGAGCGGCTGGGGAAAGAGATTGGCGTGCGGATGCAAACGGTACGGCAGCCGGATGCTTCGCGGGGACAGCCGGCGAATTTCTGGTATGAGGTGCGGATGCGGGATTCAAAGAAGGAAGAGATGCGGCGAGTGCTGGTGAAAGAGAACCATCCGGTGGAGAAGTTGAAGCGGATTGGGCTCGGGCCGCTGTCGGTGGAGGGAATACCACGGGGGAGATACCGGTTGATTGAGCAGAGGGAGGCGGAGAAGTTGGGGAAGGTTGAGGGGGAGAAAAAGAAAGAAAAAGAATTTAACACAGAGGAAGAGAAGAGGAGACGCAGAGGACGCAGAGAAGAGAGAAAAACACCAGTCTGAAGACCGGCCATTACAACGGAGGGATTCCAGGTGAAGTATTACTTTATTGGGGAAATCGAGGTTACGGACCAGAGTTGGGTTCCGGATTACGTTCAGAATGTGACGGGGATGGTGGAGCGGTGGGGCGGGCGGTACCTGGCGCGGACGCCGCTGGTGGAGCGGGTCGAAGGGGAGCGCAAGGCGCCGGCGATGATGGTGATCCTGGAATGGCCTTCGAGGGAGAAGGCGATGGCGTTTTATGAGAGCGAAGAGTACAGGCCTTACCGGCAACAGCGCATTGCTGGGGCGAAGAATGAGTTCCTCCTGGTGGCGGGTGAGGACGTTGCCAAGGCAGCACAGATTCCTGCTTAGACGCTTTCTTATAGCTGGAGCTACGCGTTGTCGCTCCATGCGGCTGGGTTGACGGAAAAGTGGGAGCAAGCTCCCGCACTCCCAAGGAAGAATCCACAGTAAATGGCATCCGAAAGATTGCAGAAGATTATGGCGGCTTGCGGAGTTGCATCGCGGCGCAAGGCGGAGGAGATCATTGCGGCGGGGCGCGTGACTCTCAACGGCGCGGTGGTGATGGAACAAGGCACGAAGGCTGATCCGGAAAAAGACGTAATTTGCGTGGATGGCAAACCGCTCGCGAGCAAGGAGCGGCTTCAGTATTTCATGCTGTACAAGCCGAAGGGCTATGTGACTACGGTCAGCGATCCGGAGGGGCGACAGACGGTGATGGAGCTGATGAAGAATTGTCCGGAGCGGGTTTATCCGGTGGGGCGGCTGGATTATGCCAGCGAGGGATTGCTGTTGATGACGAATGATGGGGCGCTGGCTCAGAATTTGATGAAGGCAGGGTCGCATGTGCCGAAGACATATCTGGTGAAGGTGAGCGGGAAGCCGGAAGAGCGGGACATCGAACGATTGCGAGCGGGCGTGACCATTGAGCTGGAAGATGGGCGGCGGGTGAAGACGTCGCCGGCGAAGATTCGGCTCGTCGAGGATGCGGCGAATCCCTGGTATGAAGTGATCCTGATCGAGGGACGCAACCGGCAGATTCGGCGGATGTTTCAACGTGTGGGATTCAACGTAGAGAAGATCAAGCGGGTGCAGCTGGGGCCGCTGGTGCTGAATGTGCCGCCGGGAAAATACCGGGCGCTGACGAAGCGGGAAGTGGAAGAGCTAAAAAAACTGCAGGAAGAAAAGCACCGGTCTAAAGACCGGCCACTACAGTAAGAGAATAGCCACCACGCGGCCGCGAAGGATTGGCTGCGGGCCGCGAGGCGAAGTAGACTAGAAGAGATGACACGCACGATTGAAGAGCTGATTCCGGATTACCTTCGCGGATTACCCGTTTATATTCCCGGAAAACCGATTGAAGAAGTGGAGCGCGAGCTGAAGATTCAGGCGGTAAAGCTCGCTTCGAATGAGAATCCGCTGGGGCCGTCGCCGAAGGGGATTGCAGCGGCGCGAGCGGTGCTGGCGGATGCGAATCGCTATCCGGATGGCGGGACGCACCGGTTGCGCGAGGCTTTGGCGGAACTGAACGGCGTTGCTCCGGAAGAGATATTTATAGGGCTGGGCTCAAGCGAGATTATTGACTTGGCGGCGCGCGTGCTTTTGCGGGCGGGATTGCAAGGGCTGACGTCGGAGGGAAGCTACGCGCCGTTTTCGGTGGCGATACGCGCGAGCGGCGCGGAATTGGTGCTGGTAAGGCAGCGGGAATTTGCGTTTGATCTGGAGGCCATGGCAAACGCGATTACGCCAAAGACGCGGGTGATTTATCTGGCGAATCCGAATAATCCAACAGGCACGGCATTCTCAGGAGAAGAGTTTGAGGAGTTTTTGGCGAAGGTGCCGGACGGCGTGCTGGTGGTGCTGGATGAAGCATACATCCACTATGCGGTGAGCGTAGGGCTGCGAGATTCGGTGGCGGCCTACCGCAAGCGGAAGAACATGCTGATCCTGCGGACGTTTTCGAAAGTGTATGGACTGGCGGGATTGCGGATCGGGTATGCGATTGGAACGACCCCGCTGCTTTCCGCGATGAACAAGCTGAAGACGCCATTTAATACATCGGGAGTGGCGCAGGCAGCGGCGCTGGCGGCGCTGGACGACGCGGAGCACGTGGCGCGGTGCATTGAGACCAACGCGACGGAGCGGGCGCGGTTGTGCGCGGGATTGACGGAGATGGGATTGCGGCCAGTGACGAGCGAAGCGAACTTTGTGTTCATGGAAGTGGGCCCGGACGCGGGAAAGATCAGCGACGAACTTTTGCACATGGGCGTGATCGTGCGGCCGCTGGCGTGGATGGGATTTCCGGAAGCGATTCGAGTTTCAGTCGGAACCGCGGAAGAAAACGGCAAATTCCTGCGAGCGATGGCGGAAGTGCTGGCGAAACGCGCAGGAAAGAGCGTACTCGCCACCCGATGAGAGTCCTGGTGCCGGATGACGCGGCGAGCAGCGCTGACCCGATTCTTTATCTCCTGAAAAAATACAAAACCATCGCCGTGGTCGGATTGTCGTCAAGTCCGATGCGGCCGAGTTATCGCGTGACAGAATACATGCAGGGCGAAGGATACCGGACTATTCCGGTGAATCCGAACGAGAGAGAAGTGCTGGGAGAGAAAAGCTACGCGCGACTGGAAGACGTGCCGGAGAAAATCGAGATCGTGAATATTTTCCGTCGCGCGGAGGAAGTAGCGCCGGTGGTGGAGAGCGCGATTCGAATCGGCGCCAAAGTAGTGTGGATGCAGCAGGGTATTGAGCATGAAGCGGCTGCGGAGAAGGCGCGCGCGGCAGGGCTTACGGTGGTTGAAGATGCATGCATTCACATCGAGCATCGCAAAAGATTACGGCAACTGAATTCCTGAGTTTTGATACCATTTGCATCGTTATTTCATTGAGGAGAAACCGATGAAGCGGATCGGAAAGCTGTGCGCGTGTTTGAGCGTGCTCGGCGCGGCGGCAGCGATGGCGGCAACGCCGGATTGGGAGGCGCTGGGAAAGCGCTGGTGGGCGCACGTGCAGTATTTGGCGGACGACAAGTGGGAGGGGCGCGACACGGGCAGCGCCGGATATGAGATGGCTGCGGCGTATGTGACGAACAAATTCAAGAGCGCCGGACTGCAACCGGCGGGGACGGACGGTTATGCTCAGCCGGTGCGATTCCAGGTCGCGCAGACCGATGAGAGCGAGTCCTCGATCGCGCTGACGCTGGAAACCAAGACGCAACAACTCAAGCTAGGAGAGGATGCGTTTTTCAATCCGCATGCTGACGGCGATGCGACGATCACGGCGCCGGCGGTGTTTGCCGGTTATGGCTTGAGCGTACCGGAATTGAAGTATGACGATTTTGCCGGACTGGATACAAAAGGGAAGTTCGTGATTTACATCACTGGCGGCCCAGCCAGCATGCCGACGGAGATCAAGGCGCACTACCAGTCGCGAGACGAGCGACTGAAAGCGCTGAAGAAAAGCGGCGCCATTGGCACGGGATCAATTCCGAATCCGAAGGCGGCCGAAGTCCCCTGGTCGCGGACGGCGGGCGCGCGTCTGGAGCCGCGGATGGAATTGAGTGATCTCGGCGTTGCGGGAGAACCAAGTTTGCCGATCTCGATGGTGTTCAATCCGGCGCATGCGGAAAACCTTTTCGCGGGAAGCGGGCACACTTTTCAGGAAGTGCTCGATGCGATGAACGCCGACAAGCCGTTGCCGCGATTCCCGCTGGCGGTAACGATCCGGGCGCGAGTAAAGGTGAAGACGTCGGAGACGAAGTCGGAAAATATTATCGGCGTGTTGCCGGGGAGCGATGCGAAGTTGAGCAAGGAGTATGTGGTGGTCAGCGCGCACCTGGATCATCTGGGAATCGGCGAGCCGGTGAACGGCGACAAAATTTACAACGGCGCGATGGACGACGCGTCGGGTATCGCTTCGTTGATTGAAATTGCGCGCGGAATTAAGGAGTCGGGAGCGAAGCCGAAGCGGTCGATTTTGTTTCTGGCAGTGACGGGGGAAGAGAAAGGGCTGCTCGGGTCGAGATATTTCGCGGAACATCCTACCGTTGACAGGAAAAACATTGTGGCGGATTTGAATATGGACATGTTTTTGCCGCTGTTTCCGTTGAAATATCTGGAGGTGCAGGGGCTGAACGAATCGACGCTGGGGGAGGACGTGCGCGCTGTTTGCGAGGCGGCGGGCGTGCAGGTGCAAGCGGACAAGCAGCCGGATCACAACCGGTTCATTCGAAGCGATCAATACAGTTTCATTCGAAAGGGCGTGCCGGCGCTGGCGTTTAAATTTGGATGGGTGCCGGGAACGGCGGAAGAGAAGAAATTCAATGATTGGTACAAGGAGCGATACCACGGGCCGGCGGATGATTTGAGCCAGCCGGTGGATTTGGCGGCAGCGGCGCAGTTCAACGCGATTTTGGAGAAGCTGGCGTTGCGAGTGGCGGACGAAGCGCAGCGGCCGGCGTGGAAATCGGAGAGTTTTTTCAAGCGATTTGCGCAGTAGGAACAGCGATGGGGAGTTTGGCATTGGCCCGCGTGGGATGATGGCGCGGGCCAATTTTATTTTGGAGAGCCGAGGCCTGAAGCGGTAACGCCTGGGCGACGCAGGGCACAGCAATGCTGCGCCCCTACAAGGGAAGAAGCGAAAACGGATTAGCGGGGGAGAGGAAAGACGAGGAGGTTGCGTTTGCCGGTGATTACTACGGCGAGGAAGCGGCCGTCGGGGGAGATGGCGAAGTCGCGGAAGGTGAGGCCGTGGAGAATGGGTATGGCCTGCGGCTGAGAAATCGGAATTTCCTGGCCCTTCGAGGATGGGCTTAGGGGCGGGAGATCGATCCAGACGAGGTCACCGGATTTCTTCTCGATGGCGCGCTTGAGAAGGATGCGCGATTCGTCGGGCGACCAGCGAATGACGCCGAGGCCAACGCGAAGACGCGCGAGATGGTCGGGGGAAGCGAGGTCGCGTACTTCGAGAATTTCCTTGTCGAGGAAGTAGGCCACTTTCTTGCCAGACGGAGAAACGCTGAGGCCGCCTCCATAGCCGTCGAGAGTCGCAAGCTCCATTTCATCGTCGCTCAGCAGGTCGAGACGCTGGAGGCGTGAGGGACCGGTTTGCGAATGGTCCTGCTCGATGGCAATGGTGGAACTTGTCCCAGGAAGCGGCGCAAGGTCTCGAAAGGTGCGGCCTTCGTAAACGGAGGGAAGGACGCCGAGCGAGATGCGCGTGAACTTGAGGGAGAAAAGCTGGCGGGGCTTTACTGATTCCGAGAGGTAGCCGATGGTGCCGCCATCGGGAAGCCAGAAAGAATCGGCGGCATCGAGGATGAGGCTGTCGCCTTTGGCGATGCGAATCTCTTTTCCGTTGTCCTCGAGGAGAAGCGTTTGAGAGGAATCCTGCGTTTTGCCGGAGTCGTCAACGACGGCGGTGGTGAAAAGTTCGGCGAGGAACATGCGGCCGTTGGGCGACCAGCGAAAGGAATCAACGATGTAACTGAACGGCTGGTTGCTACGCGTGAATTTCTGCCCTTCGAAAATGCGGCGGCGTTTGCCGCCGGAGTCCTGAATCCAGATGTCGTCGTGCTCGAGGTCGTAGAGTTTGGTTTTGAGGTTGCGGTTGACGGAAAAGACGATGCGGCCGTCCGGGGCGTAGGCGAAGGCGGTGATTTCCTCGTCGATGGATTGGACTGGTTTGTCGAGATCTTGCGCACGGCTAGCGGGGATGGAGCAACAGCCGGCGAGAACGCAGAACATCGCGCAGAATTGGCGGAGCCATCGAAACCGGCTGCGGGCGCAAGGGCAGATCATGGTTTCGGCTGCAGTCCGGTGTAGGGATTGCAGCATGGGGCCTGCGCGGGCTTGAATTCCATGAATTCGATGCGGGTCAGGTCGGGGTCGTAGATGTCGTAGGACCATTTGCCGTCGCGGCCGATTTCGGGCTGGTCGGTGGACTTGAGGCCGTTGCTACGCAGGCGCGCGGCGGCGGGTTGGATTTTTTCAACGGCGAAGGAGAAATGATTCTGAACGCCGCGCTCCTGTTTGTTGGCGTTTGGCGCAATGTTGAGCATGTATTCGATCCAGTCGGTGCCCTCGGGGACTTGAATCTCCCACCAGTCGTTGTCGGCGTCCTTGAAGCCGCCGTGCCAGTACATGCGGAAGCCGAGGAGGTCCATGTAGAAGCGGTCTTCGACGGCGTGGTCCTTGACGATGAATCCGGCGTGGACCATGCGGGTGCTGACCTGCTGTGTAGGCGCGGTGAAGAAGCGCGAAGCGGGAAGCTGGACGAAGGCAATGGGGTGGTTTTCGGGATCGAGAAGTTCAAAGTGCTGGACCCCGTTGGGTTCTTTCTTGATGTTGCCGGCAGCGATGTGGTGCGCGAGGAGGTAGCGGCGCATCTGCTCGACGTCGGGGGTGGCGAAGGCGACTTCGGCGAGGAGATTTTCCGGGGCGCCGGAAGTTACTTGCACCAGCTCGATTTGCTGGCGGTCATTGACGGTGAAACATGGATTGACGACGCCGGTGCAGCCTGCTGTCCCGGGAGCGAGACCCAGAATACGATTGTAGAACTCACGAGATTTGTAGAGATCCGTGGAATAAATACGGACGCGTGCGATGCCGGTGACGGGCGGGCGCGCGGGCTGATCTTCCGCAGTGAGCGGGAGAGATGCGAAACACGCAGCCAGAAGGAAGAGGAGCCGGTTCATTTGCGGACGAATGCATTTTGACATGGGGCAATGGCGTTTGGGAAACGGATCACGGTTTGGGTCCCGGGTGCGGGCCGGCATACTCCGAGCAGCAGGGCTTTTGCGCAGGAGTGAATTCCATGAATTCGACGCGGGTGTCGTCAGGATCGTAGAGGTTCAGCTGCCATTTGCCGTCGCGGCCAATTTTGGGTTGCTCGTTACCTGTCCAGCCATTCTTGCGGAGTTGCGCTTCAGCGGCGTGAATGTCGGTGACGCCCAGGGCGATGTGATTCATCACGCCTAGAGTGTGATGGTCGGCGTTGGCGGGAACGTTGAGCATGAATTCGATCCAGTCGGTGCCGTCGGGAACTTGCATGTCGATCCAGTCGTCCTTGTCGTCCTTCATGCCGCCGTGCCAGTAAGGGCGGAAGCCGAGAATGTCTTTATAAAAGTGATCTTCCGCGGCGCGATCCCGGACAACAATTCCAGCGTGAATAAGGCGAACAGATTTTGGAATCGTTACACGTGGACGATTCATTGGGCTGGGCTGAGGTTGGATAAACTCGATTTGATATCCGTCAGGGTCCGCAACGATTAGACTCGGGTCTCCGTCAACTGGATATACCTGTTGAAAAGAGATCCCCTTCACACGCAGAAATTCAGTCATTCTCTGGATGTCGTCGATTTCAAATCCTATGCTCTTCAAAAGCGAGGACTTGGGCAGAGAGGGTCTTGGGAGGGATGATGAGTTCCACAGCAGAACGCTCTGACTGCCAGAAAGCTGTAGCCAGAGGTATTGCTGCGAATCTTTGCAGCCAACACATTCCGCGATCCCCGGATCCAGTGTGCCATAAAACTTCTTGGCCGCCGCCAGGTCCGAGATGTGTATCTCGACGTGCCTAATCCCCAAAATGCGCGGACGCTTGGGAAAATCGTCGGCAGATGCTGCGGAGCAGCAAAGAAAAACGAAGAGGAGAACTGGCCGCTTCATTGAGTCACCTTAGGTTTCGCGAGACACTTTTGATTTTATCTTACGAATTTCGTCGAGGCGTTGGCGTAAGCGCTGCTCGAATCCCTCGTCGGTGGGCTTGTAATAGGTGCGACCGGCGAGATTGTCGGGGAGGCAGGACATGTCGGTGACTTTTTCTTCGAAATTGTGGGCGTATTTGTAGCCAGCGCCGTAGCCGATGTTTTTCATGAGGCCGGTGACGGCGTTGCGGAGATGAAGGGGCACGGGATCGGCTTCGGTTTTCTGGACGTCTTCCAAGACCGCCCCGTAGCCGGTGTAAAGGGCGTTGGATTTTGGCGCGAGCGAAAGATAGACGGCGGCTTGTGCAAGGGCGAGATGGCCTTCGGGCGCGCCGAGGAAATCGAAGGCGTCTTTGGCGGCGAGAGTGACGGCGAGCGCGCCGGGCTCGGCGAGGCCGATATCTTCGCTGGCCATGCGCACCATGCGGCGCGCGAGATAGAGCGAGTCTTCGCCGGATTCGAGCATGCGCGCGAGCCAGTAGAGCGCAGCATCAGGATCGGAGTTGCGGACGGATTTGTGCAGCGCGGAGATGAGGTTGAAGTGCTCTTCGCCGGCTTTGTCGTAGCGCAGGAGTTTTCTTTGCAGGACGTCTTCGAGGAGTTCGGGAGTGATGGTTCGAACGCCCGCTGAATTCAGTTTTGCACTTCGAACGGCGAGTTCGAGCGTGTTGTAGGCAGCGCGGGCGTCGCCGTTAGCGAAGGAAGCGATTCGAAAGAGGATGTCGTCGGACGCTTCGATGGACTCGTTGCCGAAGCCGTGCTCTTTGTCGTTGAGGGCGCGGCGAAGAAGCTCAGCGATTTGCGGCGTGGTGAGCGGATCGAGGACGTAGACCTTGGTGCGGGAAAGAAGCGGCGAGATCACTTCGAACGACGGGTTCTCGGTGGTGGCGCCGATGAAAATGATGTGGCCGGCCTCGACGTGTGGGAGAAAGGCGTCCTGCTGGGCTTTGTTGAAGCGGTGCACTTCGTCGACGAAAACAATGGTTCTGTGGCCCGAACGGGATTTTTGTTCGGCGACGGCCATGACTTCCTTGATTTCCTTGATGCCGGCCAGAACGGCGCTGAAGGAAACGAATTCGGAGCTGGTCAGGCGCGCAATGAGCCGCGCGAGCGTGGTCTTGCCGCAGCCGGGCGGCCCCCAGAAGAGCATGGAGCCGAGATTGTCGTTTTCGATTTGAACGCGCAGCGATTTGCTGGGGCCGAGAAGCTTTTCCTGGCCGATGAATTCGTCAAGCGTGCGCGGGCGCATGCGCTCGGCGAGCGGCTGATTGGCCGCTGGGACGTCCGGCTCGGCCGCGTTCGGCAAATGGGAGAAGAGGCTCACGGTGTTGTTCGAGGCTGCGACAATGAATTTCGTTGGCGCGCGGCTTCGTAAAACAGCACCGCCGCGGCGGCGGCCGCGTTGAGGGATTCTACGCCGCTGGCCATAGGGATTCGAATGCGCGCATCAGCGCTGCGCTCGATTTCTTCGGGCAGGCCAGCGCCTTCGTTGCCGACGAGCAAAGCGACAGGCTGGCACCAATCCACTTCCCATGGCGCGAGGAGCGGCTGGTCACCTTGCTGCAGCTCGTGCACGCTGGAAGCGAGTGTGCGGACGCCGGCGACTTTGAGTTGCGCGAGAAGGATGGGGAGCGAGACTCCGGCCAGGATGGGGAGATGGAGCGCAGCACCCGCGGACGCGCGCAGCGCTTTCGGAGAAAAAGGATTCGCGGTGCCGCTGATTCCGGAAGCGGCGGTAGCGGCGCCAGTCGCGCCGAATGCGGAAGCGGTGCGCAGGATGGTGCCGACGTTTCCAGGATCCTGGACGCCGGCGAGAACTACGACTAGGGAGGCGCAAGCGGATTCGGGGGTGCGCACCAGATCGTCAAAAGAAGTTTCTTTCGGATGAACCAAAGCCGCCACTCCTTGCGGGTGCTCCGTGTCGGCAAGGCCTTCGAAGAGGCGGTCGGTAGTGCGGAGGACGGGGAAAGCCATTTCGGGCCGATCGATGAGGGGGGAGAGGCGTTCGTGATGGCGCTCGCCGGATTCGCTGAAGAGCACGGCCTGAATGCGGCAGCCGGAACGCAGGGCTTCTTCGACAAGGCGGGGGCCTTCGACGCCGACGAATCCGCCTTCTGTGGGCAGGCCGCCGCGAAGAGCCATGCGGAACTCCTTGAGCCAACGATTGTCGCGGCTGGTGAGGAGCGTGGGATCGCCCGCGGCGCGAGCGTTGCGAGCGGCTTTTCCGGGCGTGGCCATCACCGTGGAGGGTAGCAAATTTGGTGCTACGGAGGCCAATTCTCGCACGTTCGAATCGTGAGGCGGTTTGAAGTCCGGGAAGGAGGAGGAGGTCTGTAATTATTGACACTATGCGGTTTCTCACAGGCTCTGTAGGATCAGAGCACTTGAACGATTGCATCACGAGGATCGACCGCTTGAGAGATCTTGGGCAAAGAGATTGCGCAGATGGCAGGACTGAAATTCGAAGGTCGCAAAGGGGAGGAATTATCTTGAGAAAACAATCGCTTTTGTTCATGGCTGTGCTGGCTATCCCGGCGCTTTTGCTGGCCAGTTCGCCGAAGATGGAGCTGAGTTGGAAGAATCCCGACTATAAGGGTGCGGGAGTCTTCAAAAATATTCTGGTGCTGGCGCTCAATGGCAAAGTGGAGAACCGGGCGGAGTTTGAGGACGAGCTGACGGCGGCAATTACCAGGCCTGGCGTTCAGGCTACGCAAAGCTATGTGTTCCTGCCGCGGCCGAACTCGACGCCTATCGACATCAAGGATTTGAAGGAAGTGATCCAGGAACAGAACTTCGATGCAATCGTCGTGTCGCGATTGACGAAGGCGGAAATCAAAACGACTTACGTGCCGGGCGAGGTCTACACGCCGCTTCCGGAGTACGGGAATTTTGCCGCATTTTACGGCTTCGTGACTCCCGAGATCTATACTCCGGGCTATCTCGAGAAAGAAAAGATTGCGCGAGTGGAGACAAATTTTTACGCCACCGCGAAAACGAATGGACAACTGGTGTGGACGGGGACAACGAATGCGTTTGACGCCAATTCCGCGATGAAGGCGATCAAGGATCTGGTCAAGATCACGATTAAAGAGCTGGAAAAGAATGCGGTGCTCCCGCCGAAGTCTTAAAGAAAACCAACCAGAGATCTGTCGGTGAGGATGTCTGCCGCCGAGCGAGCCTTCGGACGAATCTCTCAGTCGAAGGGAATCCCCGTTTGGCGGGAAATGTCGCGCAGGTCTTCGAGGATGGGTGGGATTAGTGGGACCCCTTTTTCGCGGCGCAATTTTTCGGCTTCGCGCTCGGGATCACCGGGAATGAGCGGGCCGTTCGTGCCGGGAGCCGGCTTGGTGCCGCGGAAGACGCGGATGTAGTCGTCCACCTGGCGCTTGAAAGAATCCACCTCCATGAAGCCGTCAATGCGCATGGCGCCGAAGAAATGGCCGATGCCTTTGCCGACGCTGCGCGTGGAAATTTCCTGGCGCAGGGCGAAAGGCGGCGCGAATGGCCCCCAGTTGGCGCCGCTGAGAACGGCGCACAGCATGTCCACCATCATGGCCAAGGCGTAGCCTTTGTGGCCGCCGCGTTCGCGGTCGGAACCGAGCGGCGAGAGTGCGCCGCCGTTGACCGCGTCGTCGGGGTTGGTCGTTACGCGAGCCTGGCTGTCAATCGCCCAGCCCGAAGGGATTGGCTCGCCGCGGCGGCGGGCCATTTCGATCTTTCCATATGCGGCGGCGCAGGTGGCCATGTCAATGACGATGGCTGGCTCGTCTTTTCCGGGGAAGGCGATGGCGATGGGATTGGTGCCGAGCATGCGTTCCGCGCCGAACAGGGGCGCTACCAGCTTCGCGGAGTTGGTCATGGCCCAGCCGATCAGGTCGCGTTCCAAGGCCTGCAGCACATAGTAGCCCGCGATGCCGAAGTGGTTGGTGTTGCAGACGCTGACCCAGCCGGAACCCGCCTTCTCCGCCATGTCCATGGCCATGCGGTTGGCTTGCGGGCCGACGACCAGGCCCAGGCCGTTATCGCCGTCAACAGTTGCCGTGCTTAGCGTTGAGCGGACCGTGCTGATGCGCGGTTTGGGATTGATCATGCCTTCATTCAGCAGACCAAAGTAGCTGTGCAGGCGGGCTACGCCGTGCGAATCAATGCCGCGGAGGTCGGCGCTGGCGAGCACTTCGGCGGCCTGCGTGGCGTCCTCTTTGGGGACTCCAAATTTGAGAAAGACGCGAATGCTGAATTCGCGCAAGGCATCGATGGGGAAGATCTTGGCTTGGACGTCGGGCATGCTGACCTATTCCTTCTCTGGATTCAGCCCAGAGTTGAGATTTATTGATATCAAATCTTTTCTTCCCGAAAAGAACATAGGCCAGGGGAGAAGTGGCGTCAAGCATGCGAAGAGGGGGCCGGATCGCATGCCGCTCGCGCCGCCAACAGGCTCTTATTGCGCGGGTTACGGGGGTATGGTAGCGTCGCCCAAATAAGGGCAGCGTTGGCGGAACGCTGCGAGGTGGCACCACGACTTCGCCAAGGGCCAAAAAGTTGCCGGCAGAACTCCTGCGCGTGAATGCGCAAACTCCCGAAGCGGATGTGCTGCGCTATGCGGCGGATTTTCTTGCGCGTGGCCGCGTAATCGGGATTCCCACGGACACGTTTTACGGCTTGGCTGCGGACCCATTCAATTTAGCGGCGGTTGACGAGATTTACCGCGTGAAGGGGCGGCCGGAGGCGCGGGCGCTGCCAATCCTGGTGAATTCCGTCGAACAAGCGATTTTGCTTTCGCGCGCGGAAATATTCGACAGCCTGGTGCCGGATTGTATGCCGCGGAATTTTTTGCGGCTGGCGCATAAATTCTGGCCCGGGGCGCTGACGATTGTGGTGGAGGCGGCCAGCCGTTTGCCGCTGAAGGTAACGGCGAACACCGGGAGAGTCGCTCTGCGCTGGCCGAAGAGTCCCGTTGTAGAAGGGTTGATCGAGGAGTTCGAAGGGCCGATCACCGGGACGAGTGCGAACATTTCGGGATTCCCGTCGTGTGCGAGCGCGGCGCAGGTGATGAAGCAACTGGGTTCGCGGCTGCCGCTGGTGATGGACGCGGGAGAAACGGGAGCGACGCTGGCGTCGACGATCGTGGAGTTAAATGGCGATGAATGGAAGATTGGCAGGGAAGGCGCGATTCCCGTAGCGGAGATTGAGAAGGCGCTGAAGTAAAGCTGGTGGCCGCTATTTGCCACTCGGGCGAAGAGTGGTAAGAAAATTATAGTCACCCGTAGGGGAGAGATCGATCGCGCCGAGCGCGCGGCGGTGGACCGAGATAACGTCGTTGAACCACATGGGAAGATAGGGAAGGTCTTCCGCCAGGATTTTCTGCACTTCACTGCACAAGAGTTTCCGTTTTTCCTGATTCATTTCTACGCGAATCTGGTCGGTCAGCACGTCTACGCGCGGGTTGCGGTAGTGTCCGCGATTGGCGCCGTCGGGTGGGAAACGCTTTGACGAGAAAGCGTATTCAAGAAAGTCCGGATCGGTATTTGCCCCGACCCACCGCTGATAAGTGATCTGGAAATTTCCTTTCGAAACGTCGGAGAAGAGCGTGGCGAGTTCGAGCGGGCGAAGTTCGAGCTCGACGCCGACGCGCCGCCACTGTTCCTGAAGAGCTGCCCCGATGAGGCGGGCTTGTTCCTCCGTGGAACATTTCAGCGTGAGATGCAGTCGCACGCCGGATTTCTGGCGTGGAAAACCTGCGGCTTCGAGGAGTTGTCCGGCTTTGGCGGGATCGAACGGATATTTCGCGAGATCCGATTCGGCGGCCCAGAGTTCTGCTGGGAGAACGCCATTTGCAATATTGGCTTCACCGTGGAGGAGAAAACGGATAAGCGATTCGCGATCGGTGGCAAGCGCGAGGGCCTGGCGAAGTTCGCGACGGGAGAGGGCGGGATCTTCGAGATTGAAACTGAGGTAGGTCAGATTCGTGCCGGAACGCTCGGTGACCGCAAGATCGGGCTGGCGCGCGAGCACGGGAATAATATCCGGAGATAGGGAGCTCATCTCCAGATCAGCGGAACCTTTGCGAAGTTCGAGGGCGCGAACGATGGCGTCGGGAACGATGCGGAAGCGGATGCGCGTGAGCTGTGGCGCGGAGGGGGCGTATTCAGGATTGCGGTCGATGACGACTTCTTCGTCCTGCGATTGTTGAACAAAGCGAAAGGGGCCGGAGCCGACAGGGTGGCGCGAAAAATCCGGGCCGGCGTTTGCGGGAACGATTCCAATGGCGGAGGAGATGAGATTCAGCGGGAAAGAAGCGTAGGGTTCGCTGAGATGAAAGATGACGGTGAGCTCATCCGGGGTTTCGATGGAACTCACCATTCGCAGGGCTCCGCGCTTGGGCGATTTGTTGGCGGGATTGCGGATGAATTCGAAAGTGGTTTTCACATCGGCGGAGGTCAGCGGCCGACCGTCGTGGAAACGGATACCGCGGCGAAGATGGAAAACGTAGGTGAGCGGGTCGGGTGTATCCCAGGATTCGGCCAGGCTGGGGTGGAGATTCATCTGATTATCGCGCTCGAGCAGGCCGCTGAAGAGCAGTCCATCGATGCGCTGGGATTGCGAATCGGTGGCGAAGCGCGGGTCGAGATTCGTGGGGCTGGATTCGATGAGAAAAGTGAGAGCAGCGGGATCGTTGCGAGATGAATTCGAACAGGATGCGAGGCAGAACGAAGTAATGACGTAAGGAAGTAAGGAGGTAAAGAAAAGACGGAGGGTTGAGTGGCGGCAGTCAGCGCGGCGGGGCATAGGAGATTTTACCGAGAATGGCCGGGCCGCGGGCGCCCGTTGCGGATGGCAGGTTCGATGGGCGCTGGTGAAAGGTTTCGTAGGCGAGCAGGGCAAAGGCGAAGGCTTCTTTGGCGTCCTCGGGGATGCCGAGGCGCGAAGAGGGCAGAACTTCTATGTTGGGAAGTGCCGCGGCAAGCTGGGCAAGAATCAAAGGATTGCGAGCGCCGCCGCCGGAAACGATAAGCTGCTGGATTTTTTCTTTCGGGAGAACGAAGCGATGCAACGCGTCGACGACAGAAAGTGCGGTGAAAATAGTGGCGGCGCGGATGAGGTCGTTAGGTTCGGCGTGATAGCGGCGGCCGAGAGCGAGTAACTTTTTTGTGTAGGCATGGCCGAAGTATTCGCGGCCGGTAGACTTGGGTGGACGGAGCTTAAGATAGGGATCGCGCAGGAGTTCGTTGAGGAGTGCGGGGATGCTGCGGCCCCGAGAGGCGAGATGCGCGTTGGCGTCGAAGCGCTTGCGGCCGTGGGTGAAGTGGGAGACGAGAGCGTCAATAAGCATATTCGCCGGGCCGGTGTCGAAGGCGAAGACTTGTTGTGGCTTCGCCCCTGCTGGAAGAACGGTGATATTGGCGATGCCGCCGAGATTGAGGGAGACACGGCCGAATTTTGCGTGGCGATAGAGTAGATAATCGGCATAGGGAACGAGTGGGGCGCCTTGTCCGCCGAGGGCAATATCTGCGGGGCGAAAATCGCAGACCGTCGTGATGCCTGTGCGCGCGGCGATAATGGATGGTTCAGCGATTTGTAGGGTTGAGGCGACCTTGCTGCCAAAGAAATACGCGGGGATGCCTTGATGGAATACGGTTTGGCCGTGAGAGCCGATTAGATCGACTCGCGAACGCGAAAGGCGAAAACGCGTGCACGCGCTCAGAGCCGCGCCAGCAAAAGCTTCTCCCAGACGAAAATTAAGCTGGCTCAGTTCGTTGGCCGTGATCAGGTGACCTTCGGCGACGTGAAGGATTTCCTTTCGCAGCGCTGCTGTGAGCTTCACAGAGGTGTGCCCCATGAGTTTGGCATTCAGCCTCGGCGGAGCACCGAAGATGCGCGCGAGAGCGACGTCGATACCGTCGGCGGAGGTTCCGGACATCACGCCAAGTACAAGCATGGGCTTGTCGCTCATAAGATTTGTTTTTTCAGCTCGGCAAGGAGATTCAGGGCGTCGAGCGGCTTCAGTTGATCGAGGTCGGCGCGGCGCAGTTTTTCGAGCACTTCGCGGTCGAGGGTGGTGAACAACACCTGCTGATGGCCGTTTTTGTGGGCGATATCGGACGCGCCGGGGGAGAGCGTTTCGCTGAGTTCGTGCTCGCTCTGTTCATGTTTTTTCAAGACTTCGCGCGCGCGCTCGACGACGCTGCGCGGAAGGCCGGCGAGGCGCGCGACTTCGATGCCGTAGCTCTTATCGGCGCTGCCGGGTTCGACGCGACGCAAAAAAATAATCTCGCTGGGCGTTTCTTTCACGGACACATGCACGTTTTTCACCGCGGGCAACAAATCGGCAAGCTCGGTGAGCTCATGGTAGTGCGTGGCGAAGAGCGTGCGCGCGCGAGTGTGTTTTTGCAGATGCTCGACCACGGCCCAGGCGATGGAGAGACCATCGAAGGTCGACGTGCCGCGTCCGACTTCATCGAGTAGGACAAGGCTCGCTGGTGTGGCGTGGTTGAGAATGGCGGCGACTTCGCTCATTTCGACCAGAAATGTGGAACGCCCGCGCGCAAGATTGTCGCTGGCGCCGATGCGCGTGAAGATGCGGTCGGTGATGGGCAGCTTGGCCTGCCGCGCGGGCACGAAGGAACCCATCTGGGCCATCAGAACGATCAAAGCGGACTGCCGTAGGTAGGTGGATTTCCCGCCCATGTTTGGTCCGGTGATAAGCAGAAGCTGCTGCCTGCCGGGTTCGAAGCAGAGATCGTTGGGAACGAAACGCTCGCCCTTCTGGCGCAACAGCTCTTCGATGACGGGATGACGGCCACCAATGATCAGGAGTTCTCCGGCTGAGTTGAACTCCGGCCGGCCATAGCCGCGATCGGCGCCCAGTTTGGCAAACGCGGTGAGCACGTCGAGTTGCGCGACGGCGGCAGCGGTCCGACGCAGGCGCACGGCTTTGGCAGCGACGAAAGAACGCACTTCGACAAAAAGTTGGCGCTCGATTTCGAGGATGCGCTCGTCGGCGGCCAGAATCTTGCGTTCATATTCCTTGAGCTCCGTAGAAGTGAAACGTTCAGCGTTGACGAGCGTCTGCTTGCGCTCATAATCCGCCGGAGCCAGGGACAAGTTGGGTTTGGAAATTTCAATGTAATAGCCAAAAATCTGATTGAAACGAATCTTGAGCGAAGCGATGCCGGTGCGTTTGCGTTCCCGCTCTTCCATGGCGGCGATGATCTGTTTGCTGTGCTGGCTGAGGTTGCGGAGCTCATCCAGTTCGCCGTGATAGCCGCTGCGGATCATGCCTGGGTCGGTCGCCAGAGCGGGCGGCTCGTCGGCGATGGCGCGTTCCAGGCGTTCGCGAACATCAGTGAGTTCGTCGATTTCCTGGTGGAGATGGCGAAGAAGCTCGCTACCACCAGCGGGTGGCGGCGTGAGGAAATTCTTCAGCACCGGGAGCTGCACCAGAGATCTGCGCAGCGCCACAAGTTCGCGCGGCGAAGCCAGCCCCAAGGTAATCCGGCTGGTGAGCCGCTCAAGATCAAGGATGCCTTTCAGCTCCTTGCGGATTTCACCCCGGACCACAGTTTGCTGGACAAGGTGAGTGACTGCGTCGAGCCGGGCTTCGATGGCTTCCCGATCGATGAGCGGCCGGAGAATCCACGAGCGCAGCAGCCGCGCGCCCATGCCCGTGACAGTGACGTCCAGTACGGCAATGAGCGTCGCGGGGCTGCCGCGGCCGGACTCTTCAGTGAAGATGGGCGCAAGAAGTTCGAGATTCCGAACGGAGACGGGATCGAGAATGAGAGCGTCGTGCTGCTCGTAGTAGCGGACGCGGTCAAGGTGCTGGAGCGCCTCGACGCTGGGCGCGGCGTTGCCTGCATCCGGCTCCGAGCGATCGGCGGAGCGGGCAGCGTTTTCGCGGAGATAGTGAACGATGGCACCCGCAGCGGCAAGCGCTTGCGGATGATCGTCGAGCCCGAAGCCGGTCAGTTCCACGACGCCGAATTGTTCGCGGAGGATGCGTTCGGCGTAGTCGCGCTGAAAAATCCAGTCTTCCAGGCGAGACTCGACGCCGCCTGCGCCTTCGAGGAGTGAAGTTTTTGCAGTTTCGAAAAGCTGCTGAGGCCGCGGCAGCAGAGTTTCCCGCGGGTGAAGCAGCACCAGCTCATCGCGGAGAGCTTCATCCGCCTGGGGCCCGGAAAATTCGGTGGCTTGGAATTCCCCCGTGGAAAGATCCACATAGGCAAGTCCAACGGGCGAACCCGTGGCATGCCGCGCCACCGAAGCCAGAAAATTGTTTTCGCGAGCGTCCAGAACAGCGACGTCCGTGGCCGTCCCAGGCGTGATGACGCGCACGACTTCGCGGCGCACTAGCTTTTTGCCTGGGCCCGGCTGCTCCATCTGGTCGCAAATAGCAATCTTGAATCCCGCCCGAATCAAACGCGCGATATAGCCTTCAGCAGCGTGATAGGGAACCCCGCACATCGGGATGGGCTGGCCCTTCTCGCGGTTGCGCGAAGTGAGCGTGATTTGCAGTTCGCGCGCGGCAATAATTGCGTCTTCGTAGAAAAGTTCATAGAAATCGCCAAGACGGAAAAGCAGCAACGCGTGCGGGTAGCGCGCCTTAATGGCGTGATACTGCTGCATTAAAGGTGAAGTCGGCTCGCTCATGATTTACCGGTCATTCGCGAATTCCGAGCTGTGTGAGCAGAAAAGCGTAATCCAGAGCGATCTCGCGCAAAAAATCGTAGCGCCCGGAAGCGCCGCCATGTCCCGCGCCCATGTTGGTCTTGAGCAGCAGCTCATTCGAATCGGTTTTCAGCGTGCGCAGTTTTGCCACGTATTTTGCCGGCTCCCAGTACATCACCTGGCTGTCGTTCAGACCGGTTTTCAGGAGCAGGGCAGGATAGTCCTTTTGCTCCAGGTTTGTGTAGGGGCAATAGCTTTTCATGTAGAAATAGTCGCCGGCGATTTGCGGATTGCCCCACTCCTCGTATTCGCCCACGGTCAGTGGAAGCGACGCGTCCAGCATGGTGTTCAGAACATCGACGAAGGGGACGTGGCTGATGACGATGCGGAAAAGATCGGGGCGCATGTTGACGACCGCGCCCATCAGCAGGCCGCCCGCGCTGCCGCCTTCGATGACGAGTTTTTGCGGCTCGGTATAGCGCTGCGCGATGAGATGTTCGGCCGCGGCGATAAAGTCGGTGAAGGTGTTGAGCTTCTGCTTCATGCGGCCGGCATCGTGCCAGGGTTTACCGAGTTCGCCGCCGCCGCGGATGTGAGCGACAGCGTAAATAACGCCGCGATCCAGCAAGCTGAGGCGATTCGAACTGAAATTCACGGGTACGGAGATGCCATAGCTGCCGTAGCCGTAGAGGAGCAAGGGAGCGGAACCATCGCGTGGCGTGTCGCGCTGGTAGACGATGGAGAGCGGAATGCGCGTGCCATCTGGGGCGGTGGCGTGCAGCCGTTCGCTGACGTATCGAGCGACATCGTAACCGCCGAGGACGGGTTGCTGTTTCCGAAGCGTGCGCTCGCGCGTGTGCACGTCGTAGTCGAAGATGGAGCGCGGCGTGATAAAGGATTCATATTGAAATCGAACGTGCGCGGCGTTGAACTCCGGATTTTCACCGATGGAAGCGTTGTAAGCGGGCTCGGTAAATTCGATGCGGTGCGAAGCCGCGAGAGCGGTTGGCGCGTCGGAAGTCAGATCAACGATCCGAAGATAAGGGAGGCCACCTTCGCGTTCGAATAGAACGAGATGAGTTTGGAAAGCTACGACCGCCGCAAGCATCACCTCTGCGCGGTTAGGGATAATTTCTCGCCAGGATTCGCGGCGCGGATCCAGCACCGTCGTGGTCACCAGACGAAAAGTGCGGCCGCCGGAATTCGTGCGGATATAAAAAACGCCTTCCGCGGCACCGCCGGACGGCCCCGGATGGTGATCCGCGTAATACTCGTGATTGTCTTCACGCGGAGCGATCACCTGAAATTCGCCGGAGGGCTGTCCGGCAGGGAGGTAGCGTACCTCGCTGGCGGTATGGCTCGCGCTGGTGAGCAGAAGAAAGTGCCCGCTGCGCGTTCGCTCAATCTCGAGGCGGAAGCGCTCGTCGGTTTCTTCATAGAGGAGCGGGTCGGGATCGGAATTACCGAGGACGTGCCGGTAAAGCCTGTGCGAGCGTTTGGTGACTTCGTCCTCGACTGTATAGAAGAGCGTGCGGTTGTCGGAAGCCCAGGCAACGCTGGTGACGCGTTCGAATCGCTCTGGAAGGGTGGCGCCAGTGCCCAGATTTTTTACTTGCAGCGTGTACTGGCGGAAGCCGGTGGTGTCTATCGAATAGGCGAGAAGTTGATTGTCGTCGCTGACTTCGAAAGAATCCAATCCGAGGAACGAGTGTCCAAGCGCCAGCTGATTGAGGTCCAACAAAAGTTCCTCGGAGGAGTTATCCCCATCGCGCCGGCGGCAATGCATGGCGTATTGTTTGCCCTCTTCGGTGCGCGCGAAATAGTGATAACCGCGGAGGCGATAGGGAACCGAGAGGTCCGTCTGCAGGATCCGGCCGAGCATCTCCTGATAAAGCCCTTCTTGTAAGCCTGCTGTAGGCTTCAAAACGGCATCCGTGTACGCGTTTTCGGCCTGGAGGTAGGCGATGACTTCGGGATTATCTTTTTGGCGGAGCCAGGCGTAGTCATCGACGCGGCGGTCCCCGTGTAACACTTGTTCGACCGGCTCGCGCCGGGCCACTGGCGGAAGGGGGGCGGTGTTTACTGTTGCAAGTTCATGCGGGGGCGCTGGCGGCGCGATTTTGGCGTCCGGATTCATGAGTCTCTTTTTTGGTCGAGGACCTAAACCGGTCCACTCTGGGTGTGCGCGGCGGGATGGGGCGCCGGGCGTTTACTCTGCGTGCTTTCGTTATACTAACGGAAGTCGGCGGAAGGACAAAGCAGGCCGTAAACTGGGCTAAGGGACGTCGATGGCGCAAGAGACCGAAATCAAATTGAAGATCAATGACGTGCGGGCGTTCCATCGTAGGCTGAAGCGGATGGGGGCGAAGCCCGTGGGCGGCGGAACCGGGCGCGTCCACGAAGAAAATGTGATTTTCGATACGCCACAGGGGGGACTGGCAAAGCACGGCCAGCTATTGCGCATTCGAACGGAAACGCCGGAAGCGCGCGGGAAGTCGAAGGCGGCGGGATCGCGCCGGCGAGTTGTGGTGACCTTTAAACAGCCGCCGATCGCGAAACCCGGTGGCAGGGAGTTCGTCGGCGCCGCGCGCGGGCATTACAAGGTTCGCGAGGAAATTGAGCTTCAGGTTACGGATGCCGCGAATCTGAGCAAGATATTCGAAGGGCTGGGAATGAGCGGCTGGTTCCGCTATGAGAAGTACCGCACGACATTCCGGCTGCCCGGTTCGAAAGCCTGGGCGCGCGACCTGTTGATCGAGTTGGATGAAACTCCCATTGGGACGTTTGTAGAACTGGAAGGGCCTGCCGAGGCGATTGATCGAGTGGCGGTAGAACTGGGCTTTTCGAACCATGACTACGTACTCAAAAGCTACCTGGTGCTATACATGGAAGAGTGCCGCCGCAAGGGAGAGCAACCCCGGCACATGGTGTTCCCGGAACGAAAAAGTCCCTCGACGTAGTCTCTGTTATAAAAAAATTTCCATTCAAAGCCATTTCTTTGTTGACAATGCGGCGGTCGCGGCTTATGAATTCAGCTGTGACTGCAATTGGCGATTCATTTGTGTCGCCGAACGCGGTTGGCGGTAATGGAGTGAATTCTCTCTCGATGAGTGCGCGCAGCGAACTCGAACCTGGCCCTAGTTGGTCCAGAAGGCAGTGGGTCCATCGGATGGGTTCCCAATTGAAGTCGCACGGGGCGCAAGCGCTGGTCCGGGCAGTCGGGTGGGGAGGGCTCAGCGGCGGCTAACGGTAAGTCCATTTGTGTGAGGCACTTGCCCGCGGCCGAGGTGGAACGGTACGCGGGTTTTTTGTTGCCCGGGGAACCAGGGTCAGGAACCGGATTGCGACGGAAAGTGGCTGAGACGGAACTGCAGAGCAGGGTGAACGACATGGAAATTTACGCAACGGAATTGATGGGATCAAAGACGTATGACTCCGAAGGAAATTTTGTGGGGCGCGTTCGCGAGTTCTTTATTGAACCGGCGGAAGCGCCAAACCGGGTCTCGCACTACCTGCTGTCGCGCGGAAGCTACCAGCCGCTCGTGGCAAAACACGACCAGATCGCGTCGGTGTCCGCGGGGAACATGAAGCTGAACGTAAGCGAGCGGGCACTGGAGCTCTACCGGCCGAACGAGTCGTGGCTTGCGGTGCAGAAGGATTTGCTGGATCAGCAGATCATTGATACGCGGGGGCGGAAAGTAGTGCGGGTAAACGATGTTGACCTGACGGAGTTCCGCTGGAACGGGAATACCGAGCTGCGGCTGACGCAGGTGGACGTGGGACTGCCCGGGGCGGTGCGGCGGCTGCTCCAGGGAGTAGTTCCGGCTTTGCTTGTTCGAAAGCTGCAGAGCAAATTGCCGCAGCGCGCAATTCGCTGGGAGTTCGTGAACCTCGTTGAACCGGACCCCATGCGGCGCGTGAAATTGCGGATCACTCACGAAAAACTGGAAGACCTACACCCAGCCGATCTGGCCGAAATCATGGAAGATCTCTCGGCGGCGGAGCGGCAGGGCATTATCGCTTCCCTGGATGAAGAGACCGCGGCGGCCGTGCTTGCGGAATTGGATGAGCGGCTGACCACGCAGATCGTCGAGAAACTTGATCCGGAAAAGGCCGCGGATATTCTCGAAGAGATGGCGCCGGACGCGGCCGCGGACCTGCTGGCCGATCTGCCGAAGGAAACGTCCGAAGAATTGCTGGACGAGATGCCTGGACAGGAGGCCGATGAAGTCCGGGAACTTCTGGAGTTCGACGCTTCCACGGCGGGCGGCATGATGAATCCCGAGTTTTTGTATGTAGGCGAAGCATCCACGCGGGACGAAGTGCTGGCCTGGATGCGCGGCCAGGAATTGAACCTCGATCAACTCGACACCATCGTATTGCTGGATGCCACCGCGCAGTTTTCGGGAACGGTGCCGCTGGCGCGCTTGCTGCTGGCGGCTGGGGATCAGCGCATGACGGAGTTGAAGATGGAACCGCTGCTGAGCTTGCCGGCAAATGCGGACGACAAGGATGTGTTCGAGATTTTTGACAAGTACAATTTGCGGATGTTGACGGTGATCAACGAAGAGAATCAGCCCATCGGGGCGATCACCGTGGACGACGTGGTCTCGCGGCTCGTGAAATATTAGGAAGGGGATGCAAGCGCAGCGATGAACTGGAAAGCCATATCCACGAGATTTGAGCGCGTGCGGACCGGCGACACGGATTTGCAGAAAAAAATCCGTGGCCTTAGACGGCGGCTGACGCTGCTGCTGGCCGTGGTGGGCCCGGGGCTGATCACCTCCAAGGTGGACAACGACGCGGGCGGAATTTCCGTCTACACACAAGCGGGCGCGCAATATGGGTACGCCTTGCTGTGGTCGCTGATTCCCATGACGATTGCACTCTACGTCACGGAAGAGATGTGTGCGCGGATGGGCGTGGTGACGGGGAAAGGGCTCTCCGATCTCATCCGGGAGGAATTCGGATTCCGATCAACTTTTTTTGTGATGGTGACGGGGTTTTTTGTGGACCTGGCAAACGTAGTGGCGGAGTTCGCCGGCGTGGCCGCCGCGATGCAGATTTTCCATGTCAGCAAGTACATTGCGGTGCCCATTGCGGCGATCCTGGTCTGGGTGTTGGTGCTGCGGGGAACGTACAGGCAGGTCGAGGTCATTTTTCTTTTCGCCTGTGTGCTCTACCTGTCGTACGTCTTTTCCGCGTTTCTCGCGAAGCCGGACTGGCTCATCGCCGCGAAACAGACGGTGATTCCCAATCTTCGTTTTGATTCGGGCTATCTGCTGATGCTTACCGGCCTTGTGGGAACAACGATTGCGCCTTGGCAATTTTTCTATCTCCAGGCGGGATTCGTGGAAAAGAAAGTGGGCCCGAGCCAATACTCAAAAGCTCGCGCGGACGTGCTCTTCGGCAGCGTGAGCTGCATGGTGATCGTGTTTTTCATCATTGTTTGCACGGCAGCGACGCTGTACACCTCGGGTCACCGGGATATCACCGACGCGGCGCAAGCCGCCCAAGCGCTCATTCCTCTGGCGGGCAAAGGAGCGGGGATTCTGTTTGCTTTCGGCCTGCTCAACGCTTCGCTGTTCGCGGCCTCGATCCTGCCGCTTTCGACCGCTCATGTGATTTGCGAAGGGCTTGGATTTGAGGCGGGGATCGACAATAAATTCAAGGAAGCGCCGATTTTTTACTGGCTGTATACCGTGCTGATTGTCGTTGGAGCGGGGATTGTGCTGCTGCCCAACGCACCGCTTTGGAAGATTTTGATTTTCTCGCAGGTGGGCAATGGAATCTGGCTGCCGGTGGTAGTGATCTTTATTTTGCTGCTGGTGAACCGCCGCGACCTGATGGGCGAGTACGTGAATACGCTGACGTTTAATATCGTGGCCTGGGTTACGGCCATCGCGATGATCGCTCTGACGCTGGTTCTGACCTACACAGCTCTTTTCCAACCTGGAACATCCCCTGCGCCCTGATGTTGGAAACGGCACCATGCCATTGCGCCGCTGCCAAAGCGTGTGTTAACTTTGCGGCGTAAAGAAGAAATGCCAGGAAGCCCCCATAGACGCCGTGCTGCACAATAAATCACACAAAACTCTCCATCTCGCCGCGCCGGTTGAGCTTGGTCCGGTGACCGCGGAAGAATCGCAATTGCTCGAAAAGCTGGACTTGTCGCGGCTGCCGAGGCACGTGGCCGTCATCATGGACGGGAACGGGCGCTGGGCGCAGAAGAGACACCTGCCGCGAATTGCCGGGCATCGCTCGGGAACGCAGTCGGCACGAACAACGATCGAGACTTGCGCGCGCTTGAAACTCGAGGCCTTGACGCTTTATGCGTTCTCGGTGGAGAACTGGCGGCGGCCCAAGGCGGAGATCGACTTCCTGATGCAACTGCTGCGCGAGTATCTGCGCAAAGAGATGCCCCTGCTCCAAAAAAATAATATTCGCATGCGTTTTCTCGGCCGCATTAATGAACTTCCCGTGGGAGTTCAAAACGACGTGCGGGACGCGATGGAGAAGACCGCGGGAAACAAGGGCATGGTGTTGTGCGTGGCGCTGAATTACGGCGGGCGCGCGGAGATTGTCGACGCCATGAACGCGATTCTGGAAGAACGCAATGGCCACGCTACATCGGATAGGGTCACCGAGGAGCAGCTTTCGCGGCACTTGTACACCGACGGCTTGCCGGACCCGGACCTTTTGATCCGCACGAGCGGCGAAATGCGCGTGAGCAACTTCCTGCTGTGGCAGATCGCCTACGCTGAGATTTTCGTGACCGAAACGCTTTGGCCGGACTTCAACCGCGCGCGGCTCCTCGAAGCTTTGCTGGAGTTTCAAAAGCGCGAGCGGCGGTACGGCGGGATCCGCGAAGGGGAACCTTCCGACGAAAAGCCGGCGCGTGTAGCGGGTCATTGATTCCGCGCTTTTGCGCTTCCTTCCATCGACCTCTCGCGTGATTTATTTCCCTCGATATGATGAGATGATGCCTGCGATTTCTCAGGGGACTTCATCTCTATGACGTGGAAGCGTGTGGCAACGGCCGCGGTGCTGATTCCTTTTGCTGTAGGCCTGGTGTTGTGGGGCTCGACGGCGATTGTTGCGCTGGCAATGGCGTTGGTCACAATCCTTGCGCTGTTCGAATACTTTGCACTTGGCGAGGCCATCGGCCATCGGGGATACCGGTTCTGGACAGCCACGTGCGCGCTGCTGATCTTGTATCTGCAGTGGCTAACGACGGTTATTCGCTGGGGCGAATTTGGCGGCGTGGCATATCCTCCGCGGCTGGCGTGGCTGCTGGTTAGAATGTTTCCGCGCGCTGAGGATGCGTTTTTCCTTTTTGTTCTGGGGATCGCGGCAATTACGCTTTTTACGAAGCGGCCGCTGGTGGAAACGCTTCCGGCTGCGGGGATAAGCGCCAGCGCTCTTATCCTGGTTGCTTTTCCGTTGTCCTACACGATTCGGCTTCACGGACTTGGGGCCCAAGGGCCCGTGCTTTTGCTGTTTGTGCTGGTGATTACATGGGTGGGGGACAGCGCGGCGTATTTCGTGGGTCGTTCCATCGGGAAACATCCTCTAGCACCACATTTAAGTCCCAAGAAAACGTGGGAAGGGACAGGGGCGAGTTTCCTGGGGTCGCTGATCGTGGCGGTCATTTTTGCGCGGTTTATGACCGTGCCGCTTCCGCATCTGCTGGGCATGGCAGCAGTTGGCAATGTTGCGGGTCAGGTTGGCGATCTTCTGGAATCGGCGTACAAGCGCAGCGCGGGGATCAAGGATTCCGGGAGCCTGCTGCCGGGGCATGGCGGCGTGCTTGACCGAATCGATGCGCTTATCCTTGCGATTCCGGTTGTCTGGTATTATTGGGTGTTGGTCTACTCTCCTCGGTCGTAGGGCTATGGAGTGCGGGAGCTTGCTCCCGCTTTTCCGTCATCTTAAATCGCAGCTAATCGCAGCTAGAGGATTCGTGAGACAGTTAGCCATCTTGGGATCTACGGGATCGATTGGGCGGCAGTGTCTCTCCGTGGTGGAGAGCCTGGCGGGGCGGTTCGGCGTGGTGGCGCTGGCAGCGGGTGGGAACCTGGTGGAACTCGCGGGACAAATCAAGAAACATAAGCCGGAAGTCGTTTCCGTGGGCGATTCGAACAGAGTGGATGAACTCGTGGCGATGCTGCGGGAGAAGGGTGTCGCAAGGCTGCCGGCGATTCACCATGGACGCGAAGGAATGCTGGCGGTGGGGACGCATTCGAAAGCCGACATCGTCGTCTCGGCCGCGGTTGGAGTCGTCGGGCTGGAAGCTACTTACGAAGCCGTAAAGCTTGGAAAGACGGTCGCGCTTTCGAACAAAGAAGTGCTGGTGGCCGCGGGCGAATTGGTGATGGCCGCGGCGAAGAAGGCCGGACGCGAGCTCCTGCCCGTGGACAGTGAACACAACGCCGTTCATCAATGTTTGCGCGGCGGAACGCATGGAGAGATTCGCCGGCTGGTGCTGACGGCGTCAGGCGGACCCTTTCGAAAGACGCCGCTCGTCGCGCTCGCGAGCGCGACTCCAGAACAAGCGCTGGCGCATCCCAACTGGCGCATGGGCAACCGCATCACGATAGACTCCGCCACAATGATGAACAAGGGCTTCGAAATCATCGAGGCCCGGTGGCTTTTCGGCGTGCGGCCGGACCAGATTGACGTGGTGGTGCATCCACAATCCACGGTCCATTCGATGGTCGAGTTTGTCGATGGGTCCGTTTTAGCGCAACTGGGCCCCACGGATATGCGCATGCCCATCCAATATGCGTTAACCTATCCAGAGCGTTTAGCATCTAATGATCTAGCTCTGGACTGGACCAGGTTAAAGCGCTTGGATTTTGCGAAGGCTTCCGCTCGGCGGTTTCCGTGCCTGCGTCTGGCGCGTGAAGCAATGAAAAAGGGCGGCGCGTTTCCCTGCGCGCTGAACGCCGCCGACGAAATCGCGGTGGCGGCTTTTCTGGAGCGGCAACTGCCGTTCCTGGGTATTCCGGAAGTGATTGAGCGCGTGCTCGTTCGAACGCCGCGCGTGCGATTCGAACGGATGGAGGATGTGCTTACGGCGGATGCGGAAGCACGTCGAATGGCAAGGGAAGAAGTGGCCAAACTCGCAGTAACTGCGGCCGCGGCGTCTTAGTCGAGCAGGTAACCGGCCGCGAAGCGGCCAACAGGAGAAGCAAAGCGTATGAGTTTATTGGTGGGAATGGCCCTGGTGCTGGGCTTGATGATCATGATCCACGAGTGGGGCCACTTTATCGTGGCGCGCCTTTTTAAGGTACGCGTGGACGTTTTTTCCATCGGTTTTGGGCCGCGCCTTTTTGGCTGGAAGAGTGGCCCGACGGACTACCGTATAAGCGCGATTCCGCTGGGCGGATATGTGCGCATGGCGGGTCAGGACTTGTCTGAAGTCGATTCGAACGACGTGGCTCCGACGGGCGCGCCGGATGAATTGATGAGCAAGCCCCGCTGGCAACGCGCGCTGATTTCGTTCGCGGGACCGGCCGTAAATCTTGTGTTTCCGATCCTACTGCTAACGGGGTACATCACGACGGTGGGGATCCCGTATCCGGCATACGAAGATAAGCCGGTTGAAGTCGTGGGTTTTGTGGGCAAGCAAGATGCGGCAGCCGGACCCATCCACGTGGGCGACAAAGTGGTTTCCATCAACGGCACGGCCAATCCGACCTGGAGCGTGGCCGAGCGCCTGATTCGGCAAACAGGTCCAGGCGGGACACTGAAGCTGGAAGTTGAGAGCGCGGACGGCCGGCGCAATGTTGAATTGCCCGTCAAGAGCGCCTTGCTGCCGGATACTACCGTGCCCGGACTCGGGTATTTGCCGACGCGGCCGATCATCGATTTCATCGAACCAGGTTCACCGGCGGACCGCGCGGGGCTGAAAGATGGGGATACGGTTACCGCGATCAACGGCCAAAAAATTCAGTATTGGGCGCAGTTCGTTGAAAACGTGCGCGGCTCGGATGGCAAACCGGTGGCGCTGGACGTGGACAGGAATGGCCGATCCGTCCATCTCGAAATCGTTCCGCAGCAAATTTCCACGGAAACGGGTGAAAAAATCTACCAGATCGGCGTGCTTCCGTACCTGGAGACGGCCTACCGGCGCGTGGGTTTCGGCGAGACGGTGCGTTACTCCGCACAAGTGACTCTGGATAAAATTGAAGACACCATCGGGATCGTGGGGAAGTTGTTCAGCGGGCGCGTTTCCGTAAAGCAACTGCAAAGCGTCGTAGGAATCTCGCGCGCTGCCGGGCAGGCGGTGCGCAAAGGACCGCTGGCGGTTATTTCCATGATGGTTTTGATCAGTGTAAACCTGGGGATTCTCAATCTTCTTCCGATACCCATCCTGGACGGCGGAAATATTCTGTTGCTTACGCTCGAGGGAATTCGGCGCCGTGATTTCAGCCTGGCGTTCAAGGAACGATTCGTCCAGGTGGGACTGGTGTTCCTTTTGGTGCTATTCGCTTACGTTATGTACAATGACGTGATGCGGATGCTGCCGTCGCATTCCTAGGCGGAAGCAGCCGCGCGAGCGGAGAGCCAAGCATGGGTACTGCGCCGAGCCACCGAGCCTCCACCGGTGAGCGCCTGAACACCGCCGAGACAACCGGAAAACTTCAACAAGCCATGACCGGGCGGGGAATTCGAATGACCCGGCAGCGGCGCGTCATCCTGCAGGTGATGGATGATGCGGAGCAGCACCTGGACGTCGATCAGATTCTTGAAAGAGCGCAGAAGATTGATTCGGGTGTGCACCTCGTCACGGTTTACCGCACGATTGACCTGCTCAAAAAACAGGGCCTTATTGACGAGCTGGATTTGCTGCATCTTCGCGGGGACCGGCACTACTACGAGACGCATGGGCCGCGCGATCATATCCATGTGGCCTGTTTGCGTTGCGGCAAGGTGCGTGAATTCGAAAGCCGTTTGTACGAGCAATTGAAGGAACAGATTGCGCGGGATTTTCACATGAAGGTCACCGTCTCGCGGACGGAAGTTGGCGGGTACTGCGCGGAGTGTTTGCAAAAGAAGGGTAGTGGCGAGTGAGGAGTGGAGGAGTCGTTAGAACGTTTGCAAGTTGGAAGGTTTGAAGGTTCTGAAGAGGGATTTCTCGCTTCGCTCGAAATGACGGGCGGCGGGAGTGGCGAGTGACGAGCGCGAAGATCGTCGGAACGTTTGCACGTCTTAACGTCGGCAGAAAATAGAAACTAGAAGAAGGAAAAGGGAAGGACCCCACCCTTTCCCCGCAGGAGCTCCCGGGACGCAAACACCGCGCATAAACCAGACCCGAAAGGGTAGGTCACCCAAAGGCGTTTTTCGGAATTAAGGCGGGGCCGCCCGCCTGTTACGGATGTGCCACCCGCGGAGCGCGTTTGCGCTTGTTGAGACCGTTGCGCTTTGTGAAATAGAGCATGGCGTGGCGCAGGAGCCAGTTTGCTTTAGTCTGATAACCGCGGCCGTCGGCTTTGAGCCAGTCGATGATGTCGGAATCCAAGCGCATGGTGACTGGCTTTTTTGCAGGCCGATAGAACTTGCCGATTTCGGCGCCGCTCCAGTCGAGAACCGGGGGCGCATCGGAGAAATCAATGTCCCGGTCTCTTTTTGCGGCGATAGCTTGGAGGTCGCGCTTCTGCTCCTTTGTGAGCTTCCTCATAGGCCCTCCTTTCGTGGGATTCCGCGGCCCGGGCCGAGATGATACGAATGACTTCCTCGTTGTGGTTTTCTTAAAACGTATGGACGACCAACAGGATCGCTCCCGGTCCCAGCGCACCGACGGTTATCCAGCGCTCCTCATCACCTGAGTTGTCGTCTCGTCGCGTAACCGCGTAGGGATCATCGAAAACGAGAACGGCAGTCTCAAAGCGAACGTCGTGCTTGCGCAAGTTCTGGCGGTTCTTGTTCTCGTCCCACGTAAATCGCATGGCACGCGAGAGAATACAGCATAACGATCAAAGCCAGCGATGTCAATACAATTGTACGTACACGGAGAAGGCTGAAGAGTCAAAGACCGCACCCTTTGAAATATAAAATGCGGAGGGTGCGCCACCCGCCGTTGCCCCGTGCGGATTCTCTGGGTGTATCATTCCCGCGGGCTGTTGGTTTAGAAACGGAGCAAATATGCGCGGCGAAGAGGCCATTATGACTTCAAGACGGGACTTCCTATCGAATGCTCTCAGCGTCGCTGTGGTAACGGCATCGCCTTGGCCAATCGGCGCTGGCCAAGCCCGTTCGATGAACGGACAATCCGACAGCAGTAGCTCCAAATCCGAGCGTACAAGTAATGAAATCTCACTGAAGTGGGATGTGTTCCTGGCGCCCAGTATAGCCGTCATCACCAGCGATCTGCCCCCAGGCCAAAAACAGCGTCCGTGGCCGCCTATTTCGTCAACTCTTATTTCTGGGGAGCGGGACGCTGTCCTGGTCGACGCCCCTATTACCCTCGAGCAGGCGCGCTCCCTGGCGAATTGGATTGCGACCAGCGGAAAGAATCTGACGATGATCTACGCTACCCATGGCCACGGCGATCATTTCTTTGGCGCTACCACCGTTCTGGAGCGATTTCCAAGTGCGCGTTTCGTCGCGCGGCCGGAAGCGATTAAGATCATGCGCCAGCAAGCATCGCCAGAGTCTCTGGCTACGTATTGGAATCCGCGCTTTCCCGGCCAGATTTCCAGCCAGCTTGCAATCGCCGAAGAGTTAACTGGAAACGTCATTAAGTTAGAAGGCCAGGATTTAGTCAGTGTGCCGCTCGGCTTCACCGATACTGCCGGTACAACCTGCCTTCATGTTCCGTCGATAGGTTTGATCGTGGCCGGTGATGCCGCCTACAACGGCGTTCACTTACATCTGTCAGAGTCGCCTGATCAGCAGAGACGGCTGGAGTGGATTGCTGCTCTCGACAAAATGGAGTCGCTTAAGCCACGCGCTGTAATTGCCGGACATAAGCGCGTCGGGAAAGTTGACAGCCCTAAAATACTCGGCGAAACGCGGAGATATATCCTCGATTTCGAACGCCTCGCAATGCAGACGACGACCGCGCGGGAACTCTATGACCAAATGCTCCAGCTCTACCTTGACTGGGGCAATCCAGGTGCGCTCTGGACTTCAGCGCGCGCGGTCAAACCACGATTTGACCAGGGTGAGCAAACGTAGAACGCCGGGAGGAAAGACATGGCAAATCCCATTCTGGTTACGGGCGCAGCGGGCCGCGTCGGCGCAGTAGGGCGCACGGTCACCGAACTGCTCTTGAGGCAAGGCAAAACGGTGCGTGCGATGGTGCGAAATGAAGACGAACGCGCGCAGGCCTTGCGCGCTCTGGGTGCGGAAGTCGTGGCCGGCAATCTGCTCGACCTCGATTCCATGCATAGGGCGATTGTCGGCTGCGAGACCATGTACTTCGGCATGTCGGTCTCGGATGCCTACCTGGCCGCGACGGTCAATGCGGCGGCGGTAGCGAAGCATCACAGCGTGAAGGCGTTCATCAATATGTCGCAGATGACGGTCTCTCAGATGAGCATTACCGAAACTACTCCGAGCCCCCAGCACAAGCTGCACTGGCTCGCCGAGCAGGCGCTGAACTGGTCCGGTCTGCCGGTTGTGCACGTGCGGCCGACAGTGTTTCTCGAAGGCTTCTTCCTGACTTTGACTCCGGATTCAGTCAGGGAATCCAATCAGATCAGGCTACCGTTCGGCGAGGGCAAGACTTCGCCCGTGGCAGCGGAAGACGTTGCGCGGGTGATCGCCGCGCTGCTCGCCAATCCGCAGCCGCACATCGGCAAGATCTATCACCTCACCGGTCCGCAGTCCGAGAACATGCATTTCTTTGCACAGGAGTATTCGAAGGCGCTGGGCCGCACAATCACCTTTCAGGACATTCCCGTCGAACCGTGGCGGGACGAGCTGCTCAAGCGGGGCTGGCCGGTTCATGTGGTGAACCACCTGGCGGCGATGGGCGATCTGCATCGCGCGGGGCGCTTCGACCGGCTGTCGGACGACGTGCTCACGCTGACGGGGCAACGCCCGCTGAGCGTGCAGGAGTTCGTCAGGATGAATGCGGCTACATTCACCGCGTCGGCAAAAGCAAAAGGGGCCTGAGTGTTTGCGGACAAATGAGGAGACAGAAAGAAGGCTTTGCTGTCCCTGGCAACGCCGAATGGAAGCACATATGATGTGATTCTTCTGAGTTCGCGACTAGGTGCTCGTCCGAATCCGCTTGCAAACCGTCGTGGTCACACTACGGCGTTGCGTAGTCCCAAAGATCGGGCGGCAGCTTGTCCTTGAGCGCTGCATACATGGCGTCGCGGAACAGTTTCAGAGCCGGATACGGCCGGAGGGCAATGGTGCGCTCTACAATCAGCCCCTGCTCGTTGTCCACGATGACCTCCAAGCTCTCGAACTTGTGGCCATCCATGGTCCCGACCCAGCGCAAGAAGGTGGTGCGCTCATCGAGCTTAAACTCGGCTGTATAGGTACCGGAACCACGCGTAGAGCTCGACTGAGCGAAAATCGCCGCGATGACTTCACGCCCCTCGATCGGCCGAACCAGGATGGGGCTGTGGAATACGATGTTTTCGGCAAGCAGCTCGCTCACCTGGGCGGGTGTAGGTTTGCCGGATTCCCGTAGTTTGCGTAAAGGATGCATGGTGATCCCTCCTATGCGGTGTTATTTGCGGCTGGAATCGAGCAAAGGCTTGTCGTCGCAGCCCATCGGCTTGGCATCTTCAGGAACCAGCCCTCGACGGACATGGGCCAAGTCTACCGCAGAGGGGAAGAGCGGTGGCGAACGCGAGGATCGTCGGAACGTTTGCTCGTCTTAACGTCGGAACGTCGGGAGAGAGGCCGGACGTGGCGAGTGGCGAGTTAACGAAAAGCGGTGGCGAGAGAGGACGAAGAACCGGGCTGAAGCCCGGCCTCTACAAAGGCGAAGAGGGATTTCTCGCTGCGCTCGAAATGACGGAGTCAAACAGGGGGAAAGGCGGGCGACCGCCGGCCGACGCGCTGTTCTATTGCCGTTCAAATACGAGGAGGTTCGGCTCCGTTCGGCCTGCGGCGTGGATGGCCATCGTCAAGGTTTTGCCGACGATCGGCGAGGTAAACTCGCCGCTACTAAGCACTTACGCCATTCTGTCCCATTACCAATGTTTCCCTTGACAAGTGCAATATGACCCTGGTACTATCAGTGCTGTAGAAAGATGCGTCCCGGCTCCGCCGAGGACGCTTTTTTTGTGGAGCAGGGCGACAGCCCTGCTGGTTTTTCGCGCCCCGACTCCTGTCGGGGCTTTTTGTTTTTTGGGAGTGCGGGAGCTCGCTCCCGCTTTTCCCGCGACTGCTGACTCCAGTTACAGGGAAAAACCGCCTCCGGTAGCAACCGAGGTGGTAAGAGAAAGCGGCGGCAAGCCGCCGCACTCCAAAACGGCCTCGCTCTTGTCCGTGTTCTCTGTTTTGCCGACTTTTGTAGAGGCCGGGCTTTAGCCCGGCGTTTCTAAAGCGAAGCCCGGGAGCCGGACTGAAGTCCGCCTCTACAACGTCACCAGGCATTTGAACCCCGGACTCTTGCACCCTTCGACTCTTCGACTCTTAGACTTCACTTCCAGGATCCAAACCGATGCCAAACAAAACCCTGAACGCCAAACTCCTCTGGATGCAGTTTGAAGATGTTCTCGCGCCGCGTCTCGGCCTGACGGTCTGGGACCGCGCCGTCTACTCGTATCTCCTGCGCCATTCCCTCGTCGTAGGCAAACTCCGCCTGCACTTTGCGGTTATGTCCGTGGCCCGCGATCTGGGTCTGTCCAACGGACCGGTGCGCCAGGCCGTCCGCCGCCTCGATGAGTTAGGCGCTTTACGGTTGCTCGAACGCAGCAAAACCGGCCACCTCGTCGAGATGCGCCTGCCCGAGCAGATCCGCGCCCTCCGCCCGGGCAAAAATGGTGCGTCCGGAGCCGCGGGGGCCGCCGGTGAGCCGTCTGCATCCAAACTCGACTCCACCGATTTCCTCAAAACCTGGGCGCTCCGCAAAACCATTCACGATCGCGAACGCAGCGCCTGCTTTTATTGTCTCCGCCGCACCCCCGCTAACGTGCAGTGCCTCGACCACGTCGTCCCGCGCGCGCGCTTCGGACGCAATTCCTACCGCAACCTGGTTTCCTCCTGTATGGAATGCAACACGCGCAAGGGCGACCGCCCGGCCCCGGATTTTCTGCGCACGCTCTACCGCCAGGGCCGCCTCACGCCCGCCGAACTCGACGGACGCCTTCGCGCCTTGAAAGACCTCGCCGCAGGCAAGCTCCGCCCCTCCCTGTAGTTGGAAAATAGAAATTGGAAAAGAGAAAAGGGAATTGAAAACACGAATCGCGGCGTAAACGCGGGGCGTCAAACTAAGGCGCGCAAATCCGGTTTCTCAAGTGTGGCGCCAACTCGCAAAAATGCTTCAGATCAAACGTGTAGATGCGCTCGCATGCAGCCTTTTTCGCGCACCGCAGTTGGAGGGCAGCGTATATGCGGCCTCCGATCCATCCTTTTTCGGCATATTCCTGAAGGATGGCGCGGTACATCCCCGCGCTGAGCGTCAAGATTTGAAAGTGAGCAAGCACGTTTTCGGAAATAATTTTCCACGCCTCCATGGGATGAACGGGAGGATGAAATGGAGTGCGCGTAAGGACCGCGTAAAGTTCACACAGTCCGTGCCCGCTGACGTATCCAGTGACTTTCTTGTTCGCCACAGCGCGCACCGCCGTGACCGCTTGAGAATGATGAGGATGGCTTGCAATAGACGCGGCCACCAGCACGGTTGTGTCGAAATAGGCTTTCATAAGCCGGCGAGGTCCTGGATCCGTTCCTCCCGCACTTCATCGATCAATTTGTCCCAGTCGAGTTCACGGGGGAGCTGGCCCAAATGAACCCACATCCCCTTCTCCAGAACCATGGAGGGACCTCGCTCGACTGGTTTCAAAGAGAGCCCCTCGGGGCCGTGCTCGAGTTCCAGTTCCGCCCCCGCACGCAGGTGGAAGCGTTCGCGGTTCGGTTTCGGCAAAACGATTCGACCTGCTTTGTCGATCTTGATTCTCATACCATAAGTGATATGCCATTGTAGATGGCAATCTGCTGTTTCTCTCTTCAATCCTTTGGCGGCCATTTCTGCGCGCCATGGATGACGTTTGCGATTTCCACAATGTCCTTGCGGATCCGATACACAACCACGAAAGGAAGCGGCGGCAAAGGAAGTTCACGCGTCCCTTCCACACGGCCCTTTCGACCCTTGTTGGGAAAAGACTTCAACGAATCAGCATTTTCGTAGATGGTCTTGGCTATGCGTTGAGCGGCGCGCGCATTTTCTTGCCGGATGTATTCGATAATTCGGAAAAGGTCTTCAACGGCGGCGGGTGACCAGCGAAGCTGCATTTACTTGCGGAACATTTGATCGATGCGAGCGCCGACCTCTTCGTGAGTCAGGAACTCCCCGCGGTCAAGCTGTTCCAGGCTTCTTGTCACCTGCTGGCGGAACCATGCGTCATGATCGACGTAGTGTTCCACAAGCTGCTTGACGTATTCCGCCGCGCCGCTCTTATTCTCGGCAGCGGCCCGTTCCACTTTCGCTTGCAGCTCAGGTGAAAGGTGCACTTCCATATTTTCCTAGCCTAGGTTTACACCGCGCCGCTGTCAAGGCTTAGCTCGCCACCCGTCACTCACCACTTCCTTACACCCGCTGCAGCCCCGCCCCCGCAGCCGTTATCGCGTAGCGAGAGGTTTGTAAATTAGACCGATGACGATTCCGATGATCGTCCACTGGACGAAGTACGCCACAGCCTGTCCCACAGCGAGTTTCAGCCCGATGTTCAGGTTCACGTAGTTGTGCAGCACAAATCCGCAAACCACGAAAATGCCAATGAGGACGCCGAAGCGCGCGCCTTCCGTAGCGCTCGATCCGCCCTGATGGTTCATTGCGAAAATGATGGCCACCACCAGGATCGATAGAAAAGTTCCGGCCAATCCAATGGGCATAACTTTCATCATTTCTTCCTTAGGCCGGAATACGGCCGGGTACTTGTGGCCTTCCTTGATAAGACCTGGCGCCAACCAAAACACTAAGAAACCAAAGGCAAACGACGCCACCGTGCCGCCAAGAGCCGCCAGCCCGAGACTTGCATAGTTCATTTGCACTCCTTCAAAATAGAATGGAAGGCAGATAAGCTCCCGCCGGTTCGTTGTAAAGTCCCATCGTCATCAACGTTAACGGCTGCACAACGCGAAGCCCATTCTCGAGGCACCAACGAAACAATTCCGCATTGCGGCTGGGGACAAGAATGCCCGGCCCTTGAAAAACCGCCGCCGCGGCAATCAAAGCCTTCAAATCTTCGTTCGTCTCGCCAACCGCGTGCCCGGAAAACGCCATAGAAGAGGCATACGCCGTCACGCGGCCATCGCGCTCGGCGACCGTCGCCGTTCCATGCTGAATCGCATCCTGCAACTCGCCGCCACGATCGTGACCGTGGACTCTCAAACATAAATCGTTGCAAGCAGCGAGGTCTCCAGCCACTGCAGGCCGAATCCGATACGCCGGCAGCATTTTCTTCATCGCCGGCCCCTGCATGCAGGAAAGCGGCTCGCGCACAACAAAACCAAGCTTCGCATACAGCGACAGCGACCGATTGTGGTACGCCGCCTGCAATAGCCTTACTCCTGCAAATTTCCGTTCCGCAGCCCGTGTTAGCACGGCCTGCATCAACGCGCGCCCCGCCGCGCGATTCTGCGCCGACGCGTCCACCGTAATCGGACCTACACCGGCAATCGGTGTTCTCTCATCCAAACAGTTGCTGCCGATGATTTTCCCGTCCTGTTCAGCCACCACGCAATAAAATCCCGGGTGCGAGAACATCGCGGAGAGCACTCCAATGGAAACCTCCGGCGCCGGAAAGTCAGGAGGAAAATGGTGACGATTGGCGAGCGCGGTAAACGCCTCGAAACAAATTCTTCCGCATACTTCGGCGTCCGCGGCAGAAGCTCGGCGAATGACCACGGATGGCCCGCCGGAATGCACCGCTTGTGATGGTCCTGCCATAGTCGTTCTCTCCTTGCCGAAATCCCGGCGGCAACCCAGGAGCGCAGTATCTCAGGAAGGCAATACCTGCGCCTGACCGGCTGATCGTCCCGCTACCTGATGATCGCTATTCCGATCAGCGCGCCATTCTAACAAGGAATCATGCCGAAGGGACTCTCGCTGGGAGAGGAAAGTCCCCGTGTGTCCCCCGACGCCCATCCCCGCCGCGCGCGGACGCCTCGCCTTCGCTTAAGAGTCAAAGACCGCACTCCTTGGAAAACCAAATGCCAAAGAGTGCGCCACCCAATTCAAAAGCCTGCCCCACCCGCGGTTTTCGGAATTAAGGCGCGGCCACCCGCCGGGGGAGTCCACAGTTTTCCCGTCTGTCCCCGTCGTCCGTTCGAGGGTAACCTAAACACTATGCAAAAGGACGAAGCGCTCTTATTTTCGGAAATCGAAACCTACGTTGACAATTTTCATAAACAACTCCCCTTGTTCGAAAGACCACGCAATGTGGCCCTTGTGCATCTCCTCCGTTGCTTCGAAGATAGGGAGCGTTTCCGGACCGCACGAGCACTCTTCGAACGTGGGCCAGTCGAACTCTTCTCCGAACTGCAAAATACGCAGGATAGTCTGGTCTGGGGAACAAGATGGATTTGGAATGAATGCTCTCAGCAAGAAATAACACACTTACCGGTCGACTGGCAGGTTTACGAAGAGGCCGCGGACTTATACTTACATTCTGCTGACTACTATCATCTTTATCGCTGTTTTGTTCTAACTCGGGCAAAGCATTTCGACGTCAGTGTTGATGAGGCGGAGAAGAAGGTCAAGTTCTTCTTTCCCTCAGATGCGGAGATGGAACGTGACGCTGCACGACAACTGCGAGAAACGACGCTCGATGCCACCATTACTGCTTCCGCGGTACTGAGTAGCTTTCTCAGTGAATGGATTCCTCTGCTGCGAGAGCTCTTCCCACTCTGGGTGGAAAAAGTGGACGAGCATTCGGTTCGGTACTCCCTCCCCATTCCATTTCCCTGGGTCTTTGCACGATGGGCGGGCCTTCAAACCCGGCAAATGAGATTCGAACTACCAAGGACTTGGCAGTTTGGCGACTACAACTTGGAACAGTTCCGGTCATTCTGGAAATCGCTCCTTAGCGCCTCCATTCCTCATGTTTTTGCGCACTCCGTGGGGGACCAGGCTGCGGGTACCACGGGTTTAATGACGGGCAGTGCTGTGATGCTTCTTTCCTCGGACGAGCCAGAGGCCATGTGTAACAGGTTTCCACTTCCCATCGATGTACGACGTTCGATAATCCGTGAACTAACGTACGATCCTCCTCCCTTTGCAAGCGCCGGCTATTGGGATCCGATTTGGCAGCCAATATTCCCAATGCGTGAGAACGCCTTCCTAATATCGCCGAGCCTGATCCTCGGAAGTTCGGCCGAACGCAATCTGGTTACTCTCCTCAACAAGAAACCGGCGACTCGCGAGCTTTACCATCGGCTATCCCTGGAGAAAGAAACCGAACAGCTCTCTGAAATTGAAACGCTGTTCCCCGCCCACAGATTCCTATGGCGGAGATGTGTGCAAGTAAAGAGACAGGACGGCAGCAAGCTGAGCGACGCAGACTTACTTGTGTTTGATAGAAGCGAAGTCTCGCTCATGATTATTCAGGCCAAATGGCTAATCCGGCCTGACTATGTGACGGAAGTCCGTTCAAGGGACGAAGAAATTGAGAACGCGTTGAAGACAATGGCTAACGTGCTTGCCAGAGTTCGGGAGCTTGGGGCGCCTTGGATTTCCCAGGTCCTCGGGGAGGACTGTCATATAGGGCCGTCTGAAATCAGGGGGCTTCTGACTAACCGCGATTTTCTTCCAAGCGGATGGGTAATAGAGAAAGAGATTCCTGCGGTGGATGCCGAATTTCTTCGGACTTTTATACGTTGCAACAAATTCACAGGGCTCCGGTCACTCCATCAAGCTGCCTCCCAACTGGACAAGGTTTTGGTCTCCGAATTTCCATTCAATAAAACATCAGAGCAAATACGGGTGGGCGAATATAGTTTTGAGTGGCCGGCGATGGAACCTCTATAAAGTGGCTTTGAGGTTCGGTAGTAACTCACTTTGGGTAGGTCGCTGAGACGACAACACCGGGCTAAAGCCCGGCCGCTACAAAACCTTGGACATTGGGGACAGACGGGATGTTTTCTAATAATTTCTACAGGTTCGCGCCGAAAGCCAGCAGACGGCCATCGCAATCCTTCACCACGAACCCCCGCTCGCGCCATGGCGTGTTGCCAAGTTCCCGAGTGAATTCCACGCCTTGGGCGGCGTACTCGGCATAAAGTGCGTCGGCATCTTCAACGGACAGGTGCGCGTCGAGCAATTCGTCCGCGTATTTGTCCGGATTGGCGGTGGGCGGCTCGGCGCAGCGGAAATGAATCGCCTGCTGGTCGCGCGCCACGATGGCGTAGACCGGCGGATCCAGCCACGTCCCCAGACATGCGAAACCAAGCTTGCCTGTGTAATAGGCTAGCGTTGCGGGAATGTCCATCGTGAAGAACACCGGCGCGATTTGACGGAGCATGGGGCAAGTGTACCGCAGATGTGACTGGTGATTGGTGACTGGTGACTCGTGGAAATGGCTAACCCAGCTAAGGGTGCGGATCGGCCGTCTTTGCTGTCAACTGTGAACTGTCGACTGTAAACTTCTTCTGGATTCTTCGCTCTTCCACCAGTCACTAGTCACCGAAACTCAGGGACAGACGGAACGTATTCTCATATTGTTAAGAATTAGTCCGCAGAGGGGGACCCGATGAAGCGCACGTGGACGATCATAGGGGTAGGCGACGTGCCGGGCAGCTTCCAATGGTACCAGACGCTGTTCGGTCAGCCGGCTACCCCTCCTGCCCATGATTACTTTGGGCAAATCCTCGATTCGGATGGAACTGTCTTGCTCTGCCTCCACGAGTGGGGCGCCCACGAGCATCCCTCATTGATGAACCCCGATCTTGGGACACCCGGCAACGGGCTCCTGTTGTTCTTCCGTGTCGATGATTTCGACCTGGCGCTTCAAAGGGCTCGCTCTCTCGTCACTCGGCTCGAAGAGGAGCCACACGTGAATCCGAACACTCAAAGCAAGGAGTTCTCGCTTCGAGATCGGGACGGATATTACGTTACGATCAGTGCGCTCTCCGCGGCCTGACAAGGGCGCTGCAGCTGCCGAAGGCACGTGGGGTTGGAGCTTATCTGGATTGCCCGGCGTGGGAGATGGTGGAGATGACGAGGCGGTTGGCGCGGACGCAATAGAGGATGGAATACGGAGTGCCGCCGATGATGAGTTCACGGATGCCGGGTTCAGGGCCAACGCGGCCGAGATAGGGATGAATTCGCAGAGCTTCAACGACCGAAACGATGCGGGTGGCCAGGCGTGCGGCGGCGTCCGGTTTGTCCAAGGCAACGAAGGCTCGAATTTCCTGAAGGCGGGCCAAAGCCAGGGGCGACCAGACGATCTCTAGCGGGCCATGTTTCTTGGGCATGCTTTTTAGTTGCGGACGATCTCAGCCGCGCGAGCGTGGACGCGGCAGTTCCTCACCATGGACCTTGCCGCAGACACATTTCGGCGGCGGCAACTCGCGCTCCGTGCCCCAGGAAAGGAGCCAGTCCTTCATGTCTTCGTGCCGCACAAAGTGGCCGGACTTCACCTGGCGGCCGGCGTGGCGCATTTCCGCCAGTATACGCTCCTGATCGGCGACGTAGGATTCGACGGCATCGGAAATCAGAAAATTGGAGCTGCGGCCCGAGGCTTGCGCCAGCCTGGCGAGGCGGCGCTTGGTTTCGGACTTGAGTCGTATGCTAAGAGTGGCGCTGCGTGTGTTCGCCATGAACACAGGATAGCACGCGAGGCGTGCCGGGGAAAGTGGCGAGTCCCGAGAAAACGAATAGTGACTGGTGATTCGTGACTGGTGACTAGTGACTGGCTCGTCGCTGGGAACTCGCCTGGTCCTGCGGTGTCTAATTCCGCATGGACCTCCAATTCGAAATTCCACGAACTGCACAGCCCAAACTGCTTTTCCTGGCAGCGGTAATCCTCGCGGTGGCGCTTTGGCCCGTGCTGAAACACGTGATGGGCGTGGTGTCGCCGGCGCTCAATTCCGAGGCTAATGAAGGAAGCAGCAGTTGGGATTTGCGGACGATGTAGCGAGTGGAAGAAAAGCGGCGGCGAGCCGCCGCACTCCAAAATGGTCGCGCCGGAGAGCGCGCTGTCTGCGCAGTCTCGGGCGGGGGAAATTCTGGCGAGGAACGCGGGCTCAGGCGAGCTGGCGGATGGCGCGGGAATGGCGCAGGCGTGAGAAGAATTTGTTCGCGGAGGCGATGTCGCGGGCGATCTGCGCGCGCAACTCTTCGGGGCCGCTGAATTTTTTTTCTTCGCGCAGGCGCTTCCAGAAACGGACTTCGATGCGCTTCGGGGTTTCACTCCCTTGAAAATCGAGCAGGTGCGTTTCCACGCTGAGCGCAGAGCCATTAAAGGTGGGGCGGATGCCGATGTTGGTGACGGAACGGCGGCTGCATTTCTCGCCGTCGAAGAGCGTTCGCGTGATGTAGACGCCGCGGGCGGCGAGAAGTTCCTGTTCGGCGGCAAGATTGAGCGTAGGAAAAGTAAACTTGCGGCCGGTGCCGGTGCCGCGAACCACTTCTCCGGTGAGAGCAAATGGGCGGCCAAGCAGGCGTCCCGCGTGCGAGACGTCGCCTTCCGCAACCTCGCGGCGAATAATCGTGCTGGAGACCACTTCGCTGCGGTATTCGACGGGGGGAATGATCACCACTTCGAAGCCATATTTTGCCCCAAGTTCCTTCAACAATTTCACGTTGCCGGCTTGCTTGTGGCCGAAGTGAAAGTTTTCTCCCACCAGAACGATTTTCACCTGTAAATCGCGGACTAGAATCTGCTGGACGAATTCTTCCGGAGCGAGCCGCGCAAGATCGAGTGTGAAGGGCAGGACCACGGCGGCTTCGAGGCCAAGCGCATTGAACCATTCCATACGCTGCGCATTGGTGGAAAGACGGGGCGGAGCGGACTCCGGGCGGAGCACTTTGCGCGGAGAGGGATCGAAAGTGAGGGCTGTGGAGACGGCGTTGCGGGACTTTGCGAGATCGACGGCAGCGCGCAGGACTGCTTGATGGCCAAGATGAATCCCGTCGAAATTGCCGATGGCCAGAACGCTGGTGTGCGCGTAGGTGGCATAGCGCGAGGCCCAGGCCTGCGAAGAAGTAAACGTTGCCAGCCTGCGTGGTCCGGAGCTCGCACCGAATGTCTTTGCATCACTAGATTCGCTATCGGAATCCTCATTCGAATCCACTTGCACTTCGAACTGCAGGCCGTCGTAAGCCAACTGCACGTGCGGAAAACCCATGCGGCGAAGGCGCTCGTTGGTTTCCGCGTGCGGAAGGTCGTGAGCGATGTGCGTAAACCATGCGCGGCGCGGTTTGAGACGCTGGATCAGGGCCAGGGCCTGGTCCACGGTCTGATGCATGGGGTGAGGAATATCGCGCAGGGCGTCCAGGACGAGTTCGTCGAGGCCCTGGAGAAGGGCCATCGAAGATTCGGGCAGGCTGCTGAAATCCGTGAGATAAGCGGCGCGGCCGAAACGGAAACCCAGAACCTGCATGTCGCCGTGCTGCATCGGGATGGGCACGAACGGAATGCCAAGAAGTTGGACCGGAGCGACCGCGAGCTTGAGCGCAACGCTCGGGACGGTGCTGAGCGTGGGTTTATCGTCAAAGACGTACGCGAACACGCGGCGGATGATTCGAAAGGTCTCTTCGTTGCTGTAGACGGGGAGTGCTGCGCGCTGGCGAATATTGAACGGGCGAATATCGTCGAACCCGAGAATGTGGTCGGCGTGGCCGTGGGTAAGCAAAATGGCGTCAACACGGTCGAGCCCGACGCGAAGAGCCTGCTGGCGAAAATCCGGCGTCGTATCGATGACGACGTTCTGGCCATTGCGGGAAATCAGAAGAGAAGGGCGAAGGCGATTGTCGTGGGGATCATTCGAATGGCAAACGCGGCAGGGGCAAGCAAGCGTGGGCACGCCCATGGACGTTCCGGAGCCGAGAACGGTTATTTTGAGTGGAGCGGGAGGCATCTTCAAAAAGATGTTAGCGCGAAATGGACGGAGAAGGGAAAACCGCCTTCTACGGGCGAGTCTTGGCTTTCGCTTGCGTGGCCGCTTGCGCCGCGAACGCCTGATTGATCTCCAGATAAGTCATTTTCAATTTGCCGAGGAGATCCAAGAGCAATGTGTCTTCTTCCGCCGCGAGATTACCCTTGGTCTTTTCATGCAGGGCGTCGAGCATGTCGATGAGTTCGCGCGCGGCTTCGGGATCGATCACCGGCTGGCCGGTACGAGGATCGGCGTAGGCGCCGAGCACCATGGCGGCATTGCTGCCAAGCATGCGGACGAGGTTTTCGAATGCCGGGGAACGCTTGGCCGGTTCGGCCGCGGGCAAAGTAGTGGGCACTTGTGCCGGCTCCGTGGCCGCGGGCGGATGCTTCGCCGCCTCGCGCTTAGCCTCGCGCTCTTCTTCTTCCACTACTTCTTTGCGGAGTTCACCCTCAGCGGTAAAGGGACGGCGGTCGATGACGCGAAACGAATCTTCCTGCTTGGGATCGGACAAGGGACATTCCTTAACAATTAATTCCGCCCCAGTTTATCACGGGTTGAGGGTGAGAGTCGCTTGCGGCACGGTCCGAAGGAGCCAGGGTCCAGCTTGTCAAAGGTGCGGCGTCACCGTAAAGTGGAACGCTTGATGCTAAGTAAAATTGATCAACCTATGACGCGCCCGCGCAAAAATGAGAAGAAGAGAGTTGGGAGAACGAAGCGACGCCGCGGGAAACGAGCGAAGACAAAGCAGCTGACGCCGGGGAAATGGTTCGAAAAGCTGGTGGCGGTCCAGGCGCGGCTACGCGCTCCGAACGGATGCCCCTGGGACCGCGAGCAGACGCATGAATCGCTGCGAACGTATTTGATCGAAGAAACCTACGAAGTATTGGAGGCCCTGGAAAGCGGCAACGACGCGAAGTTCGCGGAGGAGATGGGCGACCTGCTGCTGCAGATTGTATTCCATTCCCAAATTGCGGAAGAAGAAGGCCGGTTCACCGTTTCGGAGGTGATCCGCGAAATCCACGACAAAATGATCCGGCGGCATCCGCACGTTTTCGGAGAGACGCGAGCGAAGGATTCCGCCGAGGTGCTGCGGAACTGGGAGCAGATCAAGGCGGAAGAACGCAGGCAAGCGGGGAAGAAGAATGGCGGCGCCGGAATTAAGCTGGCGAAAGAGGCGTCCCTGCTGGATGGAGTGTCCCACACCCTGCCCGCCACGCTGGAGGGATTTCAACTCACGCGAAAGGCCGCGCGCATTGGCTTCGACTGGGAGGAGGCCGCGGGCATTTTCGAGAAGATGGGTGAAGAGACGGTGGAGCTGCGAAGCGCCTTGAAAACGAAAGACCGGCGAAAAATGGAAGAAGAGATGGGGGACTTGCTGTTTGCGGCAGTAAACCTGGCGCGATTCCTAAAGATGGATCCAGAGATCGCGCTGAAAAAAGCGAATGCAAAATTCTCGAGAAGATTCCGCGCCATGGAAAAACTGGCGCGCGAAAGCGGCCGCGAGTTCAAGAAACTCCCGCGTGAGGAGATGGAGGCACTCTGGGACGTCACGAAGCAGGCGGAGCGATGAAGGGCCATGAGGGAACTACGCGGAGCCCTAACCAAGCTATGAATCAAGCCATAGTTATTCGGAAATGTGAGCGTCTCGAGGAATACCACCGTTGCGTCGATCTCCAACGCGAAATCTGGGGAGAGGCCGAACTGGAAGTCGAGCCTGCCACCATGTTTGTGGTTGCCGCGCACACCGGGGGACAGGTGTTGGGTGCGTTCGATGGTGACAAACTAGTCGGTTATACACTTGCGGTCGTGGGGCTTCGCGGGGCTACGCCGTATTTCCATTCTCATATGACTGGAGTGCAGAGCGAATATCGCGATCGCGGCGTTGGCCGGATGTTGAAGCTTTTCCAGCGCGATGAAGCTCTGGGGCGCGGCATCCGCCTGATCGAATGGACCTTTGATCCGCTGGAGTTGCGCAATGCGCATTTCAATTTAAACCGGCTAGGCGCCCTCTGCCGGAAATACGAACCGAATTTGTATGGCGTCACGACCAGCCCGCTGCATCGCGGATTGCAGACCGATCGGCTGGTTGCCGAGTGGCATCTTGATTCCGCGCGGGTGGTGGCAGCGATTGAGGATCTGGTTAAAGAAGCCGTCGAGGCACCGGCGGTCATCGAAATGCCCGCGGAGTTGGAGCGCTGGCAACACGAGGATTCTCCGGAGGTCGGCAAAGTTCAGGCTCACGTGCGCGAAGAATTCACGAAGTGGTTCGCAAAAGGCTATGCGGCCGTGGGATTGCGAACTTCGCCAGGGAAGAGAGCGTATCTACTGGCGCCCTGGAGCGATTTCTAGGAAGGCCGGGCGAACAGGGAAGAATGCGTATACGAGAAATCACACTGCGTGAAATTCGGATGAAGCTGGTGGCTCCGTTCGAAACGAGCATGGAGCGGACAGAAGGTCGCCGCATCATCCTGGTCGAGGCAAAGGTCGATGGAACGACGGGGTGGGGCGAGTGCGTGGCCGGCGAGTCACCTTTCTACAGCCCGGAAACAACAGATACGGCTTGGATCTCGCTGCGGGATTATCTGTGGCCGCTGGTGAAGGGCAGGGAATTTGGTTCCGCGGCGGAAGTCTGGGATTTGATGGGGCACGTACGCGGGCACAACATGGCAAAGGCCTCGATCGAAGCCGCTGTGTGGCACGCGGAAGCTTTGCAAAAAGAGATGCCGCTCTGGAAGTTGCTTGGCGGGACGCGCGAAGAGATCACCAGCGGCGTCTCGGTCGGGATCAAGGAGTCGCTGGAAGAACTTGTCGCGGCGGTTAAAAAAGAGCTGGCCGCCGGCTATCAGCGCATCAAGATCAAAATCAAGCCGGGGAAGGATTTGCAGCAGGTGCAGCGCCTGCGTCAGGATTTTCCGCGCATCAAGCTGATGGTGGACGCCAATTCCGCTTACACGCTGGAGGACTGGCCGCTGCTGAAACAGCTCGAAGGCTTCTACCTGATGATGATCGAGCAACCGCTGGGCTGGGACGATCTTTACAGCCACATCGAGCTGCAGAAAAAATTAGAGACGCCAATCTGTCTGGATGAGTGCATTCACACCGAAGAGCAGGCACGGGCCGCAATCGAGCTCGGCGCATGCAAGATTATTAACATCAAGCTGGGCCGGGTCGGAGGTTATACGGTGGCGAAGCGCATCCACGACCTGTGCCTGCAGCGGGGAATCCCGGTGTGGTGCGGAGGCATGCTCGAATCGGGAATCGGACGCGCGCACAATATTGCGCTTTCGACGCTGCCGGGGTTCACTCTCCCTGGCGATGTAACCGCCAGCAAGCGCTATTGGGAAGAAGACATCATCGAGCCAGAAGTCACGGTTTCGCCGCAAGGGACGATTCGCGTGCCGCAAGGGCCGGGCATCGGCTTCGAGCCGCGGCTGGAGCGCATCGAGAAATTGACTGTGCGCAAAGAGCGGTTGACCTAAGCCGTGCAGATTCAAGCCTCCAGTGGACGAGCGCCATCCCGCGGCGTGATTGCGGCGTCCAGCGCTCTGCTGATCGTCGTCTGGGCGGTGAACTTTATCGCCGGCAAGATTGGGCTGCGATTCATTCCTGTTCTAACGCTGGCTTCTTTCCGCGTGGTCCTCGCAGGCACAGTGATGCTACCGGTCTACCTGATATGTTCGCGTTTGCCTGCATTCGCGGAGGCTACCAACGCACGGCGGCGAGGGTTTACGGGTCGCGACCTCTGGACGTTTCTTTACCTTGGCTTTTTTGGCGTCACGGTGAATCAGATGTGTTTCACCATCGGCCTTCGTTATACGCCGGTGAGTCACGCGTCGCTGATCGTGGGAATGGGGCCGATTTACACGCTGGTGCTCGCGGTGCTGTTTCGATTGGAAACAGCCACCTGGCGGAAGGCGACAGGAATGGCCATTGCTCTCGCCGGGATCGCGGTGATGGCCTCGGAAAACGGGATCTCCGCCCATTCGCCGTCGCTTCTTGGGGACGTCATCACAATGACGGGTTCCATCGGATTCGCGATGTACGTGGTTCTGGGAAAACGGGTTGCGGAAAAGTACGACACGCTGACGATGACGGCTTTCAATCATTTTGCGGGCGCGTTGATTGTGCTGCCGCTGGCAATCCGGCAGGCGCGCGCGCTGGGCGCGGCACAGAACTGGCGTGCTATCCCGTGGACCAGTTGGACGGCACTGATTTACATGGCCATCTTCAGCTCCGCCGTCGCCTACGTTTTCTATTTCTGGCTGCTCCGCTACCTGGAAGCCTCGCAGTTGAGCGCGTTTTCCTACTTGCTGCCGATACTGGCTACTGTCCTGGGAATTCTCTGGCTCGGAGAGAAAGGCTCCTGGGGCCAAGTATTGGGCGGAGCACTCGCGCTGGGCGGCCTGTACTGGATCGAGGCGGGCCGCGAGCCGGTCGTGAAAGCTAATACCGTGTCGTAAACCTCCACTAGAACATTCGTTGACTGACTTTTTTTCCAACTCTAATATCGAACTAAAGCAGCCTAATCTGCCCAATCCCCTGAAAAAAAGCGGTTTTTGGGGCTGCAAGGTATTTTCGGCCCACGCAGTATCTGGATCAGCTCAGTGTTGAGGAGAGGTCTCCTTCATGAGGGCCAAGCTCGCCGTCGCCGGACTCCTGCTCGCCTTGGCTGCTGGTGGAACCTGGTGGTTTCTACCTCGAGGAACCAAGCTTTCCGACACCGACATCCTGCTACTCGCGGAGTTCGCCAATACCACAGGTGATCCCATCTTCAACTCATCACTCCGGGAAGCCCTGGCCGTAAGCCTGGCGCAGTCTCCGTTGCTGAATCTTGTCTCCGAGGAAAAGGTGAGCGAAGCGTTGAGTTCCCATGGACGCTCCAGCGATGCGCCGGTCACGCAAGAAGTGGTTCGCGCGATCTGCCAGAGCGTCGGCGCGACGGTGTTCGTCACCGGGAGTATCGCCAAGGACGGAACGGAGTACCCGTTGCGGCTGCAGGCTTTCCGTTGTGAGACTGGAGATGTGATTGCCAGCGCAAGGAGCGCGGCAGCAGGGAAGGGCCAGGTGGTTCATGCGCTCGGCGCAGCCGCCACGGAGCTTCGCGGTAAGCTTGGAGAAGACCCCGCTTCACTCCAGAAATTCGATCTCCCCTTGGAGCGCGCCACTACTTCCTCACCCGAAGCCCTGAAATGGTTTTGCGACGGCCGGCGCCTGGCGCGCGAAAAAGGCGCCATTGAAGCTGTACCGGCCCTACAGAAGGCCGCGGAGTTAGACCCGAAATTTGCGCTGGCGTACTCCAACCTGGCGGTGGGCTATTACAACCTTAACCAGAATGCGCTGGCCAGTGACCGCATCCGGCAGGCCTTTGAGATGGCGGACCGTCAAACGGTTCGCGATCGCCTGCACATCACCACGCTGTACTACGACCTGGGCACGGGCGACGTAAAGAAAGCCATCGAAAGCTATAAAGAGTGGGTCCGGCTCTATCCGCGGGATGACATTGCCAAGGGGAATCTGTCCTCCGAATACTTTCTCACCGGGGATTACAACCAAGCAGCAGTATTCGCCCAGCAAGCGCTGCGCATCGATCCGGGAAGCGCAGCGTGGTACGAAAATCTCTCCACCGCCTATATCGCGCTAATGCGGCTGGACGATGCCCAGAACATTTTGAATCAGGCAATGGCACGCAAGCTCGAGGATTCATCCATGCACAGTGATCTTTATTCCCTGGCGTTTTTGCGGGGAGATTCCGCCGGGATGGAACGCGAGATGGCGTGGTCGGTCGGGAAGCCCGGCGGCGAGGATGACATGCTGGGTCTGCAGGCCGACACGGAAGCCTACGTGGGCCATGTGCAAAAGGCGCGCGAACTATCGCGGCGCGCCGTTGAGTCCGCGCAAAACGCCCAGCTTCCTGAACCTGCCGCCATCTGGCAGGGGATTGCGGCATTGCGCGAAGCAGCGTACGGCAATGTGGACGAAGCGCGCCGGGGAGCGGAAAAAGTCCTGGAGATTGCGCCCAAGAGCCGCGATGCCCAGATTCTGGCCACCCTGGTGTTTGCGTGGATCGGTGATGCGCGCCGCGCTCAACCGATGATGGATGATCTGGCAGCAGCGCATGTATCGAACACCATTATTCAATCGGCGTGGCTGCCGACGATCCGCGCCCAGTCAGAGTTGCTGGCACAGAGACCCGCCAGAGCTTTGGAGTTTCTGGAAGTCGTCAGGCCGTACGAGCGCGGGCAGCTTGTAGGGAATCTAAGCTATTCCTGCGTGATCCCGGTGTACTTGCGAGGAGAAGCTTATCTGAGCGCGCGGCAGGGACCGCAAGCGCTGGCGGAATTCCAGAAATTAATCGAAGACCGGGGAGTTGTGGGCAATTGCTGGTCCGGGGCGCTGGCTTTGCTGGGGCGCGGTCGCGCGCAAGCCCTTGCAGGTTCCAAGGACGCGGCACGCGCCTCGTATCAGCAGTTTTTTGCGCTTTGGAAGGATGCTGACGCGGGCGTCCCTATTCTGAAAACAGCGCGGGCTGAATTTGCCAAATTGAAGTAAGATCTGGTTTGGCCGTTACACGACGCGGCTGTCATCGAGTTGAATATTTTTTCTGTCATTCATTGCATTGTCGCTCCTGGCCAAGAGAATTCTGTCGAGGAGTCCGACGGCGGCGACCCACACAGCGCCCGCGCAATATCCGGCGATTACGTCGCTGGGATAGTGCACCCCCAAATAAATTCGCGAAAATCCGATCATTGCCATCAGCAGAATCGCGACGGTCCATACGGACCATTTGGCGGCGGTTCCGCGCACGCGTGTTGCAAGAATCGCGGCGAGGACTCCATAAAAACAGACTGAACCAAAGGCATGGCCGCTGGGAAAACTGTAGGAGTTTGGCGTGGGACCGAAAAAGGCCACAGGCCGCGGGCGACGAAATGCCAGCTTCAGCGCCTCGTCGAGAGCGCCCATGCCGACCATGGTAATGCCAAGCAACGCGGCCAGGCGTGAGCGATGAAAATAAAGAAACGCGCCGAGGATGACGACACAAAGCACGCTAACCGTCCCGACGGAACCCAGAAAGGAGAATGCCTGCATGACCCGTGTTAGCGCGGGAGCGGCGTGCTGGTGGACGGCATTGCGGACGGACATATCGAATTTCTGCGTGTCCCCCTCGAGCATCTCTTCCGCCAACCATCCGAAGAGGAAGAGAGACACAACGGCGGCGAGAAGAGCGCCAAGGAGCAAGAGGCCGGAATTTAATTTTAGTAACTTTTCCATGTGGCGCGGCGGCGACGACAAGGAATCTTAACTGTTTGCAGCAGGTTAATCGACTCCAAGCTGAGCTTGGTATTGTGACCGTTGCCGATTTGCGGCACGGTATTCGAGGCGACAAGCTGGCGGGGAAGGCCTCCTTGTCGAGTCCGTGATGGTCATTGGAGGCTCTCCATCACTGACCTTTCGGTTGTGCGCCTGCCGCACTTGTGGGACACTCTGGCGTTTCTTGAGGTTCCCTGTTGCATGCTCGTGCGGATCGAATTCCTTGCATTCGAGATTCGAGAATCAAGGGTGCCTTGAAAGAGGGTGCGTACTTGAACGTGTTGAGGCTGCCCAGGATGTCGGGAGTTGAAGCAATGAGAGTGGTCAGAAAACCATTGTTTACGCGATGGGCCTCTAGAATTGGATGGGGCGCGGCCTGCCTGATTTTTCTAGTGTGTGCGGGAACCCTAGGCCAAGCGAGTGCCGGCGAAGAACAGTACATCAAGCTCTCGACACCCAAACTGCTGACCTTCGACGAGCTGGTGCAATTGGAGAAGACGGACGAGCCGCCGGCACAGCTTGCCGCTCGCCTGGATCAACTTCTCCTTACGCCGTTTGTGAGCAATGAAGCCTATTTTGGCGGTGCCAAGCCGAATCGCCCCTCTTCCGAAGAGCTGGGGCCCTTTATCCGAGCGACGACGTGGAACATCGAACGGGGAATCGAGTTTGATGGAATCCGAATCAGCCTGACGGAGCCAGATAAGTTCGGGACGTACATCGAGAGCAAGAAGGACCCGAAATCCAAGCCCCTCACGGCGGACGCTCTCACGGTGGTCAAGAACCAACTGGACATCCTTAAACCTACCGACCTGTTCATTTTGAACGAAGTGGATTATGGAGTTACGCGCACGGATTACCGGAATGTTGCGCGGGATCTCGCGCAGGCGCTCAAAATGAATTACGCGTACGGCGTTGAGTTTCTGGAGATCGATCCACTGAATCTGGGCCTTGAAAAGGTGAAGTTGGACGACAAGTCGGCGCAGACAGACATACAGAAGTCCTTCGAACCCGACAAGAGCCGCTATCTCGGCTTGCATGGCACCGCGGTCTTGAGCAGATATCCCATCCGGAAGGCGACGATTCGCTCACTGCCGGTTTGCTACGACTGGTTCAACGGGGAAAAGAAAGAAATCTCGAAATTGGAATCCGCGAAGCGATCGGGCGCCAACCTTGCATTTATGGAGAGAATTACCCGCGAGGTTCGACGGGGTGGAAGAATGACGTTAGTCGTGGAGCTCGCTGTGCCGGAATCTCCCACGGGAGCGGTGACCGTGATAGCCCCACACCTGGAAACCAAGTGCAAGCCGGAATGCCGGCGAAAACAGATGGCGGAAATCCTCGGGTGGATCCGTGGGGATAAGAACCCGGTGATTCTCGGCGGCGACCTGAATACATCCGGGACGGACACATCGCCCACTTCAGTATCCAAAGTGTTGACGAACCGGCTGAAGGATCCGGACAAATGGGCGACCAGTGCGATCAGGTGGTCGACGGGCGCACCAACGATTCTGCTCATGCCCGTGAACCTGATGCGAAACAAGAACGATCCTACCGGTTTCGACGTTCCGCTGATTTCGCGAAAAAAAGAGGCAAAGCTATTCGGCGATGTCGATGACTTCAAATTTGATGATGGCTATACATTTGACTTCCGTGGCGAAAATGCCCGAAGCGCGGAGGATAGGGGTGGAACGCTCAGTGACTCGAACCAGCGGGCCACCAAGGGTTTCCGATACACTTTCGCATTAGCCCGGACGTACGGTGGACTCGTAGGCGAGTACAAACTGGACTGGTTCTTCGTCAAAGGGTACGCTGGCGACGCCGGTAAGCCTGGGGGGAGCTATAAGTTCGCCCCTCATTTCGCCCGGACCCTCCAGGAAGTAAATAACGCGCCCGATGAATCGTTGTCCGATCATTTTCCGATCACGATAGATGTTCCGCTGACGGAGCCGCCTCTGACGGTGAAGCGTCCATGAGCCATCATGGGCGGTGCCGTGGAGCGGTAAAGTTGGAAATGTTGGAACGCGGAACGCTGGCCGCGAATGGAGTTTATGACCGGTAAACGTTTTCGACGCCGCATAAAGGCACAGCCTGGAAACTGACCTTCTCTCTGGAATTAGTTTGATTCGAGGAATGCAGCCCCAAAGTGTGTAGCGCGAACCGCGCTTTGATGGAAGAATAGCGTGTCGGCCGCAATGTCGTCCGCCAAAATTCGGACTGTTCCTATTCCATAGTTCACCAGAGGGCGCGTAGTCGCCCAGGGAGACAAGACTTTGCCAGGGATTCCTATGCGAAATGGAGCCACGGCAGCGCGGATCGCCGTGATACCGGGAGACGGCATCGGCGCGGAAGTGACTCCTCAAGCGGTCAAGGCGCTGAGAGCGGTGACGGCGCCCGGCAAGCGGTCGATGGAATTCGTGGAATTTGACTGGGGCGCCGACAAGTTTCTGCGCGAAGGCGTGACGCTACCAGCGGGGGCGGTCGAAATGCTCCGGGATGAGTATGATGCCATCCTGTTTGGGGCGCTGGGCGATCCGCGTGTGCCTTCGAACCAGCACGCGGCGGATATCCTGCTCGGGCTGCGCTTTAAGCTGGACCTGTACGTTAATGCGCGGCCCGTCGAGCTGCTCCACGATCGACTCACCCCCCTGCGAGACCGTACAGAAAAAGATATCCGCCTGATGGTCTTCCGAGAGAATACGGAAGGGCTCTATGTGGGAGTCGGAGGGTTCTTCAAGAAGGGCACTGCGGACGAGATCGCCGTCCAGGAGGATGTCAATTCACGGAAAGGCGTCGAACGCATTATCCGCTATGCGTTCGAGTATGCCCGGCGGAACGCCTTGAAGCGCGTGTGCATGAGCGACAAATCGAACGCGATGACCTTTGCTCACGGACTGTGGCAGAGGGTGTTCAAGGAAGTTCGCCAAGAGTACCCGCAGATCGACTCCCGCCACCTGTACATTGATACGTTGGCAATGGAGATCGTGCGCGATCCAAGCCAGTTCGACGTCATTGTTACCTGCAATCTCTTCGGGGACATCATCAGCGACCTGGGAGCGCAGCTCGCCGGCGGACTGGGCCTTGCACCCTCCGGTAACATTCATCCGGGTAGAACTTCGCTGTTCGAACCGGTGCATGGGTCCGCACCGAATATCGCCGGAAAGGGAATCGCCAACCCACTGGGAGCGGTTCTTACCTCGGCCATGATGGTCGAGTTCCTTGGGTGGAAGTCTGAGGCAGCCTGGCTTCGAACAGCGGTACGCGCGGCGATTCACGAGAACTTTGTGACACCTGATCTTGGCGGCGAGAAGCGAACTGTGGAAGTTGGGGATTGGGTCGCGAATTACGCAGCGAAAAGCTTCGGCAGTAAGTTAAAGTGATACTTTAAGAACGAAATTCCTTTCAATTTCTCATCATCTGCGTCGCGCAAGCGCTGTCAGAAACATCCCCAACAAAAAGCCACCAACGTGCGCCCACACCGCAACGCCGCCCCCCGAAGCATTCGCGTTCAGGGTGTTAATCCCTGCCAAGAACTGAAAAAGAAACCAGACACCCAGAAAAAGGATAGCTGGGAGAGGAACAAAGAAGATGAAAACAAGTGTGAGTACCCGGGCTCGAGGGTAGAGGAGCATGTACGCGGCCATGACGCCTGAAATCGCCCCGCTCGCGCCAAGCGCCGGAATCGTAGAACGCAGATTGAACAGAATATGGATCAGGCCTGCGCCAAAACCGCAAGTGAGGTAGAAAAACAGATAGGTCCCATGCCCGAAGAAGTCTTCCACATTGTCGCCGAAGATCCAGAGGAAAAGCATGTTTCCGGCGAGATGCAATAATCCGTGATGCAGAAACATGCTGGTAAACAAGGGGAGAAATGCCGCGACGAAGCCAATGTGCCCGTCAAAGAAGGCAGGAATGCGGGCTGGGATCGTAGAGTAGGCCAGTTCAAACGATTTGGAATCGCCAAGGGGCAGGGTGTTCTGATAGAGGAATGCTGCGATGTTGGCGAGGATGAGAGAAATGTTCACGACGGGATAACTTCTGGAAGGATTGTTGTCCTTGAGGGGTATGAACATGAGAAAAGGTCTGGAGCAGAGTAGCGAAACGCAAAGAAAATGAAAAGGGCAGGGGATGCGCGGGGCGGGGCGCGTCCGATAATGTTTGCGCGAAAGCGGCGCTGGTTAACAGAATCTTTTCGCGCGGAAATTTGCACCATACTGCTGCATTTCTCACGCTTCCCTCCGTGCCGAGGAGTCATCGGGCCTCGAACGATTCCGGATTCATGAGCAAATCTGTCCCGCCGGATATTGTGAATTTTTCGACGGAAAGATTGCGCGGCGGCGGCACGTATGGTATTTACAATAGTTCTGCGTGTGCGCGCGTTTCGACTGGAGTGTTCTAGTTTGTTCGGCGCTGCGTCGGCACGCCGACAGCTCATGCCTGCCCGGGAAACGGAAGCCATTATCCTGAAGACTTTTCCATTGGGGGAGGCGGACCGCCTGGTCAGTTTTTTCGGACGAACTTCCGGCCGAGTGCGCGGGGTGGCTGCAGGGGCCAGGCGCCTGAAGAATCGGTATGGTTCGACGCTCGAACTCCTATCGCATGTGCAACTCTGGTATGTCGAGAAGGAGACCAGAGACCTGGTGCGGATACAACAGGCCGAGCCGCTGGAGTCCTTTCGCAAGGCGCAGAGCGACTATGGGCTCAGCACCGGACTCGCGGTGGTCAGCGAAGTCTCAGAGCTGGTGCTTCCGGAGCACGAAGTCTCCGAATCGATGTTCCGGTTGATCCTGCTTACCGCCAGGGAAGTGGAGCGCACCGGCGACTGGGCATTGCCGCTGAGCTACTTTGCGTTCTGGACCGTACGACTCGGAGGGTGGCTTCCGCGGTTCGACCGCTGCGCGGCGTGTGATGCGCCGTTCGGTACGCAGGCGGCATTCTACGACCCCCTGCAGCCCGGGCTGTTTTGCGAAAAATGCCGGCGCTCTGGAATGAAGCCGCTGCACCAGGAGGCACGAATTCTGGCAGAGCGATTCACCGGAGAGCGACTCGATCACATGGCATTCGAAAAGGCAATGCAGGCAAGCGCGAGGGAATTGCGCGAAGCTTCACTCACATGGATCGAACACAACATCGAACGTCGGCTGGCCACGCGCACGCTATTGGAGACGACTTGAAAGCTAAAGTAAAACTTGAGAAACGAATTCACGGGCTGACGTTCCAGGATTTGATTCTAAAGCTCTCGCAGTTCTGGGTGAAGCAAGGCTGCGTCCTGCAGCAACCCTACGACGTCGAAGTTGGGGCGGGCACCATGCATCCAGAAACCTTTCTTCGCGTGCTCGGGCCGGAGCCCTATCGCGTTGGATTCGTGCAACCGAGCCGTCGGCCCGCCGACGGGCGTTACGGGGAGAATCCCAATCGCCTGTATAAGCATTCGCAATTTCAAGTGATCCTCAAGCCCTCGCCGGCCGACGTGCAGGACATCTACCTCGACAGTCTCGGGGCGATCGGCATAAACCTGAAGGAGCATGACATCCGGTTCGAAGAGGACAACTGGGAATCCCCGACGCTTGGCGCCTGGGGTATCGGGTGGCAGATTCTTCTCGATGGTTTGGAGATCACCCAGTTTACGTACTTCCAGCAGAGCGGCGGCATGGACCTCGATCCCATCTCGGTCGAACTCACCTACGGGCTCGAACGTATCTGCGCATTTCTTCAGGGAGTCGAAAGCGTCTACGATTTGCGCTGGTCGGCGGACAAGTCTTACGGCGACATTCGACTGCGGGAGGAGCAGCAACTCTCCGAGTACAGCTTCAATCGCAGCGACGCTTCGGCGATCCGCGCCGAGTTCGAGCTCCATGAGAAGCAAGCCAAGGAAATCGTTGAAGGATTCAGGGATTCCACTGGAAAGGACCGCGTCCGCTATCCGCTTCTAGCGGCGTACGACCACTGCCTCAAGTGCTCGCACCTCTTCAATATGATGGACGCCCGTGGTGTGATTTCCACCACCGAGCGCGCCGCGCTGATGGGACGGGTCCGCACCGTAGCCTGCCGTACCGCAGCCGCTTATCTGGAACAGATCGGCGGAACAGTTCCTCGACGCGAGGCGCGAATATGAAGGCCCTCGCAAAAGAGAAGCGCGTCGAGCTCCTGTTCGAAGTTGGCTGCGAAGAAATTCCGGCGGGGATGCTCCCGAAGGCCGAAGAAGAACTTCGCACCAACATCGAAAAGCTATTGACGGCAGAGAACCTTTCGGAAGGCGTGACGGTCGAGACGTTCAGCGCTCCACGGCGGCTGACCGCCTGGGTGCGCGGCCTGCTGGCGAAACAGCCCGATGTGGAGAACGAGGTAACCGGTCCACCGAAATCTGTCGCCTACGATGCCGTCGGCGCGCCGACGCGCGCGGCGCTCAGCTTCGCGGAAAAGCAAGGAGTCCATGTCAGCGATCTCTATCTCGTTCAAACGGCCAAGGGCGATCACCTCGCTGCCAAGCAGATTAGGCGCGGCCGCACCGCGGAGCAAATTCTGCAAGCCATCCTACCGCGCGCCGTCCACGACCTCACCTGGCCGCGCTCGATGGCCTGGACGGGCCTCGAGGGCCCGAGGTTCATCCGGCCCATCCGCTGGACCGTTGCCGTCCTGAATGGCAAACCTGTGAAACTTTCCATCGCGGGAATCCCCGCCGGAGACACCACGAGAGGCCACCGCTTCCTGGGCTCCAGCGCCATTCGCGTGAAGAGCTTCGCTGACTATGAAAAGAAACTCCGTTCGAACGGCGTCATTGTCCGGCCCTCTGAGCGCGAGGACAAGATCGCCAAAGAGTTGGAAGCTCACGCAAAACGCGGCGCCTTTCGGGTCCATGAAGACGACGATCTTCGCAAGCTGGTTACGTACCTCAATGAATTTCCAAGCGTGATCCAGGGGAATTTCGATCCTGCTTACCTCAGCTTGCCGGACGAGATCCTGGTCACGGTGATGCGCGGCCACCAAAAGTACTTCGCCGTGGAAAAGAAAAACGGAGAACTCGCTCCGCACTTCCTGGCGGTGATCAACATCGCGAAAGACACGAAGGGAATCGTCAGGGCAGGGCACGAGCGCGTACTGCGTGCGCGTTTTGCGGATGCACAATTCTTCTGGGAGTCCGATCAGAAGTGTCGGCTCGCCGACTATCTGCCGAAGCTTGAACGGGTCACGTATGAATCGCGGCTTGGAAGTTACCGCGACAAAGTCGAGCGCGTCCGCGCCATCGCCCGCTGGCTCACGGAGCAATGGTTTAACCTTGGCATCCTGCAGGCACATGTCGCCGAAGCCGATCGCGCCGCGGAACTTGCCAAGTGCGACCTGGCCACAGAAATGGTTCGCGAGTTCACCGAACTACAGGGCATCGTCGGCGGACTCTACGCTCGCGCGCAAGGCGAACCCGACGAAGTGGCCGACGCTGTTTACGATCACTATCGCCCCGTAGGTTTGGACGACCCTATCCCGCGCAATCTGACGGGCTGCGCCGTCGCGTTAGCGGACAAGCTGGATTCCATAGTCGGCTGTTTTGCCGTTGGAGTTGTGCCGACCGGATCAAGCGACCCCTATGCCTTGCGCCGCGCCGCACTCGGCATCGTCAAGATCATTCTCGACAAGAAACTGCCGATCTCGCTTTCCCTGGCGATTGGTGCCGCATCGAAAGCGCTCTTGACCCACAAGCCAAAGCGCGGCGTGACGCCCACACAAGAGACGCAGATTCTCGAGTTCATTCTGGATCGCGCCAAGTTCGTCTTCCGCGAACGTGAGGGTTTCGGGTACGACGAAGTGAGCGCCGTCTTCCGCGCGGGCGCGGACGATCTTGTGGATGCACAGAAACGCCTGCTGGCGCTCAAGGCCATTCGCAAGTCGAAGAATTTCGAGCCGCTGGCCGTCTCCTTCAAGCGCATCCGCAAGATCCTGGAGAAGGCCAACGTACCCGTGGGAGAAGTGCGCAGCGTCAATCCAGAGTTGTTCGAAAACGGAGCCGAGCGTGAGCTCCATGCCGCTGTCCGTGAAGCGGCGTCGAAAGTGCAAACCCTGAAGCGATCCGGGAAATATCAGGAAGCCCTTGAAGTCATCGCTGGTCTTCGAAAATCCGTCGATCAGTTTTTCGATGGAGTCATGGTGATGGCTGAGAACGAAGCAGTGCGGAAGAACCGGCTGACGCTGTTGGCGGAACTACTCCGGGAATTCACAACGGTCGCGGACTTCTCCGAGATTGGCGGAGAAGAGCGGCGATAGCTTCTTAAAGTATTACTTGAACTACGGTTTAAAGTCGGCGAGCCGACAAATTCCTTGGCGGCCTTTTCAAAAATGGCGGCAGCAATACATGCTCCAAAAATAAAAATCTAGAGCGAGGGAACCAGTGAAAAAGTGGGTTTATTTTTTCGGTGCAGGCAAGGCAGAAGGTGACGGGAGTCGTCGCGCACTCTTGGGCGGGAAGGGCGCCGGCCTTGCGGAAATGAGCCGCATTGGCCTGCCAGTGCCTCCCGGCTTCACGATCACGACGGAGGTTTGTACCTACTACTACGGAAACAAGAAGACCTATCCAAAATCTCTCGAGGCCGAGGTCAAGGGGGCTGCCGCGCGGGTCGAGAAAATCATGGGCACGAAGTTTGGCGACAAGACCGCCATGCCGATGCTGGTGTCCGTCCGCTCCGGCGCGCGCGATTCCATGCCCGGCATGATGGATACGATTCTGAATCTCGGCTTGAATGATCAAACCGTGCTCACGCTGGCCGCGGCCACCAAGAACGACCGGCTCGCCTGGGATTGCTATCGCCGGTTCATTCAAATGTACGGCGATGTCGTCATGAATGTGCAGAAGCGCGCCAACGAGGACCACGAACCATTCGAAGTGGTTATTCACGAACTGAAACACGAACGCTATCAAGCGGACATCGACGACCCGAAGCTCACGGTGAGCGATCTTCAAGAACTGGTTGCTCGCTTCAAGAAACTCATCAAGGATCGCACCGGCAGTGCGTTTCCGCAGGATCCCTGGAAGCAGCTCTGGGGTGCGGTGGGCGCGGTGTTTGGCTCCTGGATGAACGATCGCGCTGTGGTGTATCGCCGGAAATACAACATCCCTTCCGAATGGGGCACGGCGGTGAATGTTCAAGCAATGGTTTATGGCAATACCGGCGACAAGTCCGGCTCCGGTGTGGCTTTCACGCGTGATCCGGCAACAGGCGAGAAGGTTTTTTACGGCGAATTCCTCATCAACGCCCAGGGCGAAGACGTGGTGGCCGGCGTGCGCACGCCTGAACCGGTCGCGCAGCTGAAGAACTACATGCCCAAGGCTTTTCACGAGTTGGAGAAAATCCGCCAGACCCTCGAGAAACACTTTAAGGACGTGCAAGACTTCGAGTTCACCATCCAGGATGGCAACGTGTTCATGCTGCAGACGCGCAACGGCAAGCGCACCGGCCTCGCTGCTGTGCGTTTCGCCATTGAGATGGAAAAGGAGAAGCTCATCGACTGGAAGACCGCGATCCGGCGCGTTCCCGCCGATCAACTCGACCAAGTGCTGGCTCCGGTGTTCGATCGCAACGCTGTCAAAGCCGCCAAGTGCATTGCCAAAGGTCTGCCCGCCGGCCCCGGAGCCGCCGCCGGTAAGATGTATTTGAATGCGGATCGTGCTGCAGCCGCCGCAGCAAAGGGCGAAAAGGTTTTGCTTGTCCGGAATGAGACCTCGCCTGAAGATTTGCGAGGAATGATCGCCGCCGAAGGCATTCTTACTGCCAAGGGCGGCGTCAGTTCACACGCCGCGCTCGTAGCGCGCCAGATGGGGAAGGTCTGCGTCTGCGGCGCCGCGGCGCTGCAGATTGATTACACCGCCAAAACCATGGCCGTTGATGGCGTGACGTACAAGGAAGGCGACTTCCTCTCCATCGATGGCACCGCCGGCGAGGTGTATCCAGGTCAAATTCCCACGGCCGCGTCCGAGATAGTTCAAGTACTTATTGAGAAGTCCCTCGACGCCAAGAAGAGCCAGACTTACCAGAACTTCAAGAAGCTTATGGACTGGTGCGCCAAAATCTCGCGGCTCGATGTTCGCACCAACGCCGATACGCCTGAACAAACCGCCCATGCCATCGCCTTCGGCGCCGTGGGCATCGGCTTGTGCCGCACCGAACACATGTTCTTTAAAGGCAATCGCATTGACGCCATGCGCGAGATGATTTTGGCGGACACCAAGGAACACCGACAACAGGCGCTTGCCAAGATTCTGCCCTATCAGCGGGAAGATTTCGTCGGGATGTTCAAAGAGTTGAAGGGATTTCCTGCGACGATCCGGTTCCTCGATCCACCATTGCACGAGTTCCTGCCGCACGAAGGCTCAGCGCAGAACGACTTAGCCAAAAAAATGGGCGTGCCGGTTGAAAAGATAAAACAGCGAGTTAAAGAATTACATGAGTTTAATCCGATGCTCGGATTCCGCGGCTGCCGACTGGGAATCGTCTATTCCGAGATTTCCGAGATGCAGTCTCGCGCGGTCTTCGAAGCCGCGGCGGAAGTTCAAAAGGCCGGCATCACGGTTCATCCCGAAGTCATGATTCCGCTGGTCGGCTTCAAGAAAGAGCTCGACCTGCAAGTCGAAGTCGTCCATCACATCGCGAGCGAGGTCATGAAGGAAAAGGGTGTGAAGCTGAATTACCTCGTGGGCACGATGATTGAGGTGCCTCGTGGCGCGCTTACCGCCGATGAAATTGCGGAGACAGCCGAGTTCTTCAGCTTTGGCACCAATGATTTGACCCAGACCTGCCTAGGCATGAGTCGCGACGATTCCGGCTCCTTCCTCGGGCCTTACCAGGAATTGGAGATCGTCAAAAAGAACCCATTCGCTACGATCGACCAGGCGGGCGTCGGCCAGCTGATCACCATGGCCGTGGAGAAAGGGAATAAGACGCGCCCCGGGATCAAGCTCGGCATCTGCGGCGAACACGGCGGTGACCCGGACAGCGTCAAATTTTGCCATCGTGCCGGATTGTCCTACGTGAGCTGTTCACCGTTTCGAGTGCCTGTTGCGCGTCTAGCGGCAGCTCAAGCAATGGTTGAAGAAGAACAATCCAAGAAAAAGAAGGGAAAGTAAGAAGAGAATGCGAGCTTCGCATACTTAAAGTAATACTTTAAGTCGTCGGCGCGCAGACATTTTCAAACTTTCTGCGCGCTCGCTGGCTTTTTCTTACGTCGGCATCTTGAAAAAGAAATACAAGCCCAGGAAAAAGAAAATAATATCCGGGGACCATCCGGCGAGCAGCGGCGGCAGTTGCCCAACACCTCCCATAGCCTGCAAGAGTTCCGCTAACGACCAGTAGGTGATGCCAATAGCGACGCCCAGCGCCACCCCACCGATGGCGCCTCGGGTACCGACAAGAAACGCAAAGGGTATGGCCAACAGCATACTTACTGGCGCAATCAGGGGAAACGCGAGCTTCCGGTGCCATTGCACGGTGAGCGCGGAAACATCGAAACCTGCACGGCGGAGCCCTCTGACATACGTGCTGAGTTCCCGCCAGCTCATTTGAAAGGCCTGCCGCACCTCCCGGTTGAAGTACGTGGGAGGCTCCGTCAACTCCGGGAGCGAGGTCACGGGAGGAAGGCGGTCATAGCGCACGATTGTGCCGTTCTGGAAATCGCGGACCCAGCCCCCTTCGAGCACCCACACCTTCTGTGAATCCGACCATCTCGCCCGTGAAGCAAAGATTCGGCGACGCAACTGGAAGTCAACCGGATCTATTTCCAGCACGCTCAAGCCGCCAAAGAGCTTCTGCGCCGGGTCAAACAGATCGTAGTTATAGATCTTGTTGTTTTCGCCGAAGATCCAGCGCTGCGGGCGCGTGTAGGTCTGCGGAGGCTTGCCCTTGATCATGTTTCGCAGAGCGTCCTGCCTCTGGTTCGCGTAGGGAAGATAAGTGTCGTCGAGAACGACCATGGTCGCCGCCAGCAGCATTCCCGCGAGAAGCAGGGGCACCGCGAGCCGATACAGGCTGATGCCGCTGGCCTTGATGGCCACGATCTCGTTGTTCTTGCTCATGATTCCCAGGGTAACGAGTACCGCCACAAGCGCCCCGAGCGGAGCTAACTGGTAGAGCAAATACGGCGCAAGATAGCGAAAATAGTCGATGACGATCAGGAAAGGAACGCGCTGACGCGCGATATCATCCAGCAATTCGAAAAAGGTAAAGGTCTCGAAGAGAAAGACGAAGGTGCCCATGAGCAACGCGAAATAGAAAAAGAACCGCCGCAAAATATAGAGATCCAACAGCCGCGGAAAGCTGCTGCCATCCGGCGCCGCGAGCTCACTTGGGGCGTGGTCGCCATTGGGAGCGCGGGAGGCGGCGCGCGCGCGCGCCTGGGCTTTACGGCGCCGCATCAGACGTATTCTGCGTCTGAAATTTCCAAGGGGTTGCAGCCAGCGGCTTTCACCGCGAAACTGCTCCATGCGCGGCAGCAACGCCAATCCCATGAGAGCCAGTACGGTGTTGGCAATCCAGATTCCTTGGCCCGGAGAGAGTGTCCCCTGGCGGGCGAGTCCCGCACCCATAACAAAAAGGAGATAATATGACGCGATGAGGATTATCGCGATCAACGATCCGGCGGCACGCCCGCCGCGGCGCGGTTGGGCGCCAAGCGGAACAGCGACAAGGGCAAAGACAAAACACGCCACCGGAAATGCGAAGCGCCCATGAAGTTCCACGCGGGCTTCGCGCCAGCCGGGCCCTTTGTCGTTGAGGAGCTCCCGCACGGAGCGCTCCGGATTGCTGCGCTGGCGGGGTTGCACGGGATTCAGGTCGTTGACCTCGATGGGCCAGTCACTCTGTCCAAACGCCGTAACGGAATAATGGTCCGCATCTTCGCGAGAGAATTCATGTGTCGTGCCGCCTTGCAGATGCAGCTCCAGCTTGCCCTGCTTCGGTTCGGCAATTACAATCGCGTCCTTCGCCAGGGTGAGGCGTGAGCCGCTCTCTCCACCGGCCTCTGCGAGGAACACACCGTGCCATTGGGTGCCGCTGGCGGTAACGTCGTTGATGTAGAGGACCATGCTGGGAAACTCATCGAAGACGCGTGGCTGTACGGCAAACGAAATCTGCGATGCGATCAGGTCGGCTTCGATGGCATGGAGGGAGCGCAAGGCCAGAGGTGAGAGCCATGCGCTCATGAGCAGGGTGAGTGCGGCTCCCATCGCGGCGAGGACCCCGACGGGAAGCAGAATGCGCCGGCGGCCGATACCCAACGCGGTCAAGGCGATAATCTCGCTGTCCGCAGACATGCGCCCGAGGCCCAGTAGCACGCCAATCAAAATGGCCATGGGAATGGTGAAAATGAAAATGCCCGGGAAAACGCAAAGGAACGACTTGAGGACCTGGCTTCCGGACCCCGAATGACGAACCAAAATCTCCATCAAACGAACAAGTCTGGGAACGAACAGGACAAACGTAAAGACGACGAGTCCCAGGACGGCGTGGCGGAACACTTCGCGGACAATGTAACGGTCCAGGATGCGCATGGCGCGAACGGTGAGTGTAGCATGGTCACAGCACGAACACGGGAGCGACGCATTCCATGAAACCGGTTCACCTTGTTGTGTTGTGGCACATGCATCAGCCGCAGTACCGCGATCCCGAGAGCGGCCGTTACGTCCTTCCATGGACGCGGCTGCACGCGCTCAAGGATTACTGGGGCATGGTGGAGATGCTCCGCGAGTTTCCCAAATTTCACGCCACGTTCAACGTCGTGCCTGCCCTCGGAATCCAGCTCGAGGAGTACGCCAGCGGCAATTTCAACGAGCCGTGGTTTTCCCTCGCCTTCAAAAATGCCGAGGAGCTAACTCGAGAAGATAAAGCCGAAATCATAGCCCGCGCGTTTCAGGTGAATCACGAGCGCCTGATGTCGCGCTGGCCACGCTTCGTGGAACTTTACGAATGGTCCCGCCCGGCGGGCGGCGCGCAAGCCCTGGTTACTTTTACGCCGCGCGACTGGCGCGACCTCCAACTTCTTTCACAACTCGCATGGATGGAGGAATCCTGGCTGCAAAAAGATCCCGTCGTGAGCAAGCTCAATTCGAAAGGGAAGGACTACACAGAAAAAGACAAGTCCGCGTTAAAGCAAAAACAATTGGACTTTCTCGGACTCGTTTTGCCCGCCTACCGCGAAGCTGCCCAGCGCGGCCAGATCGAGCTCAGCACCACGCCGTTCTATCATCCGATTCTTCCGCTCATCTGCGACTCTGACATTGCCCGCGTGGCGAATCCCGGCACGCCCCTGCCTCGCCGCGCTTTTCGGCATCCGGAAGATGCGCGCGAACAACTGCAGCGCGCCCGCGATTACCACGAAAAAATCTTCGGGGTGAAGCCCAAAGGTGTCTGGCCTTCTGAAGGCTCCGTCTCCGATCAAGCGCTCACCATCGCCGCGGAACTCGGCTTCGAATGGTTCGGCACCGATGAAGGCGTCCTGGGCCGCACGCTCAATGTCGGCTTTTTCCGGGACGCCAACGGCATTCCTGCCAACGCTGACCGCCTCTACAAACCGTGGCGCGCACAGCTCGGGACCAAGTCCATCACGGGCCTCTTCCGGGACCACCATCTTTCCGATCTCATCGGGTTCGTTTACAGCCGCATGGACGCTAAAGCCGCTGCTGCCGACCTTCACGGCCGCTTGCGTCACCTCGGTGAAGCCGTCCAAAGCGCGCAGCCGCTCACCATTTGCCTATTCCTCGACGGCGAAAATGCCTGGGAATACTACCCCGGCAACGGGCGCGAATTTCTCCGCGAATTCTATGGCCGCATCCAGTCTGACCAGGATTTCCGCGCCCTCACCGCTAGTGAAGCCAACGCCGCTGCCGGAGAGATCCCCGCCACCACGGGAATTTTCCCCGCCTCCTGGATCAACGCGAACTTTGACGTCTGGATCGGCCACGCCGAAGACGTCGCCGCCTGGGAATTATTGTGGGACGCACGCGAAGCGTACGGCCGCGCCGTAGAAGCAAGGAAACAAGGCCGCAAAGACGCCCCCACCGAAACCGCTCTGAAGGAAGCTCTCGAATCGCTCCTCGCCGCGGAAGGGAGCGACTGGTGCTGGTGGTACGGCCCCGAACACAGCACCGCCAATGATGCTGAATTCGACGCCCTGTACCGCAAGCATCTCACCGCCATTTATCTCGCGCTCGGCCAGGTCGCTCCCGAGGAATTGGCCAAGCCCATCAAGCGCAAGCCCGAGCACGCGGTGCAAATCGCGCCCACTTCTATGCTTAACATTAAGGTCGACGGCCGGGACACTTCCTATTTCGAATGGCTCGGCGCCGGCCTCTTTTCCCCGGAGCGCCGCGGCGGCTCGATGCACGGCCGCATTTTCTATCTCCACGAACTGCGCTACGGCTTCGAAGACGGCCGCTTCTGCGTGCGCATCGATCCCTTCGTCGAAGCGCTCAGCGAGCTCGAAGATCCCGAGTTTCGCATCACCATCAGCGGTGCGGCGGAAGCTACCATCGTTGTCCTCCTCGAGCGCGGCCACGTCCAAAGCTTCGCCGTGGAAAAGGACCGTCTCTGCCTTCTCAATCCCAAGCTCGTAGCCGAAGTCGCCTTCGAACGGATCCTTGAAGTCGCGATCAACAAGGACCAGATTGACCTCGCCGGCCAAACAAAGCTTCGACTCGGCGTAGCGCTCTGGCACGGCGGTCTTCCGGTGGACGTCCTTCCCGCGGAAGGATTCCTGGACGTCCAACTCGGCGAAGACCACGCCGCCTGGCCGCCGGAATTAAAGCCCGAATGAAACCGCAGCCCTTTCCTTCTTAATGTTTTACTTTAACTCTTGAATGGTGCGCCTTCCGAGACGGACCTCTGTTCACTGATCTCTGTTCTTTTCGTTCCTTCTAATACAACTTTACCGCGAGCTCCTCCGGCCGATCCCCCACAGGAATCATGGTCACCAGAAAATTCGTCCGCACCCGAATCACCGCCAGATCCCCCGACCCCTGGCTCACAATCAGCAGCAAATTCTCCGCCGGATCAAATCGCAGCGCGGCGGGAGAATCCCCCGCCGGCACCGGGAACCCTTTCCCGGCCTCGCGCACAATCCGCCGGTTGAAGATATCCACGGGCGTCACCCGCCCCGCCGCCGTGTCCGAAACGTAGAGCAGGCTAGCATCCTCGCTCAGAACCCCGCGCGTCGGCGCCGACCCCAGCACCATGTAATCGCCCATCTCGTGCGTCCAGGTATTGATGGCTTGCAGCCCGTGCGCTTCCGGAGAGATCACGTAGAGTTCGCCGCCGTCCGGCTTCAGCAGCATATCGGTGGGTTTGCCCGCCAGCTCCAGGTTGGTCACCAGCACTCCCCGGCGGAGGTCCACCACGGAGATACGCCGCTCGCTCCGGCTCAGCACAAACGCTACTGAGCTGTCCGGCAAGACCACCACCGCCTCCGGCTGCGCCACCACCGGAACACTCCCGCGTCGAACCAGAGATGCCGCGTCATGAATGCCTAAGCTCGCGTCGCGGCGGTTTACCACCACTACCGTTTTGCCGTCCGGCGTCACCCGCGCCAGGACCGGCTCGTGGCCGGTCGCCGCGTGTGCCACAATCGCTCGCGATGCCACGTCTATCGCCAGCAGCGTGTCGCTCCCCGACGAAGTCGTGAACAAGCGCTTGCCGTCCGGCGAAAAATCAATTGCGTAGGGCAGCGGCCCCACGGGAATGCGCGCCGTAATCTGGCTGCTGCGGCAATCCAGGATCCATACGTACCCGCCGCCGCTGCTCACGCCAAACACTTCGGCGCGTGTCGGATGCTCTCGCATCCCGGAAAGCCCCGGGCCCACCGCCACGCGCGCAATTGCTTGCAACTTTACGAGGTCCACTACTGTGACGCTGCCATCCGCTGTCGTCACATAAGCGGAAAGGTGTAAATCTGGGCGCAGAAACGATGGCCGGTGCTCGCGCAGAAGCAGGATCAGTCCCGCAACGGCCAGCACAGCGAGCAAGAAGTAAACGCGAAAGTTCCGAGCCCGGTTCATAGAGCCTCGGAATTGTTGCATGAGAGCATCGAGTAAGGAAGCAGAGGGGCACAACTCAGCCAGAACGTAACGCAGGTAGCTAGGGCACATGGTCCCACTTGCGGTTTCTGCGGGGAGGCCTTTGAAAGTCAAGTTCGAGTTTTTCTGGGTACTCTCGTGTGCTTGCTGCTGCTAAAACTGATCAGCGCCAAGACATGATATGCAAGCCTACGGCATCTCCAGACAGATAGATTCGGACGTCATTCTTGCCGCCCGGCTCGACGGCTTCCCACTTCGTGGATTTGGAGCCGGTACGCTCATCCAACTCGCTGTCCTGGTGCGTTGGCCAATCCAGCGGGATCACGGCTTGGGCGCGGGCAATCAGATCGCGGAATCTCGTCTCCGCCTCCGCGCCTGAAGCTTCCGGCCAGTAGCACACGAATTCCGTTCCAGCCTCGCTGGATGGGGGCTTCGTGGCCGGCTTGATGATGCACTCCTTAGCCCCCGCAAGTTTTACGGTTGTATCGGTTGTCTCGCCATTCGTCTTGGCAAGACGGACGTCCTCGAACGAATTCATGCGGGCCGCAAACACTTTCTTGAAGTTCTGGCAGAAGTCATCGCAGTCGCTGCCCTCAGCTTTAGGGGCAGCTTTGGGAGCCGTTTTGGGAGCAACAGTTGGAGCAGCGCGGGGTTTTACAAGGTAGGGCGAGGAGAGCGAGTTCATCCAGAAATGTACCTTCATCGTTCCATCGGGTTGCTTCACGGTCTGCAGATGAAGAGGACACTGGCCGATGTACGGGCCATCATTCGGCGGATTTACGCAATCCGGGGGCCCGGCGTACACAAAATGGTCTTCGTCCGGCGAACTGACCTGGAAGTGCCAGTCTGGCTGGAGACTTTTCAAGGCCGCGAGCGTGCTCTCGTACGCGCTCTGACCTCTTGCGAGCGGCACCTGGGCGTAGCACATGTACATCAGAACGTTGTTGGCCCAAGCCATTTTTTTGCACGGTAATTTCGTATCGTTGACCGAGAGTTCCGGCCCTGCTGCCCCATCCGGCCCGTATTCTCTGAAGTCAGTAATGGCCGCGTCGAGGATGTTCTTCAAATTTTGGCACAGGGGATTGGCACATTGCCCCAGTGCAGCAATCGGGACAATGCAGCAGCACAACAATAATGGAATCAATCGGACCGCTGTCTTGTTCAATCGCATTCCCTTGACGAAGTGTGGGCGCGAATCAGCCTTATAGGGGGAGCAGAGGAGGGTATGTCCCAGCACTCAAAGTGTGTTCCGCGTCCGGACAACAGTCAACCTGAATTCCGCCTCGACAGCCCACCCTAAATCTCCTAGTGGCCCATACGCGGGGTTTGGCTTGGGGGATTCCGACTTCTCCTGGGACTCAAGAGCTCAAATTTCGCAACGTCAACTCAAGACGCCGAGGAAATAAAGGACTAGTGCGATTAGCACCACCGTCCCGACGACCCCGAGGCCTCCGCCTCTGCCCCATCGGGAATACCCGTAATAACCGCCACCTCCGCCGAACAACAGCAGCAGAACGATGATGAGAAGTAGCATCAAAATTCTCCTTTCAGGATTTCAAACGGCAAGCGCGAATCGGGAATGCATTCTGATGGTTCTGCAGCCACGCAGATTCCGGGAATTGGCCGCCCGGCTGGGTCCGGACGGCTCGGTCTGTTCCTTAGCCGCGGTCGCCAAGTAAATCTTCCCAGTAAGGCTTGTAGCCGTAGTGCTTGTAAATGCTGTTTCCCCAGGTGGTATCGGCAAAGTTCGGCCAGTTGTCTTTGTCGAATCCCGGAGCATTCTCCAGGAGTTTCTTGTCCACGTTCAGGACAGCCTGGTTTTCCTTCAAATTGAAATGAAACGCGTTCCACGGAATGGCGAAATACTTGCCTCCCATCCCGAGAAAACTGCCAAAGGATAGGACCGCATAAGCGATACGGCCGGCTCCCGCGTCGAGCACGAGGTCCTCGATCTTGCCAAGATCCTCATTCTGTATGTTGACGACCTTACTGCCTATGACCGTCTTCTTTGCAGGAACAATATCTGTATACCTTGCTACTTTTGGCTGCACCATGTGATTCTCCTTTTGAGGAAAGCGGATCGCCTCGCCTTGCTTCCCTCGGGCAGCAGCTTAAGAGAGACGAAACGGGAGTTCTGTGCAGTTCGAGACATCCCGGCAAATTTTCGTTTTCCACAGGTCTCAAGCTTCCCTAATTTCAAGATTCCAAGGTGCAATCGTTATAGCGTTCTAACGATCTGATGCGTTGCACGGATGGCCCGTCGGCCAGCCGTCCGGCGTGGGACTCATGGAAGGTGAAATTGCGGTGTGCCTACGGACTACTTACAAACGTGTTGCCCGCCAGGACGGCCTCCACGGCCGCGCGGAGATCGGTGGCGGCTTTCCCTTTTACGACGTAGCCGCTTGCGCCCAGGCTGAGCGCTGCTTGCACGACATCAGCGGAGGATTCCTGACTTACAAAGATAATTTTGGACTTCGGCGCAAGCTGGCGGATCCGCCGGGCAGCTTCGATTCCATTGAGCGTGGGGAGTCCGATGTCGAGCAGGATCAAGTCCGGTTGCAGTTCTTGCGCCTTCTGCACCGCTTCCAAGCCGTCGGACGCTTCAGAGATGACCTCTAACCCCGTCAGGTTGGCCAGTGTCGAGCAGATGAATCGCCGGTAGGGCGCGAAATCCTCGACGATGAGAACGCGGACTGCTGTGGCGCGGCTCAATCCACGCCGGCTGAAGGGCCCGAGCTTTGGTGGCCCATCGACTTGCTGACACTCACGTGCGCAGGTCTTGAATCCACTTGAACTCCGTAAACGTTGAATCTCAGGGTTCGAATACAAATCGGCAGAAGCGACTTTCGGCTGCACCCGCAAGGTATACCGTTTGCGTGAGGCGATTTCCATACAGGTTATTCTGTAGAAGGAAGGGGTAACAGCCCATCTTTCTGAATTTCGCAGGGATTGGACGTTTGACGTGGACTGCCGGGACGGACCCCGTAGCACATTGGAAACTTCTGGAACTCACGGCGTTGTAGGAGACATGCGCGCGGTCTACTCTGTGAAAGCCATCATTCGTGTGTGGCAAGCCGCCAGGTGCACCGGTGCAGGGAAACTGCTGGGAACAACGCGGGGCCGGGTCACGGAGAACAGGACTCATCATGTCGGAACCCTTCCGTCCTTATGAAAAACTTGTGGAGATCACCGTCTTTGGGAAAAAGTTCCAGGTCCCGGAACGCAATTCGTTGTTGCGCTGCTTTCAGTTCATCAGCCCGGAGACGATTCCGTACGGTCGGTTCTGCTGGAATCAAGATTGCCAATATTGCCGGGTGACCTGCCAATTGCCCGATGAGGACGAACCGCACGAGATGCTGAGCTGCAAGTTCATCGTGATGCCGGGGATGGAAATCTCCGAGATGAGCCAGGAATTGAAGTGGTGCCTGAGGGCGAAGCTGCCGTCCGATACTCCAGTTTCGTCGTAAGAGATCAGACAACAGAGAGCAGGATGAAGCGCCTGGAATCAGGCGAGACAGCAAGTAGCTTTTTTAGCTCCGCTAAGCGATCCTGCAAGAATTATGGACGAGTAGAAACCTGCTCAAGACAGTAAACCTGCCTTGAACTTTGTCCGTTCTTCGCTCGAATCCTGCCATTTGCGGTTTTGGCCCCGTTACACTACATTCGAATTGAGACATGACTAGTCCCTTGAATTTGCTGTGCGACGGATGCGGGCAAATTTCTTCCCCCGCGCATATCGAGCAGCGCCTTCAGCGATTGGAATGGACCACGCGGTACCGGCCGGTACACATTCAAACGTTGCTGTTGAGCGCTGAGTCACCGAAGGTGGAACAAGACTTCCTTTATTCTCCCAGCTGCGAGTTTCAGGGCGAAGCCGCGAAGTTGCTCGAGGTGGCAGGCATTTCCGCAGCGAGCAAGACGCGGGAAACGGTGCTGACGGAGTTTCAGCGGGCGGGATTTTTTCTGACTCATATACTCGAGTGTGCCTTCGAAAGGGAATCGCGAGGCAATTCGAACGTTCAGGAGAGGGGTGATTCGAAGGATTCGGAGCTGCGGGAGCGGCGCCTACTGGAGCAGCGACTGCCAACGATAGCTGTGAGAATTCGGCGATCGCTGAAGCCGAAACGGGTGGTTCTGATTTCGCGGATGCTGGAACCGTTGGTGGAAAAGATTCGAGCGATGCAATTGGGATGTCCGATCGTTTTGCATGAGGGCATGCCGTTCATTCTCGATGGTTCGAATGCGGGAGAAGCGGTAGCGCACTTGCGCGAGGCGCTGGCGATTCGAACGGACTGACCGGAAGAGCAAGTGGGACACTGTCCCGCGGGGATGGTCCAAAACAGGTCTTGACTGCGTTCGACCCTACTTTTAGCTGTGATAGAATCAAACGGGTTGAGTGAGTGCAGGCGCGGCTGGAGCACTTCCGTGAACAAAAAAGCGAAATTCGGGATCGGCATCGGCGTGATCATTGTGGCCATGGGGTTTTTGGCCTGGCTGGGATATGGCGAGAGCAAGACGTATTACCACACGATTGCCGAACTGCAGACGCTGCAAGGCCGCGCGCTTAAACAACGCATGCGTGTAGGCGGCACGGTGGCGCCAAATAGCATTCACCGTTATTCGGGCCGCGTCGATTTTGTGCTTGAGGGGGAAGGAAAATCGCTGCCGATCAGCTACATCGGGAGCGATCCGCTGCCGGATACGTTTGTGGACAAGGCCCAGGCGCTGGTGGAAGGAAGCCCTGGATCCGATGGGCGGTTCGTGGCGGAGCATGTCCAAGCAAAATGCGCGTCCAAGTACGAAGCGGCACCGGGAGTCACAGGTGGCGCCGCAGCCAGCTCGACCCAGCATAGCGGTACGTAGCGCACCCGGTTTCGCCGGGGGAGAGGCGGGGTCTCCGTGGATGTATTCGGATCTTTTGCACTCTTACTAGCGTTTGTGTGCGCGGTCTATGCGTTTGCCGGGGGAATCGCAGCGATTCTCACGCGGCATCCGCTGCTGGTGAAGAGCACACGGCAGGCGGGAATCGCCACCTGCTGTTTGGTTTTCCTCGGTACTCTCAGCCTCGAATATCTTTTTTTCAGCGATAACTTTGCGAACGCGTACGTTGTATCGCATAGCAATCGCGACCTTTCGACTTTCTATAAAATTGCCGCGCTGTGGTCCGGGCAGGAAGGATCGCTGCTCTTCTGGAGTTTCATCCTGGCGATCTATGTTTTCTCTGTCTTGATAGCCTACCGAAACAAAAATGGCGAGTTGATGCCGTACGTCGGCGTAGTAATGGCCGGGGTACAGATTTTTTTCCTCACGTTGAATAATTTCGTGGTCAGCCCGTTCAAAGCGCTGGCGATTCCGGGCGCGAATGGCGCGATGCAACTGGTGGCGCGAGGGGACGGGAACGGGTTGACACCACTCCTCCAGTATCCGGAAATGGTGATTCATCCGCCGAACCTGTATTCGGGATATACGGGATTCACGATTCCGTTTGCGTTTGCGCTGGGCGCGCTGCTGGCGCGGTATCCAGGCGAAAAGTGGATTCACCTGACGCGCAAGTGGACGATGATAGCGTGGACATTCCAGACCATGGGGATTCTGCTGGGCGCGCACTGGGCGTATGCGGTGCTTGGCTGGGGCGGCTACTGGGGCTGGGATCCGGTGGAGAACGCGTCCTTGCTGCCGTGGTTGACGGGGACAGCGTTCCTGCACTCGGTAATGATGCAGGAAAAACGCGGAATGATGAAAGTTTGGAACGTGTGGCTGGTGTTTTGTACCTTCCTGCTTTGCATCCTTGGCACGCTGCTGACGCGCAGTGGTGTGGTGAGCTCAGTGCACGCATTTGCGCAATCGAGCATCGGGAACTGGTTTGTGGGATTCATCGTTATTATTTTGCTGGTTTGTTTTGGCGCGTACGTGAAGAATCGCGACTACCTGAAGAGCGAGAACCAGCTTGACGCGATTGTTTCGCGCGAATCGAGCTTTCTGTTCAACAATCTGGTGCTGCTGGTGGCGTGCATCGCGGTTCTTTCGGGGACGCTCTTTCCCGTATTCTCGGAATGGTTTACCGGTGACCGCATCAGCGTGGGGGCGCCGTTCTTCAATAAGGTGAATATCCCGCTTGGACTTCTACTGCTTTTCCTGACTGGAGTTGGGCCGCTGCTCGCATGGAGAAAGACCTCGACGGAGAGCCTGAAGCGCAATTTTGGATGGCCGCTGGCGATAGGCGTTCTTGGCGGAGCGACAGCGTTCGCGCTGGGGTTCCGGCAGTTTTATTCGCTGGTGTGCCTGATCCTGTGCGTGTTCGTGGCGTCGACAATCACCATGGAGTTTTATCGCGGCGCGAAAGTGATTCGAACGCGCTCGGGAGCTTCGCTTGCGGCTTCGGCGATCGACCTGACGATGCGCAACACGCGGCGCTACGGCGGCTACATCGTGCACATGGGGATGGTGCTGATCTTTATCGGGCTGGCGGGGGCGGCGTTCAACCGCGACGTACAGAAAGAGATGCAGTTGGGGGCCACGATGCAGATCGGACCATATACGCTGCTGTTGCAGAGCGTGGACACGAGGCCGGAGAAGAATTACACGGCGGAGCGAATGATCGTCGAAGTGATGAAGAACAATAAGCCGATGATGATGCTCTACCCGGAGAAGCGGCGGTTCGCAACGACGGTAGAGAACGGCACGATGGTGGCGATTTATTCGACGCTGAAGGAAGATTTGTACGTGGTGTACGCAGGACAAAGCCCGCAGACGCAACTGCCGGTGATTCACGCGTATCTGAATCCGCTAGTGAAGTGGATCTGGTTCGGCGGAGTGGTTGTAGTTTTCGGGACGCTGGTCGCACTGCTGCCGAATCGCCGCGCGGTGTTGGTGCTGTCCGGAGCGCAGCAGCCGGTGGGGCAGCAACTGCAACATGGGCTGACGCCTTCGCCGTCGGTGACGATGCGAGAGGGCCATGACTAAGGTGCGCCGTTGGAGTGGCATTGCGATGCTCTTCGCGATGGCAGCAGCACCTCTGCTGATCATCCCGACCGAGGGGCAGCAATTGACCGATCGCGCGAAGCAGATCGGGGGAAAGTTCATGTGCATGTGCGGGTGCAGCCAGGTGCTCACGCAGTGCAACCATGTGGGATGCAGCACGTCGGCCACGATGCTCAAGGAACTGGATCAGGCCGTAACACGGGGCGATTCGGAAACCGCAGTAACACAAATGTTTGTTCAGGAATTCGGGACAAAGGTGTACGCGGAACCGCCTAAATCGGGGTTTAGCTTGATCGCATGGACACTGCCGAGCATTTATCTGGGGCTCGGAACAGTTCTGGTGGTTTTTGTGATTTCACGGTGGCGTAAGCCGCCTGCCGCGCGAACGGCGCCCACAGGAAACACACCAGGAGTTTCCGCGGAATTGCTGGAACGTGCGCGAGCGCAAGCAGCGCGCGAGACTGAGGATTAATTGTGACACTTTTTTACATGTTCGCCGTACTAGAGATTGGCTCCGCAGACTGGGCGGTACTCGGTGCTTGCCTGGCGCTTGCTGTGGCAACGATGCTTTTTATTTTTTACATTCAGCCAGACGCGTCGGACCTTGCGCCGCATCGAACGAAACTGGATCAACTACTGGAGAGGCGCGACACGATTTATGACAATTTGCGCGATTTGCGGTTTGAATATCGTTCGGGAAAATACTCCGAGGGTGATTTCGAAGCGATGAAGACTTCACTGGAAAATGAAGCGGCGCTGGTGCTGGCGGAAATTGATCAGGTAACGGAATCGCAGGTGCGGCGGCCGCGCGGGACACGTCCGACGCCGGCCGACCGGAGCGCTCAATGAAGAGCCGGTTCGCTCGATTGGCCGTAGCCGCAACGTTGATTCTTACTCCATTCGCAATCGCCGAAGCTGGCACCGTGCACGGGACGGTGACGAACGGCACGACCGGGAAGCCGGCCGCAGGCGTGGACGTCATCCTGATCCAACTTCAAGGCGGGATGCAGCCGGTGGCCAATTCCAAGAGCGACGCCAAAGGCGAATTCACGTTTGACAATCCCGGCCTGGGCGCGCAGCCGATGCTCGTACGCGCCGTGTATCACGGGATTAATTTCCATCAACCGGTTCCGCCGGGAAGCACCAACGTGCAAGTGAGCGTTTTCGAAGCATCGACGGATGCCAAGACGATCAACGTGCCGTCCCACGTGGTGGTATTTCAGCCGAACGGAGCGACACTGATTGTCGGCGAGGAATATCAGATCGAGAACAAATCGCAGCCTCCTCAGGCGTACTACCGCGCGGATGGCAATTTTGATTTTGCCCTGCCCGAGAAGAGCCAATTGCAGCAAGTTGCGGCTTCGGGTCCGACAGGGATGCCAGTGGTGCAGGCACCGATCGACAAGAAGAACAATCGCTATTCGATTGCCTATGCGTTCCGGCCGGGGCAAAGCATGGTGCGGTATTCCTACGAAATTCCTTACCCGGGGAACGCGGCGACGGTGAAAATTTCGACGATTTATCCCGGCGGTCGGTTGATCGTTGTTGCGCCGCCGACGATGCAGGTCAGCGGAGATGGACTGGCTGCAGGCGGGCAAGAGCAGGGAATGAATCTATACGGCAGGGAAGATGTTCCTGCGGGAACTCTGGTTGCGGTCAATGTGTCCGGGACGGCGCCTCCGCCCGATGCCGGCGGCGGTGCGGAACAGGGGCAGCAGGGCCGAGATGCTCAACAAGGTGGCGCGGCAGGGGGAGTTCCGATTCAGCAGGTTCCGGGGCGTTTAGAGACCCTGAAACTACCTTTGATCGTTGGTTTCGTAGTTGTGTTTGGTTTGCTCGCAATCCTTTTGTGGCGTAAGCCAGTGGTGGCCTATGCGGGGCCGGCAGGTCTCGAAGAAAATGAATCCGCGCCGAAGCCAAAAGGCACCAGGGCAGTCGTGGCTGCGCAGGCTTCAACAACCACGGCGACTGTTCCCACGAATGGTGCGGCGAGTTTGGCGGACGTGGATGCGGCCATCGGGACGAGCCTGGACGCGCTGAAGGAGCGGCTCTTCCGGCTGGAGTTGCGGCATCAGGCGGGGACGATCTCCGAACAAGAGTATGCACAGGAACGCGCGCGTGCCGAAAAAGTGCTGCGCGATCTGGTGCGAGGCTGAGCGTTGAACGCGCAGTCTGAATTCTCTCTCTCTGGGGTACTGCGGTGACGCCGGTTGACTCACCTGCAGGGATTCGCTTTGAAAATATCGAAAAACGATACGGCGGGCTTTATGCTTTGCGACGGGTGTCGCTGGAGATTGCCGCGGGTGAGTGTGTGGTGCTGGCGGGGCGCAACGGATCCGGGAAGACTACACTGCTGCGAATCGCGGCGGGGCTTGTGAGGCCGTCTTCGGGAAGCGTCACTTTTCTGGACAGCGGGAAGGGCCCGATGCAGGGAGCGCCGAAGGTAGGGTTCGTGGGGCATGCCACGATGGTCTACGACGAGCTGACAGCTGAGGAGAATCTAGTGCTCTTTGCGCGCCTTCTGGGGATTGCAGAGCCCGCCGATCGTGCGGGAATTCTGCTCGCAGAAGTTGGATTGGATGACCGTCGGAGTTCGCTGGTACGCACGTTCTCGCGTGGGATGCGGCAGCGGATGGCAATCGCGCGGGCGCTACTGAACCAGCCCGAGGTTCTGCTATTGGACGAGCCGGCGACGGGACTGGATCCGCAAGGGGTGTCGTGGCTTGCAGAGACGCTCCGGCGGATGAGGGATGCCGGACACACGATTGTGATGAGTTTGCACGGAAAATCAGAGATTTCCTCGCTGGCGACAAGGGCGGTGCGGCTCGAAGCAGGATCGGTGATGGCGGACACACGAACGGGCGGCAGCCTTAGTTCCATTTTGACATTTGTGGGTGCATGAGTGAGTTTGCTCTCCAACACGACAGCGCTGCTGGGAAAAGAGCTTCGCACGGAGTTCCGCTCTCGCGAGCTGCTGACGACGACGGTTGTTTTCATCCTGGTGATCGTGGTGCTGTTCAGTTTTACCTTCGACCCCACCTCCGCGGAATCGCGCCGGTTCGCCGGGAGCCTGCTTTGGCTGGCGTTTCTGTTTGCCGCGTCGCTGATGCTGCAGCCGTGTTTTTTGCGCGAGCAGAACAACGATACCCTGAGCGCGCTGCGATTGTCCGTTGCCGACCCTTTTGCGATTTTTGTTGCGAAGCTGGCTGCCAATACACTTTTCCTGTTGCTCACGGAAGTGCTGATGCTGCCGGTGTTTTCTATTTTGTTCAACGTGCCGGTGTTTCCCGTGTTTGGCCAACTGGTCGTCGTGCTTTTCCTGGGGAGCCTGGGAGTTTCGATTGCGGGGACGGCGCTTTCGGCGATTTCCGCGCAGGCACGGATGCGAGAACTGTTGTTGCCGCTGTTGCTGTTGCCTTTGCTTACGCCGGTGCTGGTTGCGAGCACCTATGTGACGATCGGGTTGCTGGACCGCGCACCCTATATGGAATGGAAGGGCATAGGATTTCTGGCGACTTTTGACGTGGTCTTTTTGACGGCGCTGTGGCTTTTCGGCGAGTATCTTCTGGAGGAATAACGGAATGAAAAAGCACGCTCTGGCCAGCGCAGTAGTCTTTTTACTGCTGGGTGCGGCTGCGTACGGCTCGCTTTTCGTTGCGCCCACAGAAAAGACTATGGGAACGATCCAGCGCATTTTTTATCTGCACGTTTCGAGTGCGTGGACCGGACTGACGGCATTTTTCATTTGTTTTATCGGCAACCTCATGTACGTCTGGCGGCGCGAACCAAGGTGGGATTGGGTCGGAATATGCGCGGCGGAAGTCGGGCTGGTGTTTACCACGGTCGTGCTGGTGACCGGGCCGATCTGGGCGCATCCGGTGTGGGGAATCTGGTGGACGTGGGATGCGCGGCTCACTTCGACATTTGTGCTGTGGCTGCTCTACGTTGCGTACCTCTTGTTGCGGACGCTGATCGAGGAGCCCGACCGGCGCGCCCTGTTCAGCGCGCTGTTTGGAATCTTCGCGTTCATCGACGTACCGTTGGTATTCGGCTCGATACGCTGGTGGCGGACGCAGCATCCCCAGCCGGTTGTCATGGGCGGCTCGGGTTCAGGCCTGGAACCAACAATGTGGTATGTACTGCTTTTTTCGTGGGGAGCAATGCTCAGTCTGATGGCGCTGCTGATGAGGGCACGCTACGACTTTGAAGCGGTGCGCGGAGAGATGGAGCTCGTGCGGCGTGAAGCGGAGGGACTGTGAAGAATCTGAATAGTGTGTTTGCGGCCTATTTGGCCGGGTGGGGCATCTTTTTTGTGTATTACATCTCGATTGCGCGGCGGACGGCGGCGCTGCGAGAAGATGTGGAGCGCTTGAAGAATTCGCTGAATCGGGGCAAATAGCTTGGCAAGGAAGAAGAAAGTCGGGATTGTTTTGTTTCAGCTGGGCGGGCCGGACTCGCTGAAGGCGGTCGAACCGTTTCTGCTGAACCTGTTTCTCGACCCAGATATTATTCCGCTCGGGCCGTTGGGGCTCTTGCGGCGTCCGATTGCGAAGCTGATCTCGTCGCGGCGCTCTGGCCCGGTTGCGGAGAAGTATGCGGAAATTGGGCGACGCTCGCCAATTGCCACGCTGACAGAGCGGCAACGCGTGCGGCTGATGGAAGCGGTGTCGCCGTATGTGGATCCGGTAGCCGTTACGGCCATGCGCTATTGGCATCCGACGACGTCGGAAGCCGTGGATACGTTGCGCGCGGCTGGACCGCTGGATGAGATTGTGTTGTTGCCAATGTATCCACAGTTTTCCTATGCGACAACGCTGAGCAGCCTGAAAGAATGGAATCGAGTTGTGGAGCAATCGAAGTGGGATCAAGTGAGCGGCCGGCCGACCCAGCACACGGTGGCGCAGTTTAACGATCACCCTTTTTATATTCAGGCGCTTGTGCAACGCATCGGTTCTGTATTGCGGCAATTTTCGGACAGCTCGCGGATTCATCTGGTGTTCAGCGCGCACGGATTGCCGATGAGCCTGGTAGAAAAAGGCGATCCCTACCCGCAGCAGATTGAAGAAACGGTGCGGCTGGTTTGCGAGCTGGGAGCGAAACAGTTCGCCGGCTGGCCGAAGATTCATTTGCTGTGCTACCAGAGCCGCGTGGGGCCGGCGAAGTGGCTGCAGCCTCCACTGACGGCAACAATTGAACGATTGGGGCATGAAGGCGTGAAAGAGATGCTGGTGGTGCCGATCTCGTTCGTCACCGAGCACATCGAGACGCTGCACGAGATCAATATCGAAGCGCGCGAAGAAGCAGAAAAAGTCGGAGTGGAGACGTTTCGAATGATGCCGGCAGTGGGGGACTCGCCCTTATTCATAGCAGCGCTCAAGGACCTGGTGCTGCGCGCGGTGGGTGTGACCTCCGACGAAGCCTCCGTGCGGCTTTCCACTGCGGCTCGATGAAGGTATAATCCGCGGCTTGGAAGAGGGGCAATGACTTCGACCTACAATCCGGGTGTGCACAGATATGCGGTTTTCGTCGTCTGCTGGACCGTCCTGCTGTTCGTGGCCGGCGCGCTGGTAACCTCAAGAGACGCCGCACTTTCGGTCCCGACCTGGCCAGGGCCAGCAATGCCTCCGATGGTTGGAGGAGTCCTTTACGAACACTCGCATCGGATGATTGCCGGAGCCCTTGGAGTATTTACGCTCATTTTGGCAATCGTTGTGTGGACCAAAGAGAAGCGCTCGTGGCTCCGATGGTTTAGCGCGATAGCCGTAGGAGGGGTGGTCGTGCAGGCGATTCTCGGGGGCCAAGTTGTCCTCCGGCTGCTGCATTACTGGCTTCCCGTTCTGCATGCGTGCTTCGCGCAAATCGTTTTTGCAGCGGTGCTGAGCATCGCCGTGTTTACAAGCAAATGGTGGGTTTCGGAACGGCCGCAATTGGAAGACAGCGGCAGTCCATCGATCCACTCCGTGGCGCTCCTTAACGCGGCGGCTATCTATCTGCAAGTGATACTTGGCGCCGGGTTTCGGCACAAGGAAATTCCGATCTGGCCGCATATGGCAGGAGCGCTGCTAGTGCTAGGGACGGTTATCTGGACGGCGATCGTGCTTCGCAAGCGGTTTGGAGACTCGAGAGAGCTTTCCAAGGCGCGTGTGATGCTGCACGCCATCTTTGGAACACAATTTCTTCTCGGGTTAGGGGCCTACTGGTCGAGGCTGACGACGGCGGATGCGCCGCAGCCGATGCCGGTAATGGTGAGTTTGACCGTGATTCACACAGTCCTGGGAGCCATTCTCTTCGCATTTTCGATCCTGATCGTTTTAATGTGCTACCGGTTGATACCACGCAGAAGGGAAGTTGCCGAAGCGGCGGAGCCCCGGCAGGTAACCACGGGATGAGTACGGCACGGACATCGGAGCTGACACTTTCGACGCGCGCGAATGCATACGTCGCGCTTACCAAGCCGGACGTGTCATTTTTAGTGCTCATGACGACTGCGGCCGGGTATTACATGGGCGTTCGCGGCCCAGTCGGCTGGCTGCACATGCTTCACGCGGTTTTCGGCACCATGATGATTGCGGCGGGGACAGCAGCGCTGAATCATTACATTGAGCGCGACTCCGACCGTTATATGCGGCGAACGGCATCGCGCCCGCTTCCGAGCGGTGTGCTGCAGCCTCGCGAGGCGTTGATCTTTGGCGTCACGCTGTCCATCGCCGGCGCGCTGGATTTGTATCTGGTTGCGGGAGCACTCGCCGCGGGACTGGGAGTGGCGACTTGCTTGAGCTACTTGCTGGCATATACGCCGCTGAAGAAGCGCACGGTATGGGCGACGTTTGTCGGAGCTTTTCCAGGGGCGATTCCGCCGATGATCGGATGGGTTGCCGCCACGGGTTCGCTGGACCGCGGCGCCTGGCTGCTCTTTGCGATTCTGTTTCTTTGGCAGTTCCCGCACTTTCACGCGATTTCCTGGATGTACCGGGAGGACTACGGGCGCGCGGGAATCATGATGTTGCCGGTGGTGGACCGCGACGGCACGCGCACGTTTCGACAGATCATTCTGTATGCGGCCGCGCTCGTTATCGTGAGTTTGCTTCCTGCACTGATGGGATTGGCGGGAGTTCTTTATTTTTTCGGAGCGCTCGTTTCGAGCACGGCACTGGTACAAGTCTGCCTGTGGGCTGCCCGCAACAAGACCAACACACGCGCCAAATGGCTGATGCACGCCACGGTTATCCACATTCCGCTGCTATTGGGCCTGATGGTCTACGACAAGATCCCGCGCTGACCGGGGCCGCCCCAGGAAGGAATTTACTTTCAACCATGTTCTCCCATGCTGCGCTCAATGCTTCTCTAAATGGAATAAGTGGAGTTCTACTGGCGGGAGGGTATGCAGCGATTCGCGCGGGGAAGCGAGACGTGCATAAGAGATTCATGATTTCGGCTTTCGCGGTTTCCACCGTTTTTCTGATTTCCTACGTGGTTTACCACATCCGGGTCGGGCACGTTCCATTTCAAGGGCAAGGTTGGATCCGGCCGGTTTACTTCGCTCTGTTAATTTCACACACTATTTTGGCGATTGTGATTGTGCCGCTGATTCTGATTACACTGCGCCGCGCCTGGATGGAAAAATTCGATAAACACAGGGCTATCGCGCGATGGACGCTGCCGCTGTGGTTCTATGTGTGTGTGACGGGTGTGATCGTCTACTTGATGCTTTATCAGATCTACGTACCGACGAGCACTTGAGGCTCGCGATCGCTCGCAATTGAAATTCCCTTAGAACTGCGGAGGGTTGTCCTGACGAATGCCGGGTGGCATCAGCGCACCGGTCTGAGAAGAGCGAATGGCCTGACGGGTGCCGGACTTGGGAAATACGATGTGCCAAAAATCGATGTTGGGATTGATGAACGCTACTCCCACAAAGCGTCTCTCTCTCTTTTCTCTGAGGGAAGTGACGACGCAGTCCACGAACTTAGCGGTGTGGTCGTTGAAGATTCTGACAGTCTGGCCGGGAATCAGGGGAGTGTCCATAAGGAGCAGCGCCCCGTTGGCACCGACGATGTAAGTGGAAGCGCTAAGGTCGATGGTCTCACCTTCCGGCAAACGACATTGGACAGTAAGAGGTATCTGCAGAGAGAGGCGCATGGTGCGCCGACGCTCGGGATATCTGGTTCGTTGCATAAAGCCGCCTTGGGGGGACGATTGAGGCTTCGAAAGCGCATATTGTCACGATTCCACCTTAAAAACAAGTGTTTTGACAAGTAGGACGGAGCATGAACCAAGCCTTGGCTTTTTCGTGAATAACCAGAACTGAAAGGCGCTTTGATCGGCGGGCGGCTCCAAGTCGGGGTTAACTCCTGGAGTGTACTGGGAATCAAGTTCCATTGACCGAGTGCGGGAACATCCGTAGGCTGCAGATGTTATTGAAATTCCTTGCTTTATGGCACCCCCGTTCGGAAGGTCTGGAACAGAACGAGTGACGGATGGGCTGTGCTCGAAATCGGTTGTCAGGCACTCGGTTGACAGGGAGACCATGGTGGCGCTTTTGAGAGACATGAGTTACGAAATGAGGATGCGGCAGCTGCGCAGCAGCGCGCGCCTGAATTCGCGGGTGGCGGTGGCGATCGAATGGGAGGAGGCAGGTCGAAGCCTACGCGCGGAAGGATACACAATAGACATCGCGCCCAAAGGCTGCATGGCGGTCGTTCCAGAAGGCTTCGCCGTCGGGCAGAGGCTGCGCCTGGTCAACCTGACGAATCAAATCTCCTGCGAAGCCGTGCTGATATGGCGCGGGCACGAGGGGCGCGCGGGATGGGAGCTGGGATTGGAACTGCAGGAACCTTCCGCTGATTTCTGGGGACTGGATTTTTAGGACGGAATCGAAGACTCCGGGGCGCCTGTGCCAAATCGTATCCGCAAGTTTTCCACGGGCGAATGGGGTTTCCCTCCACTTTTTCCTTGCCAATCAATCCTTTAGAAACGTACAGTAAGCCTAGGCCTTGGGGGTTTACTGAAGGCGGCACCCATATATAGCAACCCAGTTGCCGGATCGCAGCGGCAGGAATTTGAGCGCGCCCTTGGTGTTTGCGCAGGGCAGGCGGGCGGAGGCAGAAATAGATGACTGCCATCATCACGGTTGCGAATCAAAAAGGCGGCGTCGGAAAAACCACGACGGCGATCAATTTGTCCGCGGCGCTGGCGGCTCGCGGGAAACGCACACTGCTGATCGACCTCGATCCGCAAGCCAATTCCACGATTGCTTTCTATGATTCCGGTGAGATTGCCACGTCCATGTTCGACGTGCTAAGCGACAGCCGTGTGACCTTGGCTTCGGTAGTCAAAACGACAAAAGATTCGCTACTGTTTCTCGGGCCCGGACGGCTGGCCCTTGCAAAACTGGAACAAGTGCTGGCGGGTCAATTTGACGCTCCGTTCAAATTGAAAGACGCGCTGGCGCCGGTCCTGAAGGAGTACGATTACATCGTTCTGGATACGCCGCCGTCGCTGGGAATCCTGACGGTGAACGCACTGGTGGCTTCGACCCATCTTCTGGTACCCATCCAGGCGGCGTATTTCGCGATTGAAGGAACGGACGATTTACTGGAAACCTATGAGCGGATTCGCGCGCGGCCCAATCCGGGGCTGAAAGTCCTGGGTGTAGTGATCACGCTTTTTGACAAGCGCACGAATATTTCGAAGGACACGCACGGGCAAATTCGCACAGTGTTCGGCGAAGTGTTGTTCAAGACGAAAATCACGAAGAATGTGCGGCTGGAAGAGAGTCCGGCTTACAAAGAAACGATTCTGACCTTTGCACCGAAGTCACCCGGTGCGATCGAGTACAAGAAACTCGCAGGGGAGGTTATCCAACGTGTCGAAGAGGATCGGGTTACCCGTCACGCTGAAGATGCGGCATGACGCGCACTACGTCGAATCGCTGACAAGCTATAGCGGGGCAGCGGTTGGGCGGATGATTCGCGTGGACCAAATCCGGCCGAATCCGGACCAGCCACGCAAGGCGCTGGGAGACCTGCGCGAACTTACGGAATCGATCCGCGAAAAGGGCGTGCTGGAACCGCTCCTGGTGCGTTTCGTGCCGCGGGAGGACTGCTTCTACATCATCTCCGGAGAGCGGCGCTACCATGCGTCCCGCGCGGCGGGTCTTCGCGAAGTGCCGTGCATCGAGAAGACGGCGGATGATGCGGAAACACTCGAAATTGGTTTGATCGAAAACATCCAGCGAAAAGACCTGACGCCGTTTGAAGAGGCGGACGGGTTGCACCGCCTGGGGACGCAGTTCGAATATACACACGAGGACATTGCGAAGAAAATCGGACGGGCGCGCTCTTCTGTGACAGAAACGCTGTCGCTGCGCAATATTCCGGAATCGCTGCGCAAGAAGTGCGTAGAGCACGGGATCATTTCGAAATCGCTCTTGTTGCAGATCGCGCGGCAGCCGACCGAGAAAAAAATGATCGAGATGTTCCACCGCATCATGCAGGGCGGGCTGACGCGCGACGAAGCGCGCCGCGAGCGCCGCGAGGAGCAAGCGGGACCGCAGCGGCCGCAGCCGTTCATCTTCCAGTTCGAACCGCAAAGCGAGACGTTTAGGTTTCGGATCCAGTTCAAAAAGAGCCACGTTTCTCGGGACGAACTGATCGCGACTCTGCGCGAGATTCTAGGGCAGTTGGAAGGAAGTTCCACAGAAGCGGCGGATTCCACGGCGGCGTAGCTCGGCAAGAGCAGGCGGAGCAAGGCGCGCTTCCACAGATCGACTTCCCAACCATGGTTGAACTTACGCCGCAGCAGATGCAGACGATGGAGAGACTTTTTGCGGCTGGCTTTCGCCCCATTGCCATTCCCCCGTACGAAAGCGCGTTGTGCATGAAAAAGGGGGATTGTGCCGTGGTGCTGGCGGCGGTTCCCAATGGCGGGCTGAAGATGCTCGCGCCGCCGTCTTACCTGGTGAGCGGCAACCTCGGCGTAAAACTGAAACGCGGATCAGGCGAAGTGTTTGTGTGGAAGAAGAAGGAAATTGACGCGACGCCAGAGCGACTGAGCGAACTAGAATCATTCCGCCGGGAACTGAGTGAAATCCTGGAACTGCCCGCCAACCAATAGAATCGTCGAGATTTGCAATTCGGAAAAACTCTCGGCAAACTGAAATTCTTATGGAAACTTACGACATTGTTTGCATCGGAGCGGGACCTACCGGTCTGGCGACTGCCATTGAAGCGAAACGTGCGGGAATGCGCCCGCTGGTAATCGATAAGGCGTCCCTCTGCAATTCGATCTACCACTATCCGGTGAACATGGTGTTTTTCACGACGCCGGAGTTACTGGAGATTGGGGACTTGCCGCTGGTATGCGCGGCGGAAAAACCAACTCGCGTGGAGGCGCTGAAATATTACCGGAGGGCGGCGGAGCACTACGGACTCGAGTTGCGGTTGTATGAGCGCGTGTTGCGGGTGGAAGGCCATGATGGGAACTTTACCGTGGTCACACAGACAGACAAGGGACTCGAAGAGAGGTATCACGGCAAGAAGATCGCTCTCGCGACGGGGTACTACGATCTGCCGAATAAACTTGGCGTGCCCGGCGAAGAACTTCCGCACGTCTCTCATTACTACACGGAACCTCATGAATACTGGAATCAGGACGTGGTGGTGATTGGGGGAAAGAACTCCGCGGCGGAGGCGGCGCTCGATCTTTTTCGAAACGGAGCGCGAGTGACGCTGGTGCATCGGAACAAAGATTTGGGTGCAACGATCAAGTATTGGGTGCGTCCGGACATCGAAAATCGAATCAAAGCAGGGCAAGTGAAGGCGCTGTTCGAAACACGAGTCAAAGAGATCACTAAGGATGAAGTGGTGACGGAGAACGGCGCGGGCGAGCGGAGATTGCCCACGCGGCAAGTGTTTGCGCTGACTGGTTATCATCCCGATTACACCTTCATCGAAAGCCTCGGGGTACGGCTCGATCCCGAAAGCCGGAAGCCAGCGTTGAATCCGAAGACACTGGAGAGCAATGTGCCGGGCATCCATCTGGCTGGGGTGGTTACCGGGGGCCGGCACACCGGCGAGATTTTCATCGAGAACGGGCGACTGCACGGGAAGCAAATCATTGAGGGCCTGGCCGGTTAAGTGACGGCGTCGCGCCACGATCGAGGGCAGCTGCCGCTCTGGTTTAGTTGCATAAGCACTGTCAACTTCAGCTGCACAACCTGCGGGAAAGAATTGCCTACCTAATCCGATTATCGCGGACTACAATGCGCCTGTGTGTTCGCCGCATGGAGGCTGTGATGCTCGTTCGCATGCGCGTCGTGCTGTTATTGCTGGTATTGGCCGCTTCGTTCGCCATCGCCGACAACAAGAAAAAGAATTCGCTGCCGACGTTTGTTCTTAAAGCCCGCACTGTTGTGATACTTATCGATCCGGACGCGGGTATTTCTGCGAACTCTCCGCTCGCAAACGAGACAGCTCAAGAGGATGTGGAGAAGGCCATCGTAAAATGGGGCCGGTTGACTCCGGTCATGGAGACTCAAACCGCCGATTTAGTGATTACCGTCCGGAAATCGTCCGGAAAATTGGTGCAGTCCACGATTGGCGGGGCGCCAACAAACGATCGTCCCGTCGTAGTGCAGCCAACCGACAATGGGGTCCGATTCGGCGGACAGCAGGGGCACACGCCAGATGTCGCGCAAAGCGGACCGCAAGATACAAAGCCTTACCCCAAGACGGAAATAGGGCCCGCGGAAGATATTTTTGTCGTCTATGAAGGCCGCACCGACGCTCCGGGTCCCTTGGAGCGGCCTCCTGTATGGCGCTATGTAGCCAAGGACGCGCTGCATTCACCGGACGTACCCGCTGTGGCAGAATTCCGCAAGCTCATCGAAACAGCTGAAAAACAGCAGAAAAGTAAACCGTAGGCAGGACCTAACTCGTTGCCGAACGGCGCGTACATGGACGCTCGCAAGTCTCCGCTAAACGCGCGTGTCGGAAACCGGGCTGCTAACCGCTCGGCGGCTGATTTGCTGGGGTACTAACCGTTTGTTAGACTAACTGCATATGGCATCCATCATTCGGGAAGTTGTGGAGACCGCTGGGGCCCTGGTGAAAGGCTTCAGCGTGACTTTTCGCAATATGTTTCGCAAGACGGTGACGGAAAACTACCCGTATGAGCCGGTACACTTTCAGCCGCGGTATCGCGGAATCCACGTCCTGCACCGTGATGAAAACGGCCTGGAAAAGTGCGTCGGATGTTTCCTGTGCGCGGCGGCTTGCCCGGCAAACTGCATTTACATCGAAGCCGCGGAAAACGTCGATGCGAACCGTATCTCAGCAGGCGAGCGGTACGCCAGCGTTTACAACATCGACTATTCACGGTGCATTTTTTGCGGTTATTGCGTGGAGGCATGCCCGACCGACGCCATTACGCACGGGCATGGCTTTGAACTGGCGACTTACGACATCAATTCGCTTGTGTACCGCAAAGAACAACTTCTCGAAAAAGAATCCGCTCCCGCAGCTGCTTCCGCGCGTTAAAGCAATCCAGAAGTAATCTCCATTTTTTCTGCATGCAGACGAGTGCAGTTCTGTTTTTGCCTGCGCAGATCCCGATTACGCCGTTTTGTGTCTCCTAATAAATATAACGGTGCCATTACGTAAGCGGGTGGAGGGGGCAATGGTGGCAAGTGGTCGCAGGCGGGAGGCGGTGATGAGCAGGGCAGAGGAGTGCGTGGCGCTGGCAAGGAGTGGGTCGGCGAGGGAAGCTTGCCGCGCGGGTGTGGCCGCGATGGACACACCCGCGCGTGCCGTTGCGAGCCAGAACCAACGCGGCAAGATCAGCAACAAGCCGTGCTTTGGGCCCCGAAAAGCGGCCATGACGTCAGGCTGCGCCGCGAGTTACCGAAGGTTGGACCGCGGTATCCGTGAAAAAATTATCGGACACGGATGGCCCGCCATTCGATTTGGCCTCGCCGGGTGCCGCGTCGGTCTCCGACGGACGGGCACGCTGCTCCATCAACCAGCGCGCCAGCATGGCGGAAGCATTTTCCTCGAGCCACTGGTCGAGCAAGTCGTTGATCTCCTTTCGAAGGTTGGCGGCGTGACTCAGCCGCGTCAATTCATAGCTCTGCAAACTATTGCGAGAAGCGGAAAGCAAGAATTCCCAGGGAGGCTGCGTCTTGTAGCGCGTCACGGATGTTTCTCCTCTGTGAACAGTAACACTATAGTACGAATGTTCAATAGTTATGATGGTGCCAACAGTTGTGGAAATTTGTGGAAAACCCGGGCAGCGGACGGTCGCGTTTGCTGCTCCCAAGAGGTCGCGCGGCTGGCCGGTCGTTGCCATGCGGGCATGCAGCGCCTGCGCCGGCGATTACGAGGATCCGGACCGCGCGACGGATGAGGCGGGCGAGGAGATCGAGGAAGGGCCGCCGCGCGGACAAGAGGACCTGCCGGCGGCGGATGAGAAAGAGTTTCCCGCTGAGAAGAATTGAGCGGCGGGAGAGGAGGCAACGACGATGAGGACCATTCGAGGAAGAAAAGCGGAGGGAAGCGCGCGGCGGCGGCAACGTGATGTGCTCTGCGACGTAATGCTGAGCGCGAGGGAATGCGAGACGTGGTTGACGCTGGACGAGCTCGCAAAACTCACGCATTACCCGCCGGCGAGCATCTCGGCTCAGTTGCGGCATCTTCGGAAGCCGGAATACGGGGCGTTTGTAGTAGAGAAGCGGCTACGGGAAGCAGGGCGGATTTTGCGCGGCGAGGATTTCGGCACGGTCTGGGAGTATCAGCTTACGCGCAGGATTCGCAGAAGCATGGGCCGGCGGCGGAGACTGCGGGCCAGCATGCGGAGGGCGCTTCAACCGGCGGTTTGCTGATTTGAAATAGCGTGGTTGGCGGAGGAACGATGGGCGTCAAGCCGGAGCTGGCGTTTGATGTGTGCTGGGAAGTGTACCGCGGAGCGCGCGAAGTGCTGGAGACGAAACGCGGCATTTCCGCGCTGAACTGGAAGGACACGGGAAAGTATCTCTGGCGGCCGGATTTTCGGCCGCGGTTGAATGAGTGGGTGGCGGATTTCGCGCTGGCGGGGCAGGCGGCGCTCGAAGGGCCAGATTGGGCGTCGTGCATGGTGATGTTTCGGGTGTACTACCTGGGGCTGGCGGCGTACGAGAATGCCCGGCATTTTCTCGGCTTGAGCGAGCGCAGCTGGGTGAACTGGTCGGAGGAGATCCGCTACCGCTGCGGCAAGGAACTTCTTAGGCGAGGGATGTTCCCGCCGCGAAGGTACTTTGTCTCGTCTAGCTAGCAACTCCTACGGCGGGATTGTCAAAGTGTGGCGAAACCGCTCCCTGGACCGTAAAGGTCTCTCCAGCAGCAGGATCCGCAACGACAAAGCACGACAATTCGTACTTTTGAGGCGTTTGTCGCCTGGTGTCGCTTGCGGGCCGAAAGGCCTCGCCCCAGGATGGCCGCAGCTGACGGTACCGGAAGATTCCGGCCGAATGACGAGCCACACCAGGTCGTGGCTCCTAACTGACGGGACCGTACCGCAGCCTCAAGGAGCGACCATGAAAGTGTTTAAGAAGCTGACGGCCAGCAATTTGTTTCTGAGTATTCCAGTATTTGCGATGTTTCTGCTTTGCCCGACGGGTGTTCGAGCGCAGTACCTGATTGTCGATTGCACGGGAGCAAATACCTCGGCCTTTCCGAGCATCAACGCAGCGCTACCAAACGCAACGCCCGGCAGTTTCATCCTGGTAACAGGTCCCTGTGCGGAAAATGTCACCTTGAGCGGCCTTAACGCGCTTAACTTGGGCGCCTACTATGGGCAGACTGCAACTCTCAACGGCTCGATTTCCATCAGCAATTCTGAAAATGTGATGCTTTACGGGCTCAACGTGACGAACACCGCAGGGAACGGTATTTCGGTTTCCAACAGCAGGGGAATTTCGCTGAACGTCTGCAACAGTAGCGGAAATGCGGGAATGGGCTTGAGCGTAAATGGGATGTCCGATGTGACCGTGGGAGCCAGCGGAGCGTTCGACCATAACGGCAATGGTGGGATCAATGTCAACGGCAATTCGCTCGTGGCGATAGTTGCCTGGGCCGGACCCGTCGACATCAGCAACAATAGTGGACCTGGAGTTTGGGAGTCCGGAGGCAGCGTGTTTACGACCCTTGGCCCCGCGACCATAACGAACAATGTTTCTGGAGTGGGAACGAATCCCGGATATGGGCTCGAACTCCTAGGCGGGGCGAGGGCGCAAATTGGCAGCTTGTTTGGCCCGAATACGATTGCCGGCAACCAAGCAGGCGGAGCCTTTCTCCAAGAGAACTCGGAGATCTCCTTTTTCAGTCTTGGGCAGCCAAATGTGATTCAGGGCAACGGGCCCGTAGGGGTTTCGGTTGGGCTGGGCAGCCAAGTCACTTTCTTCGACATCAGCGGGGCCGTTAACGCGCAAATTACGGGTCATACCAGCGCCGGCGTGGATATCTACTCCAATAGCCAAGCGTACTTCAACGGTGCAAACCAGATCCTGCAAAACGGGACGTTTTCGGACCCACGCAGCGCCGGCATTCGTGTGGATGGAAACTCCCAGGTTCTCCTTCGCGGCGGACAGGTGGCACAGAACAACGGACCGGGAATCCTCGCTCTCGTCAACTCCAGTGCGGACTTCACGGGTGTCACTTTTGCTGGAAATGCGCAAGGTGAGATCATCTCGTGCGATTCCAGCTCCTGGATGGTTAGTGACCTGACACGGTCAAGCAGTGCGCTGGCAGCCGCTGGAGTGGCGTGCAGAATTCCCCACGCTCTCGGCAATCGAGATGCCTTCAAATCATTGCCGACCACGCCAGACTGGAGCGCGCACAAGGCCCGGTTCGATAAGTACGCCAAGCTCGCCGTTATACACTGACCCTCAGAGTCCATCGGGGCAGGCAGTGTGAGAGGCCTCTTGAGGCATCTCACACTGCTGCGTTCCCGAAGTGCCTTGCGCAGATGGCCGGCCACGCTCCGCGCGCTCCTGCGTTTTTCACCAGGAAGGAAGAGTGAACAATTACTCGGCAAGCTGAGCGGCGAGGTCTGCCTGATCCCAATTTTGCCAGGCTTCGACGAAGCGTCCGTCCTGGGCGCGCACCACGGAAGTGCCGGTGATTTGCATTTGCTTGCCGGTCGGCGTATGGCGAAAAGCGGCGGACCAATGGAGGCATGCAAGATCGCCTTCGGCCAGCGAAGCGATTGGCTGGAAACGAAAGTCGGAAAATTGAGAGCGTAGGGAGTCGTAAAACCGGCAGAATTCGTCGGGTCCACGGTAACTCGCTTGGCCGTCATGAAGGATGGCTTCCGGGGCGAAGAGTTCGTGGATGGTTTCGCGCCGGCCTTGACTCCAGACCCCATCGAACCGGCGAAGAAGGAGCTGTTTGTTCTGTTCGGAAGTTGTTTGTGTTTTTGGAGTGGACATGGGCTTTAACTCCTGTCTAAAAACTGGCAGGAGTATACAGCAACGAGTAGAGGAAGCGGAGAATTGTCCTCAATTTGGAATGCACTGCGCGCCCCTGCCAAGGTCGTTGAGGGCCGGGCTGAGCTGTTCCCGTGAATCACGTCCTGGAGTTGCAGGTCTTATTTCTGCGAGGGAACCGGAGTGCCTACCGGCGTGGCGAGCTGGACGGAATATTTCCATTCCGCTTCGCCGTCGACAATGTTGGGGTCCATGCAGAGAAGCATGGTTTGGCCGGCGTGATATTGGGGCTGCTCGGCGACGGGAAGATAGAGCTGCCACCAACTGGTAAGCGGCAGGAAGGGCGAGTTGCTGAGGGTGACGCCTTCGCAAAGCTGGGCCTCGAACCAGCCGAGGAAGCCGTCGAGGCGGCCGTCCGAGGTGACACGGAAGGGAACGAAGGATTTTCCCGGGTTCTGCGTGTCCTTGCGAAAATCCACGTGATAGCACGCGGCGGGTTCGCTTAGCGCCAGGAAAGGCTTGCCGGACGCGCGGAGCCGACGATACTCGGAAGCTAGCCGCTTAATGAAAGGCCGGTAATCGAGATCGTAAAAGCGCGGCGGCAGGCTTCCCAGTCCGAAAGCTTCCGAGGAAACGGGCAGGAAAAATGTGTCCGCGCACTCCGGGACGATGCGGCCACCGGGCTTCAGGAATCGCTCGCGCGCGTCGGCAACGAACTCAATGGTGTTTTCCGTGTCGAAGCAAAAGGTGCTGAGGGTTTCTGTGACGAGGACGTCGCAAGGTTCCGGCAGGCGCGTGCGGTTTGAAGGTTTGCGAATGAGCGTGATGCGGTCGCGATAACCGTTCGCTTCGATGAGTTCGGCGGCCGCGTCCGCGATGCCGGTCATTTCAATCGCGTAAACGTGACGCGCACCGGCCTGCAGTGCAAAGAAGGAAAGAATACCTGTGCCCGCGCCGAGATCCACTACCACGTCGCCGGTCTTCACCGTGCGGCGAATGGCCTCGCGGTAAGCTTCACAGCGAATCTTGTCGAGCAGCATTTCCTCCTGGGCGAAAGGGCTGCCAAACCCTTCGAGCATCCATGCCTTTTTGAGGATATGGCGTTTGAACCAGCGCCGGAGTTTCCGGAGCCTCCTTGCGGTTGCGATCCCATCTGGGATTAGGGTCATTGCATTTATTCCGTCAAAAGGGTGATTTGTCTTACAGTACCGGGCTCTGGAAGGCCACAAAGGTACGAGTGATAGCTCAGGGCTTTTTCGCCCAAGCGGCGATGTAGCGCGTGCTGACCCACTGCGGATCAGCCGCGCGGCCTGCCTCCTCCATGCGATCCGCAAGCGTGTCGATCTGGACTTCCTCGCGCGTGGCGATGCGGTATTGCTCCAGCTTGGGCAGGACGCTGCGAATGGTTTCCGTGAAAAACTCGACCATCTCCCGGCTGACACCGCAGCCGCTGAGGTGCGAAACCGCAGTCACCGTATCGACGAATCCCGCGTCACGATAGGTGGCGTACAAGTGCATCCCCATGTCAATGCGTGCGCCCGAGCGGCGCAGGGCTTCCTGAATCCATTCTCCGCAACGTTTGAAATCGGGCATTTCTGGAAAGACGGAAGACGGAACGGTGAAGTCCGGCTCGAAGAATGAGATTACGGCACCGCTGCGGAGCTGTTGCGAAAGGTGGCGAAGCGTGGCGGTGGGATCCGGCAGGTACATCAAGATGAATCGGCCCACGAGGGCATCGAACGGATGGGCATCGGTAAACTCATTGAATTCGCCGGCCTGAAAACGGATGTTTGTGAGGCCCGCTTCGCCGACGCGACGGGTTGCCCAGGCGACGCTGGCCGGATCTCGATCGATTCCGACGACGGAGCCAGCAGGGCCGACGATCTCCGCCGCAAGCATTGCAACATCGCCAGCGCCCGAGCCGATGTCCAATACACGCATGCCTGGCCGAATGCCGGCAGAACGAAATGCCTCGGCCAGAAGCTCGCGCAGGAGCTCTCCTTGCCGCATCAATCGCCGGCGTTCGTGGTCGGAGGATCCCATCGCGTAGCCAGCGGCCGGCGAGCTGGAGCTTCCTGTCGTTGGTTCTAGGGAGGGATTGTTCGCCAAAGTAAACCTCTCAGGAATTTTAGAGCTACAGCAGTACAACAGGATCGCCCAGCCGGAGGATTCTACCCGATTGCGTGGGCGCTACGCGCGTGTTCGTGGCCAGGCGATAGTAGTGGTCGAAGCGCGCCTCAGGGGTCCAGCTGGGGATGTTGGCGCGGCGAAAGTCGGAATACTTCTTCTGGAACCCCGGGATGATCTCGCCCTTGCGAGGATCACGCGGCGGCACCGCGCAGCGCGCACAGGGATTGCTGCCTTCCAGATGCACCTCGCCGATGCGGAAGCGCACGGCGCTGCGTTCTTCCTCGCCGAAGAGTTGATCTTCCCAAAAGGCGGGGACGCCATCGATTTCAAGCGTGGTGCGAAAGCGAGAGCGCGCTTCGTGAACAGGCATTCGGGGAAATAGTTCACACACCGCGTGCAAGCTTGCGGTTGAAACAATCGTCGGGCCGTTGGCGATGGAGTCGTCCGGAAATCCTTCAGGAGAATAGCGGACGGTGACGGGCTGCGCGAAGAAATAGCTGAACCACTGAGCCGCGGCATCCGTGTCACCCGGGAACGCAAAAGTTTTCACAGGGATTTTCCGGGAATCGGCCGGAACGGAAAGTGTGACGGAACTGAGATCCCGCGCGTATGCCGCGCGAATTGCGTGGATGGCCGTAGTGCGCTTGCCATTGACCCATTGCCCGTCAACGGAGTACAACGCCCAGACCCGGTCGAATTCGAGGCCGCCGCCTGGGCCGATCCGCGATTCGTCCACCAGAACCGCGTCCAGCGCTTTGATGGGATGGAGTTGGATCAGCGCCAGCCGCGGAGAAACCGGGGAAGTGTTCATAGAGAGATTTTAGCAGACACAAAGCGGCAGGTGACGGCTCTCCGCACGAGAACGGGCCACCGTGCGCCTTATCCCGAGAATCGTATCTGCCCAAAAAGGAGCTTCGCGAGAAGCGCTCCACCGAGAATCGCCATGGAAATGCTCAGCAGCGTGCCAATCAAAAAGTATTCCGCAAAGCGCTCGGATTTGAATTCGGGATAGCGGGCGATGGATTTCGCCGTCAGGATGAGGCCGACCGTCGCTGGAGATTGCAGAAGCAGCGCAGTAATAACGAGGAAGCGTTCCAGCCATCCGATGTACAGGCCCGCGTTTTGCAATTGCTCGCTGGGTCTTTCCGGCGAATGGCTTCTCACGCCGGCGGCCAGGGAACGAACCAGGAAACGGATCAGGTATCCGCCGCCAAACACAACGCCAACATAAATCGCCGGCACGGCAAGAAACTTGTTGGGCATCGCACGGGAATTTTGGACCAACGAGATGAGTTCGCTGAAAGGTACCGCAGGCGACAGCAGCCATGCCGCGAGAATGACGGTCAGCAGGTGAACGAGTTGATCGCTTACGTAGGCCCATGAGCCGTCGCACGCGGCGTACTTTCGCGCGAGCTCGATCTTGGCAAAATCGATCAGCAGATGAACGAGCGTAAGCACGGCAATCACAAGATGCATACGCAACGAAAACAGCGAACCGGGGAGGACGAAACTGACGATGGTAACTGCAGAAAGATAGTGAACAAAACCATGGAGCAAATAGGCAGGAAGCTTCCCCCGCCGCTTTCGCTCGACAAGGCCATGTGTTTGAAACACAAAATCGGTCAGCAGATGAGCCAGATAAATCGCCAGAAAAGCTCGAAATAGGATTTGCATCATTATGTACAAATTCCCGGATTTGTACGTTTTCGTACAACTAGCAAAAAGTACGCCTGATTAACGATCCAGCTACATGGACAGTTTCAGTTACTTGCCAATAATACCCCCGTTTGAGATTTCTGGAAACAGTGGAGGGGTCGAGCTTGAGGCGTCTGGCGGTCTGCTCGAGCGTTCGGGTGCCGAGAAATGCTTCGATGGTCTCCCACTGGCGCGCGGTGATCTTGAGCACCAGGGTGTCGTGGAGTCCGTAGATCAGATTGATGGTTTTGTTGAATTCCTCATGGCGAGACACAAAAGAGGTCAAAACCTGGAATTTAAAGTGATTGCCGGTCTTGATGTTTTCGATGGCTCTCCGCGCGAATTGAAAGGCCTCGCCGCCGAGGCGGTTCACAGGCGACTGAATGCGGCCAGGGACTTTGCCGACTCCGACACCGATACGGAGAGACAGCGGCCGGAGAGCGGTGCGGAGCTCCTGAATGACGAGGGGAAGCGACGGGAGGTTGCGGGTAACGGTCTGAAATTCATCGCCGGCGGTAACCGAATATGGCAGCTGGATGAGCTTGCGGCGCAAATGGCGCCTGGAAATGGCGGCGAGCTTTTTCCCGAGCAAGCCGCGGAGATCCGCCCGGGTGCGCGATTTCATCACGTCCGCGATCAACACCGCATAGGTTTTTGAAGGCATAGGGCACCCTTGGCAAGGATAGCTACTTGTACAAAAATGTACAAGTTTTTATTCTTGTATGAATTCGTACAAGTAATGATATTTGTACGTATATGTACAAGCGATAGAAATCGTGAAAACGCTCAGTATTTGTCCTGGACGGGCGGCGGATCCGGACGGCTGGCGGGGGGCACGATGCCGTTCATCCGCAAGTAGAGGGTCATCTGGCCGTAGTGGTCGGCGGCGTGCCACACGATTACGGTAGCCAGTCCGAGGCGCGTGTTCGGGCCGGCATACGGGCCTTCGATCGGTTCGAACATGTTCTTGGCGTCGAGACGGTTCAGCGAACTGCGAATCGCGCCGAAGGAATCGCGTAAGTAAATCAGCAACTCTTTCTTGGATTTTGCCGGACTCGGGCCGCCTTTGTCGCAAGCTTCAGGAGGCTTCTGGCCGTCCAGCTCGGCAGCGAACGCAAAGTTTGCGCACGCCACGTGCTTGACCTGTTCGGCGAAGGTACGGACTTCGGCGGGACCGAACTCCGGCTTTTCATTCTTGAATTTGCCTTCCGCGGGACGGTAAACGTATTTCTCCTCCGGCATGGCTTCAGCCGCAGAGCGGATCTGGTATTCCTGATATTTCATGCCCCGGAGGAACGCAGAGGAGACGGTTTCCCGCTTGCTGAGCTCGGAAGCAGAAGGCTCGCGAGGCGGAGTTTCTTTTTGCGCAGTCTGCTCGGCCTTTTGTTCCTGCGAGTAACCCAACGGCGCGAATGAAGAGACTGCCAGGGCCAAGGTGACGATGGTTTTGCGCTTCATGGAAACCCTCCTGCGGAGTGCATCAGGCACACCATCAGCATGTTGATTGGCCGGCAGTTTATCACGCCGTCGGGTGGCCGAAAGACGGAACGAACAGCCTTGGAGTTAGCTGTGGCCCGCGGTTGCTACGGCGGCAACAGGTTTGTAGCCGCAAGTCGCCGCTTTTTTCATGGCCTCCAACCCTTCGGCGGCGGTCATAAGCGGCGTGGTCTTGGCGCTGCGCAGCGCACCTCCAGCAGTGAATGCGAGGGCAACCGCCGCGGCGGAAACGTTGTCCGGCATCTCGGTAATGAGCACGGCATCGTGCTCGCCGAAAGCGAAATACGAGTTGTGTATCTTTCCACCGAGTTTTTCAATAGGCCCGCGGACAGCTTGAAAGCGATCCTGGGGGTTAGCGATGAGCCGGGCCCAGGCTTCTGGGGTGTAACTTACTTGATGAAGAAAAAACGGCATGGCAGGTCTCCTTTCGGGGCAGAAATTCTAGGGGATGGCAGAAATATGCGCCTGAAAAACATCGGTGTCAAGGTGGAGAAAGCAAGCGAAAACTGTGCTTCCGGCAGACGCGCCAATCGGTTTGCGGTAGGTGGGAGAATCGACTCGGGATTAGCTAGAGGAGAAATGGGGGACGGGAGCAACTACAGCAGGGAACTATGTACAGATCGAGGCAGGGGCTAGTGGCAGGGGCCGGCGTGCTGCTGGCAGAGTGCTGTCGAGCGTTTTTTTGAAACGCCATTTCATTGAAAATAAAAAGCTTGCAAAAATCTTTGCGTAAAACAAAAGTTTCCCTTGACAAAATATAATGGTATGGTACACTTTCTCCTGTAGAGAAGTGCGCCCCGATCCAGTCGGGGCGTTTTGCTTTTAGGGGCGGCTCTCAAGCCACCCGCTGGATTCTCCTCGATATTCCATCAGCACGGCCTAAGAGCAAACTGCCGCGAAGGCGTTGGTGAAGCCAAGGTGGGAAACAGCATGAAGGACTGGATCGAAAGGCTGTTTCGCGGGCGGTACGTCGGCCTGCTCGAAGCCGATGTGGCGCGACTGCGCGCAGAAAATCGCGCGTTGACTAACTCGTTGCTGGGGACGGCGGGATTTCCTCCGCTGGAGTTTCCCGAACCGCCGCAGCCTCAGTCCTTGCCCCGGTTGAGAAAGCGCTCGTGGCATCAGCTCCAGGCGTGGCGCGAGATCGGATCAAATCGCGATGCAACTTTGAGTTCTGACGATAGGGAAGAGGCGAGAGCGAATGGACCTGTATCCCACAGTTGAATTGCCAGGAAGCGTCGCGCCGGCGGATGGGAATAACGGAACCGGGTTTGAGCCTGGCTTCAGACCGTTATCCGCGAGTGCGCCCAGAGATGCGGCCTTAAACAGCGCCGCTGCGAATGCCCCGATCGACCTCGGCGCAAACAACGAGCGGCTTGAGGACGAAAAGCCGGAGTTGGTCCACGCGCTGCGCGAATTGGTGCGGCAGTACCGACAGGAAGGGCTCGTCGCGCGGCGCCACGAAATCCGCCGCATTCGCCAGGCGCGGCTCTTCTGGCAAGGCTTGCAATACGCCTGGTGGAATCCCAACGACATGAACTGGCATTTGCCGTACGAGAATCGGTCCAGCGACGATCGCGAGCTCGAGGAGATGCCGCGCTATCAGTTCGTCACAAACTTTTATCAGGGATTCGGCCTGTCGTTTATCGCCATGCTCTCGCAGGATGTCCCCAGCGTAGTTAACCGACGAGCAGCTCAACAACGTCAACGCGCTTAACCAGCAGTTTCTCGGCCAGCAGCAACAGGTCGGGAATCTTCTGCTTCCGCAATACCAGAGCATTCTGAATAATCCCGGCCTCAGCTCCGCGGACAAAGCCGCGGTAATAGGCCAATCCCAAGGCGCGCTGGCCAGCGCGTTCGATTCGCTCCAGCAATCCGCGCAGAACCGCCTTGCGCGCACGCGTAATTCCGCAGGCTTCGGCGAGCTCACCGACGAGCTCGCGCGCCAGAAGGGAATTGCGGAAGCGGGCCAGGCCCAGCAGAACCAGTTGGCGTTCACCAACACCGCCTTTCAACGTCAGATGGCCGCGCTCCAGGGGCTCTCCGGGCTCTACGGCATCGACTCCAATCTCCTTGGGCGCACCCTGGGAATCCCCGCAGAACTCTTGAATGTCCGCTCCAACGCTTCACGCAACAACGGCGGATTCTTCTCCGCGCTCGGCTCCGGCCTCGGCTCCACGCTCGGCGCCCTCCCCGGCGCTTTGTTTTGAGGGGCGATCCAAAATGGCGTTCCGGCTGTCAAGGATGTTATTGAACCATTGCGATGAAACAGCGCATCGGAGATTCGCCGGGAAATGCTATACTTCAAGTACGAGGTGCAGACTTGGCGGCTTTGGAAATAGAGCGCAGGTACTTGGACTCTCATCGAGATGAGTTGCTGGCGCAGTTTGGAGACAAATTTCTTATCATCTCTGGCGAGCAGGTTACCGGCGCATCGGATACGCTTGAGCAGGCCCTGGAACAAGCCGCTGCCCGGCATGGGCTCACGAGCGTTTTGATTCGGCGCCCCTCGGAGGCCCAAATTGAATTTTCTGCACCAGCCTTGACGCTAGAGATTCTCAGTTGCCAATCTTCCACAGTCAAATAGCAGCGCAGGCAAAAGCACCGGACGGCAAAATCATTCAGGTGCCTCCCGCTACAGCCCTGCAACTGCGCGGCCCCATTTTGCAAGTATCGCTCACCATCGAACAGAACGCCGGGAAAGGCCTTGTGGCGCAGGGTAAGACTGTGCCCATCGCAAAATCCGGTCTCGCACTTATTGACACGGGTGCGTCGAACACGTGCGTGGATGAGCAGACGGCCAAGGATTTAGGACTGCCAGTGATTGACGTAGCCAACATGCAGTCCGCAAGCCATGAGAAACATTCATGTAACGTCTATCCCGTTCAAATTATCACGCCCATTGTCACCTTGAATGCCCCGAGAGCTATGGGAGCAGCCCTGGCGTCACAGGGGTTGCTGGTTCTTATCGGAAGAGACGTGCTTCAAAACTGCAATCTGTTCTACAACGGACCCGCAGGGCAATTCACCTTGTCCCTTTAGCGAGTCTTTACGAATCCTCCTTTGCGGATTCCTTCCTAACAATCCGAGAAGTCTAAAGAGGCCGCACGATGCACCCATTGGCATCCGGTTTTCTCAGTGTTTTGGTTCCAGTGTTGGTGCAATTCGTTCTATTTCTTCGCTGGCTGCATCGCCGCATGCGCAACGACGAAATCGTCGGCGCTTTCGTTCGCGATATCGCCGCGAATCATTTGCCGCACATCTACACCGCCTTACACGAAATCGCCGAGCGGCAGGGAATTACCCTGCCGGAAACGCCTATGGTGCGTTTTGTGGATTTGAACGGTCACCGGCGCTCGCGATGACCGCGATTCCCAGCTTGCACAAACGCTTAAAGCGCTCGCCGCCGAAAAACGCGCCGTCGTTACTCCCGCACAAATCGCAAGCGCGCTCCCCCGCGAACTCGGTTTGCCCTCTCCGATCCTCCTGCAATCCGCTCCGGCAAATTTATCGGACGGCGCTCCAGCACAATGTAAATCAGCCGCCGGAAAGGAATCGCCTGCCGGCAGCGCCAAACCCACGCCCCCACAAGTCATCATCCCCGCCGAAGATCTAAAGCCTCTCTACGACTTCACCATCGACTGCAAAGCCTGCCAGGCCAAGCTCGCTACCGCGCAGAACGACCTCACCGACGAGCGCAAAAAGACCGCCGCACTTACCCACGAACGCGACGACGCCGTGCGCATCGCCAAAGGTGGCTCCGCTTGGCGACGCATCGGCCGCGCCGCCAAATGGTTCCTCATCGGCGCCGCCGCCGGCGCTGTTGCCGCCAAGGCCGCTCGTTGATACGGTTTTCACAATTCCTGCACAATTCCTAGGGTATAATCCCCGCACTGAATCGCTTTGATGTCGCCCCCCGACATACCGCCGAGCGGAGCCAAGCCAGGTCCCGAAGGGTCGCCCCTTCCCGAAAAGAAACTCGTCTCCTGGAAAGAGATTGCCGCCTATCTCGGCAGGGAAGTCCGCACTGTTCAGCGTTGGGAGAAAACCGAAGACCTTCCCGTCCGGCGCCACGAACACATGAAAAAATCCACCGTCTATGCTTACCCCAGTGAACTGGATGAATGGGTCAAGAATCGCCAGCCTGCCGACGACCCCGAAGCTGACGCCGCGTTCATCCCCGAGCCCGACATCGACGCGCCTGCCGAAAACGGGAACGCTGATTCTGTTCTAGCGACCACTGGCAACAAAATCACCGGCGAAAGTGATGGGATCGACCCAGATGGTCCCCCTCGACCCACACCTCCGATCGGGAAGCGGGTCACAATTGCCCTGGTCGCCGCCGCACTCCTCGCATTCATCGCTTATCGCGCCTTTCATTGGTTCCAAGCCACCGCCTCAACTTCCGACAATGTCCGTCTGGTTGTGCTTCCCTTCGCCAATCTAACGGGCGATCCCAACCAGGAGTATCTCAGCGCGGGGTTGACCGATGTAATCACCACGCAACTCGGCCACCTCGATCCCCAGCACATCCACGTCATCGCTCCCACCTCCGCGAAGGTCATGGCCGGCAAACCGATTAGCGAGATCCGGCAAGCACTCAACGTGCAATACGTCATGGAAGGCAGTGTGCAGCGCGTAGCCAATCAGATCCGCGTGGACATTCGCCTGATCCAGGCGCGTGATGAAGTTCAGGCCGCCGCGGATTCTTTCACTCGCGATCTCTCCGATTTTCTCCAAGTCGAGTCAGACGTGTCCGACGCCGTGGCGCGCAAGCTGATGGCCACCTTTCCCGTGCCATCACAAGTTCTTCCGCATCCAGCTTCGGTCTCGGCGGAAGCAGCGAGTAAATCCAGCGAAGATTTCCTGAAAGGAATCGTTCTCTGGACCAGCCGCGGAGATTTGAAAAAGAGCATCGCGTTTTTTGAACAAGCAATCCAGGAGAATCCGTACAACGCGCAAGCGTACGCAGGCCTTGCCAATGCCACGGCGATCCTCGGCCAAGTACCCAACGACGGCATGCCTCCCAAAGACGCCGGACCGAAAGCTCGTGAAGCGGCCAACCACGCTTTGGAACTCGACCCACGGCTGGTTGAGGCCCATGCGTTACTCGGAAATGTTGCGATGAGCTACGATTGGGATCTCCAAGCCGCCGAAAAAGAACTCAAGCTCGCCATCAATCTGAACCCCAGCTACCGGACTGCGCACGAATGGTATGCCCACCTGCTCATGGTGGAAGGGCGTTTTGATGAAGCTCTGGCCGAAACCAACCAAGTCCTTGAGCTGGAGCCAGCGACTCCACTCTTCCACGTGGTTCGGGCTGAGATTCTCTATCACGCCCGGAGATATGACGAGTCCATCAGCGAATCGCTCAGCGTCGTACAAGCACACCCCGAATTTGTTCTGGCTTATTACTGGCTGGGGTCTGCCTATCGGGAAAAGAAGATGTACCCCGAGGCCATTGCCACCTTTGAGCAGGCCAGAAAAATGACCGCGGACTTGCCATTCCTGGTGATGGCCGCCGGCTACGCGCATGCCGTGGCAGGAGACGTCGGTCAAGCCAATAACGCGCTAAAAAAGCTCGCGCAATTGAAACAGACCCGTTTCGTTCCCGATCTCTATCCCGCCGCCATCTACGTCGCCCTGGGAGACAAAGCCCAGGCTTTTCATTTTCTCGATCTCGCTTATCAAGAACGGATCGACCGCCTCATCTACCTCCGCGTCGAACCCATGGCCGACCCGCTGCGTTCCGATCCTCGGTTCACCCAGTTCCTCGCCGGCATCCACCCATAGCGGGGAAGCGCGCCGGTTTTGCAGCAGTGAAGTGGTTCCCTGCTGCAAAACCCCGTCGCCGGCTTCGAGAATATGGAGAAAGCTCCGCAGCCTCCCGCATTTGAAGTTTGAGGGAGGTCGCGTGCCAGTTCTCATTGGCCTGATTGTTGCCCTTGGTCATTCTCGGTTTCGGTCCGGGTGGCAAGAAATCCATGCCGGGCCGGATCGCCACGCAGGAAAGTTTTCGGGCCACGCAAATCCTGAAACGAGTATCAAACTCAGAACGGCTGGCGCACCCCCCGCGCCAGCCGTTCTGATCAGCAAACGCTTCCACCTTCTGATCTTTCCTCGTAGGCGTCACCAGTGCCCGGCTGGTGCAGACGAATACGCCGCCTATGGAAATCACGCGAATACCCTCCAAAGGGGCACGCCATCTCCATAGCTGACCCCAGAAAACTGTGGAAAAACCCAAGATTTCGCTTGACATCGCGTCCCATAAGTTATATTATGTTAACTAAGAAATCGGGCTCAACCAGTCACGCCGTACACCCGCTGCAGGGCCCCTTCCAGGTTGCTCCTGCCCTTTCCCTCTCTGCTACTTCTTATCTGCAGGCTTTCCGGTTTTTTGTTGTGCAAGCTCGTAATTGATGTACTGCTCGAGGAGATGCGGATCGGCGCCGACAATTCGGCGTCCGTTCACGAAGATGGTTGGCGTGGAGTTGACCTCGACCTGTAAGCCATTGGCGCGGCTAGCATTCACGGCGTCTGCGGCCTCGGGGCTGGCCCTGCAGGCCTTGAACGTCTCGGCATTCAATCCAGACTGCGCCGCGTAGTCCGAAACCTTTGTCCAGGCGTTTGCCGCCGAGATGACCTCCTGATTGTCGTAGATCAAGTCATACATCTTCCAGAAGGCCTTGGGGTCCTGCTGATACGCGCAACGTCCCGCGATGGCCGCCGTGCGTGCCCAGGGATGAATCTGATCAATAGGAAAGTCCTTGAAGATCAGGCGCACCTTGCCCGCGTAGTTCGGCAGCAGGCCGCGCAGGACATCGTGCAGGCTGCGGCACGTGGGACACTCGAAATCCGCATACTCGACAAGCGTTACTGGAGCGCCGGGGTCGCCCAGGGATGGCGCGTCTTTCGTTTGCATGAGCGCGCGTGCCTCGGCAAGCGGGTCCTTCGTCATATCCGACATTTCCCCTCGGAATAGATACTTGCCGTCCTTGCTCACGTAGAACTTTGCATTTTCCTTATTTTCACCAATGAGCACCTCGATGCTGGTCTCCAGGACTCCGTCCACGCCGGAGTCTGTAAACGGGCCGACTGTCACCTTCACATCCGGGCCAAACGCGTAGATATTGCGCAGATACGCCTCGATGTTTTTCTGCGTTTGCGTTGGCGCAGCCGATGCGGGCTTGGCGGCTGTCGCAGCCGCCTGTTGGCCACGCGCATCATTTGCCAGCATGCTGAACGCAAGAATGGCGATAAGGCTGAGTGCTTTTTTCAAGAGGACCTCTCGTCTTAGGGGATGAATTTCTGAGCGATCGGGAACGGCCTGCCAAATCCAAAAGCGCGCGAAGTGATTTTCAAGCCCGGCGCTGCTTGTTTGCGCTTGTATTCGCTGCGGTCGACTAAAATAGCAATGTCGCGCACCAGCTTTAGATCAAATCCATAATGATCCGCAATTTCCTGCGGGCTTCGCAAATCCTCAATATAGGCCTTGAGGATGCGATCTAAAACATCGTAGGGTGGCAGACTATCCTCATCTTTCTGGTTGGGGCGCAACTCCGCCGAAGGCGCTTTTTCAATCGTGGACCGGGGAATCAGTTCCCTTTCGCGGTTAATCCAGCGCGCCAGCTCGTACACCATCAGCTTGGGCACATCGGAGATCACCGCGAGGCCCCCGGCCATATCGCCATAGAGTGTGCAGTAGCCCACCGCCAGTTCCGATTTGTTTCCCGTGCTCAGAACCATCGAGCCAAATTTATTCGAGAGCGCCATCAGATAATTCCCGCGAATCCGCGCCTGAATATTCTCCTCGGTCACATCTTCAGGCAGGCCAGCAAAGGCTGGCGCCAAGGACCGCCGGTACGCCTCGAAAACATCCGTGATCGGCACCGAGAGGAATTGGATGCCAAGATTTTTTGTGAGGGTTTCGGCGTCGGCCTTGCTGCCCGCGGAAGAAAATGGCCCGGGCATGGACACGCCAAGGACATTCTCCGCGCCCAGTGCGTCTACCGCGATCGAAGCCACCACAGCGGAATCAATCCCTCCACTTAGCCCGACGTGCACTTTTTTGAATCCGCATTTCCGCACGTAGTCATACGTCCCAGTCACGAGCGCGCGGTAGGCATAGGCAATTTCTTCGTGCGCCTGGGCGTGGATTTCTCCTTGGCCAGTGGCCGTGTCAAAGAGCACCAAATCTTCCTGAAAAGCCAGCGCCTGCGCGGCAACGTTTCCGTCCGCGGTCAGCGCCATGCTCGCGCCGTCAAAAATCAGGCTGTCGTCGCCCCCCACCTGGTTTACATAAACGACCGGACGATGATGGTTAATCGCAATCGAGCGAAGCATCTCAAAGCGCAGCGACCGCTTATCAATCGTGTAGGGAGATGCCGACACATTCAGCAAAACCGTGGTTCCCTTTCCGATAATTTCTGCCACGGGGTCGCGGTCGTAGCGCCGGTTGGCCCAGAAATTCTTGTCGTTCCAAACGTCTTCGCAAATCGTGATTCCAAGCTGTTCGCTGTTGAAACCGAAAACGCTCTGGCAATCCGCCGGCTGGAAATAGCGCGATTCGTCGAACACGTCGTACGTAGGAAGGAGCATTTTGCTCTGTTCGAAGACGATCCGCCCGCCGTAAATCAGCGCCGCCTTGTTGGCGATGGACTTCCCCGTTCCATTCTTCACCCTGCCGGCGTAACCCACGATGGAGGGCAAAGAGATCTTCGTCGCAAGTTCTTTCAATTCTTTGTGGTTGCGGTCAATGAAGGCGGGGCGTTCTAAAAGGTCCTGGGGCAAATATCCACAGAGGCAAAGTTCAGAGAATACGGCGAGTTCGGCGCCGCGCTGCTTAGCTTGCGCCGCAAGGCTCAAAATGCGAGCCGAATTTCCTGCGAAGTCGCCGACGGTAGGATTAAACTGCGCGAGAGCTATTTTCATTCGCAGACTTTAGAATACGGTCGGAATTCGCGGATTGCAAACCGCCAGCCGTTGATAAGCCCGGCCCGCAAACGTCCTGCCTGAACTCAACTCTTCTCGCCGGGCTTCCGCGCCACCAAGCTGGCGATTCCCTGCCCGGCGCGCAACTCACGGTAAAAAATCACGCGCAGTCCCGGAAAGGCAGTTCGCAACTCGCCAGCCTCCAGAAGATGTTCCGGATTCCGCGGGCCGCCCGCAAACTCGAGCTGCGATTGCGTGAAAGTTTCAAAAAGCAGCATCCCACCATGCCGAAGCGCTCGAAGAATCTGAGGGAAAAGCGATCGCTGAAGGTATTGCAGACACAAAATCAGCTCGAAAGCGTTCTCAGGAAGTTCCAGGCGTTCAAGATCCGCATGCACCAAATCAATGCCGCCATGGGGAGACTTGCCTATTTTTTCTACGGCGTTCACTCGGTGAGCCGGAAAGCGTGACGTCCGCGCTCGCTTTTCCAGAAGGTCAAGTCCCTCGCCTGACCAATCGACGGCAGTAACATGCTGATGTCGCGCAGCAAGAAACAAGGTGTGCCGCCCCGTGCCACACGCGATGTCCAGCGCCGGACCGCTCGGCAGGAGCGGCAGGAGTTCCCGCACGATGCTAACTGGCTCCGGAAGCTGCGATTCCGCCGCGCTCCGATACCTGGCGTCCCAATCCGATTGGCTTGAGGGCATAAAAAAAGGCTCCTGAACTGACTGCTCAGGAGCCCAAAACCGAGTTGAAACCGCGTCCGCCGATCCGGCTCGCGCAGTTATACGCTGAATGAGCTGCCGCAGCCGCAGGTGCTCTTCACATTGGGATTGTTGAACTTGAAACCGGCGCCCTCGATGGTTTCGATGTAGTCGATCTCGATTCCTTCCAGATACATGGAGCTCATCTGGTCGACCGCAACCTTCAAACCGTCAAAGTCGAAAATCTGGTCCGCGTCGCTGGTCTGGTTTTCAAAAGCCATGTGGTACTGGAAACCGGAGCAGCCGCCGCCCACAACGGCCACGCGCAACGCCACCGGCGCCGGGCTCTGCATGCTCATGATTTCCTTGACCTTGCTGCTCGCAACGGGCGTCAAATTAATCATAATTCCTCTTGGCCTCCGCATCGCGGGTGAACCGGCGATGCAAACAACACTGTCAGTATAGCAAAATCTGCCTTGCGCTGCACATCGTCCACGTCCTTGTCACGAAACTCCAACTACCGCCGAGTTTCGACAAGGATTATCGCTTCGCATACAATAAGATGCTCTTATGAGACATAAAGTCACCCTCATCCCCGGCGAAGGAATCGGCCCGGAAGTCGCCAGTGCTACTCGGCGCATCCTTGAAGCTGCTGGCGTCCAGATCGACTGGGAGGAGATTGGCGGCCGCACCGGCAACTCTACGGATCAGGGACAAGTGGTCAACCAGTTGGCCGTGGATGCAGTCCGCAGGAACCACGTCGCCCTGAAAGGACCTATGGCCACGGCCATCGCTGGTGGCGCTCCCAGCGTCAACGTCGCCCTGCGCAAGACGCTCGACCTCTACGCCAATCTGCGCCCGGTGAAAAATCTCCCCGGTGTAAAATCGCATTTCTCCAACGTGAACCTGGTTCTCGTTCGGGAAAACACTGAGGATTTGTATTCCGGCCTGGAGCACGAGGTCGTCCCCGGAGTGGTCGAGAGCCTGAAAATCATCACCGAGCGCGCCTCCACACGCATCGCCCGCTTTGCCTTCGAATATGCCAAGCGTCACGGCCGCAAAAAAATTCACGCCATTCACAAAGCCAATATCATGAAGCTATCCGACGGCTTGTTCCTGCGCTCGGTTCGCGCGGTGGCGGAGCAATTCAAGGACATCGAATACAAAGAGATGATCGTCGACAACGCCTGCATGCAGATTGTGATGGACCCACAGCAGTTCGACATGCTCTTGCTTCCGAATCTCTACGGAGACGTGATGAGCGATTTGGCCGCTGGTCTTGTCGGCGGGCTCGGCGTGGTTCCCAGCGCCAACATCGGAGACGACTGCGCCATGTTTGAAGCCGTCCATGGCACCGCGCCCGATATCGCCGGCAAAGGCTTCGCCAATCCAACCGCCCTGTTGATGAGCAGCATTCTCATGCTCGACCACCTCGGGGAACGCACCACCGCGCGGCGCATCGAACAAGCTCTGGAAGCTGTCTACCGCGAAGCGATACACACGACGCGCGACGTCGGTGGACCGGCCGGCACGGACGAATTCGCTGAGGCGGTTATCACCGCTCTTCCGCCGAAATAATTCCCGGCTCTTCCGGCCGTTTGCTCCTTTTCTCGGCCCCGCTTACACTCTTTTTAATCCTTTTCTGCGACTATGCTTGCAATCCAAACACTCCGCAGCGAATTCCGCCCTACCCTGCGACTCGCGATTCCGCTCGTCCTCGCCGAACTCGGCTGGATGAGCATGGCCATCGTCGACACCATGATGGTCGGACGCCTTCCAAATAGCGCCGTTGCCATTTCCGCCGTCAGTCTCGGCGGCATCCTTGTGCACACCCTTGCTTTCTTCGGCGCTGGGCTTCTGACCGGCCTGGATACCCTCGTATCGCAAGCCTTTGGCGCGGGACAGCGCGAGGACTGCCATCGTTCTCTCGTGCACGGCATCTATCTCAGTTTCGCGCTGGCGCCTCTGCTCATGGCGCCCGTGTGGTTTTTCGATTCCCTGCTTCGTCAAGCGCACATCGCGCCCGATATCATTGCCTTGGCGGTTCCGTATTCCAAAGCGATGGCCTGGGGCACGCTACCCCTCCTGCTCTATTTCGCCATGCGGCGATGCATGCAGGGAATGAACCTTGTTCGTCCAATCGCCTTTGCACTTGTAACCGCAAATATCATCAACGCCGTCGGCAACTGGCTCCTCATCTACGGAAAACTGGGCGCGCCCGCCATGGGGGCTGTCGGTTCCGGATGGTCTACTGCCTGGGCGCGTATCTATCTCGCCGCAGTCCTCGTCGGCTACCTGCTCTGGTATGACCACAAGCACCGCACCGAACTTCTGCGCACGCCGATTCAGCCGGATCTGATGCGCATTCGTCGACTCATCGCCCTGGGACTGCCTGCGGCCATGCAGATCACCCTGGAGATCGGAGTATTTGCCCTGGTTACCGCGCTCATCGGGCGCCTCGGCGCGGTTTCGCTCGCCAGTCACCAGATTGCTCTGAACACCGTTTCCCTCACCTATATGGTTCCACTTGGCATTTCGTCGGCGGCTGCAGTTCGAGTCGGCCAGGCCATCGGTCGCCGAGACCCGCAAGGCGCAGCGGATGCCGGCGGCAGTGCCATTTTCTTCGGAGCCGCCTTCATGACCCTGGCAGGAATCGCTCTGTTGCTCTTCCCGCGCGGGATCGCGCGTATCTTTACACCCGACGTAACCATCATCCAGAGCACTATATACCTGCTGGCCGCTGGCGCCGCCTTTCAGTTGTTCGATGGCATCCAAACCGTCGCGACCGGCGCGCTGCGCGGTGCGGGCGATACGCGGACGCCCATGTTCTGTCATTTCACGGCGTATTGGATCATCGGACTGCCGCTGGGCTACTGGCTCTGCTTTAGCCGCGGTTGGGGGGCTTTTGGACTCTGGTCCGGTCTCAGTCTGGCATTGATCTTGATCGGGATTGTGCTGCTCTTCGCCTGGCGCCGCACGATTCGCCGCTTAGTCATAACCGGAAGCTCAGAGCGAATTCATATTTAGTTTGGAATAAAGGATTGATCCGGTTAAGCCGAGAAATAGCTACATCTTGTAGCGGCCTAGGTCCTCGTCGGAAAGGCCCTCGAGCCAGGAGCGCAGCTGCTCGTTGGTGTTGCGTTCGGAAAACACGCTGGAGATTTTGGAGTTTTTCAGGACTTCTTCATCCACAAAAATAGGGCAGTCCATGCGCAATGCCAGCGCCAGCGCGTCGCTTGGCCGCGAATCGATGGTCATCATCTGACCGTCGCGTTCCACCCAGATCAGCGCATAAAACGTGTCGTCTTTCAATTCATTGACCACGATTTTCTGCACGCGCACATCAAAGCCTAGCAATACATTTTTCAGCAGGTCATGCGTCATCGGACGCGGCGTCTGTACTTTTTCGATTTCCAGGGCGATGGCGTTGGCTTCGTATACGCCCACCCAGATCGGCAGGATCGCCTGGCCTTGCACGTCCTTCAGAACCACGATGGGCATGTTCGTGACGGGATCCATCATCAGGCCGCGGATTTTCATCTCCACTTCCATTGTGGCCTCCCAAGTTAGACGAGCTGCTCACCTGCCAGATTGTTCGGTCCTGCGCCGGTGACCCTGACCTGCACGTAGGTTCCCAGAAGCTCGCGCTCTTGGGAAGCAAAATTAACGACGCGGTGCGATGAGGTGTACCCGAACCACTGGTTTTCGCGGCGCGATTTGCCGCTCACCAGAATCTCAAACGTCTCGCCAATGAACTCCGCATTCCGGGAGGTCTGAATTTCGCGCTGCTTTTCCTGGAGCACGGCCAGCCGCCGGCTTTTCTCTTCCTCGGAAATCGTGTCGCCCATGGTGAGCGACGGCGTATTCGGACGCGGCGAGTATTTGAAGGCAAACAGGCTGTCGTAGCGCACTTCCTCGAGCAGGCTGAGAGTTTCCGCGAAATGCGCTTCCGTCTCTCCCGGAAAGCCCACGATTACGTCGGTGGTGATGGCGATTGGCCGTTTCGCCCCGCGAATCATGGCGATTCTTTCCAAATACTGTTCTCGCGTGTACGTGCGCTGCATCGCATGCAAAAGTTCCGTGGATCCGGATTGCACTGGCAAATGTACGTGGTCGCAAATCTTTGGCTGGGATTCAATCGCTTCCACAATGTCTCGCGTAAAATCGCTCGGGTGCGAGGTCGTAAAACGCACGCGGCGAATTCCCGGCACGTCAGCAACAGCCAACAGCAACTCCGAAAATCGCATCTTGCGTGCAGTTGGATCGGCGTAGGAGTTCACCGTCTGCCCAAGCAGCTGAACCTCGGAGTAACCGAGCTCCGACAACTGCCGCACTTCCTTCAAAATGGAGTCACTGCCGCGGCTCCGCTCCGGTCCGCGCGTGTAGGGCACCACGCAATACGAACACGCTTTGTCGCAGCCCTCGATAATCGTCAGATAAGCGCGCCAGGGATTATCGCGGCGGGTCACCTCCGTCTCGAACGTTTCGTCGGTATCCGTATCGAGGCCGGTCACACGCTGATTCCCTGCTTCCAACTGCGCGATCATCTGCGGCAACTTGCTGTAACTCGCCGAACCGCACACCAGGCTGACCCACGGCGCTCGCGTGAAAATGTCCTGGCCCTCTTGTTGCGCCACGCAACCCAGCACGCCTATGATTTTGCCTTCGCCCGGCTTGTCGCGATACTCTCCCAGCCGCGAGAAAACTTTTTGTGCCGCTTTTTCACGGATGCTGCAAGTGTTGTAAAGAATCATCGAAGCCGCTTCCGGCGTTTCCACTTGCCGGTATCCCCGCGCGAGCAGCACTCCAGCGACCTTCTCCGAATCGTGGTCGTTCATTTGGCAGCCAAATGTCTCCAAAAAAAATGTCCCGCGCTGCCCAGCGGCAGCATTGCGGACCACACCGGTATCCGCGGTTTGCCCGATGAGCCGTTCTAGTCCAATGTCGAATAGTTTGCCCATGCCGAAATTGCAGTTTAGCACACCGCTCAATCCCTGACTGCCCCAGGTGCGCTTTGAACCTAACTCTTGCCGCTTTCCTTGATGCATCAGATTCAGAAACCTGTGCATCCTACCGGTTGCGTGCTCTGGAGGCGTGTGCTACGGTTTTTATGCCCGGAAAAATGTTGACCGCTCGGCGGTCACATACCACTGGTTCTCACTGAGGGGTACATCATTTTTCTGTTCACGACGATTCTTGCAACCGATCTTTTCGAAATTCTCAAGCAAACTGGCTGGGTCGCCCGCGGCGTTCTGCTGCTTCTTCTGATGTTCTCCATTATTTCCTGGGCCATCATTTTGCAGAAGGCCGGGCTGTTCGGCCGCATTCGGCGCCAGAGCGACCAATTTCTCCGCATCTTCCGCGCAACGCGGGGGGTAGCAAATCCCCAAGCGCTAGCCACCGCCGGTTCGCCCTTCGCTTCTGTCTATTCGGCGGGCTATCGCGAACTTCAAAGCCAGGTCGGTACCAGCGCTGGCAATCCAGCTCCACCCAAGCTGAAAAGTTTGGCCGCCGTCACCGTCGGCATGCAGCTCGCCGCCGCCGAGGAAGTCCGGCGCGTGGAAAAAGGCATGTCCTGGCTCGCCACAACCGGCTCCGTAACGCCCTTTATCGGCCTGTTCGGCACAGTTTGGGGCATCATCGACGCCTTCTCCGGACTCGGCAGCGCCGGCGCCGCCAGCCTGCGCGCTGTAGCCCCCGGCATCGCGGAAGCTTTGGTGACCACCGCCGCCGGTCTCGCCGCGGCAATCCCGGCGGTAATCTTTTACAATCAGTTCTTGCAGAATATTCGCGATCTCGCGCAGAGGCTGGATACCTTTGCGCTGGAAGTGACCGCACAGATCGAAAAGACTTTTAGCTAGCAGTGCGTCCGTCCCGACCCGGATGCATTTCGAGACGCAGAAAAATGCCGCAACTCTCCAAATCGACGCAGTCTTCCCTCTCCGAGATCAACATGGTCCCGTTCGTCGACGTGGTTCTGGTGCTGCTCATTATTTTCATGATCACCGCGCCGATTCTCCAGTCGGGCATCGAAGTGGACGTCCCGAAAACCCGCACCGTCAAAGAAATCAATCAGGAGCGCCTCGTCGTTACCGTGGACAAGGCTCAGCGCATCTACCTCGGCAATGAGCCCATCAACATTCATCAACTTGGCTCACGAATCCATGCTCAGCTGAAAAATACGCAGGAAGGCGTATTCCTCCGCTGCGATGAAACCGTCCCTTTCGGCAGCTTTGCAGCGGTTGTGGACGCGCTTCGTCAGTCCGGCATCAACAACATCAGCATCGTCACGGAGCCCATCACCAACCGCGCGTCCACTCAATAAAGATGACCACCCTTGCCGCCAATTCGCTCGACCCTTACGGGGGCACGCAACAGGAGGACCAGAGCCTACGCCAGTTCCTCATTTATTCCATCATCATGCACGTCAGCGTGGCCGTCGTCATTGCTGTCTCCGCGTTCATCCAGTTTCGAAACAACCAATGGGGTGGTGTCGGCGGCGATCTCGGCGGGACGAAAGTGAGCCTGGTCAGCAGCGCCGGAATCCCCATGGCGAAGGAAGCCGTTGTCACGGAAAGCAAAGCCGTCGATCCAACAAAAGGCCTCTACAAGGAAGAACCGCCAAAACCGCCCGAACCCAAAACCGACGCCACAAAAATTCCAAAATTCGAAAAAGAAAAACCTCTGCCTCCTTCGCGCCCTTCCAGAACTCTCAATAGCAAAACGCCTCCACCGGACAACGCCGTCCCCTACGGCAAAGGCGGCAATCCCGATCTTCCTACCGGCTATTCCCAAACGCCCGGTACAGGTTCCAGCGGCTCATCTATCGCAGGTCAGGGAAACACGGACTTCGCCACGCGTTACGGCTGGTACATTGCGGCCGCAAAACGCCGCGTCGCTCCTAACTGGAATCTGCTCTTTCTTGATCCCCAGGCGCGCAACTCCCGGACGCTTCACTGCGTTATCTCCTTCACGATTATGCGCGATGGAACCATAAAGAATCTTCGTATCGAGCAATCGAGCGGGAACTCCTCTTGGGACACCGCTGGTCTGCGAGCAATCCAGAGTTCGGTCCCTTTTCCGCCGCTTCCCACCGATTGGAGAGCTTCTGACGTATCCGTCTTATGGGATTTTCCAGATAGAGAGAATTAGTGAAGGAGATGAATCGATTGAGAATCTCAATTTCGTCTGGTAATGGGAGGTCGAAGTGAACGGCGCACTCAATCGATTCCGCTTTCTTTCCATCGTTGTTTTATTTGGGCTGGCTGCGCAGCTGACGTTTGCGCAATCTCAGGGATGGTTCCGCGCGGGCACTGGTCTCGGTGATGTCAACAAACCGCGCCTGGCCATCTCCGATTTCGCCGCACGCTCGGACTCCGCAAAGCCCCACGCTTCCCTGTTCACCCAGGTGGTCCGGGACGATCTCCAATTCAGCGGCATCCTCGAACTCGCCAGCCCCAGCTTTTATCCGCCACAAGCTCCCAGCGTTCCCGCCGAACTGAAGCCCGCCGTATGGATTGATCCCCCCACCAACGCCAATTTCCTCGGCTTTGGCAATCTCTCCGAGTCCACCGCCGAAGTCGCCATCGAAGCCTGGCTCTACGACGTCCGCAATCCTTCCTCGCAAGCCGTAGTCGGTAAAATCTACCGTGGCGCTCCCACGGACGCCCAGGTCCGCAAATTCGCCCACCAGTTTGCCGACGAAATTATCAGCAAACTTTCCGGCGGCCTCCCGGGAGTCGCCTCCACGCAAATCGCTTTCGTCAGCTCCCGCGGCGGCCCCAAGGAAATCTGGGTAATGAATTACGACGGCTCCAACCAGCGCCCGCTCACTTCCCTGAAATCCATTTCGCTCACGCCGCGCTGGTCACCGGACGCCTCGCGCATCGCCTTTACCTGCTTTGCCCCCAGCGCGGGCGTCACCAGTGCGCAAATCTGCATGTTCTCCATGGACACCGGCAAACTCGTCTCGTTTGCGCGCTACCGCGGCACCAACATCACTCCCGCCTGGTCGCCCGACGGCGCACAAATTGTCTTTTCCTCCTCGATGCAGGGAAGCCCCGAGCTGTACGTTACCGACGCCAGCGGCAACCGCGCCAAGCGGCTGACTTTTGCCAACGGCGCCAACATGTCGCCGACCTGGAATCCGAAAACGGGCCAGACCATCGCCTTCGTCAGCGACCGCGGCGGGACTCCACAGCTCTACATGATGAATGCCGACGGCACCAGCACTACCAAGCTGGACCTCCCCGATAAAGGCTACGTCATCGATCCCGCATGGGCCCCCAACGGCCAGCTGATGGCCTTCAGTTGGCGCCGACCTAACGACAACTACGACATCTACGTCATGGACGCCGCCACCCAGCAACTTGTCGAGCTCACTCGCGACCAGGGCCGTAATGAGCGACCCAGCTGGGCTCCCGATGGCCGACACATCGTGTTCGAATCGACCCGCAGCGGCACCCGCCAGATCTGGACCATGCTCGCCGACGGCTCTCAGCCGCATCAGTTGACCAACGCCGGCCACAATGAGTCGCCCAATTGGTCGTCCAAATGAGATGGCTGTGTCGCATGCAGGAACGCGCGCGAATCTCGTTCAATGCCAGTGGATTTCACGTTTCCGCTCGCAGGAATTTGTGCGCGATGTATAATCTATCGTGATGCGATATATTACCCGGACCCAGCCCGCTGGTGTTAGGATATTGGCTCTGGTGGGACGAACACGGGATTCTACTCTCGAGGAGGATTAGCATGAAATTGGCTTCACGCTCGCTCTATCGCCCCGGATTGATGGCGATGCTCGTTGCCGTCTTTGTTTTTGCTGCCGGCTGCGGTCCGAAAAAAGTCGAACAAAAGCCGACGCCGCAAATGCCCGCGCCGGCGGCAGCGCGTCCCACGGTGACGCTGCAGGCCAGCCCCTCTTCCATCAACCCGGGTGAATCTTCGACCTTGAGCTGGAATTCCACCGACGCCACGCAGCTCTCCATCGCGCCGGAGGTAGGTCCCGTGACCGCGCAAGGCTCCACCAAAGTCACTCCCGCGGCTTCGATTACCTACACGATCACGGCATCCGGTCCCGGCGGCAATGCCAGCGCCTCCGCCAGCGTGACGGTAAACACTCCCGCGCCGACGCCGGCGCCCACTGAACCTTCCATTGATGCACTCTTCTTGAAGGAAGTTCGTGACGCCTATTTCGATCTGGACAAAGCCGACATTCGTCCCGACGCCCACGTCGCGCTCGCCAAGACCGCCGAATTCCTGAAGAACTATCCACAAGTGAAAGTAACCATTGAAGGCCATTGCGACGAGCGCGGTTCCACGGAATACAACCTGGGTCTCGGCGATCGCCGTGCCGCCGCCGTCAAGCAATACCTCGTCTCCCTGGGCGTCTCCGGGGACCGCATGAGCACCGTCAGCTACGGCAAGGAGAAGCCGTTCTGCATGGAGAGCACCGAGGCTTGCTGGCAGCAGAACCGTCGCGGTCATTTCGTCAAGGCGAACTAAGCTGCCGCGCCACAGTTCGTGACGATGGCCGTTTCATGACTGACAGAGCCGCGCCCCCGGGCAAGCCCTTGCCCGCCCGCGGCTCTCTTGGTTAAAGTGGAAACTCATTCCCTGGCCTGTAGGATTTTCTTGGCCGCTCTGCTGGCCGCCATTTACCGGGAGCCTTTTGTAGCCCTTTAGGAGGATTGTCCATGCGTATTCGTAATGTTCTCGTTTTCAGTGCCGCGGTTCTCGCCGGGGCAATGGCCGGAAGCCTCGTCGGCCCTCACCCGGCCGAAGCCGTTGCCCGCGAGATGATTGAACTCCAGCGCGATGTCACCACTCTGCTCCAGGGCCAGAAGGATCTGACCACGCAGATCACCCAGGAGCACACGGGCATGCGCACCATCGTGGACCAGACCAACTCCAGTCTTGGCAAGATCGAAGGCACCATGGGCTCGCTCCAGAAGTCCGTCCAGGATGTTCAAGCGAATTCCGGCGCGCGCCTCGACACTATGTCCACGCAAGTTCAGGGTCTTTCGGACAACCTAGAGGAAATCAAATCGCGCCTCGGCAAGCTCAATCAGCAGCTCGTCGATCTCCAGAACTCCGTCCAGAGCATTGACGCCAAAATCTCCGGCACTGCGCCCGCTCCAGCCACGGGTACCGCGAGCCCGACCGCTTCCGCCTCTCCCAGTTCCCCACCGCCTTCCGCCGACACGCTCTATTCCAACGGCCTGCGGGACATCACCAGCGGCAAATATGATCTCGCTCGCTCCGAATTCCAGGAGTATCTCAAGTTCTACGCGGACACCGATCTCGCCTCCAACGCCCAGTTCTACCTCGGCGAAATCGCCTACAAGCAGAAACAGTACGAAGAAGCCGTCGCCGACTATGACAAAGTTCTCACCAACTATCCCAAGAGCTTCAAGCTCGCCCCGGCCCGCCTCCGGAAGGGTATGGCCCTCATCGAGCTCGGCCAGAAAACCGGAGCCGTCCGCGAACTCCGCGAAGTCGTCCGCCGCTACCCCGGCACCGAAGAAGACCGCCAAGCCCGCGCCAAACTCAAGGAACTCGGTGTCCCTGTCACCGCCACCCGCTAACTCTCCCCGCCCATTCCCGTTGTAGCGCCGGCATCCCCGCCAATGTCCTTCCTTCCACCTGCCCGACTCAATCCTCCTTCAGTCTTTCTCACCTTCCGGGCGGCACCAGTTGATAGCTCACGAACGACAACTGTTTCCCGTCCGGCGACCACGAGGGCACATTGATCGTTCCCTGTCCGCCAAACAATTTGGCCAGCACCGTGACTTTCTTGTCCTTTAGCGACATCAATCGAAGAGCCACGTCCTTATTCTCAGGATGTCCGGTCACGCTGGCGTCATACGTCAGAAAAACCATCTGCTGCCCGTCCGGCGAAATGTGCGGGAACCAGTTGTTGAACTCGTCGAACGTCACCTGCTCCTGCTCGCTTCCATCGGCACGCATCCGCCAGATCTGCATGTGACCAGTGCGCTCGCTGTTGAAATAAATGTATTTCCCGTCCGGCGAGTATTCAGGACCATCATCAAGCCCCTTGGCCGTCGTCAGCCGCGTCTCTTCCCCGCCGCCCACAGGAACCGTGTAAATATCGAAATCATCAATCCGCTGGCCAACGAACGCCAGCGTCTTCCCGTTCGGCGACCACCCATGCCAGTACGAAGGAGATTTCTGCGTGATGCGCCGTGGCGTTCCGCCGCCAATTGGGACGATGTAAACGAGCGACTGGTGCTCTCCTTGCGACTGGTCGCTGATCACCAACTGCGTCCCATCTGGCGAAATCCCGTGGTCGTTGTTGCAGCGCACGGCGAACCCCGTATCAATAATCTGCGGAGTCCCGCCGGTAACGGGAATCTTTTCGATTCTCCCATTCCGGTTAAACAAAAGATTCTTGCCATCCGGCATCCAGTTGGGAGCTTCGAACCGGTCCCCAGCGACGTAAACCACGCGCCGGTCCATGGATGCCACGGTAATAATTTCGAGCGTGCTGTACACTGTGGTGGCCGCAGCCGCCGCGGGCGCCGCGGTCTTCAACTCCACATTCGAGAACACCGCCTTCTCCATCACATCCTTGTCGTGGCTGCATACGCCAATCCCCACGTAAAACGGTTCCTTCAGCGCGATCCGCGTGGATCCGCCCGCCAGATGAAATTCGCCGTCCGCACCGGCCAGCCACATCGTGAAGTACTCGCCGCGCTTCTCAATCCGCAACCGCCGCGGAGCCGAAACATAAGCCTGAATTTCATGCGTGGCGGCGCCCTGATCGTTGCGAAATTGCAACGACGTCAATCCGTTGCCATGCAACGCGGCATCCGCGTACGGAGAGTTGGCCTCAAGCGTTTGCCGTACCATCAGCACCGCCTTGCGATGCTCATTCACGCCTTTGCCGATGAAAGAAATATCCGCCGTCAGCGTCACGTCGCCCGCCATTTTCTTCCAGGCAAACTGGAACGCGTCCGCCGCAAACCACATGTTCTCGCCGCTGCCCGCAATCGTGTAAGTTCCCTTCGTCGCGTCGTACTCCACCGATCCGGGATGGAGCACCGTACCGACATCTTCATGCCCCTCAAAAATGCCGACTCCCGCGGCACCGGGCGTATTGGCCTGTTGAGCCTTCACGCCGTATTGTGCGGCGAAGGCCAACACAAGCGCACAAGCCAAAGCATTCAACCCAACAAATTGCTTTCTTCCCACAGGGGAATCCTCCGTTTGCCAAATCGAGCGCAAACGTTAGGATGCCCCGCACCAATTGTCAATTCTCTTGATCGCTGGGCACATTCAACATTCTGGGTCTTTCTTCTCTCATCTCTGATCTCTGTTCACCTCCGCCATTTCCCTTTTCTTCACCCGCATGCTATCTTCGCCATCGCAGGGGGATTTCCATGTCCGTAAACAAAGTCATTCTCGTCGGCCGTCTCGGCCGCGATCCCGAAACGCGCTACACCGGCGGCGGCCAGGCCGTCGCAAATTTCTCCGTCGCTACCGACGAAACTTACAAAGACAAAAATGGCGAACGCCAGAAGCGCACCGAGTGGCACAAAATCGTCGTCTGGGGTAAGCAAGCGGAAATTGCCCAGCAATATCTCAAGAAGGGCTCGCTGATCTTTATCGAAGGCCGCATCCAGTCCCGCGAATGGCAGGACAAGGAAGGCCAGAAGCGCACCAGTTTCGAAATTGTCGCGAGTAATTTCCGCATGCTCGGTGGCCGGTCCGAAGGCGCTGCCGCGGCTGGCGCAGGCGCCGGCGCGCGTTCCGGCGGCGGCGATGACTTCGAATCTCATGCCGCCCCCGCCGAAGATTCCTACGGCGGAAGCGCCCCCTCCGCCAGCGGCCCGGAAATCTCCGACGAAGACATTCCTTTCTAAAATGCCAACCACCAATCGCCAGCTTCGTCTGCAATCGCGCCCGAAAGGTCTCCTCGCGCCCGGTGATCTGCAGCTCGCGGAATCACCCGTGCCCGAGCTGAAAGACGGGCAAGCACTGGCGCAGGTGAAGTATTTGTCGATCGATCCGACCATGCGCGTCTGGATGGCGGTCGATAGTTACCTCCCCGCTGTCGCCATCGGAGAAGTCATGCGCGCGGGCGGCTTCGCCGAAATCGTCGAATCCCGCCACCCCGGCTACAAAAAAGGTGACCGTATCTCTGGCCTAACCGGCCTTCAGGAATACGTTGTCATCGATTCCTCCGCCAAGCAGTTCTTCCAAAAAGTTCCGAAGATTCCATTCGTTTCGGACACGGTCTTCCTCGGCGTCCTCGGCTTGAACGGCCTCACTGCTTTTTTTGGCATGGAAATCGCAGCGCCGAAAAAGGGCGAAACCCTGGTTGTCTCCGCAGCCGCTGGCGCCACTGGCAGCATCGCGGGGCAAATCGGAAAGATTCACGGCTGCCGCATCGTTGGCATTGCCGGCACCGATGACAAATGCGCCTGGATCACCAAAGATCTCGGTTTCGACGCCGCCATCAACTACAAGCATCCGGACTGGAAGGAAAAGCTCGCCGCCGCCACCCCCAATGGCATCGACATTGATTTTGAAAATGTCGGCGGAGAAATCATGCAGGAAGTCGTGAGCCGCATGAATCTTCATGGCCGCGTGGTGGTTTGCGGCTTCATCTCCGGCTATACCAAAGAAGTCCCCAATATGGTCAACCTCGGCTCAGTAATAGTGAAGCGCCTCCGCATCCAGGGCTTCCTGCTCCTCGATTACGCCGCGCGCTTCATGGAAGCGGCCACGCAGCTCGGCCAGTGGAAAATGTTTGGAAAACTGAAGGACCGCGAAACCATCGTGGAAGGCTTGGAAAAAGCTCCCGATGCCATCAACATGCTTTTCACCGGCGGAAACACCGGAAAACTGATCGTCAAAATTTAAAGGTCAAAATCGCCTGGGGATGTTGCGCAGAATTGAAGTATGGCGCGCGCGCAGGTTACTGCGGATTTTTCTTTCGTTCTTCGTCCAATCTCTTTAGAAATTCCTCAAACTTGGGTTTCTGCTCCGGCGTCAGAATGGCGCGAATCTGCTCGCGGCCCTTCTGCCGCGCCTGATCGATCTGCGGCTCCGTCGACTGGCGGATCACTTTGTATTCACTCTGCACGCTCGTCAGGATGGCGTCCAGTTGCTGCTGCTGGGACGCCGTCAAATTCAATTCCTGCGTCAGGCGGTCGACCTTCTGCGCTCTTTTCTGTGCATCGGTCATCTGCGCGGGAGCCGCCATCGCGGTATGGTGCGCGAAAACGTAGCCCAGCATTCCGCCAAGCGCCGCGCCCAGCAGGAATACTACGCCAACCCAGAAAGCCGCTCTCCGAGTTGTCTCACTCATTGGTTTTTCTCCGCCATGCTCATAAGGACGTCATCCTGATTCATGGGAGGTTGTGGCGATTCGAACAGATACTCTGGAGCGGCCACGGCACTGGGTTGTCTGGTCGGCGCGTTAACCGGCCGTTCGAACAACCAGGTGCTACCCACCAGCAGGACAGCCGCGGTCATCCAGGAAAGCCTCGAAGCAAACCTTGGAACAACGCTCCACGCGCTCACTGGTAGCGCGAGCTCCCGCTTGCGCGCTGCGATGGCCGCCATAACCCGGCCAGCAAACCATGGCCCCGGTTCCTCCGCGTTCGAAGCAGCTCCCGCAAGGAGTTCGCGGGTTACAAACAGGTCCTGCGCCGCCTCGCGACAGTTTTGGCATTCGGAAAAATGGGCGCGCCGGGCTGGCGGCAGCGCCTCCAGGAACAATTCGATGCTTGCGCCATGGGGATGCGTTGCCGCGGCATTTTCCAGCAAGTCTCGCATCTGACTGCATTCTTTTTTCGTTTTCGTCAGCAGGCTCCACATACCCGCCTCCTCGCTAACTGCCATCTCTATCTGCTACAACCCATTTCTAAAATCGTTTGGACCGCACCGGCTAATTTCCGCGCTTCGCGGCCAGGCTTACGATGCGGCGCCGAGCCCGGAACAGTCTGACCTTTACCGTATTGGCATTCAGGTCCAGGACTTCTGCGACCTCTTCGATCGAAAAGCCTTCCACTTCTTTCAGCACCAGCATGAGCCGATCCCGATCGTCCAGCCCTTCGAGCAACTGCTCGACGCGCTGCCGCGCTTCGAGCCTTTCGCTGATGTCCGGCGCAATAGCTCCCTTAGCCTCCGCGGCCACGATCTGTCGGGCTTGCTCTTCACTCAGATCCGACTCATAAACCAGCGGCCGCACCTTCTTTTTTCTCAGTAAGTCCCAGCACTCGTTCACCGTAATCTTGTAAAGCCAGGTGCTGAAAGCCGCTCGCTGGTCAAATCGCTTAAGCGAGAAATAGGCTTTTACGAAGACTTGCTGCGCGATGTCTTCGACATCCTCGCGCCTGCGAAGGATTCCCCCCGCCACCGCAAAGACTCGGTGCTGGTGGCGCCGGACAAGCTCCTCGTAGGCCTCCTGATCCTCGGCTTGCGCCCGCCGAACCAGTTCGCGATCATCGGCCGTCGACGCCGGCTCGCGGACGCGAACCTTGGCGCCCGCCGGAGTAACTGGCGAGCCAATCGGCTCTACTTTTGGGACGCGTGCCATAGCCATTTGGTTACGGATATTATCGCCAGAATGCCCCGAACTGCACGAGATGTTTCAGGTCCCTGGCCGGTCAAATTTTTACTTGCAACCCATCTTACCGACATGGAATAATGCCGCCATGATTATCGGTGACCGACTTCGCGCACTCCGCGAAGAAAAGAAACTCTCCCAGGGCGACATCGAAAAACGTACCGGCTTGCTTCGCTGTTATATTTCCCGCGTCGAAAATGGCCACACTGTACCGGCCATCGAAACATTGGAAAAGCTGGCACGCGCTCTCGAGTGCCCACTCTATCAACTCTTTTATGACGGCGAGGAGCCGCCCGTTTTGCCAAATCTCCCCAAGCGGAAATCGTCGGATGACATCGCGTGGGGCAGCATGGGCAAAGACGCTCGCTTTCTCAACAAGCTTCGCCGCTTGTTGAGCAAAGTGGAGGAAGGAGATCGCAAGCTGATTCTGTACATGGCCCAAAAAATGGCCGTTCGATAGCTTAGCGATCACACTTCTCTGGTAAGAATCGTCCGAACCGTCCGAACTCATCGACCAGGTCGCGCAAACCCGCAGCGCGGCCTGGTTTTTGCTTTTAAAACTATAGCCCGTAGTACTCCAGTCCCGTTTCGAAGCTACTCCCCTTCGCTGGACCTCCTCCGAGGCTACTCCCATTCGATCGTACTTGGCGGTTTCGAACTGATGTCATAGACGACACGGGTCACGCCCGCCACTTCGTTGACGATGCGCGTGGAAATGCGCTCCAGTACTTCTCCGGGCAGCCGCACCCAATCCGCAGTCATGGCGTCGTCGGATTCAACCACCCGAACCGCCACGGTAAGGCCGTAGGTCCGGCCGTCTCCCATGACTCCCACGCTTCGAACGGGCAAGAGTACAGCAAACGCCTGCCACACCTTTTCGTAGAGACCGGCGCGACGGATTTCCTCCACGACGACGGCGTCGGCATTCTGAAGCGTTGCTAAATGAGGACGGGTGATCTCCCCGAGGAGCCGCACGGCCAGCCCCGGGCCAGGAAACGGATGCTTTACCAGAATTTCTTGGGGCAGGCCAAGATCCTTGCCAATGCGGCGCACTTCATCCTTGAAGAGGTCGCGAAGCGGTTCGATCAAGGCAAACGGCATCTTCTCCGGCAGCCCGCCGACATTGTGGTGCGTTTTAATAGTGGCGGAGGGGCCCTTCACCGAAACCGACTCAATCACGTCGGGATAGAGAGTGCCTTGAACGAGGTAGCCAATCTCACCGTGAGCCTCGCCTGCCTGAAGCTGCTGGGCTTCTTCGGCGAAGACGGCGATGAATTCACCGCCAATGATCTTGCGTTTCTGCTCCGGGTCAGTGATGCCTTTTAGTTTATCGAGAAACCTGTCAGAGGCATCCACGCCGATGACGTGGAGATGGAGGCGGTCGCGAAGCATTTCGAGCGTGTCTGCAAATTCGTTTTTTCGCAGCATGCCGGTATTTACGAAAATATTCGTCAGCCGCGTTCCCATCGCGCGATGCACCAGGACGGCTGCGACTGTGGAGTCCACGCCTCCGCTGAGCCCGCAGATGGCCCACTTATTTCCAACCTTTTCGCGGATTGCGGCCGTGGTTTCTTCGATGAAGGCCGCGCCGCTCCACTTTGGCTCCGCTTTGCAAACCTTGAAGAGAAAATTACGCAGGAGCTCGGTCCCGCGTTCGGTATGGTTCACTTCGGGATGAAACTCCACGGCATAAATCTTGCGCTTCGCGTTTTCCACGGCGGCGATCGCGTTTTCCGTGCGCCCGATGGTTCGAAAACCTTCCGGAAGTGTCTGGACGTGATCTCCGTGACTGTTCCAAACACGGAGTGAGCTCGGAATTCCGGCAAAAAGATTGGAGCAGTCGTTCCCTTCCGAATCCTCGATGCTCAATTGCGCGCGGCCATATTCACGCCGCTCCGCCGGCTCCACTTTTCCGCCCAAGGCGTGCGTAATCCACTGCATGCCATAACAGATTCCGAGTACCGGAATGTCCTGCGCCAGGACTGCGGGATCGCAATTGGGCGCCTGCGGATCGTAGACGGAACTCGGGCCCCCGGATAAAACAATTCCCGCCGGTTGTAGTTTGAGAATTTCATCGAGAGAGGTTGTGCAAGGCAAGACAGCGGAGAACACCTGTTGCTCGCGGATGCGGCGTGCAATCAGCTGGGTGTATTGCCCTCCGAAATCAAGAACTACAACGCCGCCGAGTTCCGCCTTCATCCTGCCTCCGTGTTGCCGGGCCGGTTCCGCCGCTTGCTTTGCCGCGCTCTCCATCATGCCATCCCCTTTACGCCACGACGAGATTCAACAATTTGTCCGGCACGAAAATCCGTTTCACGATGCGTTTGCCATTGAGGTGATGCGCGATTGCTGAATCTGCCTGAGCAAGTTTAACAACCACTTCTTCCGCGGTGCCCGCCGCAACTTTCACTTTGCCCCGCAGACGCCCATTCACCTGCACCGGAACCTCGACCTCGTCTTCCCGCGCCAACTCCGCGTCGAAGGACGGCCAGGGCACAATCCACTGCCCGTCCGAGTGCCCGAGCATTTCCCAGAGTTCTTCCGCGAGGTGCGGCGTCATGGGCGCCAGCATAAGCGTCAGCAATTCCAAAAGTTCCTTGCGAATCTCGGGGCGCACTCCTTCATCGAGGGGCTCGTGCGCATAGATTTCGTTGGTCAGCTCCATGATCAGGGCGATCGCGGAATTAAAATGCCAGCGCGTTTCAAAATCCTGCGTGACACGCCGCAGAGTTTGGTGCACTTTGCGAAGCAGCGTCTTTTCCTTCGCAGTCGTTGCGGCGGCATCGATCCTTCCACAGTTGACGCCGCGGAGAGCAGCTGCATGACGATCCAAAAGCCGGTAGACGCGGTTCAGGAAGCGCCAGGAGCCTTCGATGCTCTCCTCGCTCCATTCCAGATCTTTTTCAGGTGGCGCGGCGAAGAGCGTATACAGCCGGCCGGTGTCCGCGCCATATTTTTGCGCCATATCCTCCGCGCCGACTACGTTTCCTCGCGACTTGGACATGGCCACGCCGCCCTTTTGCACCATGCCTTGGGTAAACAGCCGCGCGGCAGGTTCGCTGTGGCTGATCAAGCCCATGTCGCGCATCACCTTGCACCAGAATCGCGAATAGAGCAGGTGCAGAATGGCATGCGTGATTCCACCGATGTATTGGTCAATCGGAAACCAATAGGCGGCTTTCGCGGAATCAAACGGCGCCTTATCATTGTGCGGATCGGTGTAGCGGTAGAAATACCAGGAAGAATCGACGAAAGTGTCCATTGTGTCGGTCTCGCGGCGAGCCGGGCCGCCGCACTTCGGGCACGTGGTATTCACAAACTCCGGGGTCGTTGCGAGCGGCGAATCGCCCATGCCAGTCAAGTTCGGATTCGGCGGGAGCAAAACGGGCAAATCTTTATCCGGTACCGGGACCATGCCATCGTTCGGGCAATAAACAACCGGAATCGGGGTGCCCCAGTAGCGTTGGCGCGAAATCCCCCAGTCCTTAAGACGGAAGATGGTTTCCGCGCGGCCAAATCCTTTTTGTTCAGCGAACGCGGCCATTTTGGCTATGGCCTCTGCGGGTGAGAGACCGTTGAACGGACCGGAATTCACGAGCTTTCCTTTCTCGTGTGCGTCGAACGCCGCCGTCATTTTCTCGGCGACGAGTAGCTCACCCTCGAGCGGTTGGATCACCACGCGAATCGGCAGCCCATACTTACGGCAGAACTCGAGGTCGCGCTCATCGTGCGCCGGAACGGCCATAATGGCGCCAGTACCATATTCCATGAGCACGAAATTTCCGACCCAGATGGGGATCTTTTCGCCGCTGAAAGGATTTACCGCATGCCTTCCAGTAAAGAAGCCTTCCTTCTCCATGGTGGCCAGGTCTTCGGTCTTGACCGAACTCTGGCGCATCTTGGCCAGTTTGGGCTCGGCCGCCGCCCGTAACGGCGAACCCTCGAGCAATTTCGAAACGAAGGGATGCGACGGCGCAAGGATCACCGCAGTCGCGCCGTAAATCGTGTCGATGCGCGTTGTAAAAACTTCGATGGCCTCGACGCCGGCGACGTCCGCCACCTCGAACTTCACTTTCGCGCCCTGCGATCTGCCGATCCAGTTCCGTTGCATGAGGATGACGCGCTCGGGCCATCCTCCTTCGAGCTGGTTCAAATCATCCAGCAACCGCTCGGCGTACGCCGTAGTCTTCAGAAACCACTGTTCGATCTCGCGCGATTCGACCAGGGTATCTTCGTGTCGCCAGCAGTAACCGCCATTCACAACCTGTTCGTTTGCCAGCACGGTGCAGCACTTGGGGCACCAGTTGACGCGGCTCTTTTTGCGGTAGGCCAGGCCGCGCTCCAGCATGCGCAGGAAAAACCACTGGTTCCAGCGGTAATATTCCGGTTCGCAGGTAGAAATCTCTCGCCGCCAGTCAAAGCTGAAACCAAAACGCCGCAGCACGCGCTGAAATTCCGCAATGTTATTGTTGGTCCACGTCCGAGGGTGAGTATTGTTCTTGATCGCGGCATTTTCCGCGGGCAAGCCGAAGGCATCCCAGCCCATCGGATGCAGTACATTGAATCCGCGCATGCGCTTCACGCGGGCCACCACGTCTCCGATGGTGTAATTGCGCATGTGGCCCATGTGCATGGTGCCGCTTGGATATGGCAGCATTTCCAGCACGTAGTATTTCGGTTTCGAAGGGTCGGCTTCCGATTCGAATACGCGCGCTTCCGCCCAGCGCTTCTGCCACTTGGCTTCAATTTCTTGTGGGTTGTAATCCGCCACGCCGCACGGCTCCCCTTACTTCGATTTCTTCGGCTTGCTCGCCGATTTTCGTGCTTTTGCTGGCCTCGCGATTTTCGCTTTGGAACTCACGGTCTTTCTCTGAGGAGTCTGCGCGTCCATCTTTTTCTTAAGCGCAGGCGTGAGCATGGAGAAGCCCTTCTCCGCTTCCGGCGCCTGATCCTTCAATCCCGCCAGCTCCCAGAGAGCTGCCACGTTTCGGCGGTCATCGCCCGGTTCGTCGATGGGTGTTTCCAAAATGAAAGCGCGCCCCACCAGTCCTTCAGGCGGCAGCGCGCCCAAACGGGGATGACGAAGAATTTTTTGAAATGCTTCCGCGCCGATTTTGCCCTTGCCGATGTGCTCGTGCCGGTCCACACGGCCGCCGAGCGGAATCTTCGAATCGTTCACGTGCAAAACCGGCACGCGATCGAGGCCGATCGTGTTGTCCACTTGTCCCAGCGTAGAGGCCAGCCCTGCATCAGTCTTAATGTCATAACCGGCGGCGAACAGATGCGCGGTGTCCAAACATGCGGCCACCGGCAGGCTTGAAAGGCCCTGCAGGATTTCGGCAACTTCTTCCAGCCGCGACCCGACTGCGGTTCCCATTCCGGCAGTATTTTCGACCAATATCTGCAATCCGCCCAACTGCGAGCGCTTGGCGGATTGCTTGATGGATTCGATGATGGTGGACACCGCTTGCCCGGAAGTCGCTTCGCCGCGTGCGCCGGGATGGACCACCAGAAAATCGGCGCCTAACGCCATCGCTCGCACCACTTCATCGTGGAAAGCCTGGATAGAGCGCGTCTGCAGCATGCGCTGGGCGGATGCCAGGTTGATCAGGTAATTTGCGTGAATCACCAGCGGGCCGAGCCGGAGTTCCTCCCGCCGCGCGCGAAAGGCCTGCGCATCCACTTCGGCAATGCGCGCCGATCCGCCCTGCCACATTCTGGGGCTGGCGGAGAAGATTTGCAGCGCGTTGCAACCCAGCTTGCGGGCCGCCTCAAGCGCATTCAGATAGCTGCCGACGATGGAGGTGTGGATGCCAATTCGAACGCTGCCATCCATCCAGGATGGCGGCTGCGGTTCAGGCTCAGGTTCCGGGCGATACTCGTCCTCGGGGTCGAATTCTATCGGTTGGATGATGGGTTGTTCAGGCATGCCTATTGAGAATTTCTGCTCCGTCTTAAACCATCCATTCTATCACACGCGGCAAAAACGCTTTCGCTGGGGCCTCCTCTCCCAAATCCGCCACCGCGAATCGTCCGCCGCTGTGCAATTTGGCTCCAGGGACTTCCCTTGTCCTCCGTATAGTGTTTCTATACACTATACGGAGGATCCGGAGCTACCGACATAAGGGACTGAAGCTCTTAGCTGAAACAGGTTCCAAGGCGGGGATCCAGCCGATGCACTCCGTGAGGTTGAGAAGGCTTTTGACCGCTTTGGACGTGGCAATGCACCCCGGAGACATGGATGCTCCCGGCAACAACTTGCATCCCTTAAAGGGTGAACTCGCAGGCCATTGGTCTCTCAAAGTGAATGGGAATTGGCGGCTGACATTTACTTTCGAGGGCGAAGACGTGATTCTTCTGGATTACCAGGATTATCACTAGGGGAAGGACGGACTTATGATTTTCAATCCAGCGCATCCCGGAGAAGTATTGAGGGATTACCTTGGGGAGTTGAGCGTCAAGGAAGCAGCCTCTCGCCTTGGGGTGACGCGAGCTCACCTGTCGCGCATCCTCAATGGACACGGTGGAATCAGCGCGGCTATGTCGCTGCGTTTATCCGCCGCGCTGGGCACGTCGCCAGAATTCTGGCTGCGCATGCAAGTCCAGCATGATCTGTGGCGAGCACAGCGGTCTAAGCGGCCAAAAGTGCGACCTTTTCCACATACTGCGAAGAGCAAAGACCTGGTGCTTGCATAGTCCAAGACCTGCGATTTGCGGCTCTTCGCCGGCTTGCCGTAGACTCAATGATTACTCGAGTAGCTGGGGGAGCCATCTATGCTGGTCGTCATGCAATCGCACGCCACCGAGGAACAGGTTCGCGCCGTCTGTCGGCGCATTGAGAGCCTCGGCTTGAAGGCCCACCCCATGCCGGGATCACTGCGCACCGCGATCGGCATTACTGGGAACAAGGGTGCGATTGACCTGGGTGTGCTGGAATCCATGGCCGGGGTCGTGGAATGCATTCCTGTCAGCAAACCTTACAAACTTGTCAGCCGGGACACCAAAGAAGAAGACACGATCCTGCGAATCCCGACGCCTTCCGGTGACGTGATCGTCGGTGGAGAGCACATCGCCCTGGTGGCCGGCCCTTGCGCCGTCGAGACCGAGGAACAATGCCTGGCGATCGCCGAGCGTGTGAAGAAATCCGGCGCGAGACTGTTTCGCGGCGGGGCCTACAAACCGCGCACTTCCCCGTACAGCTTTCAGGGGCTGGGTGAACCCGGGTTGAAGATCCTTTCGAAAGTTCGTAAAGAATTCGGTTTTGGAATCGTCACCGAAGCCATTGATAGCGAAAGCCTGGACCTCGTGGAGGAGTACGCGGACGTGATTCAAATCGGCGCGCGCAATATGCAGAATTTTTCGCTGCTCAAGCGTGCCGGGCGCGCGAAGAAGCCGGTGCTGCTGAAACGGGGCATGTCCGCGACGCTCGACGAATTTCTCATGGCCGCGGAGTATGTCATGTCCGAAGGCAATTACAAGGTCATGTTGTGCGAACGCGGCGTCCGCACATTTTCCGATTTTTCGCGCAACACGCTGGATCTCGCCGTTGTTCCCGCAGTGAAAAAGCGCAGCCACCTGCCCATTCTCGTTGACCCCAGCCACGGCACCGGCAAGCGCCACAAAGTTTTGCCGCTCTCGCGCGCGGCGGTGGCCGTCGGCGCCGACGGGCTGCTGATTGAAGTCCATCATGAACCGGAAAAAGCTCTCTCCGACGGCATGCAGTCGATTCTCCCCGAAGAATTTGCAATCCTTGCGGAGGAGATGCGACAAATCGCTGCAGTCCTTCACCGCACGATCAACTAAGTTCCCTTTGTACCCGCTGGTCCCTTCCGACACGTCGCACCAGCAGGCCAAGCCCTCGGTGTGCACATTAAAATATTTGAGGAGAAGAGAATGAAGCCACGATTGCTTTTTCCGGCTGCTTTGGTTTTCGTTGCGGCTCTTCCGTTGCTTTCGGAACAACCGGCCCAGCACCCGCCGTCGCAAAACCCGCCTCGCGCGAATCAGGGACACGTTCCACCGCCGCCCCCTCCCCGGCCACAACCTCAAGCCAAGCCGGAGCCGGAGCATCATCAAAGTGGGCACGTTAATACCACGCCGCACGTGAACAACGATCATTGGTACGGTCACGACAGCCCGAACGACAAGCGCTATCACGTCGACCATCCGTACGACCACGGCCATTTCGAGCACTTTGGTCCCTCATACAGGTACAACGTCATTCGCGTGGATCGCGACCATCACCGTTTCTGGCTGCCCGGCGGCTTCTACTTTGAAGTCGCGGCTTGGGATTGGCCGCTCTGCGCGGATTGGTGCTGGGATTGCGGTGACGATTTCACCGTTTACGAGGATCCGGACCATCCAGGGTGGTACTTGGCCTATAACATTCACACCGGCGGCTACGTCCACGTCACTTACATGGGCACGTAGGCGCGTTCGAACGAGTGCAGGTGGCTTTTACGCTTCGTTCGGCGGGGCGGGCCCTGGTCGCTGGCATTTCGCCGGAGTTCGCCCTTGTGCGGCGCGCGCAGAACAGACACCTGCTCCGGGCATGCAGCCAGCCACCGCCATGCCCTCCGTCATCACCGTTCCGCCGGAGGCTCAGCCCTCTGTCCATTTCAACGCTGACGCTGCAACCGAGGCCTATCTCGCGAGCATCCCCGCGAACGCGACCGCCCGTTCTGATGCTTACTTCGAAGGCGGCTATTGGCTCATCCTCTGGGATTTTCTCTATGGCGTGGCCATTGCCGTCGTACTTCTGAATTTTCGTTGGTCCGCGGCCATGCGCAATTTCACGGAGCGCCTGACCCGGTTCAAACCCCTGCAAACGCTGATTTACTGGACGGAATACCTGATCGTGACATCGATCCTCGGCTTTCCGTTGGCCGTCTACGAAGGCTACTTCCGTGAGCGCCAATACGGCCTGGCGACGCAGACGTTTGGCCCGAGGATGATGGATCAGTGCAAAGGACTGTTGGTGGGTATTGTGTTGGGCGGGATTATCACGGTTCTGCTGTTTGGAATCGTGCGTCGCCTGCCTCGCACGTGGCACATCTGGGGAGCAGTCGTCACGTTTATATTTATGGCGTTCGCCATAGTTATCTCTCCTGTATTCATCTTCCCCATATTTAACAAGATCACCCGGTTGGACGATCCCAAAGTTACGCAGCCAATCCTCAGCATGGCTCGCGCCAACGGTATTTCCGTGAACGACGTGTACCAAATCGACGCTTCGCGCCAGACCACGCGCATGAGCGCTAACGTCAGCGGTTTCGGCAAGACCATGCGCATCACCCTCAACGACAATCTCCTTCGACGCGGGTCACCCGAAGAAATCCAATCCGTTGTGGGTCATGAGATGGGCCACTACGTTCTTCACCACATCCAAAAGGACTTGCTCTTCTTTCTTGTGGTAATCGTAGTGTTTTTCGCGTTGTTGCGATGGACTCTCGATTGGTCACTGCAACGCTGGGGAGAGAAATGGCAGATTCGCGGTATTGGCGACACCGCCGTGCTTCCGCTCGCCCTATTGATTGTCTCGATTTTCGTTTTCGTTCTAACGCCCTTCTTCAACACGCACATTCGAACCAATGAACACGAAGCCGATATGTATGGATTGAACGCCAGCCGCCAGCCGGATGGATTCGCGCAGGCCGCCATCCACCTCGGCGAATACCGCAAAATGAGTCCTGGGCCTTTCGAAGAGTGGCTTTTCTACGACCACCCCAGTGGGCGCAACCGCATCCACGACGCCATGCGCTGGAAGGCGGAGAATCTGAAACTGTTCATGCCGCGGGCGAATCCGTGAGAATTTCGCAGTACGGTTCTGTCAGAGTTGTTCGAGAACTATCGAATGAGTGAAGAGTCAGTTTCCCAGATCGAAGAATTGCCCCATCTTACGGAATTTTTCATAGCGCGCCGCAAGCAAGTCCCGGGCGGGGTGGTTCGTCAGCGCAACCAGTTGCCGATCCAGCACTTCATCGAGGAACCGGGCAGCCCCCTCGTGGTCGGTGTGCGCCCCGCCCTCCGGCTCGGGAACGATTTCGTCCACGATGCCCAACTCTTTCAAATCCTTCGCCGTGATCTTCATCGCGGCAGCGGCGGTCTCTGCTTTGGAGGGGTCGCGCCAGATAATCGAGGCGCAGCCCTCGGGCGAAATGACCGAGTAGAAACTATTCTCTAAAATGTTGATGCGATCGCCGACGGCAATCGCTAATGCTCCCCCGGAGCCGCCTTCTCCCGTGACCGTTACAATGACGGGCACCGGCAAACGGGCCATCTCTAGCAGGTTGCGCGCGATGGCCTCACCCTGGCCGCGCTCTTCGGCATCGATGCCGGGATACGCGCCCGGCGTATCAATAAAGGTAAGAATCGGGCGCCCAAATTTCGCAGCGAGATGCATCACGCGCAGCGCTTTCCGGTAACCCTCCGGTTTTGGCTGGCCGAAATTGCGAATCAAGCGCTGTTTCGTGTCGCGCCCCTTCTGATGGCCGATGACCGCCACGGGCCGCCCGTGAAACTTGGCGAGCCCGGCGACAATGGCTTTGTCGTCGGCGTAGCCGCGGTCACCGTGCAGTTCGACGAAATCCGTAAACAAAAATCCGATAAAATCCAGCGTATAGGGCCGCTGCTGGTGACGCGCAATCTGCGCGCGTTGCCAGGGACCCAGGTGCGCGTAAAATTCACGCCGGAGCTCCGTCACCTGCTGGCGCAGGCGCTCCAGCTCCGCGTCCGCATCGGCATCGCCCGCCAGATGCCGCAACTCTTCCACGTCTTTTTCCAAGCGCTCGATCTCCTTCTGGCGATCCAGGGAAGGCGCTTCCACTTTGCTCTTTTCCCGCGCGCTCATTCCCCTACCGCCGCAACGGCGCTCTCGCCGCAAATTCGCCGGACCTCATCCATCAATTCCTGGGTAGCTTTGACGCGCTGCTGCGCCGGCAAGACTGCCAGGGAGCCATCCGCCGAGCACAGTTCGAAGACTACCTGGCAAGATCCCGGGAAACCGGTGAACAAATCTTCCAAACGGTCGAGCGCCTCTTCCGTTATCGAGGGCATCTCAAGTCGCACGCGGAATTCCTTTGGCCCCGCATCATCCGCTAATTCGTCGAGCCGCCGGGCTTCCTGGAGAGACAGCCGCGTGCCCGCTTCCTCCACTTGCACGCGCACTTTGAGGAGGAGCGGGTTGCCGGGTTTTAGGACTTGTTCAAGGCGAGCAAAGCTTTCCGGAAACGCCAGCAGCTCCTGGACCCCGGTCATGTCCTGAATTGTAAAGATGGCCCAGCGCGCGCCCTTTTTTGAACGCATCGGCCTGGTGCCGACGATCAGTGACCCCACGGTGATTTCTTTTCCGTTGCGCTGCTCTTCGACCTGGTCGAGCGAAATCGTTTTCAGATCCTGGAGCCGTGAAGAATACTTCGCGAGAGGGTGGCCCGAAACGTAGTAACCGAGCATGGCGTATTCGCTGGCAAGCCGTTCCTCCTCGCCCCAGGGAGCAGCTTCCCGCAATTCGAACGGCGATATCGCCGGGGCGGCCGCCGTGCCGAACAAACCATGCTGCCCGGATTCGCGAGTGCGCGAAGCGCGTTGCACCGCGGTGATGGCATCGTCCACAGACGCCAGCATCGATTCGCGCGCGCCGAGTGAATCCACCGCGCCAGACTTGATGAGGCTTTCGAAAACGCGCTTATTAAGGAAGCGCGATTCGATGCGCTCGCAAAAATCGTAGAGCGATTTGAATTCATCCTGGCCCAGCCGGGACTCGCGAATGGCCTTCGCCGTATTTTCTCCGACGTTCTTGATGGCTGCGAGGCCGAAGCGGATGGACTCGCCAATCGGAGTGAAATAGAGATCGCTCTCATTCACATCCGGCGGCAGGATGGAAATGCCCATGCCGCGCGCTTCATTGATATACTTCACGACTTTTTCGGTGTTGCCGGCATCCGACGTCAATAGCGCGGCCATGAATTCGACAGGATAGTGCGTCTTCAGATAGGCCGTTTGATAGGCGAGCAGCGCATACGCACAGGAGTGTGATTTGTTGAAGCCGTAGCCTGCGAACTCTTCCATCAGATTGAAGATGCGTTCGGCTTTTTTCTCCGCTATCTTGTTGGACGCGCAACCGGTCATGAACTTGGCGCGCTGCGCGGCCATCTCTTCCTTTTTCTTCTTGCCCATCGCGCGGCGAAGGATGTCGGCTTCGCCCAGGGAAAAATTCGCCAGGCGATTGGCAATCTGCATCACCTGTTCCTGATAAAGAATGACGCCGTAGGTCTCTTCGAGAATATCTTTGAGTTGAGGGAGTTCGTAGCTGACCTTCGTCTTACCCTGCTTGCGGTTGATGAAGTCATCGATCATGCCGCCCTGGATCGGGCCCGGGCGGTAGAGAGCGTTGAGAGCGGTCAGGTCCTCGATGCGCGTGGGCTGATAGCGGCGAAGGATGTCGCGCATGCCGTGGGATTCGAACTGAAAAATGGCCGTGGTCTCGCCGCGCGCGAATAATTTATAAGCTTCGGCGTCATCCAGCGCGAGATTGTCGATTTCGATTTTAATGCCGCGGTTCTGCTCGACCATTCGAACCGCGTCGTGTAGCACCGTAAGCGTCGTCAGTCCGAGAAAATCCATCTTCAGCAGGCCAATGCGCTCCAGCGCATTCATGTCGTACTGCGTCGTGATTTCGTCACGGTTCGTCTTGTAAACCGGTACAACGTCCGTGAGCGGCCGCGGTGAAATCACCACGCCTGCCGCATGCGTGGAGGCGTGCCGTGACAAGCCCTCCAGCCTCAGCGCCACAGCCATCAAGTCCTTCAGCCGCTCATCGCTGTTGATCGCGGCTTTCAATTGCGGCGCTTCTTGCAGCGCATCCTTCAATTCAATTCCCAGCGTCGTGGGAATGAGCTTCGCCAGCCGATCGACCTCGCCGTAGGGAATGTCCATCGCGCGGCCAACGTCTTTCACCGCCGCCTTCGCCGCCATGGTTCCAAACGTAATGATCTGCGCTACGTTTTCCCGCCCGTACTTTTGCGTGACGTATTCGATCAGCTCGCCGCGGCGCCGCATGCAGAAATCGATGTCGATGTCCGGCATGGAAATGCGCTCGGGATTCAGAAAGCGTTCGAACAGCAGGTTGTACTGCAGAGGATCGACATCGGTGATTCGAAGCGCGTAGCTGACAAGGCTCCCCGCAGCAGAGCCGCGGCCGGGGCCAACGGGAACGTCCTGCGCACGCGCGTAATGAATGAAATCCCAGACGATCAGGAAGTAGCCTTCATAGCGCATCTTCTTGATCATCTCGATTTCAAAAGTGAGACGCCGTTCGTACTCGGCGAGCGAATTTGCAAGCGTGCCCTGTTTTGCCAGCCGCTCCAGATACGGCACGCGCGTGGCAAATCCTTCGCGCACTACCTTCTCAAAATAGCTTGCGGAAGTATGCCCTTCGGGAACTTTGAATTCCGGGAACGGATTCGGAATGCGTTCAATCTTCACATTGCATCGCGCGGCAATGCCCACCGTGCGGCTCAAGGCTTCCGGAAGCTCGCCAAATACCTGAGCCATCTCCGCAGCCGTCTTGAAATAAAACTGGTCGGTCGCGAACTTCATGCGGTGCGTATCGCTCATGGTCTTGCCGGTCTGAATGCACAGCAGCACTTCCTGGGCGTGCGCATCATCGTGATGAAGGTAGTGGCAATCGTTGGTGGCGACGAGAGGGATGCCGGTTTCTTTCGAAAGCCGGACAAGATCGACGTTGACGCGTTTCTCGACTTCCAGCCCCTGATCCTGGATTTCCAGAAAGAAATTGCCTTTGCCGAAGACTTCGCGCAAACGGTAGGCATTCTCGCGTGCCTGGTCGTATTTTTCATCCACGACCGCTTCGGTCACCGGACCGCGCAGGCAGGCGGACAACGCGATCAGGCCCTTGCTGTGTTTCGAAAGCAGGTCGTAGTCAATGCGCGGCTTGTAATAGAAGCCTTCGAGAAACCCCGCAGACACCAGCTTGATTAGATTGTGATAGCCCTCGAGCGATTCGCACAGCAGCACAAGATGGTTGGTGCCGCGCATCCCTGGCTCAGCATCCGCGCGATCCTTGCCATTACTGCCATTCGTTTTTTCGCCGCGCTCATGCCGGCTGCCCTTGGCGACGTAAACTTCGCAACCGATGATCGGTTTGACGTCGCGCTTGCTGGCTTCGTAATAGAAGTTCGCAGCCGCAAAGAGGTTGCCGTGATCGGTGATGGCCACGGCAGGCATTTTCTGGCGCGAAGCTTCATCCAGGAGCTCGGTGGTTTCGCAAGCCCCGTCGAGCAGGCTGAAATCCGTGTGAACGTGCAGATGAACGAACTGCGGTTGGCCCATGAGACTCGATTCTACGGCTCCCTCAGGAGAATTGCATTACGCATTCTGACGTTTCCCACAGGCCACTAAGCTCGTGGAGCACAAGCCCTACTTGCGCTTTCCGTGCTTCTTTGCGAAGGCCGCAGCTTTGGCGCGATGCACCGCTGCGGCATGCTTCCCTGCCGCTTTTGATGACACGGGTTTTTCTTTCCCCGCGTGTTTGGCGTCGGCCGCAGCAGCAGCATGCTTGTGTTTGGCGGCGTCGCCCATCGCCGCCGCAGCGTGAGCTTTGTCCGTGCCCTTCGCCGGCTTCTTTTCTTTTTCCTTCTTTTTCGGCTGTTCCTTGATCCCAGAAAGCTTTCGCAGAATCTTTACACGCTCTTCGGGCGTCTTTCCCCGGCCGGTAAGCTGCATGGCGAATACCTGTTCAACAACCTGGTCAAATTTCGGCCCTCGCGGCATTCCCAGAGCTTCTAGTTCAGAAGCCACGACGGGGACTCCGAGGCGGATCGGTCGCCACTTGTTGAGATACGCACGGATTTTCGAGAGTGCCGCGGACTTGTTCGACTCTGCCAACAGATAAGCCATTTGATCGAGCGGAAGCTTTTCCAGGAACCGGTAGGAATCCACGGGAGCATTCATTTTCCGTCCAAGCAGCTCCTTCTGTGCTTCCAGCGCCTCGTTTTCGAATTCCAGCACCGTCGCCACTTCGGCCGAGCGGAATCCCGCTTTTCCGAGAAGGTTCGCCTGCTCTCTATCCTTCAAGCGCCCTAGAATGGCCAGCAGCATGGGCGTAGCAAGACGAGGCCGGAATCCCGCGGTGAACAAATCTTCCCGCACTTTCATCAGCCGGTTGATGGCATCGTAGTCCGGATGCTTCTTTGCCAGGACGGGATTCACCGCCTCGAGGAGATCGTGCTCCTCCCAGGATTTCAGCACAACCGCCGGCCGTTCCTCGCGAGCTGCGGCGCGAAGTTCCCCGCCGGCATCCTCGGGAGTAATCGTGTTCTGGAGCTCGCGCTCGATCGCCAGGTCGAACCATTCCTGCGTCCGCGCTTCCACCTTGAACCCCATGCGCGCCGCGAAGCGCAACACGCGCAACAGACGGACCGGCCGATTCGTGAAACTGTGAATAGTCAGCGCGCGCACTTCGGCACGCTCGATATCTGACAGCCCGTTCGTCGGGTCGAGGAGCAGGCCGCGCGAGGCGGGGTTCAGGGAAATGGCGATGGCATTGAGGGAGAAATCGCGGCGTCGGAGATCCTCCATGATCGTCGACCAGCGAATCTCCGGGCGGGTTCCCGGGCGAACATAGTGGTCGTCACGAGCTCCGGAAATGCTGCCATCGCAATCGCCGGCAAAGAGCAATTCGACCTGGCGAAGTTTTTCGTCGTCGACCAGGATTTTCGCGCCGCCCTTCTCCAATTCATGAGCGATCTTCGAGGGATTGCCTTCCACGGTGAAGTCCAGATCGCGGAGAGATGCGCCGGTGACGAGATCGCGGACGGTCCCGCCGGTCAGATAGACGTTGAATCCTAGAGCCGCGGAGAGTTCCTGCACGCGCATCATCGCGGCGCGTTGTTCCGGCGAGAGCCGGCTTTCCAACAAAAACATATAGTCTGGCATTGCGCTCCTTCAGCTTCAGGGTGTCCGCGCAGAACGCGCCGGAGGCACCCGCAATTGTTTCCTTTGGCCTGCCGCGTTATGCACGCGGGTGATGCGCTTTGTAAATCTGCTTCAACCGCTCTTCGACGACGTGCGTATAGATTTGTGTCGTCGAAATGTCCGCGTGCCCCAGCATGAGCTGCACGGATCGCAGGTCCGCGCCACGTTCGAGTAAATGGGTCGCAAAACTGTGGCGGAGCATGTGCGGCGTCAGCGCCGTACGAAGACCCGCTCGGCGCCCGTAGGCTGAGAGAATTTTCCAGACTCCCACGCGGCTTAATTGACGCCCTCTGCGATTGACGAACAGAGTCGGAGTACTCGCGCCCTTGGCAAGAAGTTTCGGCCGGGCATCGCGAAGATATTTGTCCACCATTCCCAGCGCCTTCTTACCAACGGGAACGATGCGCTCCTTGTCCCCCTTGCCGATGCAACGTACGCAACCCACCTTGGTGTCAAGGTCGGTAACACGCAGGCCGGTGAGTTCGGAAACGCGCAGGCCCGTGGAGTACAAGACCTCGAGCATGGCGCGGTCCCTCAATCCGAGTGAAGTTTTCGAATCGGGCTCCGCTAGGAGCCGTTCGACTTCCTCCAGGCGGAGGTATCCCGGCAACGAGCGTCGGATTTTTGGCGATTCCAGGTTCACCGAGGGATCGGCGGCAATCAAATCCTGGATTTGCGCGTAGCGAAAGAAATTCCGCAGAGTAACGAGATGCCGCGCCACGGTCTTGCTCTCCAGCTTCTGGCGATAGAGCGACGCCAGGAAATCAACCAGGTCGTCCCGGCTGACGGACTCCAGGCTGAGCCTGGATTTCTTGGCAAACTCATCGAACTTTGCCAGGTCACGGTGATAGGCGGAGACCGTGTTAGAGGACAGGCCTTTTTCGACCTTAACGTGAGTCAAAAACGACGAAATTGCAGCTGAGATTTCCATCAGGGCTCCGCGTAACCGTTGCCACCGCCGGCCGTGCGCCGTGTGGCGATACCATAAACCTCTTCGATCTCATGGCATCGAAAAAGCCAGGCCAGGGCCAGGTAGAGCACCGTGGCGCCGCCGATCAGTCCGGCAAAAACAAGGAGTTGCACGAGAAACCGCGAGTGCACGGTGAATGCCGTGTAGTAGTTTCCAAACCAGCAAGCTACGCCCATCAGGCTGGAGCACAGAAACACTTTGGAAAACGAACGCAGGATGTCCATGGTTCCCATCGCGCCATACCGAATTCGAAAGATGATAAAGAGCGCGAAGAAATCGAAGAACGTCGCCAGGGCCGTGGCCAGCGCCGGGCCTCCGTTCTGAACGCGCTTGAAGAAAAACTGGATGAAAACGATGTTGAGCACGATGTTCAGGACCAGGGAGATCGAAGCTACGATCACGGGCGTGCGCGTGTCGCGAGTGGAGTAGAATGCCGGGACGATCAACTTGACCGATGCCAGCGCCGGCAACCCGATGGAGTAGTAAAGCAAGGCGCGGGCCGTCAGCCGCGTGGATTCGGCGACGAACTGGCCGTGCTGAAAGAGCACGCGAATAATCGGTTCGCGCAAGATCATCAAGCCCAAAGCCGCGGGGATGGTGATAAATGCAACGATTCGAACGGAGAAGGACAGCGTTTTCTTGAGGGATTCAAAATCCTTGGCGGCCGCCTGATGCGACATCATGGGCAGAATTGCAGTCGCCACCGCGATGGCGTAACCGCCAAGCACCAGCTCCATTACGCGATCGGCAACGTAGAGCGCGGCAAGGCTGCCACTAGGCATGCGGCTGGCGGTCGCAAACTTCGTATCGATCAGAAGGTTGATCTGCCCGATGCCAATGCCGAAAAGCCGCGGGAGCATCAAACGGGCCACATCCTTGATTGCCGGGTGGGTAAAGGAAATGCCGAAAGTGAACTTCATCCCGCGCTGCACCAGCGAAGGCACTTGCACCAGGAATTGAAGAACGCCTCCGACTAGAACCCCAATCGCCAGTGATTTGGCCGGGTCTCCGATGTAATGCCACACAATCCCGAACGAAAAGAGGATAGTCGCCACATTGAGCAGCACCGGCGTCGCGGCGGGCAGTCCAAACACGTGAAAGCAGTTGAGAATGCCCATCGCCAGCGCCGCCAGCGAGATGAAGAACAGATAAGGGAAGATGATGCGGTTCAGGTCCACAGCCTGGCTTCGGGCTACATTAGCCCCCGAGAACAATTGAACGACCGCGGGGGAGAAAACCATGCCCAGAATGGTGATCACCGCGGCGACAAGTGCCAATGTCCAGAAAAGCTTATTCGCGAACTCCCAGACGTCCTTTTTCGGCTTCTCTCTCAGATACCCGGTGAAGACAGGGATAAAGGAGGCCGTCATCGAGCCTTCGGCCACCAGGCGTCGGAAAAGGTTGGGTATGCGGTACGCTAGAACGTACGCGTCGGCGGCAAACGTGGTTCCAAGGAGAAGCGTGATGCGCTGGTCACGCACGTAGCCGAGTACGCGGCTGACGATGGTGACCAGGGTGATGATCGAAGCCGACTTGAGGATGTCTTTTTTTTCGGTCAACGGGCGGCGCTCCGGGGCCCTAACCCTAATGAAAACAATGAGTTGACAGGAAAACGAGCTTAACATAACATACATTTTGCCGATTGGCAAATTCGGGCCATCCGGGCCTGCGAACGGCTAAATCTTGAAGAATAGAACCCCAGCCACCACTCACAAGAAGGTCATCATTGTGCTCGCCGACAAGAGACCGTTGCGCGGGTATCTGAATCCTGTTCGCCTGGGGCAGTGCGATCCCGTTGACCTCTTGACCCCCGATGGCGAACACGTTGAGATTCCCCTGGGCAAAGTTCGCTCCGTTTTTTTCGTTCGAGAGTTTTCAGACGATTTCGAACCGGAACGCAAAGCGTTCCTTAGCCGGCCAAAACTCGATGGACTTTGGGTCCGGCTTCGCTATACCGATGGTGAGACCTTGGAAGGTGTCGTTCCCAACGATTTGCTTTCGCTGCTCGACAATGGAGTACAAATCACACATCCGGACCTGAATTCGACCACCGACCGCATCTTCGTTCCGCGCGCCGCACTCTCTGAAGTCACAGTCCTCGGAGTGGTGGGAATTGCCCGTAGAAAGCCTGCAGCCGCTGCGGCGGCCGCCGCTCAACCCCGCCTCTTCAACGAGTAAGCCCGACCGCCTGTACTTCCCTCTTTGGCCTATGCGAGACTCGCACGAAGGCCCAAAAACTCTTGAGGAGCCGCTCCATGAAACTTTCTGAAGTCGCGCAGAAACTGGGATGCCGCCTGGAGGGCTCGCCCGACATTGAAATTGGCGCGGTTGCCGGAATTGAGCAAGCCGAAACCGGTCAAATTACCTTTCTCGCTAACCGGCGCTACTTCCCGCTTCTAAAGACCACTCGCGCATCCGCGGTTCTCGTCGAAGAAGGCATCGCGCTGACTCGCGATCCATCCCTCCCCCCTTTGGCGGCTCTGCGCACGGCGAACCCCTACCTGGCTTTCGCGCACGCCATTGAACTTTTCTATCAACCGCCGCGCTATGCCCCGGCGATTCATCCGACAGCTGTCATCGCGAAAACCGCGCGTATCGGAGAAGGAGCGCACGTAGGACCCTACTGTTTCGTGGATGAGGATGTTGAAATCGGGCGCAACGCGGTCCTCCACAGCTCCGTAACCATTTATCGCGGAGCGAAGATTGGCGATGATTTCTTCGCTCATGCGCACGCGATTGTGCGCGAGTTCTGCCGCGTCGGCCATCGTGTAATTCTGCAAAATGGGGCGATCATCGGCGGGGACGGTTTCGGCTTCGCCAAACAGAAAGACGGCGGCTGGTACAAAATGCAGCAGCCGGGCCCGGCCGTGCTCGAAGACGACGTGGAAGTCCAGGCCAACGCCTGCGTCGATCGCGCAACCGTAGGCGAGACGCGCATCGGCCGTGGCGCCAAGCTCGATGATCTCGTTCTGGTGGGGCACGCCTCACGCGTGGGCGCCAACACGCTGCTCTGCGGCCAGGTCGGCCTTGCCGGCTCAACCAGAATCGGGAAGAACTGTATCCTTGCTGGCCAGGTGGGTACTGCTGGGCACCTCACCGTCGGCGACGGTTCCGTTCTGACGGCGCAAAGCGGCGTTCCCAACGACGTACCGCCGCAATCGCTTTATTCGGGATATCCAGCGGTAGAGAATCGCGAATGGCTGAAAACTGTAGCGGCCCTCAACCGGCTTCCAGACTTGCAAAGGCGCGTCCGCGAACTGGAATCAGAAATTGAGCGGCTCAAATCCTAATTCTTCCAGAACGGATCGTCCGTCACCACGAAATCGACACGCACCCCGTTCATGAACGTCTTCAGCCAGCGCGCGCACTCCTCCATGCCCGCCTGTTCAGACGGAATGTGGCCAAGAATAATCAGCCCCTTGCTCTTTCCCTGAGTAACCGCGTCGGCCACATACTCCACGGTTTCCCATTCGCGCGATTCACCCGTTATGAGAACATCGACACCGGGCATTTCCAGCGCGCGCGTCTCCGCCGCAAATCCCGAAGCGCCTGGAACAAACGCTACGCGCTTCACTTTCAGCATCGGATCGCCAATAATGCGCATTGCGTGCGTAGATAACCGCGACTTGAGTTCTCCCGCTAGCTTCTCGAAAGTCGTTTCAGGAATAGAAAAGAGGAAATCGTTTTTGGCGTCCTGATACTTTTCCCACCCGAGCGCGTGCACCATTCCGGCGATAATCCCGTCCGGCCGGCGCCTATGCCAGTGATCGTGAAACCGCCACACGACGAGCTTGTGTTCTGCAATGAACGCCAGCTTTGCGGCCAGGACCGGATCGTTCTCCTTTTCTCCAAGCTGATCGAGTTTATCCAGATGATTGTAGAAAGTCGGCTCGTGAGTAATGATCAGATTGTCGCCGGAAGCCGCCGCACGCTGAAGAACGTCCATCGTGGCCATCATCGTCACCGCGATTCCTGTTACGGCGGCGTCCGGGTTGCCGGCCTTGAACGTGTCCACTGTCTCGGCCTGCCACGGCACTCCCACATGCTGCTGTATGAGCGCGACTACCTCGTGCGCCGTCAGTTGCTTTTGCTGCGCGGCCACTAGTCTCAACAAGACTAGCGTACCTATGCCGAGGAACGAGCACGCTTTCACCATCCTCTTGTTAACTCGCATTGGCATCCTCGGTTTCCTGATCAACTCCACCCGAAAGCGGTGCCCCGTCGCGCGCATCGTTGGGTTGCTGGTCGGAAGGCAAGGCTGCCGCGAGAGCCATTCGAACGCGCTCATTCAGCGTCTCCCGCTCGTCGAGTGAATACTTCGCAGAATCTATCGGTTCCAGAAATTCGACCACAATTTCCCCTGGACGAATCACCATCGATCGCTTTTCCATGATCTTCTGCGCCCCCGAACAGGCGATCGGCACAATCGGCACACCCGCTTTGATAGCCATGACCACGGCGCCCTTCTTGAACCGCTGCAGCCGCCCATCGGGGCTGCGCGTGCCCTCCGGATAGATCAACAACGATTGCCCACCTCGCATCGCTTCTGCGGCCTTCTCCACGCTGGCGATGGCCGACTCATGCAGGCCTCGGTTCACAGGAATAAAGTGCACCGACCGGAACGCCTGGCCGACGATCGGCCACTTGAATAAAGACTCCTTCAGAAGAATCGCAATCCTCCGCGGAATTGCGCCGACAACGGCCGGCGCATCCGCGGAGCTGGTGTGGTTCGCCACGAAAAGACAAACTCCCGGCGGAATCCGCTCCCGGCCCTCCACGCGGACTCGCACGCCCACTGCGCGAACGAAAAACATCACTCCATTGATTCCCGCCCAATAGATTGGATCAGGATTCCCGCTGATCAGCGTATAGACCAGCAGCGGCGGCCCGACCAGCAGGATGTAGACGGAAAGAAATACCGCGATGAAAAGAGTGCGAAGCATGAAGCTGGCAGCACTGTCTCGAATCCTGAGTCGTGGGTCAAGCGCAACGTGGAACCGCCCGCCGGATTAGTGAACGGGAACTGTGACGGCGCTGGTCACGCCATGCAGCAAACCGTCGCGGATTCGCCGAGCCTTTTCGTTCGCATGCGAATCCTCAGACACGCCATAAAACGTCTCTTTGATTTCACCCAACCGCACTTCGATCGTCACTTCTTTCTCTTCCCTGCGAACCTTCAACTTCAAAATGTCACCGGCCTTCTGTTCCCGCAGCCAGCGCTCCAAACGGCGTGGAGGTTCAGCGCCATTCCATGTGAAGATGACATCCCCCGCGCGCAGACCGGCTTCGGCGGCGGGGCTTTCGGCAATCACAGCCTGCACGCTCACGGCGCCGGTCGCATCACGTTCCATGGAAAAGCCAAGAGTTGGCCGGCTATGCTCCGTCATTCGCAGCTCCATCCCAGCCAACGCCAGAACCCGCTGATAAGGGAACGGCTCAGTGCCCGCAACGTATTTCTGGAAAAAATCCGCAAACGATCCACCCGCAACCTCTTCCGCCGTCAAGCGGATGTCCAGGCTGTCCCGATAGGGTTTCCCCTGCTTCGCGAAATCCGTGTTCATCGCGCGCATGACATCGTCCAGACTTCTCTCGTTGTTGGTGCGGTCTCGAATCAAAATGTCCAGCAAATCTCCCAACACTTGCCCCTTGGTGTAGTAGGAAACGCTATATTCCGGCTGATTGTAGAGCGGATATCTCTCCAGCCAGGCATCCAGGCTCGATTGCTCAGCGCTCTGCCATCGATTGGCGGGGCGGTTTTCCAGTTCGCTGATCTGCTGGCTCAGGTCAAGGTAGAACTGCTCCTTGCTCCAGAGTCCGCTGCGCACCAGCGTGTACGACCCGTAAGTGCTCGTCACGCCCTCCGCAAACCACAGTGCGCGCGTGTACTGTTCCTTCGAATAGTCCACCGGCTCCAATGACGCGGGCCGTATGCGCTTCACATTCCACAAATGAAAGAATTCGTGCGCCGCCACTCCGTCCAGGAATTCATCCGACGGCACGCCAATTGCGGTCGAGTTCATGTGTTCCATTCCTCCACCGCCGGAACCTTTTCCAATGTGCAGGATAAATGTGTAGCGTTCGAATGGCGCTCCGTCCATCAGCTTCAACTCGTACTGGCAGATGCGTCTCAGGTCCTCTTCGACTTTTTTCTTCTTCCAGTTATCCCCATCTATGACTACAGTTACGCGCGGCGATACCCCTGGTAAGTCGAACTCTTGAAATTTACCAACCTCAATCGGGCCGTCCACGAGCTCGTCATAGTTCGGGCTCTGAACCGCAAGCACGCGGTTGGGGCCGCTCTGAAAAATGCTCCAAGGTGACGCCGTCTCGATTCCCCAGTCCAATGGGACATCGTTCAAGAAAAGCGACGTGGGTTCGGCCCGGCGATCCGGGATATACATAAGGATCATCGCGGGGTTGATAAAGGCGTGGCCCGAGTTCAGTTGCGATGCAAAAGGGCCATTCTCATCCCAATACATTGCGTATGAAATCTTAATCGTCCCCGTGCCACGGATGCGCCACGTTTGCTTGTCCAGCTTTTCGATTGGTGCCCTCTCGGAACCAACGAATGCCTCGACCTGCCGCACGTGATAACTGAAATCACGAATCTGGTACAGCGCATTCCACGCCGGCATCTTCGCAACCACTTCGCCAGTCACATCCGGAATGGTCATCGTTACATGAAATAAGTGCTGCTCCGGATGCTCCAGCGACACAGCGTACTGAATCGTCGCTTTGCTGGAACTGCTGAGAGTCAATGTAAACAAAAGGGAAAGAATTGCCGGACGCAGAAACTTGCTTCGAAGTGAAATAAAGGTCACCGAGTTTTCGCCTCACTGGGAACTCGGTCGGCCTCGCCGAGCTTCTTCAAAAGCTTTTCGCACAAGCCATCAAAGCTGCCGTTAGACATGATGAGCAGCAGGTCCCCTGCCTTGGCTTCCACCGCAAGATGCTCCGCAATGGCCTCGGAGCTGGGAAATACGCGAGCCACTTTCCCCAGCGCGCGGACACTCTCCGCGACCGACTCCGGATCCAGCCGATTTTCGCCGCCAAGCTGCTGCGCGCGAAACACGCCGCCCAGAATCACCCGATCTCCGAGAGCAAGCGCCTGCGGCAGCGCCTCCTGAAACACTTTGCGGCGCATCGAATTCGAACGCGGTTCAAGAATCGCCCAAAGCCGCCGCCCCGGCCAGCGCCCCCGCGCAGCCTCAATCGTCGCTTTCACCGCCGTGGGATGATGCGCGAAGTCATCCACCACGAGCACTCCACCGACTTCGCCCTTCACGTCCATTCGACGCTTCACGCTGCGAAACGTCGCGAGTGCTCTGGCCAACACTTCAGCGCTAATTCCGCGTCCTTGCGCAATCACGATAGCCGCCAATGCATTCAAGACGTTGTGCCGCCCCAGCGCAGCCATAGTGAACTCTCCGAATGCTTTGCCATGATGCGCCACGCGAAACCGCATCTTGTCACCATCGATTGCGAAGTCGCTCGCTACCCAATCATTCGCGTTATCGAAACCATAAGTTTCAACGGGACAGAATGCTTTCTCCGCCGCCCTGCGCAACGCGGGCCCTGATTCCGCAGCGTCGCCCCAAACGACCACTCTCCCCCGCCGCGGCACCAGATTCACCAGCCTGCGAAAAGCCAACTGATATGTCTCAAAGTCCGCATAAATATCCGCGTGGTCGTATTCCAGCGACGTAATAATCAGGTCATCCGGATGGTAGTGAAAGAATTTCGGTCCGCGGTCCCAGAACGCCGTCTCATACTCATCGCCCTCGAGGATGAATTCCGAACCGCCGCCAAGCCCATAGCTCTTACCGAAATTCTCCGCGACGCCTCCCACCAGAAAGTTCGGCTTCTTCCCTGCGGTTTCAAAAATCCACGCCAGCATCGCCGTGGTCGTGGTCTTGCCGTGCGTTCCGCTAACGACGATCGAGTGTTTCCCGGGCAGAAATATTTCTTCCAGAATCTCGGGGAGCGAACGATAGGGAATATTTCTGTCCAGCACTTCTTCGAGTTCCGGATTTCCGCGCGCGATGATGTTACCCACCACCACCAAGTCCGGGGCCGGTTGCAAATGTGCCGCGTCAAATTCGTTGAAGAACGAAATGTCGAGGCTCGCCAGCAGCGTGGATGCAGGCGGATAAACGCCCGCATCCGAACCCGTCACGCGGTAGCCGCTTTCCCGGAGCATTCCCGCTAGCGGCGCCATGGCCGACCCGCCAATCCCGATCACATGTACATGCTTCGTATCGCTCAAGCCACCACCGCCGGTTCCAGAAATTCGAGCGTTCCCTCGTCATCCGCATCCAGCCGCGCTGTTATGCCCAGCGGAATTGTCAGCATGGGCCGCGTCGTATGCCCCACCGGCGCTCCAAAGATCAATGGCACTCCCAGCAGCCTTAAAATTCGTGCGCACACTTCCCGCACGGTCGGAGCTCCAGCTACGGCTGGCTCACTCTCAGGAAAGTCGCCCAACACTATTCCGCGCACGCCTTCAAACTTACCGCACTGCTTCAAATGCATGAGCACGCGGTCGACCTGATACGGCTTCATCGCGCGGTCTTCGAGAATGAGTATTGAATCGCGCGTGTCCAGTTCCCACGGCGTTCCAATGGTGGCCTCCAGCAAGGTCATGCAGCCGCCCAGCACTCTTCCCGTGGCTTTACCGGTCAACATCGGCCCTCCCCGCAACCGCAACTTCCAGCCGGCTTCCTTCCTGCCAACGGCCTGCAGGAAAGCATTCTCGTCATAGCCCTTCGTTACGCCGGGGCCCGAGTTCAAACCCGCCGCAACCATCGGCCCGTAAAAAGTCACCCAGCCGCATTTCTGCCAGAGATAGATCTGCAGGGATGTGATGTCACTAAAACCAATCAGGCATTTCGGACTTGCGAGACTTTTCTCCAGCTTGTAATCCAACAAGTAGTTTGAACCGTAGCCGCCACGCAAGGCAATCAACCCCTCCACCTGATCGGAATTCACAGCGGACTGAAATCCACCCACTCTTTCCAGAGACGAACCTGCAAAATATCCTTCCGCTTTGGTGTCCTGATTCGCGACCACTTGAAAACCGAGCCGTTTCAATTCCGTGAGTCCTGCAATCATGTCGACAGCCGGTGCCGGAGACGCAGGGGCGAATACGCCGAGCCGGGAACCGGAGGCCAGCGCCTTTGGTTTTCTTGGAGTCCCATTTCTCCCGGTCATTCGCGATAACCCTTCAACAGAGTCGCCTCAGAATTGCTTCCCATCGCCGGATTCTCGCTTGCTCCGAAAACACACAAGCATCGTTCGGATATTTGCACGGTCCCGCGTTTCCCCCTTGACGCCGAATTCCAATCTCACTTTAACACCGCCCCCAAAGCTGTGCCCGGCGCTTTGGAAGGCCGTTGCACATGGATAACTTCCCTGAGCGATCGGCATTTGGCTGCGCATCCCACATCTCTAACGGTTTGGCTGGGCCGACGATGCACGATTCCGCAACGAATCATAGATGGGAGGATTATTCAGCAAGGTCGGAATCAGCATCGCTACGGCGCAAGCTCCCAGCATCGGCAGCAGCAATGTAAAACTGCCTGTCAGTTCGATGGCCAGGATGATTCCGGTAAGCGGGGCCCGCACCACAGCGGTGAAAAATGCCGCCAACCCAACAACAGTGAATTCAGCAGGATTCGAAGCGATTATGGGGAAGAAGTGATGGCAAATAGTCCCGAAAAAGAGGCCAATCTCCGCTCCTAGCACCAGCATCGGGGCAAACAGTCCCCCCGGTGTCTGCGCCGCGTAGGAGACCGCCCCAAGTCCAAAGCGCACTGCAAAATGAAGTCCGTAGGCAAAAACCACACTCGTGCCAAGCAACATCTGTTGAGTGATTGTGTCGCCGCCCCCGACCATCGCCGGCGCGAACCACGCCAGCAGTCCCACTGCGCCTCCAATCACCGCGGCACGCAGTTCCACCGGAAAGCGGTGCAACCGGTCGCTTACGGAAAGCGCGCCAAGGATCGCCCTGTTGTAGCCGACACCCAGAACGCCGGCGAATGCGCCCAATCCGATATGAGTTGCGATTGTTCCGAAGCCGGGATAGCCCATTGGTTGGACATGAAAGTCAGGAGCTTGCCCCAGAAAAAAGCGGGCCACAGCGATCGCGCTCGCCGACGCGAAGAGCGTGGTGATCGAGACTCGTAGACTGAATCGCCGCAGAATCTCTTCCATTACAAACGCTACGCCGGCGATTGGTGCATTGAAGGCGGTCGCCAGACCAGCTCCGCCGCCCGCCACCAGCAATGCCCTGCATTCCTCATCGCTGCATCGGAATACGGCTCCAATGAGATGCGCTGCGCTGGCCCCCATTTGAATGCTGGGTCCCTCGCGACCCAGCGCGAGACCCGAACCTATTGACAGCAGCCCACCAATGAATTTCACCGGGATGATGCGCAGCGGGTTACCGGACCACTTTCCTTCCGCCTCGGCCTCCACGTGTGGGATGCCACTTCCCGTTGCTTCCGGCGAAAACCGCCGTACCAGCCAGGCAGCAAGTCCGGTCGCGAACGCGCAGGCTACAATGACCAGCAAACAACCAAAAACTCGGTAGCCATGCGCCCAGGCTAGAAACCAGTTCCGGAAATTATCCGCGCTCCGGAGCATCAGGCGGAATCCCGCCCCGATCAATCCTGACGCTGTCCCCGCCACCAGCGCCAGGGACGCGAGCTTGAACAAATTGCCGCGTCCGGCGGGTTGTTCCGGTTCACTGTTCATTGCGTCTTGCCGCCCGCTGGCACGGTGCCCCGGAGCGTGGAGCAAGCTTCGTGCAACGTGTCAAAAATACGATTAGCCCCGATCGCCTCCGTCAGATGATGACGATCCAGATCGGGCCGAAGGTCCGACTGTACGTGTGCAAAAACGAGCCCCGTGCCTCGCGCGGCGAGGGCCTTCTGGACTTCGAGCAAAACACGCGCCGCGGTGAAATCCACTTTAGTGATGGCACCCGCGTCAACGACTAACCAATGTAATGGCGGAGGCGCTGTCGTTGCCAGCATCCGGACTTCCTCGGAAAATCGATTGGCGTTGGCGTAGAAGAGTGGCGCGCCGAAACGATAGATAATCATGCCGGGTTCGGTTAGCGCGCCGGGAACGACGGGTTCCAAATGCCAGATTCCATTAGGAGTCTGTTTAAGCACCGCGGTATGCGGACGGTAGCTATGATTGACGATTCGGAACAGCGACAAAGCCATGGCAAGCAGAATGCCCTGCTCCACTCCGACGAAAACGACGACCACCGCCGTGGTCACTGCCAGAGCAAACTCGCCGGGGCTCTCAACGCGGATCGCCCGCAGAGCACGCACATCGATCAAGCGCACCGCGATCGTGAACACCACGGCACCAAGGACACAGTGAGGGAGAAACTGTAGCGGGCCGGTGAAGAAGAGAAGCACCAGGGCGACGACGCCGGCGGTGGCAAGATGCGCTATCTGGTTTGTCCCGCCCGAACTTTCGACCATGGCGGTTTGTGTAGGGCTGCCATTTACGACAAACGTCCCGCTGAACGCCGCGGCAGTGTTGGCCGCGGCCAGGCCTACCAGGTCGGTATTCTCGTCTGGTTCTTGATGATGGCGCGTGGCATAGACACGTGCCGTTGCCGCGCTCTGCGCAATTATCATTACAAAGCAAGACCCGGCAACGGGAAGAAGCAGTTGCACGTCCTGCCAGCCAATCCCATGCAAACCCAGATGAGGCAAGCCACTGGGCACGGGGCCCAGCACAGTCACGCCCCGCCCTGCAAGGTTGAACATCGCACTGGCCGCAATTGACCCCACAACCGCAAAGAGCGGACCCGGCAACTTTGGAGCAAAGCGGCGAAACACGAGAATGCAGGCAATAACCGCAAAGGAAATCTCCAACGATAGGAGATGAGCCTGCGGCAGCGCGCGCAGCACCTCGAGAAATTGGCCGATGGTCCGGCGGCTGTGGACGTTGATACCCAACATTTGACCAAGCACGGCGATGCCGACTTGAAAACCCACGCCGGTGAGAAAACCAAGCAGAACCGTTCGAGACAGGAAATCCGCAAGGAATCCAAGCTTCAGTAGCCGCGCGAGCAGAAGGAAAAAACCGGTAAACAACGCTACTAAGCCCGCGAGCGCCACATACCGTTCGCTCCCGATCGGAGCCAACGTCGTTAGACTCCCCGCGAGTATGGCTGCTGTAGCGGAATCCGCAGCCACTACCAGATAGCGCGACGAACCAAAGGCAGCAAAAGCAACAAGCGGGAAGAGAAGTGTGTACAGGCCCGTAATGACTGGAGTGCCGGCTATGCTCGCATAACCGAGCGACTGCGGTATGTTCATGGCCGCAAGCGTGATTCCGGCCAGGAGATTCCTCGGTACCTCCGACCACTGCACCGGCCGCAACCCTTGGAACAGAGGAAATCGTGTCATGCCACCGCCCGCGCGAGCGGATTCTACATAATTAGAGTTTGAATTGCGTCAGTTTCGCAAAGTGGCGTGCTCTGGCGGGTATCTCGCTGCGCTTAAGGTGGCGCAGGCGCTCCACACCGAATTTTTCCACCGCAAAGCTTCCCAACACGGACCCGTAAACCATTGCCCGCCGTAGGGCGGCGTCGCTTTTCTCGCCGCAGCCCGCCAGATAACCCATGAATCCCCCGGCAAAGCTGTCGCCTGCGCCGGTGGGATCGTGTGGTTCTTCCAGCGGAAATGCCGGCACACAAAATACTCCCCGCTTGTCCACCATCATCGCGCCGTATTCCCCGCGTTTCACCACCAGGGTCGTGGGCCCCATTTTGAAAATGTGCTTCGCGGCGCGCAAAAGATTGTGTTCATTCGAAAGCTCGCGCGTCTCCGAATCGTTGATCATCAGGATGTCCACGTGTTTCAGCGTCTCGCGCAGTTCGGCGTTCGAACGCTCGATCCAGTAGTTCATGGTGTCCAGTGCCGCAAGCTTGGGCCGCACCTTCACCTGGTGCAGCACGTCGCGCTGCAACTCCGGCGCGATGTTCGCCAGAAAAACGTATTTTAACTTGCGATATTTTTCCGGCAGCCGCGGCTTGAATTCCGCGAACACATTCAGGTCCGTGGCCAGCGTCACCCGCTCGTTCAAGTTCTCCGAATAGCGCCCCGCCCAGAAAAATGTCTTGCCTGCGGCATGCTCCAGGCCATCCGTGTCAATGTGCCGCCCGCGAAAGATCTCTTCATCCCTCGAAGTGAAATCGTCACCGACGATCGCCACGAGACTCACCGGGGTAAAAAAACTGGCCGCCACCGCGAAATACGTCGCGGCGCCACCTACGGCCCGGTCCACCTTTCCGTACGGGCTTTCGAGCGCATCAAACGCCACGGAACCGACTACCAGTAAGGACACGGTTTTCTCCTAGGAAAGATACTTTCCAATGATGGCCCCGAGTCGCTTTTTGGTGGCCACAGGAACAAGTTTCATATCCGTGACCAGCGCATGCTGCAACGCCGAACCACATTTGCAACTTCGCCCTGCGGGCAGCGCGCGCACCGCGGCTCGCAGAACTCGCTGCGCGTTTTCCGCATTTTGATTGAGTGTTGCGATGATCTGCGACGCCGTCACCGATTCGTGCTCCGGATGCCAGCAGTCGTAGTCCGTTATCATGGCGATCGCCGCGTAACAAATCTCCGCCTCACGCGCGAGCTTGGCCTCCGTCACGTTGGTCATGCCGATCACTTCAAATCCCAATTGCCGGTGCACCTGCGCTTCCGCGAGCGTCGAAAATTGCGGCCCTTCCATGCAAATGTACGTCCCGCGGCGGTGAACCTTTATAGCTTCGTGCACGCAGCAATCCGCCAGTACTCCTCCGACCTGCCCGCAGGTTGGGTGCGCCAGTGCAACATGGGCAACAAGCCCATCGCCAAAAAATGTGGAAACACGGTTTTTGGTCCTGTCGAAGAATTGGTCCGGCACCAGAAACTCTCCGGGTCGCAAATCTTCCTGCAGCGATCCCACCGCACTTACCGAAATAATGCGCTCCACCCCAAGCATCTTCATCGCGTAAACATTCGCGCGATAATTAATTTCCCCGGGCAGAATGCGGTGCCCGCGCCCATGCCGCGCAAGAAACGCAACCCGTTTTCTTTCCAGAGTGCCTAGCACGATCGCATCGGAGGGATCTCCGAACGGCGTCTTTACTCGCACTTCGCGGATCTCTGTCAAACCACTCATCGAATAGAGCCCGCTCCCGCCGATAATGCCAATAGCCACTTTCTTATCCAACTTGGCGCTCTTCGACTTCCCGATTTTCTTCGCCGCCATTTTCTTTTTCTCCGTGAACACTTCAGCTGCTTCGTTCCGCCAGGCCGCTGCTCTTCAGAATTTCATTTACCGCCGTAAACGGATCCTTCTTCCGCTCCGCCACTTCCGCTGCAAGCTCCGCAAGCCGCGCTTCTCCGCCCGCTCCGCCCAGCGCGCGCTCCAGCAACCGCGACTGCAGCAGCTCGATCAGCCGGTTTTTCCAGTGCTCCACATGCTTCCGCTGCCGCTCGCCGCTCGATTCGAAATGTTTGCGAAACTTTGCGACTGTCGCTGCCAGATCTTCGATGCCTTTGTTCTCTGATGCCACCGTTCGCACAATGCACGGCTGCCATCCGTCGCGTGGCATCACAAGCGAGAGCATCGCCAGCAGTTGTTGCTCCAGCCGGTCCGCGCCTTCGCGATCCGCCTTGTTCAGTACAAAAATGTCGCCGATCTCCATCAGCCCGGCTTTCATGTTCTGAATGTCATCGCCAAGCCCCGGCACCATCACCACCAGCACGCAATCCGCCAGCCGCACGATATCGATTTCGTCTTGCCCGACGCCGACCGTTTCGATCAGCACGTGCTTTTTCCCCGCAGCATCGAGCAGCAGCGCCACTTCCGCCGTCGCCCGCGCAAGCCCGCCCAAAAATCCCCGCGTGGCCATCGAGCGGATAAACATTCCGCCATCGCTCGCGTGGCTTTGCATTCGAATGCGGTCGCCTAAAATCGCACCGCCCGAATACGGGCTCGTCGGATCCACCGCGATCACGCCAACCTGTTCGTTCCGCTTGCGGTGATAAGCAGCAAGCCGGTCTACGAGCGTGCTCTTCCCCGTTCCCGGCGCCCCGGTGACGCCGGTCAAATACGCATTTCCGGTATGTGGAAAGAGCAGCCGAAGCAGCGCTTCCGCTTCAGCCTGATGATTTTCAATCGCGGTAATCGCGCGCGACACCGCGCGCACATCACCCGCGCGCACCTGTTCCGCCCAAGTCTCAACCGGCGAACTCATCGTTGTCCTATGGAACCGAAGCGAGAGGCCAGGCGCATGCCTCGATTATTTCTTACCAAGTAGCTGGCGGGCAATCACTAAACGCTGAATTTCGCTGGTGCCTTCCCCAATCGTGCATAGTTTCACGTCGCGGTAATATTTCTCCGCCGGATAATCCTTGATGAACCCGTACCCACCGTGAATCTGCACGCATTCATTCGCCACGCGCACTGCCACTTCGCTGGCAAACAGTTTCGCCATGCTCGATTCCCGCGTGAACCGCACATCCTGCTTATCCGCCAGCCACGCCGCTTGGTACACCAGCAGCCGCGCCGCTTCCACTTCCGTGGCCATGTCCGCGAGTTTGAATTGCACCGCTTGAAATTCGCTGATCGCCTGCCCAAACTGTTTGCGCTGCTTCGCATACTTGATCGCCGCATCCACCGCGCCCTGCGCCATCCCCAGCCCCAGCGCGGCAATCGAAATGCGCCCCCCATCCAGAATCTTCAGGCTGCCGGTAAATCCTTCCCCCTCCGGCCCAAGCAGATTTTCCAACGGCACGCGACAATCGCTAAAAATAACTTCTGAGGTGTCGCTCGCCCGCATCCCCAGCTTGTTCTCTTTTTTCCCCGGTTTGAACCCTGCCATGCCCTTTTCCAGGATAAACGCGCTGATGCCGTGAGAACTTTTCGACTTGTCCGTCACCGCCATAGCCACGCAATAATCCGCATAGTGCCCGTTCGTCGTGAAAGTCTTTGCTCCGTTCAATACCCAGTGATTTCCATCGCGAACCGCGGTTGTGCGCGTCCCGCCCGCGTCTGAGCCCGCTTCCGGCTCCGTCAGCGACCACGCCCCAATCTTTTTTCCTTGCGCCAGCGGCACAAGATATTTTTTCTTTTGCGCTTCCGTGCCGAACTTGAAAATGTGGTTCGAGCACAATGAATTGTGCGCCGCCACAATCAACCCCACCGACCCATCCACGCGCGCGAGCTCTTCGATGGCCAGCGCGTATTCAATGTAGCCCAATCCCGCGCCACCATACTGTTCCGGAAATATCACCCCAAGCAGCCCCATCTCCCCAAGCTTGGGAATAATTTCCATCGGAAAATGGGAAGCTTCGTCCCACTCCATCACATGCGGGGCTATCTCCGCCTCCGCGAATTCGCGCACGCTCCGGCGAAGCTGCACCTGCTCATCGGTAAAGTTAAATTCCACAAGGACCTCGCAACTGGCGTCTCTAGGCTGTGCTCGGCTAAACATTATTTTATACTTTAATTTTACATGAACTTCCGTTGCAGGAGCGCGGCATCGCTGCTGCCTGTGGCTCCATCCACCAACATTTTGGACATTATTCCGACGCCGCTACCAGCCCACCGGATAGTGATTGGCCTTGTTCTGCTCGTCGAGCCACGTTTTCAGCGGCGCAAAATAGTCCGCCAGCGCCGAAGCGTCCATCTGCTTCTCGCCCGTCAGCGTCTCCAGCTCTTCCTGCCACGGCTTGCTCTGCCCCATCGCCAGCATCTTATTCAATCTCTCACCGGCAGTTTTGTTCCCATAGATCGAGCAGCGATGCAGCGGACCGCTGTACCCCGCCTCTCGGCAAAGCGCTCTCTGAAACTGAAATTGCAGGATGCGCGCAAGAAAATACCGCATATACGGCACGTTTCCCGCTACATGATATTTTGCCCCCGGATCAAATTCCGCTTCCGTCCGTTCGACCGGCGGCGCGATTCCTTGATACTTCTTCCGCAATTCCCACCACGCCTTGTTGTAGTTCTCCGGCGTCACCTGGCCCGCGAACACTTCCCACCGCCATTTGTCCACCAGCAACCCGAACGGCAGAAACGCCACCTTCTCCAATGCTTGCTGCATGAGATAGTCGATGTCCCCGGACGCCGGCGGCACTGCATCAATCAGCCCAATCTGCCTGAGATATTCCGGCGTAACCGAAAGCGCAATCGTGTCCCCCACCGCCTCATGAAACCCGTCGTTTGCACTGTTTTGAAAAAGCGGCGGCTGCGTGTTATAGGCGCGCTGATAAAAATTGTGCCCCAGTTCGTGATGGATCGTTCGGAAGTCTTCCTCCGTCACCTGGATGCACATCTTGATTCGCAGATCGTCTTTCGAATTCACGTCCCACGCGCTGGCATGGCAAACCACGTCGCGATCGGCCGGCTTTGTAAACAGCGACCGCTCCCAAAATGTCTTCGGCAGCGGCGCAAATCCCAGCGAGGTGAAAAATCCTTCGCCATACCGCACCATGCCCCTCGCATCGGTGTGCCGGTCCTGCAAAATCTTTGTCAGGTCAAAACTCTGCGGAGGCTTCGGCGAATCCATCAGCGAATAAACGTTGTTCCATTCCTGGCTCCAGAGGTTGCCCAGCAAATGAGCCGGAATCGGACCGTTCAGCGGCACCAGTTCGTTTCCATATTTCTTCCGCAGTTGTCCGCGCACATACGCATGCAGCGATAGATACAGCGGCCTCAATTGCTCCCACAGCCGGTCCGCTTCTTTCGCGAGCTGGTCCGGCGGCATGTCGTAATTCGAACGCCACAACGCACCCGCATCCGCAAAACCCAATTCCCGCGACCCTTTGTCCCCCAGCTCCACCATCTCCGCATAGCGCTGCCGCATCGGCGCGCCCACGGCATGCCAGCCGATCCACGCTTTCTTCAACTCTTCCGGGTCACGGCTTTTCGCCATGATCTTTTCGATGGCCGTAATATCCAGGCACTTTTCGCCTGCGCCTCCGGGACACCACTTCCCTTTCCCATAATCGCCATCCAGCGACGCCAGGACCTGCGCCAGCTCTTTTTGTTCCTTTGGATCCGCAGGCGCGGGAAAGTTTGTCGAAAGTTTCAGCAGCAGCATCTTTCGCGCCAATTCCGGCGACAGCTGCAACGTATCGAATCGGTGCGCTTGCTTGGACATCTCCGCACTGAACGAATTCAACTCCTCGCCCGCCTGCGCCGCGATTCCCTCTGTATCGTCGGTGATGAAATTCTCCTGCACCCACTGCGCTCTTTGCGCCTTGTTCGTCAGCTCGTAGTAGCGCTCCTCTGCGTCATTCACAAACGCAGTCGCCTCTGCAACGGTGGGAGGCGTCCTCTGCCCCGGCTTTTTCGGAGCAGCATCCTGCGCCACCGCAATCAAGCTCGACGCCATTACCGCTAATGCCGCTAGGGCAACCTTCTCAAAAGCATTCCCGATTCGAATTCTCATGCACCCTTCCTCTGTGTTTTCGCCACGACATCCCTCAACACCACCAGCGCCCGTTCCACTCCCGCCCGATCCACATCACAATGCGTCACCATTCGCACCGAATGCAGCGCGGTATCCTGTGCCCAGACTCCTTGTGGATGCAGCGCATCGCACAGCTCCACCGCCGTCTTTCCTGTTTTCGAACAATCAAAAATCACAATATTGGATCGCACTTTCTTCGGGTCAATCCCTAATCCCGGAATTTCCGCGATCCCCTCGGCCAGCCGCTTGGCATTCTCGTGGTCCACATGCAATCGCCCTGGCGACTTCTCCAGCGCGATCAGCCCAGCCGCCGCGATCACTCCCGCCTGCCGCATGCCCCCGCCAAACATCTTGCGATACACGCGCCCCTTCTCGATGAACGCCTTCGACCCTGCAATCATCGATCCCACCGGCGCGCCCAATCCTTTCGAAAGGCAGAACATCACGGAATCGACTTTGCGCGTCATATGCGCGACTTTTTCCCCCAGCGCCGTCGCCGCATTGAAAACTCGCGCACCATCCAGGTGCACCTTCAATCCCGCCGCGTGTGCGTGATCGCAAATCTCCTCCACCTGCGAAGTCGGATAGACGGTCCCGCCCCACATATTCATCGTGTTTTCCAAGCAGATCAGCGCCGTCTGCGAATCGTAATAAATTTTCGGCCGGATCACCGCCTCAATTTCCTGCCACCTCAGAATTCCGTCCTCTCCGCGCGCAACGCGCGGCATGCACCCGGCAATCGCCGACATCGAAGCCAACTCATACAAATTCACATGGCTCCGTTCTTCGCAAATTACCTCGTCGCCATGATGCGTCCACGTCTTGATCGCGATGAGATTCCCCATGCAGCCCGTCGGCACAAACAGCGCCGCTTCTTTCCCGAAAATCTCCGCCGCGCGCCGTTCCAGCCGGTTGACCGTCGGGTCTTCCCCGTAAACGTCATCGCCGACTTCGGCCCCTGCCATCGCCCGGCGCATCTCCGCCGTCGGCCGCGTCACCGTGTCGCTGCGCAGATCCACAATCCCCGCTGGACTTTTTAGCTCTTCTTCCAGTTGATCTGGATCCACCCGCTGATTCCCCTTTGCCATCGTGTAACTCATGTTTTTCCCTTTTCTTCTCTTCTCTGCGATCTCTGCGTTCTCAATATTCTCTGTGTAAATTCCCGCCTCTGTCCTAGGCTTTTACCGCATCAACTCCACAAACACCTCATTCGAAACACTCAATCTGCCCGCTGCAAGCTTCACCACGTTGCCCGCTCTCTCCACTAATCCTGCTGTGGACAGCCTTTCAAACCGCCCCGCCAAACTCACACCATATCCCCGCTCAATCTGCGCGAGATCGATTCCATCAAGTTGTCTCAAACCCAAAAACAATTCCTCTTCCAGCGCGCTCTCCGCCGTCAATTTCTCATGCTGTTCCAGCGGCACCCGCCCGGCCTCAATCGCCTTCACATATTCCGCCGCATCGTGGGCATTCGCCCAGCGCTCCATTCCCGAAAACGAGTGCGCCCCCGCCCCAAATCCCAAATATGGCTCGCGCCGCCAATACTTCAAATTGTGCCGCGATTCATACCCCGGCTTCGCCCAATTCGAAATCTCATAGTGGTGATAGCCCGCGCCCTACAAAACCTCTTGCCCCGTTTCATAAAACTCAGCCATCTCGTCTTCGCTAGGCACCGCCCCCGCGCTGTAGCGCCCGCCGCCCTGAATCAACTCTTTTCCCAACCGGCTGCCCTCATCCACCTCCAGCATGTAGACCGAAACATGCTCCGACGCCAACCCGAGCAGTTCATCCAGCGATTGCCGCCAGCTCTCCCTCGTCTGGTGAGGCAGCCCCGCAATCAAATCAAAGCTGATGTTGGAAATCCCAGCCTGGCGGAGAATTGGTGCTGCCATGTAAATATCGGCCCGCCGGTGCATACGTCCCGAGGCAACCAGCTCCCGATCCACGAACGACTGTAACCCAAAACTAACGCGGTTAATCCCCGCCCGCACCCACGCTGCCGCCTTCTCCCCCTCGATCGTCTCCGGATCGGCCTCCAGCGTCACCTCTGAAAGGTCCGTGATAAATACACTTCTTATCGCATCCAGAATATTTTGAAGGTGGATGGGATCCAGAAGGCTTGGCGTACCCCCGCCGATGTAAACCGTGTCCACCAGATCTTTGTGGAGCAACGAATCCTGTCTGGTCTGGAATCCTGCAATATCTTGGTTCAACCCTACCCCGGCCGCCTTCAACAATTCCTTATGCCCGCGAATCTCACTACAGACTGCCTCGGCATAAGGGGCAAATCGGGAAGTCGAAACAACTCCCGTATGGAAATTGCAATACGTACACTTCGTCTGACAAAACGGCACCTGCACATAGATTCCAAGTTTCTTCATCGCACAAAAACTCTAGCACATCCCCGCCGCAATCCTCAGATGCGTACCTCGTCTTTGATTCACACCGCCCTTCGCCCCCGCAAACGGCACAAAGAGAACCCGTGCCCGTGCCAATGCTATTGACCGACCCGATACACGCTAGTACCGCTGTCCTATTGGCCTCTGCATGGCCACTGCGGAAAATGGCAGGAGTTTAGCTAATTCTAATCCGTCACTGATCGAGATGGGTTGGGAACCCTCGGGCCCCGGGCGATCGATTAAGTGGAGGTCCACAATGAAGTCTTTTAGAATCTTGAATATACCGGTAATGCTGCTCGGTTTTGGGGTTGCCATAATTATCGCCCCCGCGTGCAAAGCTCAGTCAGAAGTCGCACCCGATCATTTTGACGGCTCGGAACCCTGGGTTGCTTCCCAGTCGGCTCCACGGAAGGTCTCGCCAGCTAAGGACAAGCAGACACCGTCAGCTTCGCAGGCGCGCACTCACGAGACCAATCCGCCTGCCACTCTGCAGCTGGCCTCTAGGCGCGATTCTTCCGCCTCTGCTCAACCCGCTTCCGGGACAATCGACGACAAGCGCAAAGCAAGCGCGCGCAAGCCCAAAAAACCGTAATCAAACCCCCGAAGCTGCGATAAAGGGGTATTGGAGCGGCAAGGTTAACCCTCGATCTACCTTGTAGCTTAAACTACTTAAGGTAACACTAACTCCTTTATAAACAACACTTACAGAAATGCGAGCGGGGTAGTTTCTAATCCTTTTGCCTAGGACTTCGCTTCATCGGCCACAACCTTTACCTGGAGCCGCCGCTCGCGCGGTCCGTCGAATTCGCAGAAGAAAACACCCTGCCACCGCCCCAGCGCCAGCTTGCCGTCCTCCACCAGGACCATCTGGCTGGAGCCCACCAGTACCGCCTTCACATGCGAATCCGAATTCCCTTCGCTGTGGCGGAAAGGCCCCCTCTTCGGGATTAGCCGGTCCAGCGCGCCTTCGACATCGCGCGCCACGTCCGGGTCTGCACATTCATTGATGGTGATCGCCGCCGTAGTGTGCGGCACGTAGAGGTAACACACACCCCGTGCCACGCCGGACGCCGCCACGGCCTTCTGAACCTGCGCGGTAACATCCACAAGTTGCGTGCGCCGGTCAGTCTTGACGCTTAGGATTTTCATGCAGTTCGCTCCTGGCAGCCGGCTTAGCCGTATTGAGAATTTTCAATCTGGATTTTGAATGCGTTTCATCGGAATTTCGCGCTTGACCCTGATCGTAATCGCTTTACGATCTGACTATTCTTGCCTCGGTCCACGGAAAGGACGCCTAATGAAAAAACTGATCTTCGTCCTTCTTTCTGTTGTCCTGTTCGTGCCTGTCAGCGCTCTCGGTCAGGATACCGCAAAGCCAAGCGCTCCCGATCGAGATAGCTCCCACAACCAGCCGGCTCTCTCGAAGCCGGCAAACATTTCCGGCAAGGTCGGCGAAGACGGCAAAACTTTCACGTCCAGCAAGAACTATCTCTTGCTCGTGACCAATCCCGAACTTTTGAAGGACTTTGTGGGTCAACTGGTCAAAGTAAAATGTCAGTTCTCCCGGGTTCGGGATACCAACGAGATTCGCATAATTTCAGTAAAGACGATTCAAGTCGAAACCAAGTACGTCGCGAATAAAGGAGATTCGGCATTTCGGCGGTAAAGCTTCGTCAGAGCTTGTGTAGCCGTTTTTTGAACGATTCAGCAACGAAAAAGAGTTCTACGGAAGTTGTACGATGAAGTGATGCCCGATTTTTTTTCCCGAAGAGAGTTTTTGCAGCTCGTTTAATCCTCCCGAGCCCCACCGCGCCAGAAATGGAAGAAGACACAATTCGCGGGATTGCAGACCTTTGTGCGGATTCAGGAGCGATTCCAGGTATTGCATGTGTGCGGAGATCAACCCGGCCTTTCGGTCTTGCGCTTTTCCTGCTTTCCGCCGCAGCTTCTCGAGGTGGAATTCGATTCTCTTTTTTGTTCGTTCCACCGTGTCCTGCAGCGTGGAATCGAGTTTTGTAATCTGTTTTCCGAGCTGCGTCAGCAATTTCTGAATCTGCTTCTGGTCGCGCTCGAATATTTTCGACAAGCCCTTCGGCACCGATGCGCCTTCCATCTTGTGCCGCAAATCCTGCGAACCCGCCCAGACGTCCTCGACTTTCAGGCTGTACTTGCGCAGCAGTTTCGCGGCCTTCGCATCCACCAGCGTAAATCCCGCGCGTGGCAGCATCACCGGCATGCGGCCCAGCAGTTGCCGGTACACAACTTCGGATTGCGCGAAATAGGAAATCTCCGCCGGCCCCGCGACATACGCTGCGGTCGGCAACAGATAATCCTGCACCACTGGCCGGAACAACGCATTCGGACTGAATTTCTCCGGTTCGGTATGGGTCAGATGAACGAGTTCATCCCGGGTCCAGGTTTTTCCCCCCGCTTGAAATTTGTCAGCGCTCGCCGTCACGACTTGCCGCACCCAGCCGCCGAGATAAAACAACAGCGTGCTCCGCGACGTCACCTTGACCTGCGCATCGTATCCCGCCCGATCCAGGTCCTTTCCGCGCTGCAATAACTTTTCGTTCAGGACATCCCGCTCCGCCAGCGCATGCTGATACAGCGGCGCGGCAACGCGATGCAATCCCGGATCGAGCGGATTCATGAGAATCAATCCCTGCTGCGCGAAAAGTCGCGCAAACAGTTTTCCGAACGCGCTGCCGTACGTCTCTTCCGCGCGGTAACTCTCCGTCAGGAACTGCGCCAGCAAATCGCTTCCCTGATTCGAGAGTAATTCCGCAGCTTCTCCGGCCAGCGGCTCGATTTCTGGCCCAAGTACAATTTCCCCAACCGGTCTTCCCGCTTCCGCCTTCGACGCCGGCAATTCAAACCGTTTCAGCTTTCCCTGTTCAAACCAGGTCGCATGCCTCACTTCATCTACATCGTGATCTTCCGTCGCCATCCAGAAGACCGGTACCGCCTGAATTCCGCCGCGCGTCAGTTCCTCCGCGATCTGCACAGCTGTCAGCGCTTTGTAGATTGCATATGCCGGACCGCTGAACAATCCGACCTGCTGGCCCGTGACAACGGCGACCGCACCCTTTTCGAGCCGCTCCAGATTTGTCTGTGTCTCCTCACCCGCGCCGTACGCGGTGTTCTGCGCCCGCAGAATCCGCGCCACTTCCGCACGCCGCTCAATCGGGTAGTCGAACTTCCGTGCCGCGCGCGTGGCCGCTTTCATGGTGGGCGGAAGAACGTAAAACGCCTTCACACGCTCAAAGCGATCGAGGTAATCCAGAAAGAGTTTTGGCTGGTGGGGGAGTTGGCGAAACGCGAGGGGACGACAATCCATGAGCCCTTAGATGATACTTGCGAGGAAACGTCTCATCAAATCTGTCCGCTCTTCTAAATCAGGCTTTGGCAACGGCTGGTTCCAGGCTGGTAACAAACTCGTTAAGACGTTTCTTTTGTTCATGCTGCAGGGGGAGCAGCGGCAAGCGCGGGAGACCGCCGCGATATCCTCGCTGGTCCATCACGTGCTTCAGTCCGGCGATTCCCGCTTCAGATACGATTCGTTTCGAAGCGCGCACCAGGACGGACTGGAGCTCGCGAGCTTTTTCATGATGACCCTGGCGAGCGAGTTCGAACAGCGCCACACACTTTTCCGGGAGAGCGGACGCTAATGCAAGAATGGCACCCCGCGCGCCAACGACCAACGAAGGATAAACCGTTGGCGCCGAGCCGACCAATACCTGAAATGCCGGCGGAGTGCCGGCGATCATCTCCGCGATGCGCTGCACATTTCCGGAACTTTCTTTGATGCCAATGATGTTCGCATGCTCGGCAAGCAAAACGGTCTCGGGCGATTCCAATGCCACGCCGGTAAATTGCGGAACGGAATACAGCAGCACCGGGATCGGAGACTCGTCGGCTACGCGCCGGTAATGCGCAACGAGCACTTCGGGTTTGTACGAAGGCTTGTAATAATGCGGCGTTTTTACCAGAGCTGCGTGATAACCGAGTTCCGCGGCACGCTTTGTGCGCTCGATTGTTTCCGCCGTCGACTCGGCGCCCGTTCCGGCAATCAGTTTTTTTCCCTTGGCGGCAGCTTCTTTGACGGTAGCAAGAATACCGTCCATCTCTGCCGGTTTGAGCAGGACGGATTCGCCCGTCGAACCGAGCACGACGTAGCCTGCGAGGTCCGTGGCGTTGTATTTGTGGATGTTGTGTTTGAGATCCGCAAGCGAAACGGAACCGTCGGCTTCGAACGGCGTCGTGAGCGCGGGAAAAACTCCGGAGAAATCCAAGATTTAATCTCCTGCACCCGGAACGGTGGAAGCGGCTGCACGTCCACGATGCAAATCCTGCAAGGCGGCAACTTCCGTGCCCTGTTCGAGTAGCGCGTGAATCCCGCGCGCCGCCGCATGCGCCGCGGCCAAAGTCGTTATGCACGGAATATTGTACCGAATGGCTGCGCGCCGAATCGATTTCTCGTCATAGAACGATTCGCGGCCCAACGGCGTGTTGATGACGAGATCGATTTTCCCAGTCTTCACCAGATCGACGATGTTCGGGCGGCCTTCATTCACTTTAAAAACCGCCTCCGCTTCGATGCCTGCGGCTTCCAGTGCCGCGGCGGTACCGCGCGTCGCGAGCAGCCGAAAACCCAGAGCCGATAATTCTTTTCCCAGCGACGCAAGATGTCTTTTGTCGCGATCGTTCACGCTGAGAAACACGGTTCCTTTGCGTGGCAATCGTTGCCCGGCGGCGAGCTGCGCTTTCGCAAACGCTTGTCCATACGACGTGGAAATTCCCATCACTTCTCCCGTCGAGCGCATTTCCGGTCCGAGAATGGTGTCCACACCGCGGAATTTGTTGAAGGGAAACACCGGCGACTTCACGCAATAAAATTCGTGCACTGCGACCTCCGCCACGCCGTTGTGCAGCACCACCGGCAGACTCATGGAGGAGAGCTTCTTGCCGCCCATCAAGCGCGCCGCGACTTTCGCGAGCGGCACTCCCGTGGCCTTGCTCACAAACGGAACTGTTCGTGAAGCGCGAGGATTTACTTCCAGAACAAAAACCGTGTCGCGCTGAATGGCATATTGCACGTTCATCAGCCCAACCACTTTTAACGCCAACGCAAGGCGTTTGGTATATTCGCGAATGGTGTCGAGAACCGCGGGTGACAAGCTCACCGGAGGAAGAACGCAGGACGAATCGCCAGAATGTACACCGGCTTCTTCAATGTGTTCCATGATTCCGCCGATGATTACGTCCGTTCCGTCAGCCAGCGCATCCACATCCACTTCGGTCGCTTCTTCCAGGAACTGATCGATGAGCACGGGACGCGCAGGGCCCATCAGCGCAGCCTGCGCGACATATTCCTGGACAGTGTTCACGTCATAGGCGATGACCATGGCGCGCCCGCCAAGCACGTAGCTCGGACGCACAAGCACTGGCAATCCAATTTCGCCGGCCACACGCGCCGCTTCTTCCGGAACCAAAGCAGTTGCGTTGCGCGGCTGCGGAATTTTCAATTCTTCAAGCAAGCGGCCAAAGCGCCGGCGGTCTTCCGCAAGATCGATCGATTCCGGCGCGGTGCCCACAATCGGCACGCCGTTGCGCTTCAACTCGAGGGCCAGATTCAAGGGTGTCTGGCCGCCGAATTGCACGATCACTCCCTGAGGCTTCTCGCGCTCCACGATGGCAAGCACGTCCTCAAGCGTGAGCGGTTCGAAATACAAGCGGTCGGAAGTATCGTAATCCGTGGAAACGGTTTCCGGGTTGCAGTTCACCATGATGGTTTCGAATCCGTCTTCGCGCAGCGCGAACGCCGCGTGGCAACAGCAATAATCGAATTCGATTCCCTGTCCGATGCGGTTCGGTCCGCTGCCCAGAATCATGATCTTCGGGCGCGTCCCGGGATTGGATTCGTCTTCGTCCTCGTACGTCGAATACAAATATGGCGTGAACGATTCGAATTCAGCGGCGCAGGTGTCCACGCGTTTGAAGACCGGCGCTACGCCATAGCGCGCGCGCTGCAAACGCACGGACGCGGGAGTAGTTCGCCAGATTTGCGCCAATTGCTCGTCGCTCGTTCCGTTGCGCTTCACTTCGCGCAGCAGTTCTTTTGACGCAGTCTCGACCGTCACGCTGGCCGCGCGGCGGTTCATGGCCGTCAGTTCTTCGATTTGGTGAATGAACCACGGATCGATCTTTGTCAGATCGCAAATCTCTTGCGCCGGAAGGCCGCGCTCCATGGCCGTGAGCAGCCAATGAATGCGGTCGGGGCGCGGTGTAGCAAGTTTTTCTCGCAAGAGAGAATCGGGAGTTTCCGTTGGCGCGCGCCACGGAGTGCTCGGTTCCAGGGAACGAACACCCTTTTGCAGAGCTTCTTTGAAAGTTCGCCCGATGGCCATAACTTCGCCTACGGATTTCATTTGCGTTCCCAGAGTGCTGTCCGCCCCGGGAAATTTTTCAAACTGCCACTTCGGAATTTTTACCACGACGTAGTCAATGGTCGGTTCGAAACACGCTGGCGTTTTTTTGGTGATGTCGTTCGGAATTTCATCCAGCGTCATGCCGACGGCGAGCCGCGCGGCAATTTTTGCAATCGGGAAGCCTGTCGCTTTGCTGGCCAGCGCTGAACTGCGTGATACACGAGGGTTCATCTCGATCACGACCATGCGGCCATTTTCCGGATTCACGGCGAACTGCACATTCGAACCGCCGGTTTCCACGCCCACCTCGCGGATAATCGCCGCGGCGGCGTCGCGCATGCGCTGGTATTCCTTGTCGGTCAGCGTCTGCGCCGGAGCCACGGTAATGGAATCGCCGGTGTGCACGCCCATGGGGTCGAAGTTCTCAATCGTGCAGATCACTACGAAGTTGTCGCGGAAATCGCGCATGACTTCGAGTTCGTACTCTTTCCAGCCAAGAACGGATTCTTCCACCAACGCTTCGTGCACCGGGCTCATGTCCAGCGCGTGGGCAATGGCTTCGCCAAATTCTTCCTTGTTGTACGCGATAGAGCCGCCAGTGCCTCCGAGCGTGAACGAGGGCCGGATGACGAGAGGAAAGCCAAGTTGATCGCAGAGTCGCAACGCGTCCTGAGCGTTGTTCACCAATGCTGATGCGGGGACTTCCAGCCCGATTTTCCGGCAGGCGTCCTTGAACCAGAGGCGGTCTTCCGCAACTTTGATCGCACGAAGCGACGCGCCAATCATTTCCACTTTGTATTTTTCGAGAACGCCGCTTTCGGAAAGCTCGACGGCGAGATTCAGCGCCGTTTGCCCGCCCACCGTCGGCAAGAGGGCGTCGGGCTTCTCCTTGGCGATGATCTCCTCGAGATATTCCTTCGTGAGTGGTTCGATATAGGTGCGATTCGCCAGCTCGGGATCGGTCATGATCGTTGCTGGGTTTGAATTCACCAGCACGACCTTGTACCCTTCCGCGCGCAGCGCTTTGCACGCTTGGGCGCCGGAGTAATCAAACTCGCAGGCCTGGCCGATAATAATGGGTCCCGACCCGATGATCAGAATCTTCTTGATGTCTTTCCGCTTCGGCATAGTCTCCCGTAAAACTCTTTAGCGCCGCGAACTGCCGGGCTGCGCGAATTCCTTCATCAAATCGGTGAACTGTGTGAACAGGTAGTGCGAATCGTGCGGGCCGGGCGAGGCCTCGGGGTGATACTGCACGCTGAAGAGCGGCAGCGACTTGTGGCGCATACCTTCATTCGTTAGATCGTTCAAATTGACGTGGGTAATTTCGACTTTGCTGGAGGGGAGCGATTCCGGGTCCACGCAAAACCCGTGATTCTGGGCGGTGATTTCGACTTGCTCCGTGAGAAGGTTTTTCACGGGGTGGTTCGAACCGTGATGGCCGAATTTCAGCTTAAACGTCTTACCGCCGAGCGCGAGGCCGCACAACTGGTGGCCCAGGCAAATGCCGAAGACCGGCACGTGGCCGATCAGATTTCGAATATTTTCCACGGCGTAGCCGATGGGCTCCGGATCGCCGGGGCCATTCGAAAGAAATACCCCATCGGGTTTCATCTCCAGAACATCTTCGGCCGATGTTTGCGCTGGGACGACTTGCACTTCGCATTGATGATCCACGAGCAAACGGAGGATGTTTTGTTTGATACCGAAGTCGTAGGCGACTACGCGGTGTTTTCGCGCTTCCGAGTGCGCGTCCGATTCACCCATTTGTTCCGTCCAAGGTGAAGTAGCGACCTCAACGGAGCCTTTTTCCCAACCGTAACCCTTGCCGCAAGTGACGCGGCTCGCGAGTTCCTGGCCGGTCATGCTCGGCAATTGTTTCGCTTCGAAAATCAACTGCTCCGCTGGCGTGCCATCGGTTGCCACGATTCCGCGCAAAGCGCCGACATTTCGCAAGTGGCGCACCAGCGCGCGCGTATCAATGTCCCAGATGACGGGTATCTTGTGGCGGTTCAGATAGAGCTGAGCCGTTTCCGCCGATCTCCAGTTCGAAGCCATCTGCGAGAATTCCCGCACGATGAGCGATTCGATGTATGGCCGCGGAGATTCCTCATCGTCGAGGTTCGCTCCTACGTTTCCGATGTGCGGATACGTGAGGCAGACGATCTGTCCGGCATAACTGGGATCGGTGAAAACTTCCTGGTAACCGGTGAGGCTGGTATTGAAAACAACTTCTCCGCCGCGGCGCGTAATCGCGCCCGCCGCGCGGCCGTTAAAGACGCGCCCGTCTTCCAGCGCGAGGATCGCGGGTCGGTGCTGAACTTCGGTCAGTGGGTCCTCCCGTATTTCTCATGAAAATTTGCCGGTCATTTGGAACTGGCTTCGGTCATCGAAAGCGAGCCGAAATGATCCACGGGCCAGTAAGCAAAAACGGCGCGCCCATAAATATAGCGGCTGGCTACGGGTCCAAATACGCGCGAATCGTTGGAACTGATGCGATGGTCGCCCATGACGAAATAGCTGTCGCGGGGCACGCGTACCGGTCCGAAATCGCTAACGTCTTCGTACTGCGGCGGAACATAGGGTTCCGGCACCATCTTTTCGTTGACGTAGACGGCGCCGCGCCGAATTTCCACAACTTCGCCAGGCAATCCAACCACGCGCTTGATGAACGATTTCGAGCGATCCAGCGGATACCAGAAGACCACGACATCGCCGCGCTCAATCGGTTCGAAACGGTAGACAAATTTGTTGATGAAGATGCGTTCCTGGTCGGAGAGCAAAGGGGCCATGCTGGTGCCTTCGACTTTGACCGGCTGGTACAGGAACACGATGATGACCAGGGCAAGACCGATGGCGATCAACAGGTCGCGGGTCCACACGCGAATTTCGTTACGGAGAGAGTGAGGGGGCGTTGGCCGGTCCACAGTTGGTGCGATGCCCGTCGAAGCCGAGGTCATAATGGGAGGAGAGGCCGGCGTTGTGCTATCCGGTGAAGCGGCGTTTGCGAGGCGTTTCTCGTCCGAGTTTTCCATTTTCAGCTGCCTAGTATTTATAGCATGTCCGTCGCGGCGCGCGCCAGATGCGTTTTGCGGCGGTGACGTGCGGGCGCGGCGGAGCGCTAATTTACTTGCGAAGGGTAAGATTCGCTGCGGGGGCCTGAACGTTGCTCGTCAAAACGTGATTGAATTCGTTTCTAAAGCTTAATCATCACCTAGTGCGTAGTTCAAGGACGCCAGCGCTGTGACCACGGCCGTTTCCGTGCGGAGAATCAGTTTCCCGAGGGAGGCCTCCTGAAAACCCCCTTGGCGGGCGGCCTCAAATTCGGCATCGGTCCAGCCGCCTTCCGGCCCAATCGCCAGCGTGGCTTTCGCTGTTTGTTGGCCCGCGAGAACTTTCCGCAGCGGCGGAGCGTCTGCGCGTTCGGAAAGCATCACGCACAAACCGTTCTTCTCGGAGGCAAATGCGGCCTCTGGTTTGGTGATTTCCAGGAGGACCGGGACCCGCAAGCGACGAGATTGTTGCGATGCTTCGAGCAAGAGTTTATTCCAGCGTTCCGCCCGCTTCGCGGCTGCGGAAAGCAGCGCCTTCTCGCTTCTCGCTGCCGCCAGCGGAACAATCGTGGTCACGCCGAGTTCCGTGGCTTTCTCGATGGCCCATTCGAACATGTCGAACTTCACCACGGCGAGGAGTAGCGTTAAGTCCAGGCTCGGATGGTGAGCGGGCAAGTCTTCCAGGAGAGCGAATTCGACTTTGTCGCGGCCAACACTTTCGATCCGGCCGAGGCACACACGGAAGCCGTCGCTGAGTTCGTAGAGTTGGCCTGTTTGTGCGCGCAGTACTCGGCCCAGATGGTGAGCGGCCTCACCTTCCATGACCGCGCGATCGCCTACAAATTGTTCGACGAAGAATCGCCTGCGCACGCGAGGATTCTATCTCAGGTGAGCGGCTTGCCGCCGAAGGGAAAGAGGAGAGACGAAAATAGGTTGCGGAGGTGCCAAGGGCACAGAGGAGCAACTGATGGGGAGAGTTCTCCTCTAGCCGAAGATGTCTTTGACTTTTTCGAATATGGAGGAGTTGCGGTCGGCGGGCTTGTTTTCCACTTTCAAAGTGGCGCCAAGCTGCTCGATCAGTTTGCGCTGGTCGCGGGTGAGCTTCGTGGGCGTCAAGACACGGACGTGATAGTACAGATCGCCCTTGCCGCCGCCGCGCGGATCGGCAAGGCCTCTGCCCTTGATGCGGAATACGGCGCCGCTCTGCGTGCCTTCAGGAATCTTCAGCCGCTCTTCGCCATTCAATCCGGGGACTTGCAGTTCTGTCCCGAGTGTGGCCTGCGCGATGCTCAATGGAATAGTGCAGTATAAATCCGCGCCACGGCGCTCGAAAAAGGGGTGCTCCTTGACATCGAGCACGACGTACAAATCGCCCGCCGGGCCACCGTTGGGCCCAGGCTCGCCTTCGCCTCCCACGCGCAGGCGCGTTCCAGTGTCAACTCCCGGCGGAATGCGCAGCTCGATCGTTTTCTCGCGTTCGAATCGTCCTTGCCCCCGGCACTCGGGGCAGCGCTCGCGCACAATCTGTCCCGCGCCCTGGCACGCGGGGCAAGTCCGCGTGATGGTGAAAAAACCCTGCTGGTAGGCAAGCTGCCCGCGTCCAGCGCAGGTCTGGCAGGCAACGACGCCTGCGCCCTTTTTCGCGCCGGTGCCGTTACATGCCTCGCAATATTCCTGGCGCGGCAATTTAATCTTGGTTGTCACGCCTGCCGAGGCCTCTTCGAAGGAGAGCGTCATGTCATAGCGCAGATCGGCTCCGCGCTGTGCCCGGCCGCGGCCGCGCCGGCCGCCACCGCCGCCGAAGAGATCCTCGAAGCCGAAAAAATCGCCAAAGATATCGTGGAAGTCTTGGAAAATCGTATTGTCAAATCCCTGGCCCATGCCCGCGCTGGAAAGGCCGGCGTGGCCGTAGGTGTCATAAACCTGTTTTTTCTTGGGATCGCTCAGGACGCTGTAAGCTTCCGTGCATTCGCGGAACTTCCCCTCCGCTTCGGTTTTGTTTTCCGGGTTGCGATCCGGGTGCCATTTGAGCGCGGCTTTACGATACGCGGATTTAATCTCCTCGACCGTCGCAGTCCGCGAGACAGCGAGTACTTCGTAAAAATCTCTTTGCGTCCCCTTGGTCATGAAAACCTGCAATCTCCTTTAGTTCACCGCTTGTTTTGATGCCGGATTTGGATGCACGGCTACACGGACCATCGCCGGACGCAGCACGCGTCCGTGAAATACGTAGCCCGGCTGGAACACCTGGAGGATCGTGCCGTCGGCATGCTCGGTGGTTTCCGCGCGATCCACGGCCTGGTGCAGGTGGGGATCGAAAGGTTTTCCGACCGGGTCGATGCGTTCGGCTCCCAGGCGCGCGACATTGTCCAGGAGCTGCTTGTAAATCAATTCGAAGCCTTTGCGGTAATTCTCGTATTCGGCTTCACGGTGGGCGGAGAGAGCATTTTCGAATCCGTCGATGATGGGGATCAGTCCTTCAATCACGCGAGCGGTGGCGCGTTTCGAATCCTCAGAACGCTCTTTCTCGACGCGTTTGCGATAATTGTCGAAGTCGGCCTGGCGGCGGAGGAGCGTTTGGCGCAATTCTTCCAGATCAGATGCCAGCTTGGCCATCTCGGCGTCGGCCTTGGCCGAATCGGCGGCGACAGCCTTGGCTTCGGCGGATTGCTCCAGTTCGGAGCTATCCGTGTTCTTGTTCAGATTGATCTTCACGTCTGCGTCACCCATTTTCATGATTCCCATGCAGCAAGTATTTTTTTCAAATTTTGTTCAGCGCTTCGCTAAAGAGCTGGGCCACGTAGGCTACCGCCGTCATTGCGCGTTCATAATGCATGCGTGTCGGCCCAAGGACGCCGAGAGAACCCTGCACCATATCGTTTCGCGTGTAGGCCGCGCTGATCAGCGCCAGGTTTTCACCCGACTGCGAGATTTCCTTCACCCCGATCTGGACGTGTACGGGCTCGGGCGTCTCGATACAGGCATTCAGCACGGTCACGAGACGATGCTTTTGCTCGATGGCCGCGAGTAAATCGCGCAACTGCGCCTGGTCCGCAAATTCGGCCATGCCGACGATCTGCGGAGTACCTTCCACGTGGACGTGCAGCGTGGATTCATCGCCCAGTACGGCCGGATCGCAGAGCGAAAGAGCGCTCTGGACGATGCCTTCGTAGCGCTCACGCTCCGTGGCCAACTTTTGAAGCAAGTCGTCACGGATGGCTTCGAGCGTCCATCCGGAATACTGCCGGTTCAAAAAGTCGGCGGTCGCATCCAATTCGGGCTGCGCAAAAGGCCGGACAGGCTTCAATATTTTATCGCGAGTGGTGCCTCCGGGCGAAATCAGAACCACCACCACCCGCGTGTCGGGCAGCAGCCACATGCGCACGTGCTCAAGGACAGTTTTGCCGAGCGGCGGCGAAACGATGATCCCCAGGCCATTCGAAACTTCCGCGAGGATGTGGCCGGCGCGTTCGGTAATCTCCGCAGCGCTGGTGGCTCCGCCCATCTCCCGCTGAATCCATTCGCGGTCTCCTACGGTGATGGTGGCTTGGGAGGCGATCTCCTGCGCAAAAAAACGATACGCCGCCGCTGTGGGAACACGACCGGCGGAAGTATGTGGCTGATAAAGATAACCACCGTCTTCCAGATCTGCCATTAAATTGCGAATCGTCGCAGTACTGAGCGTCTCTTCGAATCGTTTCGAGATCGCACGCGACGAAACCGGCTCGCCCGTCTCGATGTACGTGCGGACAATGTCGGCCAGAATTTGGCGGTTGCGGCGTTCCTGTAGGGCTGAATTTCTCATAGCAGCACTCTACTCCCTGTGCTAACGAGCGCTACCTACTATTGTAGGAATGGTGTCAAGCAGCGTCAACGCGTTCGAATCGGCGTTCGAATCGGCTAGGCATTATCGATTTGGGCGCGCTGGAGTTTGTCGGAGTAGTCGATGTAGACGGTTTTCCACTCGGTGAAAAAATCGATGGCGGCGATGGCGGCTTCGCGGTGGCCGTTGCCGGTTTGCTTGGTGCCTCCGAAAGGCAGATGCGTTTCCGCGCCAATCGTTGGGGCGTTTACGTAAACGATTCCAGTGTAGAGATCGCGCATGGCGGCGAAAGCGCGGTTCACGTTGCGCGTGTAAATGGAAGCGGACAAACCGTAAGGGACGCCATTGGCAACTTCGATCGCTTGCTCCAAACTTTCGATAGGCATCACCGAGACCACCGGGCCGAAAATTTCTTCCTGGGCAATGCGCATTCTTGGCGAGCAATCACCAAAAACGGTTGGCGCGTGGAACCAGCCTTTGGCCAGCGCGCCACCGTCCAGACGGTTTCCGCCGGTCAGCAACTTTGCGCCTTCGTTCTTGCCGATTTCCACGTAACTCATCACCGTTTTCAGTTGCTGTTCGTTGATGCAGGGGCCCATTTCCGTTGCGGCGTCCAAACCGTTTCCAACTTTCAGTGATTTGGCGCGTTCGACGAAACGCTCAACGAATTCTTTATAGACATTTTTGTGTACGGCGACGCGGCTTGCGGCAGTGCAACGCTGGCCCGAGGTGCCGAACCCGCCCCAAATCGCGCCATCAACGGCAAGATCGAGATTCGCATCTTCCATCACGATGATGATGTTTTTGCCGCCCATCTCCAGGCTGTAGTGTTTGAAGTCCGGCGCGCACGCCTGAGCAATAATGCGGCCCACGGAAGTTGAGCCTGTAAAACTCACGACGGGAACTTCTTTGTGCTGCGAGAGCGGCGCGCCGGCGTTGGGCCCGTCGCCACTCACCAAATTCACAACGCCGCGGGGAACGCCAGCCTCCGTCAGAATCTGGACGAGATGGTACGAAGACAGCGGCGTGTCTTCGGCTGGCTTCAGCACAACCGTATTTCCGCTGATGAGCGCCGGCATCATTTTCCAGGAAGGAATGGCCATCGGAAAATTCCACGGCGTGATCATGCCGCAGACGCCGATGGACTGTCGCACGCTCATGGCAAACTTGTTTGGTAACTCCGAAGGCGTAGTCTGCCCAAAAAGGCGGCGCCCTTCGCCGGCCATGTAATAGGTCATGTCGATGGCTTCCTGAACGTCGCCGCGCGTCTCGGCGAGGACTTTGCCCATTTCACGCGTCATGTCTTTGGAGAATTCTTCTTTTCGCTGGAGCAGCAGCTCCGCGGCGCGAAACAGAATCTCGGCGCGCTTCGGCGCGGGCACCAGGCGCCACGATTTGTAGGCTTCTTTCGCGGCATCGACGGCTGCATCAACATCTTCCTTTGTCGAAGAAACAAACATGCCGATCAATTCATCGGTGTTCGCGGGATTGCGGTTCTCGTAAGCTTTCCCGCTGCGCGATTCCACCCATTCGCCGTTGATAAAGTTCTTGAACAACCGTGGCGCGACTGCCGTAGCCATACTGCCTCCCAATCTCTTTTAACCGCCTATTGGATGATCTATGGTTCCCTGTGGGTTCAAGCGTAAGCCAAAACCGCGTGGAATGAAAAACTTAGCACCCAGTTCCAGGCAGGTCAAATTCTGGAGTTGAGGACCCTTTCAGTTGTTCGCTTCAGCAAGCGGCTGGCTTCCCGGGGACGACATGCGGGCTTGCAACTGGCTCCCATCCTTGGGGACGGTGCGGGCAGCGAAAAGCAGGAACACCGTCAGAAGCGCACTGCAGACAGGAATCATATACATGGCACTGTGCAGACCTACAGCCTTGAAGTGTTCGTTCAGTGCGCTCGCGCCAGCTGCGGCCATGGCTTGCTTTGCAAAATGGTCGCTGAGCCTCCCGGCGAGCACGGTTCCGAAACTTCCGCCGAGGGCGTACATGGCAAAAAAGTAGAGGGCCATGGCGGTTCCGCGAAGGTTGGGAGGGACGAGGTCCTGGATGGTGGCGTAGACAGAGGCGTAATAAACGTAACCCACCGTGCAACCGGCGGTCATGATGAACATAAAGAGAATTGTCTGACCGGGTTTCTGGTTGAGCGCGAAGTATGTGCCTAAGGCCATGAGAAGTGCCGACACGGCGGCGACGAGCAGCCGTCCATTGGCGCGGACCGCGGCTACGCGATCCGCGGCCCAGCCGCCCAGCAAAAGTCCTAAAACGCCGCTGGCTCCAAACAGAATCGCGGCAATGGTTGTGGATTGCTTCTGATCCAGCGTGTGGTAGCGGTGGAGATAAGCAGGCAAGAAAGCGGCAAGGGTGTACATATTGGCGTTATAAAGAGCGCCGGTGAGAGCGATCCAGCGGATGCACGGAATCCTCAGGATCTTCCAACACGATGCCCAGAACGAAGAGGGTTTGTTGGACTGCGCCGCAAGCGGCAGAATCTCCGCCGCGCCACGCGGGGGATCCAGCAAGCGCATGACGGGTATTGTGAGCAGCAGGCCGGGAATGCAGCCGACGTAGAAAGCCATGCGCCAGCCGTACGCGGCCGCAATGTGTCCGCTAACGTAAGTACCTAGAAAACCTCCCAAGGGAAGCCCGAGCATGAAGAACGCGAGGGCGCGAGCGCGCTGTGCGGCGGGATACAAATCGCCGATGAGAGAGTTGGACGCAGGAGCACAGGCCGCTTCGCCCACGCCAACTCCCAGACGCACGGCAAACATGGAGCCATAGTTCCAGGCCATTCCGGAAGCGGCCGTGAGGAGGCTCCATAAGGCGACTCCCCAAGCGAGTATTTGCGAACGCTTCCCGCGATCCGACCATCGTCCCAACGGCACGCCAACCACGGCGTATAGAAGCGTAAAAGCAGTGGCCAGCCATCCGAGCTGGGAGTCGGTCAGCCCCCATTCCTTGCGGATTGGTTCGGCCAATGCACCAGGAATGTAGCGATCGTAAAAATTCAGCAGGTTGATGGCAAACAGAATGAAAAGTGTATAGCGGGCCTTTTCCTGGGAATGATTCACACGTTCCTCGCCCGCGAAGTTTACGGGAAATGGGTGGAGGATTCCATGCCGCAAATCATTCTCCGCTTCCCGGCATGCTCTTGGGCACTTACGGTCGTACGGCGAAGCCCGGGCGACCGCAAGTGCCTGGACCATGTTGTGCCACAGGCGCAAGGGGGCGGCAATTCCTACCGCAATTTGGTGTCTTGCTGCGTGGATTGCAATTCACAAAAAGGAGAGCAGTCGGCGGCGGAGTATCTGCCTTGGTTGTTCCGCGGGCGGCGATTGAGCGACGCCGAACTGGGCGGGCGCCTGCGCGCCATGGATGATTTGGCCGCCGGCAAACTCCGCCCTCCGCTTGAAAGTCAGGGAAATATAGGAGGTAAAGGAAGTAAAGGAGAAGCAGGAATCCGCATCCGGCAATCCGCTCCCCCGCAAGGGCCACGCAAAGGCGTTTTCGGAATTAAGGGGCGGCCACCCGCCGTGGTCGTTAAGGGCCTATCCGAATCGCTGTAAAGCATGATATCCTTACTGTAAAGGAGGCAGGTAAAGATGGCACCTTCCAGCACAATCAGCAGCAAGGGGCAAATCACCGTCCCTCTCGAGATTCGCAATCGGCTTGGACTGAAGAAGGGAGACCGTGTGGAATTTGTGGTCGACAAGGATCGAACCACCATCCGTCCCGCACGCTCGCCGGAAAATCCCTTCGAAAAGTATGTCGGGGCGCTCCCTGCTTTCTCCAGCATCCATCAGGCAAATGCGTGGGTGCGCCGGTTGCGCGACGAAGAAAGTTGAGCAACGGTGAGAACGGCAATCGATACTAACGTCCTCTCGGCCCTCTGGTCCAAGGAACCGTCAGCTTCACAGATCTCAAGAATTCTTGGCGCTGCCAAGGCGGAAGGAGGTCTTGTCGTCTGCGGTCCGGTGTATGCGGAATTGCTCGCCTATCCGAAGGCCACAGAATCCTTCGTGAATGATTTTCTTGCAGACACGGGCATCACGGTGGACTTTGCGTTTGAACAGCCCGTGTGGGTTGAGGCCGGCCGTCGTTTTGCGCGTTATGCGAAACGGCGTCGAAGATCTGCGCGTCAGGGAGCGAAGCGTTTGCTGGCTGATTTCATTATTGGATCACATGCCATGGTGCACGCGGATCGTTTTATGACGCTCGATCCCAAGCGCTATGCGCGGGACTTTCCGGAACTGAAACTCACCTAGTCTGTCTTGGTCACTTCGCAAAACCCAGCCCTGGGGAAAGTTCAAAGTCCCCACACGCAAGGGCGGCGTGCGGGGCACGCGGCTCACGGAGCTGTCCGAGAGAATCGGGATCACGCTCGCCAACCTGTCGATCCTGAAAACCGGAAAGGCTCGGGCCGTCCGATTCTCCACGCTCGAGGCCATTTGTAAGGAACTGCAGTGCCAGCCAGGTGACCTGTTGGAGTTCAGGCGCACACCGGAAAAGGAAGCGATATGAATGGCGAGTGGAGCATAGATTGACCCGCGAGACGATTCTCGGTGCCCCACCGTTTCGTCTTTGGTTCTTGCTTGCCTGCCTGCCGAAGGCAGGAAAGCGTGGATCCTTCTGCGCTTTGGTTTTTCACTAGCGAACTTGTCCCTTGGTCTTGTCCGCCACGACCGCGCCGCCCTTCATGACCCATTTCACCTTGTAAATGGCGACATCGATGTCCGCCAGTGGATCGCCTTCTACGGCCACCAAGTCGCCAAAATAACCCGGCGCAACGGCGCCGAGTTCTTTCTCCTTGCCCAATAATTCGGCGGCGTTCGTGGTGGCGGTGCGCAGGGCCTGTTCGGGAGTCATCCCTGCTTTCACGAACCAGCCCAGCTCTCGCGTGTTTTCCCCAAACATGGTGTAGATGGCGTCAGAACCCATGGCGAATTTCACTCCTGCTTTGTGCGCTTTCCGCGCCGTCTCCAGGTTGCGCTCAACGAACGCCTTGGTCTTTTCCTGAAAACCGTTGGCATAGCCAATCTTCTGCCAGTTATCCAGGTAATAGCGGTTGTGATCAATCGTCGGGACGTAGTACGTTCCGCGTTTGGCCATCTCCTGGATCGTTGCGTCGTCCATATCCGTGGCGTGTTCCAGCGAGTCGGTCCCGGCGCGGACTGCGTCCCGCGCGCCAGCCAGGCCATAAGAATGAATGGCAATTTTTTTGCCGAACTGGTGTGCAGCATCCACCGCAGCTTTGATTTCTTCATAGCTGTAAGTCTCAAAGCCGGTCACGTCGTCGTCCGTTCCGGTCGAGGCGTACATTTTGATTACGTCGGCGCCGGCCGAGACCTGCTGCCTGACTACCTTGAGCACTTCCGGCACGCCGTCGGCAATGCCGCCCGCTGGCAGGTTCAGACCGGGCTTGTAGGGCGTGTTGGTGATGTAGAGGCCATATCCGCAGACAAACATGCGAGGTCCGGTCATTTCGCCGCGATTGATCAGGTCGCGCATGGCGATGTCCAGGTATTGGTCAGCGCCGAGATCGCGCACGGTGGTAACGCCGGCCTCCAGCGTGCGCATGGCTCCTTTGCGCGCGAGGAAAAGTTCTACCGCCGGCGCATTGCTGGTGAGCTGTTTCAACATCGGCTGTCCCGGCGTTTCGTCTGTGTACATCGTCATGTGGGTGTGCACGTCGATCAGCCCGGGCAACCCAGTAAATTTCGACAAGTCGATGACTTCCGCGCCGGCAGGGATTGCCGCTGGGTCCGTCGTCACGGTTCGAATCCGATCGCCGTCAACAATGACAATCGCATTGGTCCACAGTTTCCCCTTGCCGTCCCACAGTTTCCCGAATTTCACAGCCCGGATCGTTTTTGCTCCAGCTTTTTCCTGCGCGCCACATTCCACCACGTGAAAAGTGGCCAGTAAAATCAGGAGAAAAATCCGCACTGTTTTCATCACACAAATCCCTCGGGTGCGCATATTCCTGCCGCGCAGCCTCTGATTTCTAATTCAGTTGCAAAAGGAATGCAACCGCGAAGAACTGCAAACTACTGCTGCCGGCGAGCCGTTTCGGCGGGCTTGACGGTTGCGCTTGTGGAGCTGGTGGGCGGCATCGGGGCCCCCAAGCCGGCGGTGCTGGAACCAAGGCCCAACTGTTGCAAGGTTTTCGCATCGAGCTTGCCGCTGGGATTCAGCCCGTGCGCGTCCTGGAATTTTCTCATGGCCTCGACTGTGGAATCGTCCCACTTCCCGTTAGGTGCGCCGGTGAACGAGCCGTCCTTCGCCAATGCCAGCTGAATTTCGGAAATTCGCGCGGGCGTGGGCACCTTCTGTCCCTTCTCCCACCGGCTCGGTTGCTTTGCAGATTTCTTTTTGTGCGATTTGCTCTTGGAAGCGGAAGTGGCGGTTTTGTTTTGCGACGCGCTTTGCGCGTGCGTGGAAACCGCGGACACACCCAGCCCTGCTGCAAAGAGCAGCGTCAGGGCCAGGCGAGTCGCATTTTGCACGCGCATAGGCGTTTGTTCGTATTTCGCTAAATCACTACTGCTGGTTGTCCGCCGGAACCTTGCCGGACAAGTACAGGGTCAGGACCCGGTCGCTGTCCTGACGGCGAAGAACCTTGAACACCACGTCTTCGCCCGGCTTCAGCGCCGATACCGCCTTGCGATAGTCGCCAACGGAGCTTACGGCTACGCGGTTGATTTCCGTAATCACATCTCCGCGGGTGAATCCCAGATCGTCGGCAAACGTAGCCGGGTCAATTTCGGTTACGATGGCGCCCTTCTGGCCTTCCATTCCCACGCGTTGGCCGCGGGCAGGCGTCAGCTCTTCGACGTGCAGCCCGAACTCGGCGGGTGCAGCTTCGCCGGGCTGGTCGCCCATGCGACCCGCGGTGTTCGGGAATACGCGAGTTCGGTCTTCGACCGTGGCCATGGTTTCCTTCTGCGCACGATCACGAATGTAGGTCAGTTTTACTTTGCTCCCAATTGCGGCTTGCGCGATGGGATTTACCAGGTCATTCCCGGTCTTCACCGGCTGTCCGTTCACACTGGTGATGACGTCGCCGCCCTTCAAGCCCGCTTTCTCTGCAGGGCTCCCGGGCTCCACGCCCTCAATCACCAAGCCGTAAGGTGCTCCAAGGGATTTCAACGTAATCGGATTTGTGCTCGGCTCTTCCTGGAAGCTCACGCCGATCGACCCTCGCGTCACGCGCCCTTGCTTGACGATCTGGTCGTAGACGCTGATGGCCGTGGATGAAGGCAGCGCAAAGCCAACTCCCTCATACCCGCGGCTACCGGTAATGATCGCCGTATTGATGCCAATCACCTGACCGGCCAGATCCACCAGCGGCCCGCCGGAGTTTCCCGGGTTAATGGCTGCATCTGTCTGGAGAAATCTCTGGAACTGGTGCCCGATGCCGCCGCGATCCTTGGCGCTGATGATTCCCGCAGTCACGGTGGCCTGCAAACCGAACGGGCTACCGATCGCGAGCACCCAGTCGCCAACTTGCACGCCGTCCGAGTTTCCAAGCTTGGCTATCGGGAGATCTTTGTGCGCGTCAATCTTTATGACTGCAAGGTCCGTATCTTCGTCGATACCGACAACCTTTGCCGTATATCGGGTTGTGTCGCCATTCAATTGAACCTGGATTTTCGTGGCTTGCTCCACCACATGGTTGTTCGTGAGGATGAAACCCGCCTTATCTACGATAACGCCGGAACCCAGACTGCGCTCCGCCTGCGGAGGTCCGTCTTGCCGCCCATCAAAAAAGCGGTCGAAGAAATCCTGCATGGGGTCGTCTTGATCGTTGGGCACGGTGCGGCGCTTCTTGGCCTGCCGGCGCTCCATTACCTGTGTCGTGGCGATATTCACCACCGCGGGCTCGACGCGATTCACGATGGATGCGAAGGAACTCGAGGCAGGAATGGGATCCGGCACAGCCAGAGCGGTCGCCGTGGTGCCGCCAAATCCGAGGGTTTTCATCGCCGAGACGCGGCCGGAAACCACTGAACCAATCATGATTCCAACCATCAGCGTCAATGCCACAAAGACGGTCGCGAGGATTTTTCTCCTTCGCGCCCAATTGAAAAGTTCTTTCACTTGCTCTCCCATAGTCCGTGCTCCTGTCTGATTAGCCCCACAGCCGTTTTCGACAGTTCAGCTGCCCTCCGGCTCGCCCCATCCTGCCGGATCCAGCATCAGAAAGTATAACACCTCTGTTTCAAGAGGGTTTCTACCTTAATTGGATGCCACGGAGCAATAACTGTCCTAACGGCCGGGTTTGCCTTGCGATTTTTGTTCTCCACCCTATTGGACGCACGAAAGACCGGAACTGTTGTCACCGCGGGCCAAACTAATGCCGGATCCGGGCGCTTGCAGGGTCATTCTTAGCGCGCTATCTGCTTTGCGACCAATAAAATAAGGGCGGACGTTAACACTCTCCGCACCCGCTCCGTCTAGAATGCAGGGCCACCGCCGTTTAGATGGGATGGCTTAACCGTGGAAGACACTGTTGACTTCCGAAGAGCAAGCGGGGAACGTCGGGTTGTGATTGCCTGGCCTTCGTCCCAATCAAACGAAGAAGACGGGCTGGTCCGCGCCGCCCGCGATGGGGACCGCGCCGCCTTTGGACGCCTCTACGACCTTTACGCGCGCATGGTACATGGCATCCTGCTCGCTCGGGTGCCACCACGAGAGGTGGATGATTTGGTTCAGGAGGTTTTTCTCGCGGCGCTCCGCCAGCTTCACGCGTTGCGAGAGGTACCCCGCTTCGGCGCGTGGCTCGCGGCCATCACCCGCAACCGCGCCAACGATCATTACCGGAAATCCGGACCGGAAGCAGCCCTTACCGAACCTGTTTCCGAGGAACAGATCGAAAGCCGCGGGAACGACCCTGCCGCGCAGCAAGAGGCTGCCGTGATCCTGGCCGTGGTTCGGACGCTTCCTGAAGCCTATCGCGAGCCGCTTGTGCTGCGTCTGGTGGAGGGCATGACGGGTCCGGAGATCGCCGCGCGCACGGGGCTGACGCACGGGTCCGTGCGGGTGAATCTTTGCCGCGGCATGCAGCTCTTGCGCGAGAAGCTGGATGAGAAGGCGAGAGGCGCCTCTTGACCGAAAAGCCGCGAAGCAAGTGACTCCTGGAGAGCGCAACGTGGTAATGATGAGAAGGAATGACCGATGAAAGATGATTATTTGTGGGATGGCTCCGGCGAGCCTGATCCCGAGATTCAAAAACTCGAGAGTGCGCTGGGGCGTTATCGGCACGATCGTCCCGCACCGACGTTCGAACGGATCGCGGATCTTCGGATAGAGAAAACGCGCCTCCGCTTTCTGAATTTCCGGCTGTCCTTCGCGTTCGGGGCAGCAGCCGTTCTCCTCATTGCGGCCATGGCATTTGTTTATGTGCGAACTCGCACGGTTCCCAATCTTGGTACGGCCTGGGATGTCGCGCGCGTAGAGGGCGCCCCGCGGGTTGGATCGAAAACGATGGGCGCGAACTCTGGCGTTGAGAAACTTGGCGTTGGGGAAACACTGGTGACCGACAGTTCCTCGAGAGCCACAATTTCGCTGGATGAAACCGGCCGCGTTGAGGTTGACGCAGGCTCGCGTCTCCAGCTGGTCACCAACGGCCCAGGCCGCAAGCGCCTCTCGCTGGAACTCGGCACGATTCATGCCACCATCTGGGCGCCTCCCGGCCAGTTTGTCGTGGACACGCCTTCCGCTGTCGCGGTGGATTTGGGATGCGTTTACACGCTGCACGTGGACGAATCCGGAGCCGGCCTTCTGCGCACTACTATGGGATGGGTCGGCTTCAAACTGAATGGCCACGAATCCTTCATTCCCGCGGGCGCCGTCTGCGCCACGCGACCGAAGATCGGCCCGGGAACTCCGTATCTAGAGGACGCCACGCCCGCATTTCGTGACGCGCTGTCTAGATTTGATTTCTCTTCGAATACGCCTGCGGAACGAAATGCCCTGCTTGGGATCATCCTTGTAGACGCGCGCAAAAGCGACGCACTCACACTTTGGCATCTGCTCTCCGGCGTCAGTGATGCAGACCGCCCCGGTGTTTATGACCGTCTTGCGGCGCTCGCTCCGCCCCCGGCGGGCGTAACTCGCGAAGGCATTCTGCACCTCGACCGCCAGATGCTCGATACCTGGTGGAACTCCCTCGGCTACGGCGACATCTACTTGTGGCGCACGTATGAACATGTTTGGTCCCAGCCGGCGCCCACCGGCAAGTAAGTTGTTAACAGCTGTCTCTCTGTGGGCGTCTTGTCTTTCGAAGGTTCAGTCAATTCGGAAGGAGATTAGAAAACGCATGAGACATCCACTTCATCATTCGCTAAAACACGCAGCATTCCTGGCCATCGTGCTGTGCTTTGCGAGCATCGCTCAAGCAGGTCCTCCGCTCATCTGCCATACGATTGAGATCGGCCAAGCAAAGTCCTTGCCGTGGATCAGCCACAGCTGGAACCTCAGCGGTGGCGAGAACTACGATGTGAAGAACCTCGTTCGAGACACGCTGGACATTCTCGGCCCGGACACGCCCGTGCTGGTGCGCATGGAAACGCTTCGGCGCGCCACGCTCTACGCGCGCAAGGATCCCTTGGTGGCGAAGGAACTTCTCGCGAGACTTCACGCGCGGGCGACTTCCGCGGAATCATCCGGCCACTCCGATGCGCTGGCTTGGTTCGACGCCGGCTATCTGGCGGAAGCCTACAAACAATGGCTGGGACAGAATTTGCCGCACATGACGGACGGCATGCGAATGGATCCCAATCCTGCTGCCGGCGTCGACGGCTATGCCCTGGTGAAGAAGGCAATCACTCTGCGCGGGGCGGATCCGCAAATGGAGTTTGCCGCCGCGCTGATTACGCTTTCCGGTCCGCAAGAGGAACACCGGCAGCACGCACAGAAAGCCATCGCCGGCGCGAAGAGCGATTCCCTCCTTGCGCAAAACTTGGCGACTCCCTTCCTGGGCCAGCAAAGCCAGACCGTGTCTGCGATGCTCGCCAAAAACTCGGCCCCAAAGTGAGGCGACGAACAGTTGCCAGCTGCAGGGGCGCGGCCCGCCGCGGCGGGCTGCACCCTTACTAGTGCGAACCCAGCTCTCCCCCTCTTCTTGACTGGAAACAGGGTGGTGTCTCAGTTTGAATTTTCGCGAGGGCGACCGAAAAATAAGACATAGCCGTCAGCATCTTTCAGCTCGAATCCACGCAGGCCATCACTGGTGTCCTTTAGCGGTTCGGAAAACATGACACCACGCGACGTGAACTCGGCAGCTAGTGCATCAGGATCAGGCACACAGATGTAAGCATCCCACCGGGCAAAGTGATCGCCGCGTGTGGAGTTGGGCACCGCGTCCACTCCGACGTTCTTGACCATGAGCATCGCATCGTCGCGGCAAACGATCGCAAAAAAGGGATCAGTGGCCCATTCGGCATTCTGGTGGGTGATGTCGAAGCCAAGTTTGTCGCGATAAAATGAGACGGCGGCTGAAGCGTCGCGGACAATGAATAGTGGTGCGATGCATTTTAGCATCGGCCGGGTCATACCAGGTCCTCCTGAATCGTTCGATAATGCTAGCGTTGATCTTGAATTTCAAACTGAAACGCTACCGGAAACAGATCTCTCTTGACTTTCACCCTGCGCTCAAGCATAAAAGAAGGAGCCGGCGTTGCGGCGAGTGTGGAAGTCACACTTAAAAACGTGGCGATTTAGGGCAACTTGCTCCACGTAAAAAACTGCTAAAGGGCTTTTCGAGTTTCCCAGAAGATTTTCTGAGACCCTCCGAGCACTTTGGCACGGAGGGTTTTTCGTTTGCACCTCCGCGCTGCCCCAATCGAATTCCACGCTATTGACACGGCCTTGTAGCGCCGGGTTGCTCGTTCTGGTCTGCCAAGGGTGCTCGAAAGCCGTTATTCGCTACACGCACGCTCTGAAAGGTGATTCAAAATGTCCGTTCATTACGAACTCCGATGTAGGGAATGCGGGAAAACCTGGGGCAACGCGCCGCGCTCGTTCTGCGAAGATTGCTTCTCCCCTCTCGAAGTCAGCTATGACTACGATTCCCTGAAAAAAATTGTCCACCGCGAAAATCTGGCTTCCCGCGATTTCAATATGTGGCGCTACTCGGAGCTTCTGCCGCTCTCTGAAGGTTTCGCCGGGCCGAACGCCGTCGGCGGCACGCCTCTGGTCGCTTCGCGCAACCTCGCCTCCCGCTGGAGCCTGAAAAATCTCTATTTCAAAAACGACGCCGTGTGCTTCCCTTCTCTGTCCTTCAAGGATCGCGTCGTCGCCACAGCTCTCGCAGCCGCGCGCCGGTTTGATTTCAAGACCGTCGGCTGCTCCTCTACCGGCAATCTCGCCAACGCCGTCGCCGCGCAAGCCGCGCAACAGGGCTTCGACGCTTGCGTCTTCATCCCCGCGGACCTCGAGCCCGCCAAAGTTCTCAACACCGCGGTCTACGGCGCTCGCATAGTGCGTATCAACGGCAACTACGATCAGGTCAACCGATTGTGCGCGCAAATCGCCGACCGCTTCCAGTGGGGCCTCGTCAACGTCAACTTGCGCCCCTATTACTCCGAAGGCTCGAAGACTCATGGGTATGAAATCGCCGAGCAGCTTGGCTGGAAGCTGCCTGACAATGTGGTTGTGCCCATGGCGGGCGGCTCGCTGATCGGCAAGATCGCCAAGGCATTTAAGGAACTCGTCACCCTTGGTTGGGTCGAAGATAAGCCGGTAAAGTTTTTCGGTGCGCAAGCCACTGGCTGCTCGCCGATTTCCGACGGTGTGAAGCGCAACCTCTCGCGGTTCGAACCGCAAAAACCCGACACCATCGCGCGTTCGCTCGCCATCGGCAATCCCGCCGACGGTCCTTACGCCATCAAGCTGATCCGCGAATCCGGCGGCTGGGCGGAAGATGTTTCCGATCCTGAAATCGTCTCCGCCATCAAGCTGCTCGCAGAGACGGAAGGTATCTTCACGGAAACCGCAGGCGGAGTAACCGTTGGCGTCACGCAAAAACTCATCACCCAGAATCGCATCAAGGCCGGTGAAACCACGGTTGTCTGCATTACCGGCAATGGCCTGAAAACCACGGACGCCATCGCCGCCGAATTCCCCGCTACCGAAGCCATCGCTCCGCGGCTCGAAGCCTTCGAGGCGCTGCTCGATCAGCAGTTTGCCGCCGCTGCAGGAAAAGGAAACTGAGAGGACCGATGAACATGCCAATCACTGTTGAAATTCCGACTGCGTTTCGCCGCTTCACCAATGGCGCGCCGAAAATCGACTGTAGCGCCACTACGATTGCGGAAGCGCTGAATCAGCTCACCACGCGCTTTCCCGACCTTTCGCGGCATGTCCGCGACGAACAGGGACAGATTCGCCAATTTCTCAACGTGTATCTCAATGAGGAAGACATCCGATTTCTCGGTGGCGAGTCTTGCTCCGTGAAGGAAGGCGATCGCGTCCTGCTCGTTCCTTCAATCGCCGGCGGCTGCTAGCAAACCCTGATCTCAGCGAATCCGTGCAACTTAGATTGCAGCCTAAGAGAGCCGAGAAGCCGTTGCCCAGCAATTGTTTCCCTGCTCGTGATTTGAATTGATTCCTCGTCCGCACCACGGCAGACTAGTCCGAATCATTCCTTGGCTCTGGCCGGCGAAATCCTTGCGAGGTACGCGCCAGCATCTTGTCCACCGCAAACTCCAGCCTGCTCGCAACCGCCAGAGCGGCGATCCAAACCCGAAGTGCGGAACTGCGAAAAGAGCTGGGCATCCGCGACCTCATCCTGGCCCAAATTCTCGCGGTTGTAGTTCCGGATTTTTTTGGCACGGCGGTGAAAGCAGGTCCGGCCCATGTGGTGCTGTGGCTGCTGGCTATACTCCTGTTCTTCATTCCCCAGGCGCTTCTGGTCGCGCATCTGAATCGCTTGATGCCGCTCGAAGGAGGACTCTATGAATGGGCCCGCCTTGCGTTCAATGATGGTATCGGATTCCTCGTAGCATGGAATCTCTGGCTGTTCGGGACACTTTACACAGCGGTCATCGGGCTGATCGCCACAACTTTTCTGGCCTATGTACTGGGCGCCGGCGCGGTCTGGATGGCGTCGAATAGAATGTTCATCTTGTTCGCTTCGGCCGTTTTCATGGTCGTCCTCATATTCATCGCCCGGCTCGGACTTCGGGTCGGCAAATGGGTAACCAATTTCGGTGCGCTTTGCATTCTGGCCACACTCAGTGTTTTGGTTGTCATGCCGGTTGTGGCGCTCTGGCGTGGCGCGCTGCAGGAATATCATCCGTTGCGTCTGGTAGCACCGCCGCTGACTTTTTTCAGCCTCAGCGTTTTCGGCAAAATGACTTTTGGCGCGCTTACCAGCCTCGAATATGTGGCCATCTTCGCCGGGGAATCGCGCGATCCGGCACGAAATTACGCGAGGTCCATCGGCATCGCCGCGCCAGTCATCGCACTTTTCTACATTCTGGGGACGAGCGCCATTCTTGCCTTCGTCTCGCCCGATTCACTCGACGTGATCGGCCCCATTCCGCAGGCCCTTAGCCGGGGCGCTGAGGCCTTTGGCATCGCAAAATTCATTGTGCCCGTCGTTATCCTGTTGTTGCTGGCGAATTATTTTTCCAGCTTCAGCCTCAATTTCACGGCGAATACGCGGCTTCCCATGGTCGCCGGATGGGATCATCTGCTGCCGGAATGGTTCACTCGGCTTCATCAGAAATACAAGACGCCCGTCAATTCGATTCTATTCGTTGGAGCGGTTGCGTTTGCCGCCGCCGTCGTGGCCCTGATTGGAGTCGGGGCGGAAGAAGCCTACGAACTTCTGCTGACCTGGAGTTTTACATTCTACGGCCTCTCCTATCTGGCGATGTTTGCAATTCCCCTCCTGGCCCACAGAGACCGCGGCCTTCGGCCTGGTCTCTGGCTGCGACTGGCCGCGGCTTCCGGTTTTTTGGTGACGCTGCTGTTCGTCCTTCTTTCGGCGTTTCCGATCATTCAGGTTCGGAGCCATTGGCTGTATTCTTTGAAAACGGTATGTATTGTGGCGGGAGCGAATGCGGTCGGTGTTCTTGTATACCAGCTGGGCAAGCGCCGTCATCGGAGCAATTTGCCAACCGCGCTGGCTCCCAAATAGTTCCCCGTTCGCTCTTTTGAAATCACCTCCTCAGATGGCATGCCCTCCTTCCAGGTTCCGCGCAATTCATCGCAACATTTCGCGGCGGGGTGTGTTTCTAAAGGTATGAGGTTTAGATTACTCATTTACGCTTTGGCTTCCCTGCTCCTACTGGCGTGGCACGCGCCGGTTCGAGCGGCTGCCTCGCTGATTTCGGAGTTCCGCGAGTTCTGGACATAGGCAAGCCGCCTCTCGCCTTCACGCCAAATTCATTCGTGAGTAGACCTTCTTCGGTTACACTACTTTCCGCATTTTCTTACGCTATCTTCCTAAGGAGACCTTTATGTCCGGAGCCGCCCTAAGTGGCGCAGAATTCAAGAAGCAACTGCGCGCCGGCCAGCCCAAACTTGGCCTGTTCCTCAACGCACACAGCCCCACGGTCGCCGAGCAGTTGGCACATAGCGGCTATGACTGGTTGCTGGTAGACACGCAGCATGGCCCGATGGGCTACGAAAAACTTTCCGCGATGCTTTCGGGCATTTCGAATGGTGGCGCAAAATCGATGGTGCGCGTCGGCGGGTTCGCCGACCGCCCCGGCATCCAGCAGGCTTTGGACCTCGGCGCCGACGGCGTGCTGATCCCCTACATCAATTCCGCGGAAGAAGCGCGCCAGGCGGTAAGTTGCACGAAGTACCCCACTACGGGAACGCGCTCCGTCTACTTCCCGCAGCGCAGCATGAACAAGGCTGGGCTTCTCGGCTACGCCGGCGGCGCCAATACCAATCTGATCGTCGCCCTGCAAGTCGAGACTGCCGATTGCATCAAGAATATGGCGGAAATCGCCGCGGTTCCGGGCGTGGACATTCTGTTCCTGGGCCAGAACGATCTCTGCATGTCCATGGGCCTCTACGAAAAGTATGAATTCCCCCACATGTACACATCTCCGGAACTCGGCGCCGCTACCGAAAAACTGGTCGCTGAGGCGCGCAAGAACAACGTTATCCTCGGTCTATTTCTTTTCGGCACCGCGCGCGTCGGCGAGTTTCTCGACAAGGGCTTCACCTTCATCAGCATCGGGAACGACCTGCATCACTTGCTCACGCAGGCCGGTGCCTACGTCAATGACGTCGAAGGCATCGCCAAGTCCAAGGGCAAGAGCTGGACGCGCCGAACGACTGCTCTGTTTTAGGCTGAATCTCGTCTCCGCAAAAAGAGTGGCGGTTTGCAGGTCGCCAGCCGCTTTTTTTCGCGGGAATTCTCCGCCGTCGCGTATCCACCTAGAGCAGACTTAGCTGTCTGCTTTCGAGAGCGAGCAATTTTTTCTTGTTAAGCAAGCCGCCGCCGAAGCCGGTTAGACTGCCGTCGCTGCCAATCACGCGGTGGCAAGGAATAATGATTGGGATGGGATTGCAACCGTTGGCTAGTCCTACTGCCCGCACTGCCTTCGGGTTACCGACCTGTTGCGCCAGTTGCGCGTACGAAATGGTTTCGCCATAGGGAATCGTGCGCAGACTGTTCCAGACCAGCAGTTGGAACTCTGTTCCTTCAGGGGCCAGCGGCAAATCAAACACTTTCAGTTCGCCGCCAAAGTAAGCACGCAACCGCCGAATCACCTCTGCAAACGGCGCTTTGTCTTCGCTCCAACCGGGTTGCACCGAAGCGGCTCGTTTGCTGCTCTCAAAACTTAGCTGTCGCAAACCCTGCGCATCCGCGGCCAAAAGCAATTTGCCAACGGGGCTTTCCATCCTTGTATAGGACATCCCGCTCTTTACTTGCCGTTTCGCCGCCGCTCCCAGTCCGTTCATTCGTGTTTCCTTACCTGACGCTCTGTACCGCGTAGGGACTTGCAGCCCGGTATCTCTTCTCAAATTCCTCGCGAGTGCAGAGCGTTCGAATGTCCGTAATGCGATCCACCGCCAGTATCCCATCGAGGTGATCAATCTCATGCTGCAGCAACTCGGAGAGATTGCGCTCCTCGCCCGCGCGGATTTCGTGCCACTTTCCGCGCAAATCCTGATACCGCACGGTGATCTCGCGGTGTCGTTCCACCTGCATAAAGATGGACAGGAAACTTAAGCACGCGTCCCAAACTACGATTTTTTCCGTGCTTCGCTCTGTGATCACCGGATTCACGATGGGCCACGGGTCCTCGCCGGGCAACCTTAAAAAAATCACACGCAAGTTCGCGCCAATCTGCGGCGCTGCTATACCTCGCCCGTACCCTGTCTCCTTGCGCCAATAGGCGAGAGTATCCGCAAGGTCGTCCCCCAAGGCGCGAATCTCTGGCGTCGTGGGATCTTCGACGCGCTTCGCCACCTCGCGCAGGCCCGGATCTCCAAGTTGTAGCACCGTTCGAATCGCCATCGCCGCCGCCTCGCCCTAGGCCCTTTCCGGCCGTTCCCATTTTCCTGAATCCGCCGCACGAAAGATTGCTTCCATCACCGCCATGTTCGCGATGGCGTCTTCGAGGGGCACCGGAACTTCGCCACCCTCGCGAATCGCGCGCGAGAACGCGTCCCCCTGCACTGTATATTGATCGCAGTCGGGTATCGTCTCCGTTCGAATCCCGGTCCCGAAAACATCGCGCCCGTCATCGATGAAAATCCGCGTCGGGCGGTCGTTCGGTGCGTTAAACGGTATTTCGATCTCAATTCTTCCCTTTGTCCCCAGGAATTGCATCCGCTGGTACGGCACCAGTTGCGTGCTGCACGTAAACACCGCCTGCCCCGACGGAAACTCCATCATCGCCGAGGTCAGCCGGTCCGTGCCAAACTCAGGATCTCTTTCCGCAATTCCCGCAACTCGCAATGGCTCTTCGCCAAAAATCCAGCGTGAAGTTGTAATCGGATAACACCCGATATCCATCAAGCCTCCACCACCCCATTCCGCGACGTGCCGAACATTTTTCGGATCGCGGTTGAAGTAGCTGAACGCACCCATGATCGCTCGCAGTTCCCCGATCACTCCGTGCCGGACCAGCTCGCGCGTCCTCAGCCACTGCGGATGGGTCTTCACCATGAACGCTTCACCAATCTTCACGTTGCAGCGGTCCCGCGCCGCGAGCAGCGTCTTCGCCTCCGCCACAGACAAGCTTAAAGGCTTCTCGCAAAGCACGTGCTTCCCCGCTTCCGCTGCTTTAATTGACCACGGCACGTGCAAGTGATTGGGCAGCGGATTGTAAATCGCTTCAACGCCCGGATCAGCGAGCAATTCATCGTACGACCCGTAGGCTTTCGCAATGCCTAGCCTGTGCGCGGCATCTTCGGCCTTCGGCAAATCACGCGAAGCAATGGCTGTCACATCGCTCCATTCCCCTTTTTGCATCCCGGGAATCACCTTGCGCACCGCAATGGACGCGGCGCCCAGCACTCCCCATCTCACTTTCCCACCGGTCATCGGGAACCCCTCTTCGCTTTTCGGTATCCCTCGCCGCGCCTGGGGCTACTCTACACATCAGCCCTTTTCCTGCTCTCTTCCGATTTTCACGCGATGCGGGTTCTGCAGGATTGGACCTGGTGGAGAAGATTCGCTTACTTCTCAACGCTTAGCCACCGCGGCTTCCGTACTCTTCTTGCTGAATGGTTCGCCGGTTATTCAGAAACCGGCGGCAGCCTCGGCCGCCGTCGGATAAAAATCGATCAGCTTATCAACGCTTGCGAGCTTCAGCGTATCTCCCACCATCCCGGTAGCTCCCGCGATATGCAGGGCTCCGCCGCATTTTTTCAACTTTACGTGGCACATGACGATAATTCCCACTCCCGTGCTATCCAGCACGGTGACACCTGCCAGATCAAAGATCACTTTTTTCCGGTTTCCCTTCAGAAACTCCGCCAGTTTCCATTCGACGTTTTTCGAATCGTTCCCCAGTACAATCCGCCCATTCATCTCCATCACGGCGATGTCCGGATCAATCTCTTTGGTGCCAATCGTGAGGATCATTGGTTCTCCTTCTTGGCGCAGGCATCTTAGGTCCACCTCGCGGCTCCGTCAATGCCGCATGAAAGTGGGATTTTTCAGGAGACTCGTTCATGGCCGTACTAGAACCAACCTTCACCGGCGATGAAATTTCCACTGGGGCCTTGTTCAAGCCTTTTCTTTTCCTGTATTTCTGCTGAGAAACTGGACTATAATCCCCGCGCGGTGCCCGCCCGCATCTAAAGAACCGAAGCGGCATCAGGGCGTACAGTTCATTTAAGCGCTCGAGTCGGCTTCAGGAGAATTTATGAGAAACCGGAACGGGTTCTCGCTGATCGAATTGCTTCTCGTCGTCGCCGTCATCCTGATTATCTCGGCCATTGCAGTTCCTAACTTCCTTCGCTCCAGGCAGCGGGCCAACGAATCTTCAGCGGTCGCTTCGATTCGCAACATAAACACCGCCGCAGTCACATATTCAATGACTTACCCAGATATGGGCTACCCAGCTACGCTCGCGGCACTAGGTGGCGCGAATCCTTGTTCTGCGACTTCCGCGCAAGCCTGTCTGGTGGATGATTTTCTCGCTCAAGGTACAAAAAGTGGATACACTTTTGTATGGGCAGGAGATGGCGCGGTTCCTTCGGTTACCTACACAGTTTCCGGTACTCCCCAGGTGGTCGGCTCGTCTGGCCAGCGCATGTTTTGCACTGACCAAACTGGCGTAATCCGCTACGATCCTTCCGGTAATGGCTGTACCAACGCGAGCGCCGCGCTGGATTAGCCTTCGCTGGCAATTGTGCTCAGGCTCGCATGTGCCTCGTAGGGTTCGGCGCGTTTTAAACGATTTCCTTCTTTTCTAGATTCGAGTAATCCTCGCCCCACTTGGACATATATTTCTCCGGTGTTACACTCGCCAGTGAACGCCTATGACAGCCAATAATTCGCACAAGACGCTCTATCAAAAAATCTGGGACTCTCACGTGGTTCGCGAAGACCCGGGCCAGCCTTCCATCATCTATATCGACCGCCACCTCATCCACGAGGGCACTTCGCCCCAGGCCTTCGCGGGATTGCGAGCGGAAGGCCGCAAGGTGCGCCGTCCCGATTTGACGTTCGCGGTGATGGACCATTCTGTCTCCACCACCGACCGCACGCTGCCCATCCTTGATAACGATGCCAAACTCCAGTTTGATGCCTTGGAGAAAAACTGCCGCGAATCCGGTGTTCGCCTTTTCGACATGAACAGCAAGAATCAGGGCATCGTGCACATCATTGGCCCGGAACTCGGGATTACGCAGCCCGGTCAGACTATCGTTTGCGGGGACAGCCACACCTCCACGCACGGCGCTTTCGGCACCCTGGCTTTCGGCATCGGCACCAGCGAGGTGGAGCACGTCCTCGCCACACAGTGTCTCGTCCAGTCGCGCTCCAAGACGCTCCACATTCTGGTCCACGGCAAGCGCCCCAAGGGCGTCACTGCCAAGGACCTCATCCTCGCCATCATCGGAAAGATTGGCATCGGAGGCGGCAACGGCCACGTCGCCGAATACGGGGGCGAGGCTATTCGCTCTCTCTCCATGGACGGCCGCATGACTGTTTGCAACATGACTATCGAAGGCGGAGCGCGCGCCGGCATGATCGCTCCCGATGAAACCACTTTCGCTTTTCTTGAGGGCCGTCCGTTTGTGCCGAGAGGAAAAGCATTTCAGGAGGCCGTCGATCGCTGGAAACTGCTAAAGTCAGACGAAGGCGCCAAGTTTGACATGACCGTGGAGCTGCACGCCGAACAGATTGCTCCGCAAGTAACCTGGGGCACGAATCCCGGCATGGTCAGCAGCGTGACCTCTCGCGTGCCTGATCCGCACGACTTCAAGGATCTCAACGATCAGAAGGCCACGGAAAGCGCGCTCAAATACATGGGGCTGAAGGCCGGCACGCCGATTGTGGATATTCCCGTGGATCGCGTGTTCATCGGCTCCTGCACCAATTCGCGCCTCGACGATCTCCGTGCGGCTGCGCATTTTGTCGAAGGCAAGCACATCGCCAAGAGCATCAAGCAGGCGCTGATCGTCCCCGGCTCGCGCGGCATCAAGACGCAAGCCGAAAAGGAAGGCCTCGACAAGATTTTCACTGCCGCAGGATTCGAGTGGCGCGATGCTGGCTGCAGCATGTGCATCGGCATGAACGCGGATGTCCTACCGCCGCACGAACGCAGTGCCAGCACCAGCAATCGTAATTTCGAAGGCCGCCAGGGCAAAGACAGCCGGACGCACCTCGTTAGCCCGGTGATGGCTGCTGCTGCAGCCATCGCCGGCCATTTTGTGGATGTGCGTTCCCTCGACGACGTTTCTTCCGTCGAGTAGGGCAAATCGCTAATGCAGGTCGACACGCGCGGTTTGAATCAGGAACACCTAGGCAAGCGAATGCAGGTCGAGCTTGCAGATGGAGAATCATTGCAAATTCGTCTGCATGAGTTGACCGTTTGCGCCAAGCCCGAACCCTGCTGCGGCATTACTTACGTCTTGATCTCCACGAATCGTTTGGATGGAAAGAGAGACCCCGGCACCGCGTATTGGACCGCGTTTGGCGAGATTGAGAAATTTGAAGTCTTGGGAGACTGAATCACATGCAACCGTTTAGCACACACACCGGCATGGTGATGCCGCTCGACCGCGTAAACGTCGACACCGACCAGATGGTGCCCAAGCAATTCCTCAAAGCACTCACGCGCGAAGGCTTCGGCCGGATTCTCTTCTACGACTGGCGTTATCTCCCTGGAGAAAAGCCCAACCCGGAATTTGTCTTGAACTTCCCGCGTTACAAGGGCGCTTCGGTCTTGCTAGCGCGCGCCAACTTCGGCTGCGGCTCCAGCCGTGAGCACGCTCCGTGGGGCGTCAAGGACTACGGTTTCCGCGTAGTCGTTGCGCCGAGCTATGCCGACATTTTCTACAACAATTGCTTCAAGAATGGCATTCTTCCTGCGACGTTGCCGGAAGAGCAGATCGAGGAGCTTTTCCAGCGCACGGAAAAAGAAGAAGGCTATTCGCTGACAGTGAATTTGCCGAACCAGACCATCGCCGACAAACACGGCTTGATGTTCAAATTCGAAATTGCCCCGTCTCGTAAGGAAGTCTTGCTCAAAGGCCTCGATGACATCGGCACCACCCTTCTTCACGAACCGGACATCACCGCCTATGAAAAATCTCACGCCGCCACAGCCACCATGTTCGACGCCGTCGACGTGAAGTACTACTCCAATGGCCACTAGAGCGGTTTTTCAGGTTTCATTTTTCAATTCAAACTCTTCAGTCTTCGGTTTTGGTTTTTTCCAGGCGCCACCACGGCTCAAAATAGACACGCCCTTCGAACGTCGGCTCCGGTGATTCCGGCGCTGCCGGCGGCCCGAGCATCTCGGCAACAAGAATTCCTGCAAGAACAAACAACGCGCCAACCATCGATCTTTTACTCAAACGCTCGCCAATCAGCAGGAACGAAGTAATCACCGCAAACACCGGCTCCAGGGTGAATAAGATCGCAGCGTGGCTTGGCGTCGTGTCCCTTTGTGCCCAGAGCTGAATCGAAAACGCCACCGCCGTGGCAAACACCGCGCAGATCAAAATCCCCAGAAGCAACTCCCAGCGCCATTCGAATCGCGCCGGTTGCCATCGAATCGCCGCCGCGACACCCGCCATCACCCAGGCCATCACCGCGCACGCCGCGACCTGCACCAGGCTGAGCATCGTCGCGGAATGCTGCCGTGTGTACTCTCCCACCAGAATGATGTGCACCGCATACAGACCCGCCGCCACAAACGTCAGCACATCACCGCGGTTGAGATACGCCAGCCCCTCCGCCGGAATCGTCAGGTAATACAAGCCGAAAACCGCCACCAGCGCGCCCGCATAAGCGCCGCGCGTCAGCCGCCGCCCCCAAAAGATCGCCAGCAGCAGCGGCACGAGCACCACGCTCGAGCCGGTCACGAATCCCGACTTCGACGGAGTTGTGTACTGCAGACCCGCGGTCTGAAACGCGTATCCCAAAAACATAAAGCCGCCCAGCCGCAGCCCTGCGAAGAGATCTTCACGCTGGAAGCGGCGGAAGGCGCGCCAGCTGATCGCCAGCATCAGCACCGCCGCGACCGTAAAGCGCACCGCCAGAAAAATAAAGACGGAAGCATGTTCGAGCGCGTTCTTGACGACCACAAACGTCGCGCCCCATAGGAGCGAGCACAGCGCCAGTGATAAGTCCGCGCGCAATCGTCGGGTCATCGCCAAAGGGTCCAGGAAGGAGAAAGAGCATGCGAGTGTAGTCCGCGAAGCATCGGATATCAATCTTGAGTGAAAAAACTGCAATAATTTTTCGAAAATTCACGAAGCAGCAGCCGTCAAGCCGCGGGTGAGATAGAATTTAGCTATCCGGCTCATCCATTTTATCTATCTTTATTTTATTCATTACCTGTTGACTCGAAGTGGTGCAAGGCGTATGGTATCCGCAACTTAGGGACAGAGTCCCGATGTGGCGAGTTTGGTCTCTTTTTTTCTTTCCGGGGAGGAAAATAGAATGAATCGAATCCTCAAAGTGGGGATGTTGGGGTTATCTGTTTTATTTTGCCTTATGCTCACGCTGAGCCTGGCTAATGTTTCTTACGGCCAGAGCGCGGCGTTTGCCACCATCACTGGACGCATTCTGGATCCAAAGGGCGCGTCGGTTCCGAATGTGGACGTCACCGCGACGAATACGGAAACCGGAATCGTGCGCACCACCAAGACAACTTCCGACGGCCTCTATCAGTTTGATGATTTGCCGCCGGGTATCTATGACGTCGCTGTCGATGCTCCCGGTTTTTCAAAAGCCGAAGCAAAAGCGGTCAAGTTGCAGGTCGGCGAACACCGCGATGTTAATATGAACCTCGAATTGGCCGGCCAGAGGCAGTCCGTCGTCGTTACTTCGGAAGTGCCTCTCATCGAAGCGACCAAAACTGACGTCTCCACGGTGATTGACGACAAGGCCGTGGCCGATCTGCCCACTACCACTTCGTATCAAGGAATCGGCGGCATCTCTAACGACTATGAAGGACTAGCCACGAGCGCACCGGGCGTCCGGTACGATTATACAGGTAACTCAAGTGATATCGTCGGTCCCGGTGCCACCAACTCGCGCGGCATCGTGGTCAATATGGATGGCGGTAACATCTCCGACCAGGTTGTCTCAAGCCGTGATGCCCTCGGCGCCAGCGTCGAAGAAGTGAAGGAATTCCAGGTTCTGACCAACAATTACAACGCGGAATACGGACAGGCCGGCAACGTCGTCCTGAACGTAGTCACCAAGTCCGGAACGAATAGCATTCATGGAGACTGGCACAGCTATTTCCGTGGCCGCAACCTTGGCGCTTCCGACTTCTTTTACAATCTCAACAATCCGGCCGATCGCGCTCCTTTCTTTAAGCACGAGAACGGCTTCACTATCGGCGGACCGGCCATCAAGGATCGCGTGTTCTGGTTCGGAAGCTGGGAAAAGTCCGCCCAAGGTTTTCCGGCCACTACCACGCCGTTTGGAACCGCTGTTACCGTCACCGCGCCGACCAACGAAATCCTTGGATCTGCCAAAATCGATGCAAAACTCACCGATAAGCATATGGTTACGATCCGCTACAACCTGCAACGCGACACGCAGGCAAACCTGTTGGTGCAAACCGGCCCGAACACTGACCCGAGTGGCTTCGTTTCCTCGGTGGTCCATGACAACGGACTAAATGTTGCTCTGGTTTCTACGCTGACACCACACACAGTGAACGAAGCGCGATTCTTCTGGCACCGTTTCTTGTCCCAGACTCCGACCGCCTCCACGTTGCCCGGCGAAATCTTGCCGACGGCCTATGTGGGAGCAGACTTTTGCTGCCCACAAGGAGCTTTGCAGAACCGTTACCAATACATTGACAACTTTTCTTATACGCGTGGAACGCATACGATCAAAGCTGGCGTGAGTATCAGCCACTTCCCCTACGACTCGCTCTTTCAGCAGTATCACTATGGGGCCTACCAGTCGTTCGCGACTGGCGGCTGCACCAACTCATTGTTTACCAACGCGGGGGCCCAGAATTTGTGTCCCAGCCAGTTTACGACCGGCTCCGGTCCTGGTTTCGTCAGTGCTGCGGACACCATTTATGGCCTCTATGCCCAGGACACCTGGCAACTTACGCATAATCTCACCATCAATTACGGGCTTCGTTATGACTTCGAGAGCGGAGCATTTAAGGGCGGCACTATTCAGAACTCCAGCCTCCCAGGTGGCTGCGCGCAGGCCAATGGCCTGATTCCTGCGTGCGGCTCAGACAAGAACAACTGGCAACCGCGTCTCGGCATCGCCTGGAGCCCCAGCTACACCTCAGGCTTTATGCACACTTTGTTCGGCGATCCGGGTAAGTCTGTGATCCGGGCAGCCGGAGCCGTTGTGACCCAGATGGCGTATTTGAACGTCGTGCTGGATTCCCTCAATTTCGACGGCAAGAACTTGAACACGGTATCGATCGCGGCACCAGCCGCAACTTGTTTTCTCCCGAACGGGCAACCTAATCCCGGCGTCATCGACACGCCCGCGGCCCCACAACAGAAGGAAGCGTGCGCAGTTTTGACTGCCTATCCGAATGCTCCATCAACGGCCTCTTTGCTGCCCTTCACGGGCGGGGGCGGCACGTTCTTCGGCCGTGTCCGTCCAATTTCACCGACGATCAAGAACCCGACGATCTACATGGCGTCGCTCTCGGTCAGCCGACAGATTGGCAACACTTTCCTGGTTAGCGTCGGCTACCAAGGCGTCTTTGGCCATGGGCTCTTTGGCGAAACCGACACCAACTTCCCGACGCCTGTCGCGGATCCAGCCCATCCGGGATACTTCTATTTCGCGTCGATCCCAGGTTCGCCTGCAGATAGGCCAAACCCAAATTTTGGGGCCATCCGGACAAACTTTAGCAACCGTACGACTAGCTACAACGGTGGGTATGTAACTGCCGAAAAGCGGTTGTCGCACCATTTCCAGTTCCAGGGTAGCTATACCTATTCAAAAACCTTCGCAAGTGGTGAAGACTTCTTCGGTCTTTCCGAGCCTGGGAATCCGCTGGCACCGCTTAGCCTGGAGAAGGCTTTATCCCAACAGGATATTCGTAATCTGGCCAACTTTAGCTTTGTGGCAGATACCAAGAATCTGTTCCACATGAAGTACGTGAGTGCGATCGTTAATAACTGGACGTTCGGCATGTTGAGCACACTTCAGTCCGGCCGTCCGTACCCGATCTCCACCGGGGATGGCGCTTTCACCGGGTCAAATTTCCCAGCCCTGGGCGCGGAAACCAACCAGCGTCCCAACGTCTGCACGGCCGGGTCGACGATACCGGGCTGCGCCGGAGTGCCGGTCGGCACACTCGTCAGCACCAACATCGGGTCGATCTCCGGCAGCAATTATGAGATCAGCGCAGCCGGAATCGCTTATTGCAATAGCCTGGGGGTCGTCGGTTGCCCCACCGTTCCGACTACCTTCGCTGCACCCCTGGGGGCCAGCACCGCTGGTCCGAAAGACAGCCTTAACACTAAGATACCGGTGGACTTCCAATTCATCAGCGGCAACCTGGTCCGCAATGCAGGGCAGACTAGCGCGCTCTACCGCTTTGACATCTCCTTGACCAAGGCCATTAAGATTCCCAAGTGGGAATCGGCCAGCCTGGAACTCAAAATGGACGTGTTCAACGTGTTCAACCATCCACTCTTCATCTCCAACGACGCCAACGATGTGCTGAACTTCTTCTCACTTCCGGCGCTGCAAGTTCACTCGATCCCGGGTAACTCTAATAGCCCCTTGATTCCCAACCCGAACTACACATGCACGGCAGGCTGTATTAACCCCTTGAATGGTCAATATCTTGGACTTAACGGAAAGCTCTTGAACGTCAGCAACTTCCAGAGCGCCAGCTACGACCAAGCGAAGAATTTCCTGGGGTTGGGCGGTCCCGCGGCCACGGTAACACCGCGCATCATGCAGTTGGCGTTCCGCTTCCGCTGGTAAGAGCAGCGGAAACGACGCAAACTCAAACAACAATTCGTTCAACCGAGGGGGCCGCAAGGCCCCCTCAATTTTTAAGGCTGAACTGGAGGGAAATCTGGCGAGCGAATCATCAACGGTGCCGATTGTCGCGGGATGTTTCTATTTTCTATTTTCTGATTTCTAGTTCACAGCTTGATAGACCGTCCGCCCACCCGCGACCGTGCGCAGCACGCTGGTTTTGGTGTACTGCAAAGGCGCAACCTTGGTGAGATCGTTCGAAAGAATAATGAAGTCCGCGTATTCCCCCGCCTTGAGTTCGCCCTTCTTCCCTTCCGCGAATTCCGCATAAGCCGAGCCGCTGGTATACGCGCGAATGCATTCCTCGAGCGTGATCTTTTCCTGCGGCTCCCAGCCGCTCTTTGGGCCGCCCTCCGGACGCTCGCGCGTCACGCAAGCATAAAGTCCGCGGAAAGGGCTGATGGGCTCCACATCGTAATCCGTGCCAAACGCCAGGCGCACGCCATTCTTAAGCATGGAGGCCCACGCATAAGCACCTTTAATCCGATCGCGCCCGACCCGATCCTCCGCCCAGCGCATATCCGTGGTCTGATGCGAAGGCTGCATCGAGGCAATCACCTTCAATTGCGCAAAGCGGGGAATATCTTCCATCGAAACGAGTTGAGCATGTTCGACGCGGTCGCGGCGATCCCGCGGGCCATTGGCTTTTGCAACGGCCTCGAACACATCGAGGGCTACGCGGTTGGCGCGATCGCCGATGGCATGAAAATTCAGTTGGAACCCGGCTTTGTCCCGGGCAATCGCCATCGCCCTCAGTTTTTCAGGGTCATTCGTCAGGATTCCGCTGGTGGATGGATCATCGGAGTATGGCTCCAGCATCGCCGCCGTCCGCGAGCCCATCGCGCCATCCACAAATGCCTTCAGCGCCCCGGTTTTTACCCACGGATCCGTCATGCCGCCCTGCGCCCGCATATTCTGCAAATCGTTGAGGTCCAGGTTGAACGGCAGCCACTCCGTGATTCGAACGGTGAGCTTTCCGTCCTCCTTGATCTGCCGGAACATCTTGTAATCTTCCCAATCGGAAAAATCCTGCACCGAAGTGACGCCATTCTTCGCCACATTCTGGAGCACCAGTTCGATTCCCTTGCGCCGCTGCTCCGGCGAAGGATCGGGAATCCTTACATTCACCAGATTCATCGCCGCATATTCCTTCAGCATGCCCGTCGGCTCACCGAGCGCGTCGCGCTCGATTTCGCCGCCCGGCGGATTGGGCGTGTTCTTGTCAATCTCCGCGCGCTGCAGCGCCAGCGAATTCGCCACCGCTACGTGGCCGGAAATGTGCGTCAGGATGACGGGATTCTTGGGAGAGACGGCGTCCAGTTGCTGGCGGTTCGGAAATCTTTTGTCCGGCCACATGGTGTGGTCCCAGCCGCCTCCGGTGATCCACTCGCCTTCTTTATGTTGCGCCACCGCGTCCGCGACGCGTTTCTGCAACTCTTCCACGGAGGGGACGCCAGTGAGCGGCACCGCGAGGAGATCAGCCGCCGCTCCACCCAGGTGCACGTGCGCGTCGTCGAATCCTGGCATGACAAACTGCCCGTGCAACTGTACCGTTTCCGCGCCTTCGGCACCGCCGCCACAATCCAGCAGCACGTGGTCCATCTTACCGATGCAACTGATTTTTCCATCGGCAATCGCCATGGCTTCCGCCCAGGGCTGCGCTGGATCGTTTGTGTAAATGCGTCCGTGGACGTAGTAAGTCGTATGCACGGCCGGCTGCTGCGCCCGCGCTTTCGCATGAAACGCGGCAATCGCCGCCACCGCGGCCAGAGAACATATTCCAGCAACAGAACGCCGGCCAGCGGACTTGGTCATCAACGGGATTTCTCCTCTGCGATTCCTGAAACTCCAAGTACGGTGAGCAGCACGCGCTTCAATCCCGCTTCCCGGCCCGCCGAATCGTACCATTCCGCCAGCGAGTGGGCTCCGCCCCCGCTGCCGCCCACGCCGATGGAGACGGCGTCGATTCCCTGGGAAAGCGGGATGTTCGCGTCCGTGGAAGATCGCTCGACGCGGGATTGATTGCCCACGGCATCATCCGCCGCGCGAAGTGCGGAAAGCAGCGGTGAATCGGCGGACAATTCCCCGCCGGGACGGCTGCCCAGCAAATCCACTTTCCATTCCAGTTTGCCTCTCGAACGATCTCTCGCGGACTCCATCTCATCCCGCACGCCCGCCGCGATGCATTCGCGCAATGCCGTTTCCAAACGCACCAGTTCGTCCTCGCTCTCCGAGCGAATATCCACTTTGATTCGCGCTTCGTGGGGGATGGAGTTTACCGACGTTCCGCCCTCGATCTGGCCGATATTAAAGGTTGTTCGCGGGCTGACCGGCACTTTCGTGTTAATAAAGCGCACTGAACCGCGGACCATCGCATTGATTGGATTGGGCATGCCGAAGTCCGACCAGCTGTGTCCTCCCGGTCCACTGATAAGCGCCTCCAGCCGCCGCGAAGCCAGCGCCTTTGTCGTGACATGGTCGGTGCCGGAACCGTCGAGAACAACGACCGCCTTTAGCTTCGAACGGCAAGCCTCAACCAGAGCGCGCATCCCGCGAAGATTGCCTTCACCCTCTTCGCCGACGTCTGCCACAAACAAAATGGTTCGCTGCGGCTTCAGATGCGCGGATTGCACCGCGCGCACCATCGCCAGGAGCGCCGCCAATCCGGCGCCATTGTCCGAAATCCCAGGCGCCGTCATCCGCGTGCCCTCGCGGTGGACCTTCACATCCGTCCCGGCCGGGAAAACAGTATCGAGATGGGCCGCAACAATGATGATCTCTTTCTCGTTCGCGCCCTGCAGTTCGCCGATGACATTGCCGGCCTTATCGATCTCGACGGAGAGCCCCGTTTCTGCGAGCAATGTCTTTACCGCTGCCGCACGCGCCGCTTCCTGAAAAGGAGGCGCAGGGATTGCCGTCAGGCGCGCCTGCTGGTCGTTGACCCAGGAAATATTCGGCGCAAACCAATCAAGCGCCGCGCGGACTTGCGCATTGTCGGAAAGCCGTGAAGTTTGCGCGGAACGAGCGGCGTGAGGAGAGGCAATGGAACGAACCGGCATAGCCAAGAGGATAACGCAAACGAGAGCGCGTTTCACCGTCAGCTTGTACGGCGGTTCCAGGCTCAACGGCGTGCGCCCTCGGTGCAGAGCGCAAGGATTTCCGCATCGGTCAGCACGCGCGCGGATTGTTTCGCCGCGTCGAAGATGCGATTGACCACGGTGTCGTCCGCAGGAATGTCGTGTTTCTCAAGCCAGAAGAGCACGTTGGATTTCCCACTCATGGGACCAATCTCGATCACCTGATCCAGCCCAAACAAATGTGCGGGCACGCCGCTGTAAACCGCATTCGCAAGCTCAAGGTCATTCTTTCGAAAGGCTTTGATCAGTGCTGCGGCGTGCACACCCGTTGCCGTTCGAAAAGCGTCGTGGCCAACAACCGGATAGTTCGGCGGAATTTTCGTGTGCGTGGCGAGTGCGACCTTCTCGCAATACTCCTTGAGCAGCGAAAGCTCCTGCTCGATCAGTCCCATCAACCGAAGATTTACCAACATCAATTCCATCGGCGTATTGCCGACGCGTTCACCCAGCGCATTTGCCGCGGCGTGTACTTGATGCGCGCCCGCGGCAACCGCGGCTAGCGAATTGGCGATAGAAAGCCCGCGGTCATTGTGCCCATGCCAATCCAAGCGAATTTTCTCGCCCGAGGGTTTCACCACTTCGTCGATCGCAAATTTCACAAGATTAAAGGCCCCGTTCGGCGTTGCATGCCCAACCGTATCGCAGAGAACGATGGCGCGCGCCCCGTTGCGGATTGCCGTCGAATAGAGACGCTTCACCGTGTCGGGATCGGTGCGGACCGTATCTTCCGTGACGTACATGCACGGAAGCCCATGATCCACCGCGAACTTAACCGCCTTCTCCGTAGTCCGCTCCAGATGCTCCACGGTCCAGTCTTCCACCAGCCTCCGAATCGGACTGGACCCGAGAAACGTAGCCGCTTCAATCGCGATACCCACGCGCTGGGAAATTTCCAGGATGGGCCGAATGTCGTTCTCATGCGTACGCGCGGCGCAGTTGGGCTTGATCCTCATGCGCTGCGTCGAAATCTCTCGAGCGAGAGCTTCTGTGTGAGCCAGCGCTCGCGAGCCAGCTCCAGGCAATCCAATATTCACCGCATCAATGCCCAGCGCTTCCATCAGGTGCAGTATTTCGATTTTCTCTTCAATGCTGGGATCGAAGACGGAGGGATTCTGCAAGCCGTCGCGAAGTGTTTCATCATTCAGCAGTACACGCACGCCCGGCGGAATTGCCGGCGGCGTGGCCACGTTCCAGTCGTATATCCATTCGTTTTGGTGCACGAGGGCCTCGTTCGCGTTCGTAGCGACAGCTCTAGTTGCGCAACGTATAACTCTGCGGCTGCTGCACCGGATCCGGGCGGTACAGCGTCTTGCAGAATTCGCAGCGATAAATTTCCGCCTTCGGACCTATCACCGCGGCGGTTTCCTTCGGGTAATCGTAATACCGCTTCAAGTGCCCATTGCAGAGCTTGCCCTTCTCATCCTTTTCATCGCAGGCGCGCTGCTTGGGTTTCCGCGTTTTGATTTTTGGCGACGCCGCAGTCTCTTCGGGCATGGGGATCCTCTCTACAATCCGTGGTCTCGAAACATCGTCTTAAGCGCGCTTCGGGCGTTGCCGAGCTTCGCGGCGATGCCGCCCGAAAATTCGAATCGCAGAAAAGCATCGGCCGCGCGCTCCAGCTCCGCCCCGTAGCGGTACCACCACGGCTTTTCCCTGCGCGGTAGACGGTCAACGTCGATATATTTCGTTTGCACCATTTCGAGCAGTCCTGCTTTCCCATGCGTGCGACCCCAGCCGCTCGCGCCGCAGCCCCCATGCGGAGCTTCGGCAATCCCAAAATAGCTGATGGCATCGTTGACCATGACAGCGCCCGCACGCAACCGCTTGGCAATCGTCTCGCCGCGCCGCGCATCGCTCGTCCACACGCTCGCCGCCAGCGAAAAAACAGAATCGTTCGCGCGCGTGATGGCCTCTTCAGCGTCACGCACACTTTGCATCGCCAGTATCGGCCCAAACGTTTCTTCCTGAAAGAGTTTCATGGACGAATTCACGCCCGAAATCACCGTGGGCTCAAAAAAGTTCGGTCCCAGATCGAGCCGCCCGCTACCTCCGCACAATACCTTTGCGCCGCGCGATTCCGCATCCTCAATGAGCTCGCTCATGCGCTGTACGTGCTGCGGCCGAATCAGTGGCCCAACATCACTCGCCGGATCGCTCCCCGGGCCCATGCGCAGCTTTTTTGTCTTCTCCACGCAGCGCGCCGCAAACCTTTCGCTTATCGATTCCTCGACGAACAGCCGCTCGACCGAAAGGCACACCTGCCCGCAATTCGTGTAGCTACCCCACACCGCCGCGCTTGCTGCGACGCCCAGATCGGCGTCTGCGAGAACGATCATGGCATCTTTCCCGCCAAGCTCCAGCACTGATGGAATCAGTTTCCTGGCGCAGGCCTCCGCCACGCGCCGTCCCGAAGCCACACTTCCCGTAAACATGACTTTGTCCGGCGCAGCATCAATCAGCGCCTGGCCCACTTCCCCTCCTCCCTGCACCACGCGGACGAGATCTTTTGGAAAGCCCGCGTCGAGAAAAAGTTTCGCGATTAGTTCACCACACTGCGGAGTGAAATCGCTCGTTTTGCAGACCACCGCATTCCCCGCTGCAACCGCGGGAATGATCTGACTCAGCGGAATCGCCAGGGGATAATTCCAGGAAGAAATAATCGCGAGCACTCCGAGCGGTTCATACACCAGATACCCGCCCTTGGCTTTCGCAGCCAGGTTGTGATGCGGCACGCGCTGTGAACGAAGCGCAGCGGCGGCGTTTTCTGCCCAGTATTTTGCCGAATCCAGCGCGACGAAAATATCGGCGAAGAGCGCTTCCACACGCGGCTTGCCTGACTCTCGCACCACGGCATCCGCCAGTTCCTTGCGCGCACCCATGATGCGCTCGCCCAGATCTCGTATTTTCGCGCAACGCTCGCGGATAGGAAGCTCCGCCCATGACCGCTGGGCCATCCGCGCCCGCGAAACCATCTCGGCCACAAGCGCCGGAGAAGTTTTTTCAAAATATCCGGCGACCTCGCCCGTAGCGGGATTGATGGAAGGAAGCGTATCGATGGGAATGGCCGTTGCCGCCATAGCTGCAATTCTATCCGAAATCGCGCCCCAGCAAACAGGAACAGCACTCACTGCTGCTTCTACTCAACGAATGGCTTAAGCCCTTACGGACGCCCGAGCCGCCAGGCTTCTTCATGCTGCACTTCGACCATCACCAGCCCTTGTGGCGGCACTGTCGGCCCGGATTTCGAGCGGTCCCGCAGCTCGTATAGCCGCTCAACGTCTTCCGGCTTCAGCCTTCCCCGGCCCACGTCCAGGAGCGTTCCGACCATCTTGCGGACCATGTAGCGCAGAAACGACCGGCCGCAAACGGTGAAGACCAGCTCTTCCTTGTCTGGCGTTCGAACGAGCTCCGTCGAATAAATCTCCCGCTCCGTGGATCGCTCCTTGTCGTCGTCCTCGGATCCCGTCGACGCCGCAAACGAAGCAAAGTCATGCATGCCCACAAAACGTGCTGCTGCGTCGCGCATCGCTTCTTCATCCAGCGGAAAGGGATAGTGAAGCACGTAACGCCAGATCATCGGCGGCACCACCCTGCCGCGATACAAACGGTAGCGATAAATTTTGCCGCGCGCCGACCACCGCGCATTGAACTCCGGTCCAACCTCTTCCGCCGCCACGATTCGAATGCTGTGGGGAAGCAGCGCATTCAGAGCGCGCTGAAATTCCTCCGCCGACAACCCCGATTGCGTTCGAAAGCTCCCGACCTGGCCAAGAGCGTGAACTCCCGCATCCGTGCGGCCCGCACCGTGCAGTGCGGTGTTTTCCTGCGTCAGCCTCCGCAAAACATTGACGATTTCCCCTTGAATCGTGGGCTTCCCGGTCTGCATTTGCCAGCCGTGGAAGTCCGTACCGTCATAGGCGATAGTTAGCTTGAAATAGCGCATTCGAAGGGAACCGTCGGCTACGAAACAGAGCGCACGTAGCGGCTGCCCGGCTTGATGGCCATGCTGCCTTGGCGGCAGAGCGGGCAATCTTCGGGTTCATAACTGGCGATTGGCAATTGAATCAGCGATTGGGTTTCAACCTCGAAGTCAATCTTCCCGCCGCTTCGGTCGATCAACGCGCCCGCGGCCACCACGCGCGCCCCCGCCTCTTCGACGACTCGAATCGCTTCTTGCGTGGATCCGCCGGTGGTCCAAACGTCTTCGACCACCAGCACATGCTGCTCCGGATTAAGCGAGAAGCCCCGACGGAGCGTCATCATGCCACTAGCGTCGCGCTCCACAAATACTGCAGGCACTCCCCCTCCACTGGACAGTCTCGGCTCCGGCAAGGCACGCGCCACTTCCTGGCCGATGATCAGGCCTCCGATCGCGGGCGACACAACGGCATCGATTCGCGCATCCGAAAAGAGCGCCGCCAATGCTTGCCCAAGCTTCTCGGCAAAGCGCGGATACTGAAGCACCAGAGCGCACTGCACATACGTGCCGCTATGCAGCCCGCTGGACAACTCAAAATGCCCGTGGCGGATTGCTCCCACGGATTCAAATATTCTCAGCAGCTCTTCGCGCTTCAACATTCCGGCCAGCTAACCGCTGGCTTCTCCTAACCGTCGAAATGTCAGCAGCCTAAGCTGCCGTCTACCGCGTTGTCAAGGAACAGGACGCCTGTTAAACTTTCGTTTTCGTCTGGCTGACGCGGCGCAGCCCAGGTGAGGGGCCCGAACCGCCCGTTGTCGGATCGACCTGGAACGGTCAAATCGCGAATGAGACTGCCCAGAAGTGAAACAAAATCCATCTCCTGAACGTTTTACATAGTTGAATGAGAATAAATTTAGTCCCTTGGGGGACATCATCTCGAGGGTGAGGAGCACTATGAAGACGCCGTTTGCTCGACCGCTGTTGGCCGCCCTGTTGGCGGTGACGCTCGTTGGGGGGCCCATTTCCCCGGCCTTCGGGCAGGACGCACCGCAGAATCCACAGCCCGCTCCAGCTCCGGCCGCCCCCACGGCAGTGCCCGTCTCGCTTGGCTTGGCGAAGTACAACTACACCCGGGCGCCCAGGGCGTTCCCGAACATTTCCGCTCCTTACAGGCCCATCAAAATTGACGAGCCCGGGCTCACCAATTCTCCCCGAATCGACCAGCTCATCAGCGACGGCAAGCTGCAGTTGAGCCTGCAGGAAGCCGTCGAGCTGGCATTGGAAAACAGCCTGGACATCGTGGTGCAGCGCTACAATCCGTGGCTTGCCGACACCACCATACTGAAGGCTGAGGCGGGCAGCATTGGGGCGGCCATCCCTGGGGCCATCTTTCTAGCTTCGACGGCGAATAACCCGCTATTGAGTTACGATCCGATCGTCACGTCGACCATCGGGATCGATAGCCGCATCGTGCCGGTCAACAACCCCTTGACTTCCGGTACCGGCACAGGACTATTGGCCCTCACTGGCCTGTCCTTGCACACTTCAACCTTCAACACGCAATATACCCAGGGCTTCACAACCGGAACGAGCTTCTTCACCACCTGGGATAATACGCGCAGTTCCTCTACCTCGGGCGCGAACTTGTTTAACCCCTCCGTTCAATCCTCGATCTTTGTCGGCTTCACGCAGCAACTTCTCAACGGTTTCGGGCGCACTGTCAATACCCGGAACATCGTCATCTCCAAGAATAACCGCAAGATCGCGGATTGGGTTTTCACGCAGCAAGCCATCACCACCGTAACGAACACCATCACGGACTACTGGGAACTGGTCTTTGCGCGGGAAAACGTCAAGGTTCAGCAGCAAGCCGTCACCGTCGCACAGAAACTCTACAATGACAACAAGAAGCAGTTGGAGATCGGAACGATGGCGCCCCTTGATGTGACTCGCGCCGAATCGGAGCTCGCCACTGACCGCCAGAACCTCATCGTGGCGCAAACCACTCAACTTCAGAATGAACAAATCCTGAAGAACGCCATCAGCAAGAATCCTCTGGCTCCGAACTGGGTGAATGTCGAAATCATTCCCACCGACCTGCCCAATCGGCCGGAGGCCATCGAAGCGCCTTCGTTCGAGGAAGCCGCCAAGGAAGCGTTCGCGAAAAGGCCGGAACTACAAGAGCAGGCGCTGAACCTCTTGAATGGCGCCGTGGACATCAAGGCCACGCGCAATGCGCTTTTGCCGACGGCCACGCTGCAAGCGCAATACGGAACCACGGGGCTCGCCGGTAACCAGCGACTGTTCTCCTCTACTCCAGCGCCGGGAGCGCCGATAGTTGGTCCCAATGGACAGCCCGTTCCCGGGCTTTTTCTTCCTTCGGCTACCGTGACTCAGACAGGCACCGCCGAAGCCGGCTTCCCCGACGCCATGAGCACCGTATTTCACAACAATTTTCCCGACTACTCCGTGCAATTAAACGTTTCCATCCCGATCCGCAACCGTTCCGCGCAGGCCGATAACCAGCACGCCATCCTGACGCAACGCCAGCTCGAAGCGCAATTGCAGCAGTTGAAGAACGCCGCGTTGCTCGACGTTCGCAACAGCTACATCGCGCTCACGCAGGATCGCGCCCAGGTCGATGCCGCCAGCAAGGCGCGCGAACTGCAACAGCAAACCTTCGACGCCGAGCAGAAAAAATATCAGCTTGGCGCATCCACCGTTTACCTCGTCATTCAGACGCAGCGCGACCTTATCGCTGCTCAGGGCACCGAGCTTCGCGCCCTCGCCAATCTCGTCGAAGCCAAAGCCAATTACGAGCGAGCCGTCGGGCGCACCCTCGAAGTCAATCGCGTCACAATCGCGGACGGCAAGTCAGGTCAAGCCGAGCGCGAGACACTTATCCCCGGCACTTTGCACGGTCAGGTCGTCGGGGTCGACAAAATCTTCGCCAGCTCCGGCCAAAAGTAACCGCAGGTCAGTTTCTTCCAGCCGGCTCAGCCAAAACCTGGGCCGGCTTTTTCTTTACTCTCATAGTTTCTTTTACAGATTGCCTTTTGCTTGCCTTGCCGCCACCCCGCGCTTGCCCCCCGTGGTATCTTTCGAATAGCATTGAATTTGGCGGCATTTTCCAAGCTTGTTCGAATCCGCCTCCGGGAGCGATGCGCATGAACGATAAGTCCAAAAGCACCACGCCGACCGCACCCTCGCCGGAAGTTTCTTCCGCACATCGCAAGCCCTCCGCCAGGGAGCAAGCCTGGGAGAAAAATACATTACAGCCCACTCTCGATAAAAATCCCGAGCGCCAGGCCGAATTCACCACAATTTCCGGCCATCCCATTCGCCGGCTCTATACCCCTGCCGATCTTCCCGACTGGAATGCGGAACGCGACCTCGGCTTTCCCGGTGACCCGCCTTACACGCGCGGCATTCATTCCACCATGCACCGCGGACGCCTCTGGACCATGCGTCAGTTCGCGGGCTTCGGCACCGCAGAGGATACCAACCAGCGCTTCCGCTATCTCCTCGCACAGGGGCAGACCGGCCTTTCCACGGCTTTCGACTTGCCCACTTTGATGGGGTACGACTCCGACCACGGACTCTCCGAAGGTGAAGTCGGCAAGTGCGGGGTCGCCATCAGCTCCCTCGCCGACATGGAAGTCCTCTTCGATAAAATTCCCCTCGCCAACGTCACCACTTCCATGACCATCAATTCACCCGCCGCGGTGATTTGGGCCATGTACCTCGCTGTCGCCGAAAAACAAGGCGCGGATTGGAAAAAGCTTTCTGGCACGCTCCAGAACGACATCCTCAAGGAATACATCGCGCAAAAGGAATACATCTATCCGCCGGAACCTTCCATGCGCCTGGTCGTTGACACATTCGAATTCGGCGTCAAGAACACACCCAAGTTCAATCCCATTTCCATCAGCGGCTATCACATCCGCGAAGCCGGCTCCACGGCCATTCAGGAATTGGCTTTCACCCTGCGCGATGGCCTCGAATACGTCGAGTGGGGAATGCGACGTGGCCTGGACGTCGATCAATTTGTTCCGCAGCTCTCCTTCTTCTTCAACGCCCACAGCGATTTCTTCGAAGAGATTGCCAAGTATCGTGCCGCGCGGCGCATCTGGCACAAAGCGATGGTCGAGCGCTACGGCTCAAAAAATCCGCGCGCCTGGGCGCTGCGCTTCCACACGCAGACCGCGGGCTGCTCCCTCACAGCGCAGCAGCCATACAACAACGTCGTTCGAACGGCGATCCAGGCGCTCGCCGCCGTTCTCGGCGGCACGCAATCGCTACACACCAATTCCCTCGATGAAGCCTGGGCCCTGCCCACCGAATTCGCCGCCACCATCGCTCTGCGCACGCAGCAGATCATCGCCCACGAAACGGGCGTCACCAATACCGTCGATCCTCTGGGTGGTTCCTATTTCGTCGAAGCATTAACCAACGAAGTGGAAAGTGGCGCCTGGGAATACATCCGGAAAATTGATGCCATGGGCGGAATGGTCGCGGCTATCGAGCGTAGCTACCCTCAGCGCGAAATCGCTGAGGCTTCTTACCGCTACCAGATGGCGCTCGATAAAAAAGAAAAGATTATGGTTGGCGTAAATGATTTCGTTTCCGAAGAAAAACATTTGGACATTCTGCAAATCGATGAGACCGTCGCCCACCGCCAGGCCGAGCGCCTCACCAAGCTGCGTGTTGAGCGTTCGAATGACGGAGTCGCCCGCCGCCTCAACGCCCTCCGCACCGCCGCCAAATCGGCCGACAACCTCATGCCCTTCATCTTCGATGCCGTAAAATCCTACGCCACGCTCGGCGAAATCTGCGACGCCCTCCGCGACGTCTTCGGCACCTACGAAGAAGTCGCCATCACCTAGCTCATGCCAGAAAAAAAAATAAGAGTCTTGATTGCTAAGCCAGGTCTGGATGGTCACGACCGCGGCGCCAAAATCATCGCCCGCGCCCTCCGCGACGCCGGCATGGAAGTCATTTACACCGGTCTGCGCCAGACCCCGGAGATGATCGCCTCCGCCGCCGTCCAGGAAGACGTGGACGTCATCGGTCTCTCCATCCTCTCCGGCGCCCACAACACCATCTGCCCGCAGCTCATGGCCCTGCTCCGCGAAAAAGGCATGAACGACGTTACCGTCCTTGTCGGCGGCATTATTCCCGAAGCCGATATCGCGCCCCTGAAAAAATCCGGCATCGCGGAAATTTTCCTGCCCGGAACTTCCACCCAGGACATCATCGAGTTCATCCACAAGCGCATAACCCGCTAGCGCGATCTCATTGTAGGGGCGAAGCATTGCTGCGCCCTGTTTACCAAGATCGCCGGATTAAATTTCCTTCTCGAATTTGACCCGCGTGTAAAGAACGTTGAATCCCTGCCGCACGATGTTCCGCTGCGAAGTGCTCCCCGGCAATGCCAGTGATACTGCCAGTTCACAACCCGCCTCCGCCGCCCGAGCCAGCCGCGCGTGCAGCAACGCGGTTTGCACGCCCCTCGCCCGAAACGCTGGCAAGGTGCTCGCTCCAAACAATCCCGCCACTCCGTTTCGAATCGCCAGCGTCGCGCCGCCCGCCACTTTTCCATCAATCCGTGCCAAGTAACATTCCGCGCTTGGCCCCAGCGCAAACATTTTCATCACTTCGAGAATCTCCTGTGTCGCCGGAAAATGTTCCGCGAACCCCTGTGACACAGTCAGCGTCCACAAATCGATCTCGTCATGCCTAATCTTTTCGATGCTCATCCCCTCCGGTAGCGCCGGCCAGCGATGTGCGCCGTTCCCGCCATCCAGCGGCAGCGCCATCACGTTCGAAAACTCGGTCACGCGATACCCGCGTTTTCCAAACTGCTCGATGAAGGAAGGATCCGCCAGTGGGCAAGTCTCCACGCGTACCGGTTCACCTCGGGTGCGATAAAAAGTTTCCAGCTGATCGAACTCTTCTTCGCTCACTGCACCGGCAAGCCCCATTCCGACCGCCTGCGTGATTGGCGAGTTCGCCCCGCAATAAACTGCGAAGCCGCCCGCGATCCGCTCAATCGCCGCTCCGCTTTGCGGCCGCAGACGCGCCAGCGTCTCCGCTCCCTCGACCGCCGCACACGCTTCCGCCAGCTCGATTCGCCGGGCCAGTTCCAGGCTTAGCAATGGATAGTTGCTTCTTACCAGCAGCTCCATATGGGTTTCATGGCTTTTCTTGCAGTCGACCTTCTAAGGAACTATCTTTCCCTCGCTGTCGCGAATCTCGATCTTGCCGAGGTTCAATTTTTTCAGGTCGGCCTCGATTTTCGCGCGGTCGCCCACCGCCAGCACGATCATTTTCTCCGGATGAATATACTTCTGCGCCGCTGCCTGTGCCTGCGCCGCCGTAACCGCATTTATCTTGTCCGGCAGATTTGAAAAGTAATCCAGCGGCAAATTGTACGTGAAAAGTTCCGCAAAGCTCCCCGCTGCTTCCGACCCCCGTTCGAATCGTCCCGGCAGCGACCGCGCAATCGAGTCTTTTGAAAGGATCAGTTCCGCTGGAACCATCTCCGTATCCCGGGCGCGCTTCAATTCGTTGAATATCTCTGAAGTCGCCGGCGCCGTCACATCCGTTCGCACGTCGGAGTATGCTATGAACGGCCCTGGAGCGCGGTAATAGATAAACAAGGAGCCCGCTCCGTACGTATACCCGTGCACCTCGCGCAGGTTCATGTTGATTCGGCTGGAAAACAGCCCTCCCAGATCCGTATTCATCACTTCAAGCTGTGGATAGTCCGGTGTGGAGCGCGCCGCTCCAATCTCGATACACGCTACGGTAGTTTGCGGCGCTCCCGGGCGGTCCACGATGATCAGCCGCGCATCCGTCGTCTCCGGCGCTGCGATCGCCGGCAGCGACGATTTGCTCGCCTTCCATTCACCAAACTCTTTTTCGAGCAGCGGCTTCAGCACCGCCAGCTTGATATTCCCAGCCACGACCAGCGCCGCTTCATTCGGAACATAGTATTGTTGCCAAAAGTACTGGAGCTCCTCGCGCGAAATCGCCTTGAGGGACTCGGCCGTTCCTGAACCCGGATAGCCATACGTACTGTGTGCGCCATAGAGCGACAGAAGTGCAACTCGCATCGCCGCTGCATTCGGATCGTCTTTTTCCTGAACCAATGCGGCCAGTCTCTCAGACCGCACTCTCTCCAGCTCTGCTTGCGGGAAGTTCGGATGCAGCGCCACGTCCGCGAGCAGCTCCAGCGCTTCCGAAAAACTTCTCGTCAGCGACCGCGTTGATACCACGGAATCATCCGTCGAAGCATTCGAACCCAGCGTTGCGCCGAGATCCGCGGCGCGATCCGCAATCTGCAGCGCGTTTCGCTTCGTCGTCCCTTGCTGCAACATCCGCGCCGTCACGCTTGCCAGCCCCGGACGGTCCACGGGATTCGCTCCGCTTCCTGCCCGGAAAACCAGATCCGCCGCCACTAGCGGCAGTCCTGGCCGTTCCGTGAAAAGCACCGTCATCCCGTTCGAAAGCTTGAATTGCTCTGGCACCGGCAAATGCAGCGCGCTCGCCGGCCCGGGCTTGGGCGCTTCGTTGCGCCAGGGTGCGTCCGCGTTTACAGGCTCCCCACCGTTCTTGGCAGTGTCTTTTTGCTCCGCTTTCGGTGTCGGCACTTCCGCGCCGAGATCCTGCTTGCCAGGAATTCCATACACCACCACTCGCTGGTTCGAGTTGAGCTGGCCCTGGGCAAAGGCTTTTACCGCCGCAGCGGACGCATCCTCATACCGCGCGATATCCGCAGCCAGAAAATCCGGCGTGCCCAGATAATGGTTGTAGCCGTTCAGGCGGTCCGCCACTCCTCCAAATCCGCCGAGCGTTTCCAGTCTCGCGATGATTCTGGACTCGATGACGTTTTGCGCCCGGCTGAGTTCCGCCGCCGTCGGACCTTCTTTGCGGAATAATTCGAGTTCCGCGTTGATGGCCTTCTCCAGCTCCTCGGGCTTCACGCCCGGCTTGGCCGTCGCTTGAATCTCGAAGACCGATCCTAGAATCAGCGACTGCTGGTTCGCGGAGACGTCGAGAGCAATCTGTTTCTCATAAACCAGTTTCTTGTACAGCAGGCTGGACTTTCCTCCTCCCAGAATCGTTGCCGCCAGGTCCGCTTCCGCGTCGCCGGGTTTGTAGATCGGAGACGTCAGCCACGCCATGTACACGCGCGGCAATTGCACGTTGTCCTGGATGATGGCGCGCCGCTCGGAGGTAATTGGCGGAGTGTGCGCCTTGATCTTGGGCACATCCTCGCCGCGCTTCAGCGGCCCGAAATATTTCTGCACCAGTTCACGCGCCTTTTCGGGATCGAAATCGCCGACGATCGCCAGGCTCGCGTTGTTTGGCGCGTAATAGAGTTTGAAGAAATTTCGCACGTCCTGAAGCTGTGCCGACTGAATGTCCTGGTGCGACCCGATCACGTCGGCGTAATATGGATGCTCCTTCGGAAATAGTTGGTGAAACATCCCTTCTTCCACCACGCCGTATGGAGCGTTCTCTACGCTTTGCCGCCGCTCGTTTCGGACCACGTCCTGCTGATTCGAAAGGTTGGCTTGGTCCAGCTTGTCCGGCAGATAACCCATGCGGTCGGATTCCAGCCATAACGCCAATTCCAGTTGATTCGAAGGCAGCGTCTCGAAATAGTTCGTCCGGTCAAAATCCGTTGTGCCGTTGATGTCCGAAGCGCCTGCCGCTTCGAGTTGGTGGAAGTGTGCGCTGCCCGGCACGTGCCTCGATCCTTCGAACATCATGTGTTCGAACAAGTGCGCGAACCCCGTTCTCCCCGGCAGTTCGTTTGCCGGACCGACGTGATACCACAGGTTCACCGCCACCATCGGCAGCCGGTGATCCTCGGAAAGGATAACTTCCAGTCCGTTATCGAGCGTGTATTTTTCGAACTTCAGCTCTGGCACTTCCAGCGGGGGCATTTTGGGCGCAGGTTTGGCCGCGGGTTTCGCCGTTGCTGGCGCCTGCGCTGATGTCTTTGCTGGCGTCTTCGGTGGTGCCTGCGTCTGCCCGGATGCGCCCGTCACCATCGCTAGCGCGCACAGCAGCGCAACCTGAAATTCTTTCCTGCAGAAACGATTCATGACTTTTCCTCTCGATGCCATCTGACGCAATGCTTCGGTAACAGTCACCAACCGCTATCGGTCCAGAAACCCGTCGAATAGCTTACCTTGCTTCTGTGTCAGCTCAAATAGCTCGCAATTGCGCTTCAATGCGGTTCGCGAGATTCGTGCAGCCAGTCTGAAATCTGCGAGCTTGCATCTGGCTTAGCTTGTCTTCGAACAGCTATTGGCAACTCCTCACCGCCAGGCATGGATTTCGCCCTCGAATGTCTGACCGCGTGATAAATAAACAATAAGGAACAGATCCATGCCCGTTTTCGAAAGAAAATCCTTGAAGAGCCAGTTCTTTGATTCACTCTATCTAAGAAATCTGGCAAAGCCTTTGCGCCCCGAGCTGTATCTCCTTGGCGCAGGCATCGGTCTGCTCGTCTGGCTGTTCCGCCCTCTCGAACATTTTTTCTTCCACTGGCCGATGTTCTTTGGCATCGGCGTGGTCGGGCTGATCGCCCGAACCATCGAGCGCCAGAAGAATCTCGCGGCCAAGCCCGAGGGTACTGCATCACACCCACTTCCGGTGATTCTGCAGCTCCTTCAGGATCTTACCTCCTGCATCTTCCTTGCCCTGCCGCTCACTCTCGCCGCAGCCATTGCTTCTCCGACCGAGGACCAGATGTTGTCGCTTGTTCTCGAAGTCTTATTCCCGCTTCTCAACTTCCGTTTCTTGACTTCGCTTTGCTGCTGGCTGGTCTACCGCCTGGCTTACGGACGCTAGCGCCCGGCCACGAAGCGTAGGCCTCGCGAGCGCTCGCTGCGAGACAAGCGCGCAGGCCTGCGCTTTCCCGGAGCTTCCCACGGTTCGCACAATCCCGGCCAAACCTCGTATACTGTGACACTTGGTTTGTCGGGCTGTCTGTATCCTGGCTTACATTTCCAGATCGTTTGTTCGTGAGGTTGCCGCGTGTCCGCTTCGGTTCTGAAGACGAGCGTCAATTCCAAATCGGCTGAATTTGCCAAGAATGCCCGCAACGTCGTCGATTTGCTGACCAGCATCAAGAATGAGGAAGAGCAAATTCTCCAGGGCGGTGGCGCGAAGGCCATCGAAGCGCAGCACAAAAAAGGTCGTCTGACTGCGCGTGAACGCATCGCCAAGCTGATCGACCCGGGTTCGCAGTTCTTCGAACTCGGAATCTACGCCGCGTTCGAAATGTATGAAGAATGGGGCGGCGCTCCGTCAGCAGGAACCGTGACCGGGCTTGCGAAAGTTTGCGGGCGCACCTTCATGCTCATCGCCAACGACGCCACCGTAAAAGCCGGCGCATTTTTCCCCATGACCGCGAAGAAAGTGATTCGCGCGCAAAACATCGCCGTCGAAAACAGAATTCCTACGATTTACCTGGTGGATTCCGCAGGTGTTTTTTTGCCGCTCCAGGAAGACGTTTTCCCAGATACCGATGATTTTGGCCGTGTGTTTCGAAACAACGCGGTCATGAGCGCTATGGGTATCCCGCAAATCACCGCCATCATGGGCATGTGCGTCGCCGGCGGCGCGTATCTCCCGGTGATGTGCGATCACATTTTGATGACCGAGGGTTCCGGATTATTTCTTGCCGGACCGGCGCTGGTGCAGGCGGCCATCGGCCAGAAAACTTCCGCCGAAGACCTGGGCGGGGCAAAAATGCACGCCCAGATCAGCGGTACGGTTGATTTCCGCGAGCCCGATGATGACGCGTGTATCGTTCGAATCCGCGCGCTGGTGGACAAAATGGGCGCGCCCAATCCTTCGCCGTTCAGCCATACTAAGGCGCGAGACCCGCTCTATTCCCGCGAAGAGATTTACGGAATTTTCTCGAGCGATCCCGGCAAGCAATACGATATGCGCGAAATCCTTGCCCGCATCGTGGACGCCGGGGAATTCGAAGAATATCGCGCGGAGTATGGCGAAACGCTGCTCTGCGGCTATTCACGAATCGGCGGTTGGGCCGTCGGCATCGTCGCAAATCAGAAAAAACACGTGCAGACACTGGCGCGCGGCTCGGATCAGAAGCGCATGGAATTCGGCGGCGTGATTTACACCGAGTCCGCGGAAAAAGCCGCGCGGTTTATTCTGGACTGCAACCAGAATCGTATTCCGCTCATTTTTCTCCACGACGTGAACGGATTTATGGTCGGGAAAGATGCGGAGTGGAGCGGCATCATCCGCGCCGGCGCGAAAATGGTGAACGCCGTGGCGAACAGCGTCGTTCCGAAAATCACGGTGATTTGCGGAGGCAGTTTCGGTGCGGGAAATTACGCCATGTGTGGCAAAGCCTACGACCCGCGCTTCATGTTCGCCTGGCCCACCGCGCGTTTTGCAGTAATGAGCGGTGACGCCGCCGCCAGCACCCTAGTTGAAATAAAATTGAAGCAACTTGAACGCGCCGGCAAAAAAGTCGATGAAAAACTAAAAAAAGAATTGTACGACTCCGTCCGCGCTACTTACGAACATCAAACCGACCCGCGCTACGCCGCCGCCCGCCTCTGGGTCGATGCCATCATTGATCCCGCCCACACGCGCGACGCACTGATTTGGGCCCTCGAGGCCGCCGCGCTAAACCCCGACATCCGTGAATTTAAGACGGGGGTTCTGCAAACCTAATGAGACTGCGAGGGCTTGTTATTTTCTTGCCAGCTCTATGCTGGTTGAGTTTCTCGTTTTGGCAAGAGCATCACTGGATCCAAAAAATGAAATCTAGCCCGATGGCTCTTGAGGCGACGTCACCAACCTATGTAGCAATCCTGACTTGGGTCTCTCTCGTTGCAGTGTCTTTGGGCGCTGTACTGGCGGCCGTTGATTTCGCACGCTGGAGACAAAGGAACATTGATGAGCCAAGTGGTTAAGTTGGTGGAATGCCCGCGGGATGCTTGGCAGGGATTGCCGGACCTGATTCCTACGGAGTACAAAGCGGAATACTTAAACGAATTGATTGCCGCCGGATTCAGGCACATTGATGCAGTTAGTTTTGTTTCGCCGAAACATGTGAAGCAGATGGCGGACAGTGAAGAGGTGATGGCGAAACTGAATGTTTCCCTTCCCGCTGGAATTGAGCCGCCAGAAATCATCGGGATTGTGGTGAATGAAAAAGGATTGGAGCGGGCGCTGGCGACGCCGGGCGTGACGACGATTGGTTATCCGTATTCGATTTCCGCGTATTTCCGGCGGGCGAATGCCAACATGACGCGCGACGAATCGCGAAAGCTGGTGGAGAAACTCAGGAAGGAAACGACCGCGGCGAAGCGCGATCTGGTGATCTACATTTCGATGGCGTTTGGAAATCCGTACGATGAGCCGTGGGGACCAGAAATTGTTGCGGACACTCTGGAATGGCTCAAAGATATTCGCGTACGAACGGTTTCGCTGGCCGATACCGTGGGCAATGCGTCACCTCAGCTTGTCGGCGATTTGTATCGCAGCGTAAGGGATCACGTTGCGGGGATCGAGTTGGGCGTGCATTTGCACAGCAGACCCGAGAATGCGGAGGAAAAGATTCTCGCGGCGTACGAAGCGGGCTGCAGAAAGTTTGAGAGCGCGCTGACGGGGCTTGGCGGATGCCCCTTTGCAGGAGACAATCTGGTCGGCAACATCGCGACCGAGGATGTTTTGGCCGCGTTACGCAAAGCGGGCGCCGATCCCGGCATCGAATCGTCGCGGTTGAGCAAGGTACTCGAAATGACCAACGAAATTCGCGCGAAATACGCGCATGCGCCACTTGCGAACTGAGGAGGGGTTCTCGCTATGTATTCAACACTTCTTCTCGATATTACCGGAAATCTCGCCAGCATCACGCTGAATCGGCCAGACAAGCGCAACGCCATCTCCACAACAATGATGGCGGAAGTGCAGACGGCACTGGATGAAATCGAAAAAACTCACGCCCGCGTGGTGATCCTGACCGGCGCGGGAAAAGCCTTTTGCGCCGGCATGGATCTGGACATGCTTGCGGCGATCGCCAAACAATCTCCCGCGGAAAACCAGGAGGATTCGCGGCGAATTGCCAAACTTTTTCGCAGGGTTTGGAGCTATCCACGACCGCTGATCGCAGCAGTGAACGGCGCGGCTTACGCAGGAGGCTGCGGGCTTGCGACGCTGTGCGATTTCACCCTGGCCGTGCCGGAAGCGAAATTCGGCTACACGGAAGTAAAGATCGGATTCCTGCCGGCGATTGTTTCGGTATTCCTGACGCGGCAGATCGGCGAGAAGCGCTGCCGCGATCTCCTGCTGACGGGCCGCATCATCGAAGCGGCGGAAGCGAGGGAATTCGGCCTCGTGTCCGAAGTCGTTCCCGTTGAACACTTGATGGAACGCGCACATGAACTTGCGGACCTGCTGATCGCAGCGAGTCCGAGCAGTCTCGCTCGTTCGAAGCGGCTGCTCGTCTCCTCAGCGGCGGCGAGCGTGGATCACGATTTGGAGCGCGCCATCCTGGAGAATGCGCGCATTCGCTGCACACCCGATTTTCAGGAAGGTGTTGCGTCGTTTCTCGAGAAGCGCAAGCCGGTGTGGCAGGGCGACACGGAAAAATGACGGACGTGAGAATGATTGAATATCATGACGCGACGGTACGAGTGCGCTATGCGGAGACGGATCAGATGGGGGTGGTGTACCACGCAAATTACCTGGTGTGGTTTGAGGTCGGACGCGTCGAACTGATGCGCGCGCTGGGCTTCGAATACAAACGCATGGAGGCAGAGGACGATTGCCGCATCGTGGTTGCCGATGCGCACTGCCGGTATCACCATTCGGCGGTGTACGACGAAGTTTTGCGCATTCGCACGCGCATTGCGGAATCGCGCAACCGCGTGGTCAAGTTTTCCTATGAAGTGATTCGCGACGCCGATGGAAAAGTCCTGGCAAATGGGGAGACGACGCACGTGATTTGCGGGCGCAACGGACGGCCGAAAATGCTGCCGAAGAAATACCACAGCATCTTCAATGCCGTGGCCGCGCCACAACCGGACCGGAGCATGGCATGACCGTCACGCTGAACGGCAATGATCTGACGTTTCAGCAACTCTATGCGGTGGCCCTGCACGGAGAGGCCGTCGCGCTGGCGCCTGAAGCAATCGTGCGGATGAAGGCGTCCCGCGCAGTGGTCGATCGCGTGGTGAGGTCCGGCGCGACAGCCTATGGCATCAATACGGGTTTCGGAAAACTCGCCTCGGTGCGCATTTCCACGGAACAAGTCCGCCAGTTGCAAGTCAATCTGGTGCGCTCGCACGCAAGCGGCGTTGGAGCGCCGCTGAGCGAGGCGGAGACGCGCGCGATGATGCTGCTGCGCGCGAATGCGCTGGCAAAAGGATTGAGCGGAATTCGACCGCAAGTCGTGGAAACTCTTTGCGCGATGTTGAATGCGAAAGTGCATCCTGTGATTCCGTCGCAAGGATCTGTTGGAGCTTCCGGCGATCTTGCACCACTGGCACATCTCGCGCAGGTAGTGATTGGCGAGGGCCGCGCAATTTTTGGCGGAGAGACTCTGGCTGGCAGCGAAGCGATGAAGCGCGCGGTCATCACCCCGGTTCCACTGGAAGCGAAGGAAGGGCTTTCGCTGTTGAACGGTACGCAGGGAATGCTGGCGCTGCTGAGCCTGGCGTTGCGCGAGGCGGATAATCTGGTGGACGCAGCGGATGTGGCGGCTTCCCTTTCACTGGACGCGCTGCGCGGCAGTCCGGGGGCATTCGATTCCCGGATCATGCACGCGCGGGCATACGCGGGAGCCGCTACGACGGCGCGAAATCTTGCGCAACTGAATGAGGGCAGCCAGATTCGCGAGTCGCACCGTTCCGCCGATAAAGACGCCCGTGTGCAGGATGCTTATAGTCTGCGATGTACGCCGCAGGTGCATGGCGCAGTGCGCGATTCGCTGGCGCAGGCGCGGGAGATGGCCGCGGTGGAACTCAACAGCGCGACGGATAATCCGCTGGTGTTTGTGCGAGACGAGAACGACGGGGACATCATCAGCGGAGGAAATTTTCACGGGCAGCCGCTGGCGATGGCCGCGGACCAGGTGGCGATTGCCATCGCTACGCTCGGAGGAATTGTCGAGCGGCGTATTGAGCAGATGACGAATCCTTTGACGAGCATGCTGCCGGCGTTTTTGACGCCGGAGCCGGGACTGAATTCCGGATTCATGATTGCCCAGGTAACGGCGGCGGCGCTGACCAGCGAGAACAAGGCGCTGGCGACGCCTCATTCGGTAGATTCGATTTCTACCTCGGGCAATCAGGAAGATTACGTCTCGATGGGGATGAGCGGAGCCAGGCGGCTCGAGCGCATGCTGCTGAACCTCCGCCATATCATCGCGATTGAGCTGCTATGCGCGTGCCAGGGCGTCGATTTGCTTGCGCCGCTGCAGACCGGGGCTCTGGCCAAGAAAGCACATGCGGCGGTGCGCGCCAAGTCAGCCAAAGTGACCGACGACCGACCGCTCGCGCCGGAGATTGAAGCGGTGTCAACGCTGGTGGCCGATGGCACGTTTTCAGCGATACTCCGCTGAGCCGGCTGATTCGTCTATCACATTCGACGACTAAGTAAGCAAATTGGCGGAACTTCCATGGAACTCCAATCCTACGCGGCGCTTGTCGAGATTCGCGACACCCTGCTGGAAACCTACGCGGGCAACGAAGCAATGAATCAGCTCATCCTCTCCGATCTCGACCCTCGTGCGTGGCGCGCCCAGCCGCCCGGTCAAAAAGGCAGTGGCCGGACCATCGCGGCCATCTTCGCACACCTGCACAACTGCCGTCTTAAATGGCTGAAACAGAATGCGCCGCATCTGAAGTGTCCGCCGCCGCTCGATCCCCACCGCTGCACCATTAGGCAGGCTGCTGCCGCGCACAGGAGAAGTGGCGCGCAGTGTCTACGCATGTTGACGGATGCTCTTTCGGCCGCTCCGAATCGCCGCGTGGCAAAGTTCTCACGCGACAGCTGGATGCCAACGTGGCCCGCCGGAGGGACCATGTTTGCTTACATGTTCGCGCACGAAGCGCATCATCGCGGCCAGATTTTGATGCTCGCCCACCAGCTCGGCTACCGCGTCCTCGATAAAACACCCGGCATCTGGCAATGGGAGAAGCTCTGGAAAAAAGCCGGGCTTACCACGCGCCCGCGCTGACTGGAACTTAGGGGAACTCACCCACCTGGCTCTTCGTAACGCCGGCTGTCTGCGGCAGGCAACTTCATAGATGTATGGCTGCGAACAATTGATAAAACGTGCTTAACGATTGGGTCGACCAAGCATTCGCGTAGGACGCCTTAACCTACCATGCCGCTGGCGCCGAAGAGGAGGACTTCACTTGGTGACTGAGGCAGGATCGCTGAGAAAAGGATTTATTACCAAAAGACCGTCAAAGTCCTGCCCCGCTTGCAGATCTTCGGTGAGGAGGTAGCGGCAAGAAGCAGATTGTGCAGCAGCGATGATGAGAGAGTCCCAGAAGGAAAGCTGGTAACGGTCTTGAATCTTCCATCCTTGTTCCAGAAGGCGAGCGGTGACGGGGACAGGATCCCATGCCATGAGATCTCGAATTTCGGAACGAATGTCGTCGACGGCAGAAGGGCCTTTGCGGCTAGCCTTAGCGTAGAATTCCTGCAGGACCTGAAAACTGAGGCGACCCGTCTTGCTTTTCCATAGTTCCTTTAGCCAATTATCAGCCAGACGTTGTTTCGTTGGTTCTCCCAAATCCACGGCGTAGATTAATACGTTGGTATCAACGAAGACGGGCGCGGTCATGGACCTCCTCGCGGGTCAGATAGCGGCCGTCCGACTTCAGGAAAGGCTTACGTGCCAGAGCACGGCGTCTTGCGGCGTCGTACTCATCCTTTTCCCTCATTCGCTCTTTCAAAATATTTGCAAGGAAACGCGAGACGCTAGTCTCCTGAGTGGCGGCCTCGATGCGAGCCCATCGAGCAACAGATTCCTCGAGAGTGATGGTGATATTGCGAAGACGACGGGTTTTCATGACACGAATATAGTGTGACACGGATCCCGTGTCAATTCTCGGTAGAACGTTCAGCCCCATTCCCAGACGTGAGCACCTACTTCGGCGGTTCGGGGCTAAGCAAGGGATTCCAGGAAGAAGGTGAGCATGCGATAGCCAGCGATGTAGGAGAAGGGGGCGAGTTCGAGGGAGTAGTGGCCGCAGGGGAGTTCGAGGGTGCGGGGGTCGGCACCGTGGCGGCGGAGAGAGTCGAGCATCTGGCGGGTGAGATTGGGGAGCATGGTGGGATCGTATTTGCCGAAGACCATGTAGGTGTTTCGGCCGGCTCCCATACTTCGTTCGACGTAGGGCATGGGGCTAATGGGAGACCAGTATTCGCGGAGCTCGTCAACGGTGACGTGATTGCGGAGGCCTTCCCAGACATGGTTGGTGGTCATGCCCTGGCTGATGACGTCGGCGTAGTAGGTGGAGACGTGGAAGAAACCGCCGGCGCGGAGGCGTTCATCGTGAACGAGAGTGATGTAGCCGACGGAGGAGCCGATGCTGGTGCCGAGGATGCCGAGCTTGCTGTAGCCCTGCTGTTCAAGCCAGTGGAGGCAGCGGCGGGCATCCTGGACGGCTTGGCGGTTCGCCTGGAGGGTGAGGCCGATATTAGGGCCACAAATCTGGTCGGCGCGCTCGTGGCCGTGGGCCATTCGGCGGTCGTGATAGGGCATGCTCATTTTGAGGACGGTAATGCCGAGGCGCTGAATCCAGTGGCAGAGGCCATTCTGGCCGTGCCATTTGGCGTTCCAGTTGGGGAGAAGGAGTACTGCGGGGCCAGAACCGCTAGCGCGGAAGAATTGACCGTGGACGGTGTTGTTTTCGGGCCAGGGGGATTGGATGGAGCTGGTGAAGGTGAGGACGTTTTGCGCGTCAAGGCGGTAATCGGTGGCGGCGGTTGCCTCGTACCATTCGCGGCTGGATTCGATGGCATTTTGGGAGTATTGGCGAATGAAGGCACCGGGATCGGGTTCATCAGGGGAGCCGCCGATGTGTTCGAGGCCCCAATGGAAGGGCTGGACACGGCGATTGTCGTCAGTGGTCCAGCGGCGGTGCTCGTAGCGGCGGATTTTGCGTTCGAACCAGTTCATGGATAGGAAGTGATCAGAGATCGGTGATCAGTGATCAAGGAACAGTTTACAGGGAATCGCTGAGCAAATAGAAAGCGGATCGACCTGCAAATGCGAAGGAGAGAAAGCTAATACAGAGAGCACAAGGGACCGGAAAAACGGGGGCCAAAGAGGAGCAAGCGTTAGGGATGAGGCACGAGAGGCGGCGGGGTTTGTTGAGGGAGTGAGATGACTATGAGAGAGTCGAACTGTGGTCATCATCTTCTTTTTTCTATTAGGGATTGTGATTGGAAGCTTCCTGAATGTCTGCATCACGCGGATTCCGGAGGAGATTTCCATTGTTTCGCCGGGGTCGCACTGTCCACGATGCAAAACGCCCATCAAACCATATGACAATGTGCCGGTGTTCGCGTGGCTATGGCTGGGGGGCAAGTGCCGCGCTTGCGGGCAGCCCATTTCGCCGATGTATCCCATCATTGAGATGAGTACCGGGCTTTTGTTCGTGGGGGCGTTACTGGATTTTGGCGTCACGCAAGCTACCGTGAAATGGCTGTTCTTTACCTGCCTGGTAATCGTACTAACCGTCACGGACTTGCGCGTGCGGCTGTTGCCGGATGTGATTACCTGGCCGGGGTTTGCGGCGGGGTTGCTGTTTTCGGCGGTTGTACCGCCGAACGATGGGTTTGCGCGGTTTCTCGGATATCGATTGTTTCAGGCGCGTCTGCCGGGATATGCAGCGGGGATTCTGGATGGATTGCTCGGGGCGGCGTTTGGGAGTTTCCTTTTGTTCGGACTGGCGAAGGCGTACAAGGCGGCGCGGGGACGCGAAGGCATGGGAATGGGCGATGTGAAAATGATGGCGATGGTGGGAGCGTTCCTGGGGTTGCGGGGTACATTTTTGACGATATTGGTGGGGAGCCTTCTAGGAAGCCTTGTCGGGCTGGCGGTGGTTCTGGCGCTGTATGCGGGAGGCTGGAAGAGCGGGCTGGCGAAACGGGCAAGCACACGTGGGCTGGGGACAGAAAACGGACTGCGTTGGGCGATTGCGAGCCAGTATCAGTTGCCGCTGGGAACGTTTTTGGGCATTGGCGGATTGCTGATTGTGTATGCGACGCCGGTGGTGGCGGCCCGGTGGGCGATTTTCAGGGGGATTATAGGTTAAAGAGAAAAAAAGTTTAACACAGAGAACTCAGAGGGTCACGGAGGAGCAGAGGAAGGAGTCAGAATTCGGAAATAATGTTGGCGGGATTCCAATCCGGAAATAATACGCAACATCTGTGGACGCTAGCGGCGGAGCTGGGGATTGCGTTCCTGGCGATCACGGCAGTGGTGGCGCTGCTGATGCGGAAATTCTTCCAGAGCACGCGTGATGAGCATGGCGAAGAGTTCGCCACGAGCGCGCCCCGAACGGAGAATCCTTCGGCGTTCATGGCGGCGTCGATGCAAGGCGTGATTCAGAAACTACGTGAGCAGGAGAAAGAACTGGAACGGTTGCATCGGATCGAGAAAGAGCGTGCGGAACAGACAGAGCGGCTGAGCGAAGAAGTTACGAGAAACATGCCAGCAGGGCTGCTGGTGGTGAATGCGACAGGGATTATCTCGACGTCGAATCCTGCGGCGGAGCTGGTGCTGGGTATACGGGGGCTGGGATTCCGGCGATACAGCGAAGCGCTGGGGGCTTCCTCGGACCTGACGAGGCTGGTGGGGGAATGCCTGGCGACGGGAAAGATATTCCGGCGCGAAGAGGTGGAGCATGTTCCTCCGGCGGGCGACACGCGACACCTGGGCGTGACTATTTCGCCGATCCGGCGCGGCACGGAGAACATCAGCGGGGCAATCTGCCTGCTGACGGACTTGACGGAGCTGGCGGCGCTCCAGCAACGGATCCGTCTGAAGGAAAATCTGGCAGCACTGGGCGAATTGTCGGCCGGCATCGCGCACGAGTTCAAGAATGCGCTGGCGACGATTTCGGGTTACGCGCAATTGATCCAATCAGAGGGCACGGAGAGCGAGGCCAGCGATTATGCGAAGAGGATTCTGGAGCAGACGCGGAACATCACGCATGTCGTGACCGAGTTTTTGAAATATGCGCGGCCGCTGGAGATTTCGGATGAAACTGTCGGGCTGGAAACGGTTGTGGAGCGGGTAGTGACGGAAGTGGGAGAGGCGATTCCGCAGGTGAAGATTCGCTGCGAGGGGGCGTTTGGAGATGTGGGGGGAGACGAGGGATTTCTGCGGCAGGCCCTGCTGAATCTGGCACGGAACGCGGCGGAAGCTTGTGCGGAGGCAGTGGGAGGCGGGCACGTGCTGGTTCGCGGCGATGTCACGCGGGGAGACGAGGCCGGGGTTCAGCGCATAACCATCAGTGATAACGGCCCGGGAATCGGGGCAGACGCAATGCCGAAGCTCTTTCGGCCGTTTTTTACGACGAAGGCGAATGGCACGGGGCTGGGGCTGGCGGTGGTGCAAAAGATCATCGTGCAACACGGCGGGCAGGTGGAAGCGCGAAATGAGAGCAGGGGAGGGGCCGCATTTATAGTTACGTTACCGCTGCCGCGAAGGGTGCTGGAAGCGGTAGAATTGAAGAAGGATAGCGCTTAAGGGATTTTCGGGGACTTCCAGCTGCTCCGGGAAAGCAGGATCGTATGCGAGCGAAAACGTGGATCAAGCATCTAGTGAGTATTGCGGTGCTGTGTCTGGCAGGATTGCCACTGTATGCGCAGCAGCAGAATTCTTCGCAGCAATCGGGAACCGACCCCGTGGCAGATGCGGCGCGAAAGGCGCGCGAGGACAAGAAGAATGCGGCGAAGCCAAAGAAAGTTTATACGGACGACGATGTGAAGCCTGCGGCTAGTGCGGCTACGGAGAATACTGGCGCCGCGGCGGGGGCCACGGGAACGACGGGGCAGCAGAAAGCGGGAGATGCCGCGGCAGCCGAGGACCCTAACGGCGAAGCGGCCTGGAGGAAAAGATTTAAAGAGCAGCACGATAAGATTTCGAAAGCCGAAACGGAGCTGGACATCCTGGAGCGCGAACTGCAGAAGGCACAGACGGAGTATTACCCTGACCCGCAGAAGGCGATGACCGAGCAGAATACCCGCAAAGAGATCAACGACAAGACGGCGAAGATTGACGCCAAGAAACAGGAGATTGCGCAACTGAAACAGGGGCTGGATGACCTTGAGGATCAATTAAGGAAGTCGGGCGGGGATCCGGGGTGGGCGCGGTAGAAGAAAAACCTTCGTAACTTATTCGTTGTAAGTTTTTAGAGAACTTTTCTGCTTCAATACCAAGAATAAGATTGCGCCGCAATACTTTGCCTGCTTGAGCAGACGCGGCGCTGCGCTGATGGAACGCGCTGATGTGCTACTTCCCTTCTCTGCACATGCGACAGTGGTAGTTCGCCGGGGCTGGCGGGAATCGTGGTAGAAACGGTAGAGATGGAACCACTCCTCCTTGTGGAAGATAAGAATGAGTTGCGCGCGATGCTGCGGAAGGCATTGGAGCGCGCGGGCTACGACGTGGACGAAGCGCCGGATGGGGCAGCAGCGATCCAGAAGGTGCGCGCGCGAAGGTATCTGCTGGTGATTACGGATTTGAAGATGCCCGGGGCTTCCGGGCTGGACGTGCTTCGGGAAACCAAGCAAGCCGATGCGACGATTCCAGTGATTCTGCTTACGGCATTTGGTTCAGTGGAAGAAGCCGTGGCAGCGATGAAAGAGGGGGCGTTCGACTTCCTGCAAAAACCGGTGGACCTGGACCACTTGAAGCTGCTGGTGCAGCGGGCGGCGCAACAACAGGAATTGCAGCGGGAAAATATACTTCTGCGCGAGGAGTACGCGACGCGATATGGATTTCCGCGCATCGTGGGAGAAGACGCTTCGATCCGGGAAGTGAGCCAGCAGATTCAGAAGGTGGCGGCGACGGATTCAACTTGTCTGTTGCTGGGGGAGAGCGGCACTGGAAAAGAGCTGTTTGCGCTGGCGGTGCACCATCTTTCTCCGCGGCGTGAAAAGGCGTTTGTGGCACTGAATTGCGCGGCGATCCCGGAAGGGCTCGTAGAGAATGAGCTGTTCGGGCATGAGCGAGGTGCATTCACGGGGGCGGGAGCTCGTAAGGTCGGGAAGATGGACCTGGCGCATCGCGGAACGCTTTTTCTGGATGAGATTGGCGAGTTGCCGCTGGCGATACAGGCGAAATTGCTGCGGGTGCTGGAAGAGCGGCGATTCGAACGAGTCGGCGGGACGCAGTCGATCGATGTAGACGTTCGAATCGTGGTGGCGACCAATCGCGATCTGCAGAAGATGGTGGCGGAGAAAATGTTCCGCGAGGATCTGTACTTTCGAATTTCAGCGGTGCCGATGACGATTCCGCCGCTGCGCGAGCGTGGAAACGATGTGCTGCTGCTGGCGGAACACTTTCTGGAACAATTCAAGCGGGAGTTTGGGAAGGCAGGGCTGGAGTTATCGGCGGAAGCGAAGGACCGATTGCTTCACTACCGTTGGCCGGGTAATGTGCGCGAATTGCAGAATACGCTGGAGCGCGCGGTGATTCTGGCAGATGGATTGAGCGTCCCAGCGAATGGATTGCAGTTACCGGCCACCAAGCCGGACACGGAGGGAATGCCAGGGGGAATGCTGCCGGAGGATTTCAAGTGGGAAGGGTCGCTCGAAGAAGTGACGGGGCGTGCGGCGGACCATGTGGAGAAAGTTCTGATCGAGAGCACAATGCGGGATTGCAAGTGGAATAAGACGAGAGCGGCGGAGAAGCTGGGGATTTCGCCGAAGACGTTGTTAGCAAAACTCCGCGGGGCGGGTCTAGAAGAGTAGCGGGAGGCGCGGCAAGAGCCGTTCGCCTCAGAAGGCGGGCCCTACGGGAATCCCTGCGGGATAGATAACTATCATAGGTGTGGATCAGAGCGGGCGTACTGCGGTGTGGAGCGCAACAGTGCCGAGCGTCCAGACGCGATAGTCAACGGATTGAAAGCCGACGGCGGTGATGAGAGACGCCAGTTCGGCCGGGCGGAAGAAGCGAGCGACGGATTTGGGCAGGTAGGAGTAGGCGGCGGGTTCGCCGGAGATCAAGCCGCCGATTTTGGGTAGAACTTCACAGAAATACCAGCGGTAGAGATTCCCTAACATTCCAGCAGGCGGTTCGGTGAATTCAAGGATGGCGATGGTGCCGCCGGGCTTGAGCACGCGCTGAATTTCGCGCAAGCCAGCTTCGTAGTTTGCGAGATTACGAAAGCCGAAGGCGGTGGCGACGAGATCGAAAGAGGCGTCGGCGAAGGGCAAGCGCATGGCGTCGGCTTCGAAAAATGGCACGGACTTTACAGCGTTTTCTCCCATGGCGGAGGCGAGCGCCTCGCCCTTTTCTTTCGCGCGGACCAGCATCGTGTGGGCAAAGTCGGCGCCGATGATCCGGGCTTGGCCTGCACGAGCGAGGGAAAAAGCAAGATCACCTGTTCCGCAGCAAAGATCGAGGACAAGACTGCCGGGACGATTGAGAATGGGGCGGAGGCGCTTTGTGGCGCGTGCGCGCCAGAGGCGGTCGTGCTGCAGAGAGAGAAGATGATTGAGCAGATCGTAGCGCGGGGCGATGCGCGTGAACATCTCCCGGACTTTTTCGGAGGCGTCGGCTTCGGTGACGGCGCCTTCAGGACGAGTTCCCTTCACCGGTGCGGTGGCCTCAACCACGGTATTTTCCCAAGGGACCGGCGCTGGCGTCGATGAGGCGAGGCGTGAAATGGAGAACACGCTCGACGACATGCAAAGGAACGGTGTCGTACGAGCGGGCTTCGCCAATGCGTGGTGAGAGCACGAAGCGCAGAATTCCACTGCGCGTTTTCTTGTCCGAGCGCATGGCGTTGAGAAGAGTCGTGGCCGGAACTTGGGGCCATCCGGGTAGAGGGCCAAGACGGCGGATCAGCGCGACGATCCGGGAGACGTCGGCGGTCCGTGTGAGGCCGAGTTCGTGGCCGAGGAAGGCCGCGGCGATCATGCCCCAGGCGACAGCTTCGCCATGCTGATAACGGCGGTACCTGGTGACGCTTTCGAGGGCGTGCGCGAAGGTATGGCCGAAGTTCAGGATTTCACGGAGGCCCGATTCGCGTTCATCGCGGCTAACGACGCGGGCCTTGATTGCGACGTTGCGCGGAATGAGCAGGCCGAGAGCAGTGCGATCGCGACGCAGGATTTTCTCCATATTCTGTTCGAGCATGCCAAACATCGGAGCATCGGCGATGATGGCATGCTTGATGACTTCGGCGAGGCCGCCACGGAATTCGCGGTCCGGGAGGGTGCGAAGCAACTCCGGATCGATTAGGACGAGGCGCGGGGGATAGAACGCGCCGACGAGGTTTTTCCCTTCGGGAAGATTGACGCCGGTCTTTCCGCCGATGGAGCTATCCACCTGGGCGACGAGCGTCGTCGGCACGTGTACCAGGGCGACGCCACGCAAATAGATGGCGGCGACGAATCCAGCGACGTCGCCGACGACTCCGCCGCCGACTGCAATAAGAAGAGATTTGCGGTCCGCCCCGGATTTCACTAGTACCCGGCTTAATAACTCGGCGGTGCGCAAGTTTTTTGCAGATTCCCCGTCGTTCATTCGGTGAAAATGAACTTTGCCGGGAAGTTGCAGACCACGCTGGATGGATTTACTGAGGGCGCGCCAGACTTTTGTTGAGGAGACCACGTGGATGCTGGAAAAACGACCGAGCTTGGCGATTTCCTGTGCGGCCCGATGAACGGTTCCTGCGCCGGCGATGACGGAGTAATTTCCAAGGGATGACTTCACGGAAATGCGTTTGAGTTTCATTTGCGAGACATTTTCAATGTAACACACGGGTTTGAGGGATTCCTATGCGCGCGCGGCAACACAAGCAAGAAGAGCGGCCCGCCCAGAAAGGCAGTCCCTACAAATGCCCCGCACAGAGTGAAGAGGGCGCCGCGATGCTTCGCCCCTACCAAGGTAGAGCTTATTTTGTTTGCAGCTGTTTTGTGGACTCGAGGAAGACGTGACCGACGATGGCGAGGGTTTTGGCGCTGATTTTGTCGAGGGAGTCCTGCGGCGTGTGCCAGTAACCGTTGTTGACGAAGTCTCCGATGACATCCACGGCGGGCACACCGCGCTTCATGAAGGAATCGTGATCATCTTCTGCGGATGCCGAAGTATTTAGAAAAATGGCGGAGTAGCCCAGCTTGGCCGCGGTGTTCCAAACCAGATCGATCAATGCTGGCGTAGAGCTGGATTCGCGCGGGAATTGGGCATTGCGACCGCCGACGATGTCCGCCAGCATGAATGCACGAATCTTTTTGATGTCGCCGCTGGTGGACAGTCGCGCGGCCATCTGGCGGCTGCCGTAGCGGCTGTCGGTTTCGCTCCATTGCTTCATGGCTTCTTCGCCGTCGAAGAAGGCGATCCAGACGGCGTATTTGCCGTGCTGCGGGCACAGGAGGCGGGCGAGTTCCAGCATGAGGGCGGTGGAAGAGCCGGCGTCATCGGCGCCGACGAAGTTTTCTTTCAGAAGAGTGTCGTAGTGTGTTCCGAGAAGAATCACGCCGGGTTTCTCTCCGGGGATTTTGACGAGGAAATTCTTCATGAGCAGACGGCCGACAGGAGTGTCAGCCGAGAACGCGTCGGTCTCGACGGTGCAGCCGTAGCTTTTCAATTCGGATTGCAAATAGTCCTGCAAACGGGCAATGGCTGGTGAGCCGGAAGGACGCGGGCCGAAGCTGACTTGCTTGGCGACGTGAGCGTAAGCGCGGTTGCCGTCGAAGCCGCCAGTCTTGTCCGGTGGGGGCGCGGCGTCGGCGGCTTGCGGTGGAGGGACGGCCACAGCGCTCATGAAAGGCGGCTGAGGCGCCGGGGGGCGATTGGTCGACTCTTCAGCAACCTTTGCGCTCGCAAGGTAAACGGGCTTGCCCTTGTAACCGACCAAGCGAAGCAGCAGCAAAAAGACGCACAAAAACGTCGCAAGCAGGAGAATTGCACGCCTTTTCGTCATTTATTGCGCCTCCACGGGAGCAGCCAGCCGCCGGTCGCGGCGGCGCACCACTACCCAAGACACTACAATACCCACGAAGTAGAGCGCGACCAATACGGCCATGAAAACGAGCATGGTCGTAGCATCGGGGGTGGGCGTAAGGACAGCCGCGAGAATGGCGATGACCAAGATGGCATAGCGGAAATTCTTGAGCAAGAACTTGGGCGTAACGATGCCAAAGAGCGAAAGAAAGAAAATGAGGATTGGCAATTCGAACACCAGGCCGAGGCCGAGAAGGACCATGAGGATCAGATCGAAATACTCGTTGATGCTGATGAGCGGGACAACCGGGCCCTGAAAACTGATCAGAAAACGAAGGACGTAGGGCAGCGAAACGAAATATCCGAACGCGATGCCGGAGAGAAATAGGAAAACGGTCGAGAACAGAAAGCCAGTGATGGCGCTGCGCTCGTGTTTGTAGAGCGCGGGAGCGACGAAAAGCCAAATCTGGTAAAGAATCCAGGGGGAAGCAATAACCAGGCCAAGATAAATGCTCAAGGAGATCAAAAGATTCAGATACCCGGCGGGATGCGTGTAGACCAATTTTTGTTCGAGTTTCGCGGCTTTCAGCGCTTCCAGCATGGGCTTGGTGATCCAATTCACAAAATGGGGAGCGGCAAACCAGCCAATGCCTGCGCCGATGACAACCGAGAGGAGCGAGTTGATGATGCGTTTGCGGAGTTCGGCGAGGTGCTCGAAAAAACTCATGGCGCCGCCCGGCTCGTTATCTGGAGCGGGGAGCGCGGAATTGTCGGCGGATTCAGGCTGGTTGCTGGGTGTCATGGGGGACGTCGGGTGTATTGGATGCAGCGGCGGTTTCGACCGAGGTTTCAGAGTGCTCGTCGGAAGCACGGGGTACCGACTCGGCTGAGGGTGCGAGAAGTGGTGCTTCAGAGGCGCGAGTATCGGCTTGAGATTCTATCGAAGGCGTCTCAGAACCACTTGGAGTAGCCAAGGTGGCCGGTTGGGCGGAATCGCCGGCAGCGACGGTTTCAGCGGCCTTCTTGCGCGCGGCTTGCAGGGTCTGGCGCTCCATTTCGCGCATTTCCTCCTCAAAGGCGCTACGGAAGTCCGAGGAGGCTTTGCGGAACTCAGCCATGATCTTGCCGAGGCCACGGGCGAGCTCCGGGAGCTTCTGTGGCCCGAAAACGACCAGAACGACCACAAACAGGACAATCATGTGAGGAATGCTCAACATTGCGCCCAGGCACCGTCTAACTGGTTCATTGGCATCATAGAAAGGGTGTCAGTCGCTGTCAAACCGGACTTTGCGGTGTGGTATAATTTCGGATTGAGTCGTAAGGCGAGGTAAGAATGAATTCAGAACGTCGCGGACTTGGGATCGTTATAGGCGTACTGCTGTTATCTGCGGTTTTGGGCGGGATCTACGGGCCCAACGTCCGGGCGACGACCGCCTCGGCGGATGACTATCAAACGGCGGTGCGGGAGTTCACGCGGGTTCTGGATGTGGTCCAGAACAATTACGCCGACACTGTGGATGTAGACAAAGCCGTGTATCAGGGCGCGATTCCGGGCATGCTGCGCATGCTGGATCCCCACTCGAGTTTCTTTGATGCCAAGCAGTTTGCGTTGCTGCGCGAGGACCAGCGCGGAAAGTACTACGGCGTGGGCATGATCGTTGCGCCGCGCGAGAACCACACCGTGGTGATGGCGCCGTATGTGGGCGCACCGGCCTATAACGCGGGGCTGCGGCCTGGCGACGTGATCCTGAAGGTGGATGACAAGTCCACGGATGGTCTCGGCACGCCCGAAGTCGCGGACATGCTCAAGGGGCCCAAGGGGACGGTAGTCAAGATTGTGGTATCGCGCGAAGGCTATCCGGAGCAACTGACATTTACGGTGACGCGCGACGAGATTCCTCGCCATTCGGTGGACATTGCGTTCCTGCTTAAGCCGGGGATCGGCTATATCCGGCTTTCGGGATTTAATGAGACGACGGACCGTGAAATAGCGGAAGCGCTGAAACAACTGAATGCTTCCTCGCTGGATGGACTGATTCTGGATATGCGCGGGAATCCTGGTGGGCTGCTAAACGAAGCGGTGGCCGTGGGAGACATGTTCCTGGATAAGAACCAGCTAATTGTTTCACATCATGGACGGACTTCACCGGAGCGGCGTTATTACGCGGTACGTGGGAATCAGGGCGTGACCGTGCCGCTGGTGATTCTGGTGAATAACAACTCGGCATCGGCAACGGAGATTGTCGCAGGATCGGTGCAGGACCACGATCGCGGGTTGGTGGTGGGCGAGACAACCTTCGGCAAGGGATTGGTGCAGACGGTTACGCCACTGAGCGAAAACACCGGGCTGGCGCTGACCACGGCGCGTTACTACACGCCGAGCGGGCGGCTGATTCAACGCGATTACAAATCAGTTTCGCTGTACGAATATCATTACGAGCGGAAAGTCCCCGAGCATCCGACGGAAGTGAAGCTGACGGACAGCGGGCGGCAAGTTACCGGCGGAGGCGGCATCGCGCCGGATATTACGGTGGCGGCTCCCAAGCTGACGAAGTTCGAACAACTTCTGTATCGCAACGACGTGTTCTATCCGGCGGAGACGGGTGTGGGCGGATTCACGCGCTACTACCTGGGCACGAAGCCGACAATCACCAAGGAGTTTGAAGTTGACGACAGCGTGATGCGCACGTTCCGCGAGTACCTGAGCAAGCACAACGTGCGGTACACGGAACCGGAAATGGCGGAAACCGGCGATTGGATCAAGAGAAAGATCAAGCAGGAAGTGTTTATGTCCACGTTTGGTCAGCAGGAAGGATTCAAGGTATTGCTGGAATCCGACCCGCAGGTGCAGAAAGCCGTGGACGCGATTCCTCAGGCGCGGGCGCTGTATCAGAACGCGAAGAAAATCACGGCGCAGCGCACGGGTGCTTCGAACGAGCAGCCGTAAGCTTCAGCACGAAGTACGATAGGGTTCATGGGGGGCTTCTGCCAAGTCAAGCGCCCCAGTTTTGACTACACGCGGACGATCACGTGTTGGCAAGGTCTGCGGCGTTTGCTAAAATTCAGTTGCTGCTCGTGGGCGAGTAGCTCAGCTGGGAGAGCGCCTCGTTCGCAACGAGGAGGTCGCCGGTTCGATCCCGGTCTCGTCCACCATCTTTTCAATAACTTAGGCCACTTTCGGAACGATGCGAAGTTGCCCGAGTTGTCCAATTGAGGGTGGTAGTTCAAATCCGAATCCGATTTTTTCCACCTAATTCCAATCGGAAGACCCCCTTCTTCCCGTACCTTGGCGTAGCGCTCGAATACATATTTTGGTGCGTGCCCAAACAAAAATTGTTGGAGATGTCGATCATGGCCGCGGCGAACAAGGCGCGGGCGGACCCTATCGCTTGACCGCATCGCGTCTCGCTTAGTCAAAATGTCACTCGACGTGCTTATGAGCTAAGCACGGGTGTGACTTTTGGCAGCGCACGAGAATCGCGAGAACTAGGGAAAGCCCTAGGCGCATCCAGCACAGTTCTAGGATTCAATCTGAATCGTTCATCAGCAATAAGGTAAAGGAGTATATTTTGAGGCGCCCGTGACATTCCCAGTTGGTTATGGAGCGCCGTAGGCGTTCCATGGTTTGAGCTGGACTGGCTCTGGCTGAGAATTCTGTCGTATCGAGGGCAGGGGATAAATGCGATGCGCCAGAAAGTGAGCTGAACTGAGAATCCCGAGTTGCAGCTTCGCGACAAGCTCGGACGCGGAGCTGGCCGCGGTATGCCGGCCCAGCCCACCTGGCACGAGGATTGCGAGACGATGTTCTACAGAGTGCGAGAAACACAAGCCAAGGTATGGCTTGTTCCATTGGTTTACGCGGCAGCAGCGCTCACGCTTGGCATCACAAGCGCACGTCTGGCACATGTGTTTCTGCCAGGCTTCGTTTCCACCATCAGCGTAAACGCAGCGATCGGCTTTTACTCTTCGATTGCCTCCGGCATGCTCGCCCTCACCGGGATCGTATTCTCGCTGACTTTTGTCATGGTGCAATTCAGCGCCACCGCCTACTCCCCGCGACTCGTTCTCTGGATAGCACGCGATCCCGTGATCTCCCACGCTATCGGAGTGTTTACAGCCACATTTCTATATGCGTTGGTGGCACTAGCTTGGGTCGACCGGAGCGGTTCCGGCCGAGTTTCGCTTGTGAACGTAGTGGTGGTGACCGCTCTGCTTATCCTCAGCATTATCATGTTCATCAGCCTCATCCAACGCATAAGTATGCTCCAGGTCGCCCGGATGTTGATCTTCACCGGGGATAAAGGTCGAGAAATTATTGAGAATCTTTATCCACGGTTAGATGCTCCGGCCTCCCCAAGCTCGGCTGAAATGTGTCATGCTCCCAATCTCCAAACACTCATGCATCATGGGCGGCCGCAGATCGTCCAAGCTGTGGACGTGCCGACCCTGGTGCACATTGCCAGCGGGGCCGATTGCATAATTGAGTTGGCCGCTTCCGTTGGTGATTCCGTCTTGGAATCGACTCCGATACTTCGAGTTCTTGGAGGAGTCGACCCTCTTCCAGAGGCGCAATTGAGAAAAGCGATTGAGCTTGGCGGCGAGCGCACTTTCGAGCAGGATCCCAAATATGCAATCCGTTTGCTGGTAGATATCGCCATCAAAGCCCTTTCCCCAGCAATTAACGACCCGACCACTGCGGTGCAGGCACTGGACCAGATTGAAGATCTATTGCTCCGTCTCGGGCGACGCCGTTTGGAGATCGGGGCGTTTCGAGGTCCTAACGGCAAGCTCCGGGTGCTTGTTGCCTTTCCGAGCTGGGAGGATTTCCTGCGCTTGGCATTCGATGAAATTCGTTTCTATGGCGCCAGCAGTGTGCAGGTCATGCGTCGCATGAAGGCGCTCATCAGTGAGATGGTCTCCGTCCTGCCCGAGGAGCGTCATCACGCGCTTCGGTACTGGCAGCAGCGTCTCCAGTCAACCATCGAGCGGTCTTTTGGTGATACGGAAGACAAACTGGATGCATCGGCAGAAGACCGCCAGGGACTCGGAATCTCTCGGCCGGGTAATAAGAACAGCGCATATTGAAATCTGACCGCATAATTCCCTTCTTGCTGGGTCATGCTTCTCGAGATCCGATTCACTCAAAATTTTTCCGGGACGAACCGTCGCCCCTTAACAGATCCTTGATCGTCGTAACCATGTTTTTCGGAACGCTTCGGCAGTTTGATTTTCTCCCGCGGTGCTTTTTTGTACGGAATCATACCCAGTAAGTGAGAAATGCAGTTCAGGCGGGCCTTGCGTTTATCATCTGAGCGGACAAGATACCAAGGTGCGTGCTTGGAGTCGGTAGCTTCGAGCATTTTGTCGCGAGCCTTCGAGTATTCATTCCAGCGACGGTAGGATTCCAGATCCATCGGACTGAGTTTCCATTGGCGGAGAGGATCCTTGATGCGGGCCTCGAATCGGCGCTGCTGCTCCTTCTTTCCAACTTCGAGCCAGTACTTGATGAGAATTATTCTGGCATCCACGATATATTTTTCGAATGTGGGACAGAGTTTGAGGAACTGGCGGTACTGCTCGTCGGTGCAAAATCCCATGACATGCTCGACACCGGCCCGGTTGTACCAACTACGGTCGAAGATCAGAATCTCGCCAGCGGCTGGAAAATGCTGCATGTAGCGCTGGATGTACATCTGAGTTTTCTCACGATCCGATGGGGCTGGCAACGCAATTAGACGGAACACGCGCGGACTGACCCGCTCCGTAATCGCGCGAATAGTGCCGCCTTTACCGGCGGCGTCCCGTCCTTCAAAGATGACAATGGCACGCAGTCCTTTGTATTTTACCCAGTCCTGTAATTTGCAGAGCTCTGCCTGGAGACGCCGCAGTTCTTTTTCGTATTTTTTCCGCTTCAGGGATTTCTCTTCCTGTGACGCATCTTGTTTGCCCATCTGGATTGACTTCTCCTTAGCGAATAGAAATTTCGCCGGGGCTCCGAATGTCCATCAAAGGATGCTGCGGCCCTCCATGAATTCATCCAATGATCTGATCGTTAGCCCGCGAAACCACTTTCAGCAACTTGCCGATCGACGCCCTTATGGAGTAGGTGATCGCGCAGGAGCAGATGTCCCACTACTGCTAATCCACTGGTTCCGCGGTAGCGGGATACGGTATACAGATTCTGTGGTCATTCGTTTCGTCTCCGGACTGCGGCGGCCATCGTGCATCGATCTCGCAATAGCGGCTCCCTGCTGAATGGTTCCTCGGCTAATGGGGGCGCATGGTTACCAGAAAGTCCGCAGACACCCGCATTGAGTCATTCAGTCTTTCCCTGTGGAAGCGGACGTATCAAACGCATCCGTCGGCCAATTGTCATTCGTGGGCTTCCAGGATTTGTCCGGATTATAAAGCTCCATTTCCTTGAAAATATTGAGCGTGTCTGGGCCTAGATCTTTCTGGTAGACAACTCCTTCGTAACTCACAACGAAGGTTTTGACACCAGTGACACGATAGTCTGCCGGAGCAGCGGCGAGAGCGAAGCCACCGATCATTGCCCCCTCTACAACAAAGTCCAACTTGCCGAGCGGCTGCGCGGAGCCCTGCCCTTTCAGGATCTTGAAGAAATATCCGTGGTACGGCTTGGCTTTGTCCGTGTAGCCTTGCGCCAGGGCATCAGCGATACCCTCAGCAATGGGCCCGGCCAAGCTCCCATCCGGATTCCGCCAGACCAAGCCGTCTTGCTTCCCGGGAGTGCTGATAATTCGCTGTGCGTACTGATTTGCCTCCGCACCATCATGTTTCTCCAAGGCATATTCGCGTTGGGCGTCCACATAGCCCCGGCAGATTTCGATGGCATCCAGTTCATTACTCCCAATGCGACGATAGAGAATCTCCTGGCGGCCCGCTTTGGTATCGAAGAACCACCTTCCGTTTCGCTTGACGATGGGAATTGGCAGCGGCCAGTCCCCACTTCCGACAATAAGGGTGGCGCGGTCCGCATTTTTGGGGTCTACAACAATCGAATTCTTATCGTGAGCTTTCGCAGCAAACGCGGCGGCGAACTCCTTATCCCGGACTGAGTCCTCCGAAGCGACCAAGTCTTCGCCGCTGGGACCGAGAATCTGCGTCAGAGCAGGCACATCAAAACTCCCCGCAGCCTGAATGAGTGCCTCGGCAGCCTCCTTCGAGGAAGCGAAGGTTTTCTGGCTTTGCGATGAAGACTGGGAGGGCTTCTGCTGTGATAGCAAGGGTAAAGCGCAGAGCAGCGCCAACGCGCAAGGGGTGGCAATGATCGACAATCTCCCGGCTGTAATCCACACAAACGAATTAAATTTTCTCGATTTCATTTGAAGTTCCCTCTTCATGACTTGTCTACCTCCGCCGCCCGCCGCCACCGCCACCGCGAGACCCACCGCCACCACGAGACCCCATGCTGGAAGAGCCGCGCGAACTACTAGCGCGTGCTGAACTGCCGGTACTCCCCCTCGAAGCACCACCGAACGCATCGCTCCTGGAACCTCTGCCCGAGCTCGGTGATACGCTCCGATTGCCGACGCGATCTCCCCCTCCCCCACCGCGGTTTGCACCGCCACTCGCACGATCGCCAACACCTTGCTGCTGTCCGCGCGAACCGGCATCGCGCGTGCTCGCTTGTGGCCTGTTGCCCTGCTGAGAAATACTCTGGCGAGCACCGGCTTGGCGATCCGACACCGAAGCCCCTCTGGTTGTTCCTCCGAACTTATTGGCGGTCGCTTTATTGCCATAGGGCGTTCCGCCCCGGTGCTGGGGATTGTGCTGCCAATTATTGCCTCCGCCGCGATTGCCGCCTCGGGCTGGTTGATTCGAGGGGCGGTTGCCGCTGTTTATGTTGCTGTTGCGGTTGAAATTGTTATTGTTGTTGATCGTAACGTTGTTGTTGCCGCCCCACCCGCAGCCGTAACCCCAGCCTCCGCCCCACGCTGCTCCCATGGCAAGGCCGATTCCGAAAGAAATCGCCATTCCCGCGGCATAGTATCCTGGCGGCGGATAGTAGATTGGGGGGTAGGGATAGACAGGTGGGCCGTAGACCACGACCGGATCATACGATGGTACATACACAACCTCCGGATTAGCCTGTTCGACCACGATTACACTCTTGCTCTCGATGACTTTGGTTTCGACTTTCTGTTGTTCGGTCGATTTCAAATTGCCTTTGTCCTGGGCCTTCTTGCGCATGCGCTGCACGGCATCCATTACATCGCTCTGCTGCGCCAGGAATGCGTTACCCATGTCGGTCGTCCACTGAATGTCATCCGCCAGGCGCTTCACCAGGTCCGGCATTGCGGCCATGCCCTGGACGCTGGGATCCCAAGGCTGTTTTTGCACGGCATCAGCCAGCGCCTTGTCTTTCAAAGTCTTGTTTTTCTCCAGCCATTGCTGGAGTTGAACAAGTTCCAATGGGTACGTCGAAGCAGCCAGGACTTGAGCGAGCATTGGGTCCGGGTACAGCGCGATTGGGGCTACGAGCGAGTCAAGTTGGTCTGGAGGAATCTTCGGAGCATCCTGCTCAACTGACCCGGGTGCCTGTTCCTGTGCCGAAGTTGCTGGCATTACGTCTCCCGGAACGAGAAGCGCAGAACACAAAACGGCTACACAGCTTTGCGCGGCTTTGCGGAACAATCTTAATCCGACAGTTTTCTTTTTCATGGGTGACTTTCCTTCGCAATTTCTGTCTTTACGTCCCTGTGGGCCAACCTTCGACTGCTCACCTCGAATAGTAGAACTCAGTGCTCAGTTTTCTAACGCTCTCCTCCACTCGGCCGCGCAGAGGGTGAGGAGGAGCCCGTACTGCTCTTGCTCCTCCCCTTTGGGGGCAACTTAAAGTCCCAAATTCTCGTGGACAAACCTAGCCCGAGCGAAGCAGAAATGCACAAGAGACAGAGAAGCCCTACCAACGGCAGGTTGCTCCCGGTCGATTTTGGCAGTTGTGATTTTCATGCGCTTCACCGGACCACAAAGATCCGCCTCTTTGCCGTCCATCGTGAATCTAGGACCCTGGCACCTACTTAGGTATTTAGACTTTCTCTTTAGCACCAGCAACTAGGGGAATCCCTAGTTATTAAGTCCGCGCATTCCGCCTTGCCAGTATTGTTCGACCAAACCCATCTCTGTTCTTCCTTAGAGCGATGCCTGCGGTGGCATCCTTTCTGCCGACTCTCAATGGCGAAACAAATCTCCGGTAGTCACGGGGAAGTTAACGGGGAAATATATGGTAGGTCCTCGAGTGCCGCATAAATTGCTGGGATCAGGTGGGACTTCATTCGGGATTTCCAGACATAACCCCGAGCGCCCTCCTTTTGGCAAGCCTTAACGAATTCTTCACCGGTGTTGATCGTCAGGAATACGAACTTGGCGGTTGAGCCTAACTCTTTGAGTCTATGTACGGCATCAATGCCGTTCATTACCGGCATAGTGATATCAGCCACAACAACGTCCGGATTGAGACGCTGCACTTCTGATACAAGCGACACCCCATCGCTTGCCGTGCCTACAAGCTCAAAGTGGGGCCGCAGGAGAGCAATCTCCGCTTCCAGGAAGTCGGAATGGTCATCAGCCAAGAGTATGCGTGGGCGAATCAACGTTCGCCTCCGTCCAAAACAAACATGCACACTCGCTTTCGTAGCGCTAACGGACAAGGGTGCAGTATCAATCTAGGCCGGATGTTAGGGGGTGTGAACGTACTTGGCTACTGGGGAAATCCCTAGCCCATAAAATGTAATTTTAGAGAGTTTTGTCCCCGTTAGTGTACGGCTCGTGCAGACCTGGACGCTTCGAGGATCTCCAGACTGCTTACGCCGGAAGGGACATACAACTTGCTCGTGACGACTCTAGCTCTTAACAAGTCCCGGATCAGGTTTGGCTGGCACCCAAGCCTTGAGCGTTGTCCCTTTGCCAAATTGTGAATGAATTTCGAATTTTCCACCCAGCGAGCGTGCGCGCTCCTCCATGCTTCGGATGCCTATCCCTTCATTGTGGCGCAGTGATTTTAAGTCGAATCCGCTGCCTTCGTCTCGCAAAGTAAGGGCCAATGTGCCGCGTGTCATTCGCAAGTGCACCTCCGCTTTTCCCACACCACTGTGCTTCTTCAAATTCCGAAGCCCTTCTTGAACGATACGAAAGATGCAAAGGGCTGACTCAGGTTGAATCGATCGGGGAATCTCGTCCGAGGTAAACTCTACTTTGATGTCTTGCTGGTCAGTAAATTCCTTGCACAAGGCGGCGAGGGCAGGAACAAGTCCCAGGCTCTCGAGCGTGGATGAATGCAGCTGGTGAGAAAGGGTGTGGAGATCAGCACCGAGTTCGCTTGTGGATTTTACAAGCTCTCGCAATTGCTTATGAACATCGGGGACTGAAGCGGGCGTTGCTTCATCCACATTCTCCAAACCCAACGCGAGTACTGCCAGTCTCTGGCTGTAGTCATCGTGAAGTTCCGAGGCTATCCGCTGGCGCTCCTTTTCCTCTGCATTGATCAGCATGCCACTGAGGTGCCCTTCCCTCTCTCTGGCCAATTTCAGCTGTTTTCCGGCGTGCTGCAGGTAGGCGGCCAAAGCGGAAAGACCCAGGATGATCAGGAGTCCAGTGGTCCAAATCCATTTGGTGCGCTCCCAAAGACTTGGTTCGCGAAAAAGTATGATACTCCCAGAAGGAAGTCGGCTTTCTGGAATGTGCCAACGTTTCAGTTCATTCCAATCGAACATGAACATACCAGGAAGAGTCCTGATAGGAAGATCTTCGACTCTTTTCCCATCGAGGAGTTCCGAAACGATCCGAGCCGTGACATTCCCCTGTTCCTGAAAGTTCATCAGATCCCCGCCGACGATTCCACGCCCCAAATACGTATCTGACATTCCAAATACGGGGACATTCACGGCCGACGCAACCATGGGGAGGGCCTTGGTCGCATTGAGGAAACTGTGGCCGGCGGTATCCTGAAAAAGGGAGACATAAAGGACAACCGAGTTCTCAGGTAGGTTCTGTAGTTTTTCGAGTAGTTCTCCCATAGCCATGTCTGTCAGGTAGACAATATCTGCGTTCGCCGCAAAGGAACTCATGGAATTTCTTGTCAATGACATGACGGTCCGGTCGAAATCAGAGGTGCCTCCCACTATAAACACATGCCGAGTGGCCGGGAAAAGGCGTAGGGCCACCTCCATTGTTTTCGTTGATTCAAGCTTTTGCCAAGTTCCCGTGAACCTGGAGTCTAACTTGGGATGGCCTGCCTGGTCGGCGGAACTTCCACAAATGACAATGGGAACGTTGACGAACAGAGACTGGGCATGTTCCCCGAGAAACTTAATAGTGTCTGGTCCCACAGCTACGACAACGTCAAATTTTTGCCTGCCATATTGCTTAACAAGCGACTCCTGCAATTCCGAGGGGGAGAGGCTGTCCGGAAAAGAGAGCATGTCGAAGCTTTCTGAATAAATTTCGACGTGACGACCGGGCGTATCAGGCACTCCGGTGAAAAGTTCTTGGGCCACTATCTTGGTCAGAGCGTGCGATGGGCCCACCTCGTTCAGAATTAGAATATTCTTCTTTGCGGGAGTTTGAGCACTCCCCCTAGGCTCACCCACCAAGTGCAAGGAAATCAGAACCAGCAGCAGGGAGATCCGGCGCGCATTTCCGACAAGACGTTTTGACTGGCTGGGGAGCCAGCTATTTTCAAGATTCATCTGCCAATTACCGGGCTTTCAGGCAATTGAACCTGGGAATCATCGCGATACAACGGGAGTGGACCAATTCTTTCGAGCTCCTAAATTGATCGCATTTTTTCGAATCGATACCGTAAATGAATGACGATTCCCCTACACGAACTACCCCTTCGAAGACTTGCCTTAGTTCTTCCAGAACACCGGCGGAAGTCTTGAATTGTAGTCCGAATTCAAAAATGTGACCACAGGCATCGGTCGCTGTGGCCTCTTTGGTCGAGCGGGTTCAACTCGGGCGTCGGAGCGCCACTAGGCAAATCCCTAGGTGCTGAGAGAAATATTGGGTTGCTAGCATTCGCATCTTGGCAGCTTCATCAAGGCTCAGCCAGCGCCGCTGAGTTTGTCACCCGTCGGATTTGGCGTTGATCGAATATCGGTGAACTGCGCTGATGGACGAACCCAGCAGATGCGTTTGGGGAAAGACTTGTCGACAGGGCATACCAGCCACAGCAACCTACCGATTGCAGACTGGTTATTCGGTTACCAGAAGGAGTGGTTGCGGCCGGATCTGATCGCCGGCCTGACCACGGCCGCCGTGGTCATTCCCAAGGCAATGGCATATGCAACGATTGCAGGACTTCCGGTACAGGTGGGGCTATACACTGCCTTAGTCCCCTTGGCGATTTACGCTGTGCTGGGAACCTCTCGCCCACTGAGTGTAAGCACCACCACCACCATCGCAGTTCTCACCGCAACAGAACTCGGCCAAGTCGTGCCTGGTGGAGATCCGTCATCCCTCCTTAAGGCTTCAGCAATGTTGACACTATTGGTTGGAGGCATCCTCGTTCTTGCTTCGTTGTTGCGGTTGGGCTTTATCGCTAATTTCATTTCCGAACCAGTATTGGTCGGCTTTAAGGCGGGTATTGGTACTGTCATCGTGCTAGATCAGATTCCAAAGATCCTCGGCATTCATATTCCCAGGGCCTCTTTTTTCCATAACGTGTTGGCTATCGTGCGTGGAACTCCAGAGGCCAAGCTGACGACATTAGCCGTCGGGATAGCAATGATCGTCTTGTTGGTTGGGATCGAACGATTGCTTCCGCGAACGCCGGCTCCGCTGATCGCCGTGGCTACGGGAATCATCGGTGCACGCTTCCTGGGGTTGCAGGCACACGGAGTGGAGTTAGTCGGACGGATTCCTCAGGGTCTACCCTCAATCACTTTCCCGGAATTCTCTCTCGTGGGAGAGCTCTGGCCTGGGGCCTTAGGCATAGCGCTGATGAGTTTTACCGAGACGATTGCCGCCGGTCGAGCGTTCGCCAAGAGTGAGGAACCACCTCTCCGACCAAATCGGGAGTTGCTTGCGACGGGGATCGCAAATGCGGGAGGCGCGTTCGCGGGAACAATGCCTGCCGGTGGAGGCACCTCCCAGACCGCGGTGAACCGCCGCGCGGGTGCGCGCACGCAGCTCGCAGAGATAGTTACAGCTATCGTTGCATTGGCCACAATTCTATTGCTCGCGCCCCTTCTAGCGCTCATGCCTCAAGCGACTCTCGCAGCCATCGTTATCGTCTACTCGATCGGATTGATTCAACCGACAGAGTTCCGTGCGATCCTAAATATCCGCCGAACTGAGTTTACCTGGGCTTTGACCGCCTTAGCCGGGGTGGTTCTGTTGGGGACTTTGAAGGGGATCATTGTCGCCATCCTGGTGTCGCTGGTGGCGCTGGCATCTCAGGTTGCCGATCCACCGGTGTACGTTCTAGGGCGCAAGCCAGGGACAAATGTGTTTCGGCCACGTTCTGGGGAGCATCCAGAGGACGAAACTTTTCCAGGTCTGTTGTTGCTGCGACTTGAGGGACGCGTTTTTTTTGCCAATGCCGAGCTTATCGGACAGAAGATAAGACTGTTGGTGAATGAAGCGCAACCCAAGGTAGTTGTGCTCGATCTCAGTGCTGTGTTCGATCTCGAATACTCGGCATTGAAAGCCCTGAACGAGGGCGAGAAACGACAACGTGATCTTGGAGTGGCCACTTGGTTAGTGGGGCTCAACCCCGGAGTACTGCAAATGGTCCAGCGATCGCCGCTAGGCATCGCCCTCGGACGTGAGAAGATGCAGTTTACTCTCGAGCTGGCGGTTGCGAAATACGGTGAATTGTCCTCGTGAGCGGGAGCAAGTAATAACCATTCACAAAGTATCCCCTAACCTGCGTCGGAATGCGCGAAGTCATGAGAGTCGCAATTAAGAATACGAGTGGCTCCACTATGGTGACGCCACTAACAGGTTGCGGCCAACGCGAGGAATACGCAACAGTGAACGACTGTTCCTTCCCGCCGCTCTTCCTGCCCCGCAGATACGCGGCGTTCCTTAGGTCTTCGCCATCGCCTGCGTCACGCGCGACGTTAGCGCTCTGGAGACTGCATAGGGGAGGCAAATAAGAATCGACCCAACCACCAAGGCCGCGCCTGGATGCACAGAGCGGTAGAGGACCAGTTGAAAGACGACGTCCATCATGATCCCCAAGGCCACCAGGTTGCGCACGGCGACCACTCCGCTTCGCAGCAGTTCTCTTCGACGTCCAGCACCTAAGATCAACCCGAACAGGTAGGGCGGATTTCCTGCCCTGGCATCGGCAAGACCTCCGCGAATCCCAAGGATGATGGCCACCGTAGGCTGTAGGATGAAGCGTAAGCGTCCGGGCCCAGTGAAGCGCTGTGGCAATTCTTCAAGGAACTGCCTCGAGAACAGGTACACGCGACCCGTTTCGATGGTATCTATAATCGCAAACGGCAATGCAATGACGATCACAAGAAACGCCAGCACCATCACGATAGTGTCGCGCCGCAGCGTCAAGTTCTTGATCTCAGGGAACGGGCCGCCCTGCCCACCGCTCGGCTCATGCCCCCGTCCTCTCTACCCAGCGGCGCGGGCTTTCTCAGTGAACGCGGCTGAACGGCCCACTTCCGGCACTCGCTTAGCATCGAGAAAGCCGCAGAGCTCGATGAGTTTAGCGACGAGTCCGGTCCAGCCGGTTTGGTGACTGGCGCCCAACCCAGCGCCATTGTCGCCATGAAAGTATTCAAAGAAGTAGATGTTGTCGCGCCAGAATGGATCACTCTGGAACTTTTCCGTGCTGCTATAGACAGGCCGCCGACCATGTTCATCGCGCAAGAAGATGCGAATGAGACGGTCGAGATCTCCTTACTCACACCGAAGAGGTTCATGAGTTTCCCGGATCCCGTGGGGCATTCGATTTTGAAGTTGTCGCCGTAATACAAATAGAAGTGATATCGCGGTTCAGCATATGGAACCACTCCGAGTTCCGCGAATCTCGAAATCCGGTATGGAGCTCCATGGACAGTCCGATGTCTGTATATAAGGTTTTCGGCTTGACTTGAACCTAGCACCGCACAGGCACTGGCACACCTAGGGAAAGTCCTAGGTGGCCCAGGCTACCGGGAAATGAGTCGCAAGGGCGGGTATCACTGTGGGCCGCGTAGTCTCGTTGAGACCGTACCGTAAGGGTGTGACTTCAAGTCCTTCTTTGGGAAGGTCGGCTAGAGCCAAGTCGGTTTTTCTTTCCCCGTCCTGTTGGAGATTTTTGCATTTGATCCGATCTGCCTCTATCGCCATCTTTCCTTCCGCACTTTTGTGAGCGTTTTTCTGTCGTTGCAAGTTGGGCGTATTCGTTTAGTGGGTCCAACTACCCGTTAATCGACCTCGGCTCCGCTTTCCTCGACAGGAGTGGGGCAGGTGAGCCCACAATGTGCTCGAAAGGGGTAACTAGGGGTTTTCCTAGTCGACATGCTCCAGATACAAGATTTAGCGTTTCAGCTATGGACACTAGCGGGGTCAATTGCGCTTGCGAGGCTGGAGCAGGCACCAAACGGATTTTGCTCGCAGGTACGTTCAACGGGCACAGAAAAGGAGAAAACGATGACGCGAAACAATGTAGGCAAGTGCAGGACTCGCGGCTTCAGCTACGGCGGACTGCTACTGGCATCGCTACTACTGACGGCGGCCGCGCTCGCCTTTGCGGCGGATGACCGAAAAGTAGAGACTATCGACGCCACCGCAACGGGCACCAGCACTCAGATGGGTAGAGTGGTTAGCGTGAAAGTAACCATCTACGAGTACTCGACAGATGAGGATAGACAAATCCTCATCGAGTCGTTCAAGAAGGGCCAAAATCAAGGTTTGGTAAATGCGCTCACGAAGATGAAGTCCGTGGGCCGCATTGCAATCACTGGCACTGTTGGCTATGACCTCAGCTACATTCGGCTGGTTCCCACTCCCACCGGCCGCAAGATTCGCTTCGTCACCAACCGCTTGCTCAGATTCGGTGAAGCTTATTACAACACCCAAACCACCGCATACAACCTGACGGCAGGTGAAATTGAAATTAATGATTCCGATAAAGATAAGAGCGCTGGTGTTCTCTACCCAGCAGCCCAGCTGGTCATTAACAAAGAGGGTCAGCTCGAGTTCCAGCTCAACAAGAATCCTTGGAAGCTCGTTAACATTCTTGATTGGAACAAGGCCGGCACTCCTCAGTAGAAATGATTCGAACGTTCAGGCGGTGTAGATTTGACGCTACCTACTACCCGAGAACGACATTGGTTTGATTTGGGAGTCTCGGAGGGTTTCTGCCACTTCTGCCGAAGTGAGGCATAGACGCCACGGAACAGAATGTCTCTCAGTATCCCCCCAGCCGGTCTAAATCTAGGAAGAAGAGGTTATAGACCTTTGACCCAACAAAGTTCATCTCATCGCATCACCGTAGGAGCAGTCATCCGGGGAAGCCTTGACTGGCTTCGTCCCTGCCTTATTGCCACCGCATTTTTCTTCACTTCCTTCTCTCCCTTCATTCGCGGGATTCAGTCCCAGACGCCGCCCTCACAGTCTGCATTTTCGAACAGCGCTAAGCAGTCGCAGGTGAACGAAGTTCCGGCAGTTCCTGCAGCTCAATCCGTAGAACAAACTATTCCTCTGCCTCAGATTGCCGACCGCGCGGTGGAGCTAGACCAGCTGCTGCGAGAAATCAGCAGTCAACTGATACCTAAGTCTGAGTTGCTGGAGTCCCAGCGAAAAGCGGAAGAACGAGCCGCTGAGCTTCGTCGGCGAACGCTACAAACCAGGGACCTCCTGGCTGGCGACCCCACATCGCTGGACCTGGAAGACGAACAGCGATACTGGTACTCCCGGAGCCTCGAATATGCCGCAGAACGTAGACACCTGACGCTGCGTGCAGGGAAACTGGAAGAGCAGATTCAAACGCTAGAGGCTCAACAGGCGGAGTGGGTGGCTACCTGGAACCAGATTCATCAATCCCCAGGAATAGGAGCCATTGTCGACCGCATTAAGCAGCAATTGGACAAGATTCGTGCTGCAAAATCGGAAGCACAGGAACAGCTAAATGTGCTGCTCACTATACAAAATCAGGTTTCTCAGCAAGACCAGCAAATCTCGGACATATTGCTGCGGGTGCGTCAAGCGCGCGAGCTCGAACGGGGTCGTCTGCTAGAGCTGGATGGCCGTCCTCTCTGGGAAGCCCGCGATTCGGAAGCAGTCGAGCAAAACTTCGGACCTTCCTTCCACAGCTCTTTTGACAGGTCATTTACAAGCGCTAAGGAGTTCCTGAGTACACATATGCCCGCCATGTTTATTTTCGCGATGTTGTACCTTCTGGCGCTTCTCGGCGTTTTCAAGTTTAGGCTCTACGTTGAGCAGGCGGCGCGACCCGAAGTTCCAAACGAGCTCTTGGAGTTATTGGCCCGGCCGTTTTCAGTAGCGCTATTGGTGGCGCTGATCGGAACGGGACAATACATCGCTTCGGCACCCATCGGCATCGCCTTCGCCTTTTACCTGCTTTATCTCTTTCCCGTGTTGCGACTATTGGTGCTATTAACCGAGCCCAGGCTTCGGATTTTTCTGTATGTCCTGGCCGCGTTCTACGCACTTGGCGGCGTGTACCTGCTCATTCAACTCCCATCATTTTTCAGGCGTGAGCTTTACGCCCTACTTGTTCTCGCCGCCTTGCTCAGTATTGGCTGGCTGGCGCGCCCATCGAGAATAGGCCCGTTAATGAGTCAGAATCGAAAGGTGCGAATTTACTTGATCGGGATCCGCGCGGGTCTTGTGCTGATGGCCGTATCTCTCGTGGCGAATGTGGTCGGATATGTTTCGCTGGCTCAGGTTCTAGGTCTGAGCGCCTTGGTTGGAACCTTTGTTGCTACTGCTCTTATCTGCGGCGTGCGCGTATTGACCCTAATTCTCAACACCGTCCTGCACACGAGCTGGGCGCGCGCGCTACTCGAAATGCGGACTGATGCCGTAGAACGCTGGGGCGGCCGCCTCTTGGGCCTTGTGGCTTCGTTGTTGTGGTTGAAAGCCATGTTGCGGCTACTGACCATCTATGAAAGCGTGATGACTGCCCTATCCAGTCTGTCGCAACGCCCTATCGGCTTTGATCGGGTGCATTTCACCCTTGGAGGCGCGCTCGGCGTTGCGCTGGTCTTGCTGGTTGGTTACGCGCTCGCGAATGCGTTCACGTTTCTATTAAAAAAGGTTGTGCTTCCAAAATTGTCTCTTGACCGCGGCGTGCCCTACGCCATCTCAACGATCGCCTATTACGTCCTTATGCTGGTGGTTGCTGGAGCCGCTCTAGCGGCAGCCGGTGTCGAGCTAAACAAGTTTACGGTGCTCACAGGCGCGCTAGGCGTTGGTCTCGGCTTCGGCCTACAAAATATCGTGAACAATTTTGTTTCTGGACTGATCTTGCTCTTCGAGCGTCCCATCCACGTCGGCGATACCGTGGACGTCGGGGGATTGGTGGGCATCGTTCGGAGGATCGGGGCGCGATCCAGCACAATCCTGACCTTCCAGGGTGCGGAGGTGATCGTACCGAATAGCAACCTGATTTCGAACCAGGTCATCAATTGGACCCTGTCGTCACAATGGCGGCGCGTGGACGTGCCCGTCGGAGTGGCTTATGGGACCGATCCCGCCCGAGTGATCAAGCTGCTCGAGGGAGTGGCGGGATCACATCCGGGAGTCTTGCGCGAGCGCCCGCCCATGGCTTTCTTCCTGGGATTTGGCGAAAGCGCACTGAAGTTTGAGCTGCGCTTTTGGTGTGGTCAGCAGGACACCTGGTTTCAGCTACAGAGCGATGTCACTGTCGCCGTCGCCACAGCCTTGAAAGAGGCCAGTATCGAAATCCCGTTCCCTCAGCGAGATATCCATGTTCGCAGCGTTGATGGATCAGTCGCAGAAAGCGTGGCGGACACTGGTCTGAGTCCTACGTCTTCGGGCGATGTGAAGGAACGGAGCGTCCGCGCGTGACGCTATATGAGCCTTCAGTCCTGCTTATTCCGCCAGGGTGTCTCAAGCTAAGTCATTAGGGAAACGATAATGGTTCCCCAGATAGTCAAAAAGATATGTCCAAATGCCACCGTGTACGAATAGCCTAATGTGGCAACTTGGCTGTCTGATTTCTCCTGCACCGCGGCGACGCCCGCGATCATCGTCTGTGCTCCAGCGATGCCTCCAAGCAAGAGTGCCGGGTTGAGTCCAAGAACGTAGCGGCCGAAGAAAAGACCTGCAATGAGTGGTGTAAGCGTTACCGCAATTCCTCCAAGGAAGAGGATGTAGCCAAATTCTCTCACTGCCTGCACAAAGATCGGCCCAGCTTTTAGGCCGATCATTGCCACAAACGCTGCCAGTCCAAGCGACCGCATGAACAAAATCGCGGCATCTGGAATTATTCCGAACCACGGACGCACAGACCGCATCCATCCAACGGTCACGCCGGCGAGAAGAGTTCCAACGCTAGTGCCCAACGCTATTCTCAGATGCCCTATGGGTATTGTGAGCACGGCCCCCACCAATACGCCGATGGATATGGCTATTCCGAGCACAGCAAAATCGGTCTCATCCGTTGGGTGAATCACGCGGCCAACTACAGGGGCCAGTTCCTCGACTGCAGATTCAGATCCACTTACACGTAGTAAGTCGCCGCGTTCGATCACTGTATTTGTTCCGATTGGAATCTCATGGCCACCGCGCGAGATGCCTTTCAGCAAAACGCCACGAGCTTCCTCGACATCATCTACAATCTCCTGGAGAGTCTTGCCAGCAATCGTCTTACTGGTGGTGTATAGATCGTAGGATGCTACTGGAATCTCCAGCAGTTCAGGGTCAGCGACCTCTCTGGCCAGCGGACCAAGTGCTTTGATCATGATTTCCGTACGCCCGAGCACAGCGACCGTATCATTTGCCTCCAGGACGCTGGTGCCTAGGGGTGAGAAGATCTTCCCATTACGTCGAATTCGTTCTACAAAGAGGCGGACACCGGGCACAGACTGCTCGGCTTCCGCGACTGTTTTGCCAACGACGAGGCCGTCTTGAGGAATTGTATAGACGCGAAAACCGATAGGTTGCCATGCGGAATAAACGCCGAGCTTCGAGCGTTGGATTCCTAGGTTGGCTTCCACTTTCTTGGACTCGGCACGAAGGTCAAAGCCAAGGAGTTTCGGTCCAAGGCTGCTACAGCACCAGATCACGCCCAAGGTACCGAAGACGTAGCAGATTGCATCCGCGACAGCGATGTGTGCGATCCATTGCTGTTTCAGTTCGTCGGGCAATGATAAGGAACGTATTGCTTCGCTTGCAGTGCCGATTGCAGGGGACTCTGTCAAGGCTCCGGATAGCAAACCGGCGGAATAGCCTGGGTCAAGTTTCAGAAAATGAGCGACAGCGTAAGCCGTCAAAAGGCCTATTACAGGAACAAATACGCCGAGCACGGCCCAGCGCCAGCCTTCCCCTTTAAGATTCTGAAAAAAACTAGGTCCCACCGAGTAACCGATTCCGAAAAGGAACAGAAGGAATACGATCGATTTAGCTTGGTCGGATACGGGCACGTGAAAGAAATTCCCAATAAAAATCCCTCCCAACAAGGACCCTGTCACCACACCAAGTCCGACACCACGAAACTTCAACCGACCGATCAAGTACCCTAGGCCTACTGCCAGGTAGACTGCCATTTCGGGATACTTTGTAAAGAGTTTCGCCAGCCACTCCATAGGCCATTCCTTTTACGGCGGCCTCCCTCTTGAGGACCCACCACCTGATTTTCGGGTGAGAGTTGTGGAGGCCGCCCAACGAGGTATCCATTCTATTTCCTACTGGCCGCGCTGAAATCGTTCAGCAGAATTCTGGCGTTTTTCTTCTCGTGATCCCGGAAAGCCGCGGTGCACTATCGCGCTGCCGCTTGTCCGGATTTTTTCGTGCCCTTCGAAGCCTCGAAAGCATCGCGGTAGCCGCGCGCGATCGCTCGAACGCCGCGTCCGATTTCCTCATACGCTTCGTCGGGCAGATTGGCCAGGGACACGCGCAGCGACCAGTCTGGCGCCTCGAAGCCTCCGCCATTCAGCAGCACGATCCCGTGATCCTCGGCGAGACAGAAGGCGAGGTCGAGCGGGTGGACATTTTTCTTAAGGTATTCGACGGCGTCTTCGCCGATGTTCTTGCGTGCAAAAAATTCGAAGTCGATCAAACCGTAGTAGGCGTTGTACAGCGTGTTCGGAGTGACTTCGATGCCGAGGCCTTCAATCATGGCCTTGGCGCGCCGGTGCACGATCTCCATGCAGGCCTTCTGATACAGCTTGGCTCCATCCATCATTTCAGCAAGGGAGAACAGGCTCATCATGACCTGCTGGGGCAGTGCGAGGCCGGCTGTGTGATTGAGGGCCACATCCCGGCTGTCGGCCACAATGCGGTCGATGAACTTGATTTTGCGCGGCTCGAGGACCAGTGTGCCATACCGTTTGTCGAGCGCTTTCAGATCGACATCCGAGAGCTTCGCGATCATCTTGTCGAAAATGTTGTCTTCATGGACCGCGATGACACCGAGGCGCCACCCGGTGCAGCCGACATATTTGGAATAGGAGTAGACACCAATGGTGTTGTACGGTAGCTCGCCAAGCAGAGATCGGAAATCGTGGACAAACGTTCCGTAAACGTCGTCGGTCAGAATCATGAGGTCGGGGCGCTTCGTCTTCACTAGATTTGCGATCTTGCCGATCACTTCCCTGCTGATTGCCACGCCTGTCGGATTGCCGGGATTGACGAGGAAGAACGCCTTGACCTTGGGATCTTCCAGCTTCTTGAGCTCTGCGTCCGTGAACTGAAAGCGATTCTCTTGCGGGGCTTGGATGGTAATGAAATGCAGCCCGTAGTCTTCGAGGTGCGGCAGTTCGAGGTACGGCGTAAAAATCGGCGTGCCCAGCGCGATTGTGTCTCCTGGGTGCAGCAGGCGGTTGGCTTTCATTGATTTGAAGATGTAGCACATCGCAGCCGTGCCGCCCTCGACCGCATAGAGGTCGAACTTGCCCGCCGGCCGCGGATTGCCGCACATCGCCCACGCCAAGTACTCGTGCACGATGCGCTCGTTGTGAACCAGCATGCGATCGGGGACCGGATAATTGTCGCCGATGATCGAGTCCACGAGCTCGTGGACGAAGGCGTCCGGTTCGAACCCGAACGTCTTTATTGCAAACGGCACCATCGCCGAGAGAAAGGACGCACCGGGCATGTCGGAATGTTTTGCGAGCCATACTTCGAAACGGCTCGCGATGCCTTGCGGCTGCGGCATTCCACCGACACCTGCAGGATGCTCCATCACCCGCTTGCTTTCGGTGACCGCGAACTGACCGAGAAGGAAGAATCCTTCTCGCGGAGTGGTGGCGATCCAGTTGGGGTTGCCACGCCCCGCATTGAGGAATGCCGACTGCGTCGTACGCGAGGTTTTCTTGGCGAGCTTGATCAGCTCATCTTTAATCTCAAACGGGCCCAACGTTTCGAATTTACGGAGCTTTACGAGGTCCATGATTTTCACCTTTCAAAGAATGTCACGACAGAAGCATGATGACGACCATGCCCCAGATCGTGAGCAGAGTGTTACCGACGGCGTAGGTCACGCTATAACCTAAAGCGGGCACCTGGCTCTTGCCTATATCGCAGACCAAGCCGAGCGAAGCCGTCGTCGTGCGCGCTCCGGAAACAATGCCGAGTAGAAGCGCATCGTGGAAGCGGAAGAGGTACTTGCCGATGAACATCCCCAAGACGAGAGGCACCGTCGTTGCCACGGCTCCCCATAGGAACAGCCCAATGCCTTGTGTCCGCAAGCCATTTACGAAGCCCGGACCGGCCGAGATGCCAACTATGGCGATGAAGATGTTAAGACCGACGGAGTTCATGAACCAGAGGGTTGGCGTAGGAATGCGGCCGAACTTGGGATGCACCGAGCGCAACCACCCGCAAATGAGCCCCGAGACGAGCGCGCCGCCGGCGGTTGAGAGCGTCAGCGGCACACCACCTACTTTCCAGACTAGCGCGCCGATCAGCGCACCAATCACAATTCCGGCGCCCATGAACGCGACGTCGGCAACATCCGTTGGCCTGTCCGCGACTCCCACTAGCTTGGCTGCGCCGGTAGTGTCCTGCGTGCGACCCACCAACGTGAGGATGTCGCCACGCTGAATCTGTGTGTTCGGTAGGATCGGTATCGAAGTGGCGGTTGCACCCCGCGTGATTTTTCGCAGGAACACGCCGCGCGCTCCAGGCAGCCCAGCCAGTTCGGCCAAAGTCTTGCCATCGACAGCCTTGTTAGTCACATAAACGTCGACACCTTCTACAGGCACGCTCAGCAGTTCTGGGTCGTCCACCTCCTTCGCGCCTGCCCCGGTCAGACTCACGATCACTTCGCGCGCACCAACTACCGCTAGCACGTCGCCCTCTTGCAGCACAGCGTCTGCGGCCGCATCCTCAATCGTTCCCCCGCGACGTAAGCGCAGAATAAATACTCGTGCGTCGGGAACGAGCGATTCGGCCTCGGTTACCCGGAGGCCAACAGCCTTCCCGCCTGGTTGCACTCGAAACGCACGCACTTCCCAGCGGTGCCAGGCTGTGCCTGGCCCACCAAGCTCCTTACTGCCTCCATTCTTCTCCTCGTACTCTTCGCACGCCGCCTCTAAATTAATGCGGAGCAGTTTCGGACCAAGCAATGCAATTACGATCGCCGATCCCATTGTTCCAAACATGTAGGTCACAGCGTAGGCGACCGGCATAGAATCGATCAGTTGCTTAGCCTGGTCGGCGGCCAGACCAAGTCGGTTGATGGCGTCGGTCGAGAGGCCCATCGCCGCCGAGAGCGTTTGCGACCCGGAGTAAAACCCCGCCGCGTAGCCGAGGTTGTAGCCGACAAACTTGACGATCGCTACAGGGACCACAAGGCTCAACACGCACTGGACCACTGTGAAGAGGGCTTGAGGCACCCCGTCCTTTGCGACACCGCGGACGAACTGCGGACCCACGCCGTAGCCGACGGCAAAGAGAAACAGGAGGAAGACTGTCGCCTTGAGAGGCTGAGAAATGGTAATTCCGATCTGCCCGATCAAGACGCCGGCCAGCAGAGTCGCCGTGACGGACCCCAAGCCAATTCCCTTGAAGGTGAACTTACCGAAATAATATCCGATGGCAAGCGTAAGGAAGATGGCGATCTCCGGGTACTGCCGGAGGGTAGCAGCGAACCATGCTAATATGCCCATCGTTTGACTCCTTGTAATTGCCCGATGTTAATTGAGCACCGGGTTCTGACGACATGCTTGCCGCTGCCTCCGCCGGGTCAACCCCACTACGCATTCATCCCTTCGTAAGCGCCAGCTTATTCCCCCACTCGACGCGATAAGCTAGCCTGCCGCTGACTTGTGCCTGAGATTCCTTGCCGCATGCGCAGCTTTCCCGCTGGGTGTTTTAGCCGACTGCATAGACGCGGGATTGAGCAGCTTTAGCCCGAGCGAGGCGTTGTAGCCGTGGATTTCCTTGACGTCCAGCTTGCGCATGAACTCAATCGTTTCCCCATTGATGACTTGGCCGGGAACCATAATCGGGAATCCCGGAGGGTACGGGATCACGAAGTTTGCCGAAATCAACTCCGGCCCACTCTTCAAGCGCTTATCGATTTCCGGGCTGGAAAGCTTTATGTGTTCGCACTGCTGCTGGCGATAGGCCGCGAAGAATGCAGAGCGCATATCGCCTTCGCTGGTCTTGCTGGAAGGATCTTCGCGGAACTGCTCGAAGAAGCAACTGAAATTTGGAAGGTCCGGTACATCGGTCATTAGCGATTTCACGCGCGCTTCAAATACTTGCTTAGCGGCGCTGCCACCCTCCCCAAGCTTCTTCTCGATCCCCTGCGAGATCTGGACGAGCACCTTAATCAGTTGAGCGATGTCACTGCGTGTGTTGTTAATGTTGGTTTGAAGCAAGACGCTGTTGCGCGAAGTTTTGTTCAACTGGATGTCAAAGTCTGCGGCGAGCAAACTCTTGAATTGTGTGCCGTCAAATCCAGCAGAACCGCACACTAGCGTGAGTCGTGTAACGTCGAGTGCGACTTCGTCATCCCTTAGGGCCTTGACTGCTGTGGCCCAATTCGCACCGGGCGTCAGATAGTCGACAAATCCAGAATTACGAAACTCAGCAGGAATCAGTTCGTCGGCGCCAAGCACACGAAAATACTTTGATATGAGTGGATGCGAGTTCACCTCGCGCCGGAAATCCAGCGCTAACTGGATCGCGCGATTCACTAGCTCGTAGCCTTCTAATTCCATCTGGCGACGCGCAACGTCCAAGGTGGCAATAATCTGAAGGTTGGGTGAAGTGGAAGCGTGTGTGAAAACCGCCTCGTGGAATTGTTCCTCCACCGTGTGATAGTCCTGGTCTTTGACGAGCACCATGGAACCCTGCCGGAGACACGACATGGACTTGTGGGTCGAGTTTGTTTGATAGACCCGAAGGCGCACTTTCTCGGGGTCTGGAATCAATCTGGTCTCCAGCAGTGTTTTCTCACCGGCTTTAAGGTCGGCTCCCAGTTTTTTTTCTTGCTCTTTGTAGGCCGCGCGGTACGCGGGATCTCTGAACTTTTTCTCCAGAATCGCAGCCGCCCCCATGGCCGTTCTCCGACGGTAGAACGGGGTCCACCTGGCGAAACCAAACCAAGCTTCATCCCAAAGGAAAATAAGATCTGGCTTGATCGCGAGACACTCTTCCATGACGCGCTCGGCGTTATAGATATGGCCATCAAATGTGCAGTTTGTGAGCACCAGAAGCCGTGCGCGATCTAGTCGGCCCTCGGCCTTCAAATCAAGCAGCGCTTTCTTGATCGTGCGCAGCGGAACCGCGCCATACATCGAGTACTGTGTGAGTGGATAAGCTTCGACGTAGAGAGGATAGGCCCCAGAAAGCACCGCGCCATAGTGGTGCGACTTATGACAGTTCCGGTCGACCAACATGATGTCACCGGGTGCCAGCAGCGCCTGCTCCACGATCTTGTTCGAAGTCGAAGTTCCGTTAGTCACAAAGAAAACATGATCCGCTCCGAAAGCTCTGGCAGCCTTTTCCTGAGCCACTTTGATGTTGCCTGTGGGCTCCAGCAGACTATCCAATCCGCCGGTCGTAGCTGAAGACTCTGCAAGAAACAGATTTATCCCGTAAAACTTGCCCATGTCGCTGATCCAGTTCGATTTAAAGATGGATTTGCCTCGAGCAATTGGCAGCGCGTGAAATGTTCCGATAGGGCGCTGCGCATATTTCTGCAGGTTGTCGAAATACGGCGTGTCGAATCGGTCCGCAACTCCATCAAGAATGCTGAGATGCAGCTCCAACGGCTCTTCGACTTGGTAGAAAATCCGGCGGATGCAATCCGCCGTGACATCACCCGCCAATTTTTCCACCTGCCGGTCACTCAGGTAATAGATATCGAGCTCGGGGCGCAGCTGCTTCAAGCCCTGAGCAAGCGCCAGACTGTAGTCGGCTTGATTTGTTCCGATTCCGCTGGCGGCAAGATGGCTTGCCAGGAATTCGCGCAGAACCGGGCTGTTGTGAGATGAGGCAAGAGGAATTCCCTCATAAATAATCACTGCCTCAAAGCTGCCGTTCAGAATCGTTGCCAATACCGCGTCTTCAAATGAGCCTACAAACACCGGTTCATATACGAATTTATCTTGGGGTCTGCGCAACCTCCGGAGATCCTGCGACAGTTCCTGCCATGTGGTCGGACGCGCCGGACTCACCACGAGCACTTCGAAATAGGGCCGGTGTGCCGCTGGCTCTTCCCCTATACCAGGCACCCGTTCGCCAAAACTTACGGGGGTTTGTTCCGCACTTTCCCAGTCTGCGACGCTGGACCGATAAGAATGTGTCACCAGCGCGTTGCTGATCGATTGCACCACGCGAGCCGTTCCAGCAGCGTCATTCGATGCAATGCGCTCCTCCAGGGACTTCAGCAGTGATTGTCCCGGATAGGCAAAGAAATCTTCCAGCTGACGCAACTCCGCAAAGGCCTGGATCAAAGCCGCATGATTCTCGTCCTTGTTCCGACTCAGTTGGCTCGGTGATTTTTCCCACGTACGAGCGGCCTGCAGCAATGCTCGCCAGCGATCGAACCTTACTTCCGCCGCCATTAAGAATTGGTCCACTCGAGGAGCCTCCGGATTTGCTGATGCACTCATGATTTCCCTCCATTTACTCTCGCCGACTTTTGCTACTGAAGGAGCTTCGCCTGGCAATTGAAATCTAAGATCGGGTGCGGACGGCGCAATCAGTTCTGTTGAACAAGCCCGCCAACAAAAGATTGCTAGGCCACTGCCTCAAATAAATCTGGCTATGGACCTCCTGACAACTCAACCTCGGCTTCAGGCGGCCGGTTTTCGCTTTCTCATGCGAATGCAATTCCAATCTCACGTGACATTTAACAACGTTGAAGAATCGCGACAACTAGGGAAATCCCTAGGCTCGTCTGCTGGATATCAATCCTCGGGTTGAAATACGGTTATGTGGCGTATCGATTTGCATTTTGAATGTTTCGGCAAGATTGCGGGCACCGGGTTTAGGGATTTCCCTAGTTGTCTCCCTTGCACGCCAAGGCTAAAAGAAGCGAGACCCTAGTTCGTCGAGTTGGACTAGCTGGGGTAGTTCGTATTCGGCTGAGCAGAAGGTTGTTTTCGCGTGTGGCTTGAACAAATGCGAGGAGAAGAACGATGAAAATTCGGCTGCCGTATCTTTTTGCAATTATGTTCTTGGCTGTAGCGATGCTGCCCGCGAGGGCCCTGCCGCAATCTCAGACTTCCTCGTCTGAAGCTCAAGAATTGCGCAAACTACTGGAATCAATGAGCGCACAAATGAGCAAGATGCAGGCGGAGATCGATGAACTTAAGGGCACGAAAGCTGCCGCGCCACCGAGTCAGGCCGCAACTGCTCCTACGACTCCTCCAACTAGGCAAAATGGCACCATTCAAACGGCAGAACCACCGCGCGTGGGCCCCACCTCCCGGCATGTTGGAGAAGCCACGGCCGACTACCGGGAATTCTCTGAAGACACCGTCGCAGCCGCTCGCTTCAATAACGTGCCTCTTGACCCGAAGTACCACGGCTTTTTTCAGTTGCCGGGAACACAAACCATCCTGAAAATCGGTGGGTACTTTAAGACAGATTTCATCTACGATCTGAAACCCGCGGGAAACCCTGATTCGTTCATCCCTTCTTCGTTTCCGATTCCCCAACCGATGAGCATAAATAACACGACCATTTCCATTCGCCCGACACGCTTGAGCCTGGACTTCAGGATTCCCTATTCGCAGGTTGGAGAAGTGCGCTTTTATGTGGAAGGAGACTTCTTCGGGACGAATTCAACCACGCCGAGACTTCGCCATGCCTATGCACAAGCGAGAAACCTCCTGATCGGACAGACTTTTACAAACTTTATGGATCCGGATGCTTTCCCAGACGGTCTGGACTTTCAAGGACCCAATGGAATGGTAAGCCTCCGAAATCCGCAGTTTCGCTATGGGTTCGCACTCACTCCCAGCACAACCCTCTACTTTTCCGTGGAAAAGCCCAGTTCAGACGTTATCTTCAAAACGGCGCAATTCACAAGTCAGCCTGAAGCTCCGGCTCCTGATGGGGCAATTCGCTTGCGCCAGGAATTCGAACGCGGACACTTTCAAATTGCCGCTCTGTTTCGTTCCATCGGAGCATTCGTCACGACAACTCCGACCCAGAAGACAGATTCCGTTTTTGGTTGGGGCATAAATGCGTCACTCGGCTTCAAGACCTTTGATAGGGACAATCTAATCTTTGCAGTGGCTGCTGGGCATGGGATCTCGCGATACATTCAGGACACCTCCGGATTAGGAATTGATGCAGAACCAGCGACAGGCGTTAACACGCATTTAGTGGCGACTCCAGCGGTGGGAATCGAGGCTGCCTACCAGCATTATTGGATGAAGAGACTGCGTTCCAGCGCAATCTACTCTTACGCAGCGGTGAACAATACCGATTTGGCGGCCCCAACAACTTACAATCATGCCACTTACACGGGCGCCAATCTGATTTGGAATCCCGCCGGATCACTCAACCTTGGTGCTGAATTTCTTTATGGCTGGACAATGGAGCAAAACGGCCAAAAGGCAAATGCGCCCCGCATCCAATTCAGTGCGAAGTACAGCTTCGTGAAAGTGGATCCTGACCCTAAATGAATGCTATTACTAGGCGAATTGGCATGAACCATCTGCAAATTGCTTAGTTCCCAGCGAACGAAGGAGCTCGCAGAGAGATTGATCTTGATTGACTCTTAAACGCCCTGCGTTAATGCCGAATACGAAAGCGCCTAAGAGTCTGGCGTTCGTAACTGAACAGGAAATCGCGCCGTACCGAGGAGCTCATGGTGCCTGGAAGACGACTGGTAGTCTTGGTTTTGCTTTGTGTTAGCTTGCTGCATCCGCCGGATAACGCCGTCGCACAAAATGTAAAGTCGACTTTTGACAAATCCGCGGATTTCAAGAAATACAAGAAATATGCGTGGGGGTCGAATTACCTGTTGACTCGCCAGACTAAGGAAGATCAAGAACGCATCAACATGGCGATCGTCGATTCGATTAACCGGAATCTACAAGCCGCGGGTTTCGTAGAGGATGATAAGAATCCGGACTTTAGGATTACTTACGAAGCGGGAGGGCTCCCCAAAGCCGATGTGGGTGCGCAGAGGGATTTATACGCCACCGACTTGGTCAACTGGTCTTGGGGCAACCTTGGAGGAATTTCATCCGATGTGTGGGTCTATAGTCTGGCGAAAATGCAGATTACCGTAACAGATGCCGCAACAAAGAGCCAATTGTGGCAGGCGATGGCTTCGCAGAAGATTAGGGACACCAACAAATTCGGCAACAAGCTCAAAGAGAACGTGGACAAATTCATACAAAAGACAATGAAGAGTTTTCCCCCGAAGAAGTGATTTAGCATCGTCCGGAACCTCAGCCCAGACAATTGGGCAGTTGAAGAAAGACTTCATTTATCCGGTCAGCGCGCCACTCGGACTCTTGATCGCGGTTTTAACGATCTGATCTGGAGTTTGGAGGCCATCGCCAAGAATGTAGCTGTTTAGAATTAGAAATGCTTATTTGGGGAGTCGACCTATGATTGGAAAACCATCCGTCGCGTCATGTCTTTTAGCCCTGCTGCTAACTATTCCTGCGGTCTTGTTTTCGCAGAGCTCTACCCCTAAACACACACTTATTATAAATGGCCGATCGACGGATGTTCCCCTGATTCAGGTGAATGGTCACGCCTACGTTGGCCTGGAAGCATTAGCGGAAGCCCTAAAAGGCTCGCTTGGCTTTTCTGGGAAGATGTTCGCTCTAAACATGCCTGTCTGTTCGGCGAACAATGCTCCGGCCGCGACCGTCTCAACTCCTTTGCCGGCGTCCTCACCTGCGTCGGACCAGGGTGCGTCATCCAGTCCAGAATTTTCGAAAGCCTTTTTGAACGCGGGAATAGAGCAGATGTCTACTCTGCGCGAATGGCACACCGCACTCGAGACTGCTATTCAAAATGGGATCCCTCTGTCCTCCGGTTTGCTCGCGCCGTATCGCGCGCAAGCTACAACAAACCTGCGCATAGCTTCGGTCGCAGCCAGTACGCCTTCTGATCACAGTGCTTACCAGCTTTTGAGCAACGAATTTCAGAACATGGCGAAACTGAGCGACAAATACCTCAAACTACGGGCCAGCTTGACTTACATTGCCCCGGACGCCATCCAGAACGACGATCTAAACAAGCGGATCATAGCTTGCGGCCGTGCGCTTGGAACAATGGCAGCGGCCGGGCAATTCTCCGATAATGGCTCATGCCATTAAGTGCGCGTGAAAACAGCATTGAACTGAGGGGGATTCTGTTTTGCCAGGGATTTTAGCCCTCAACTCCTACTATCAGTCGAGGTTATGGGTCGGCAGTACACGACTCCAATCGGACGTGAGAGCTAATTCCAAAGAAGTGACAGTCTTACTTCTGATTGGGTTGAGCTACTCCGCGATTTGGCTAGCTTCAAGGACAGGCTGCGCTTTGGGAGTACGAACTTTCTCTATTTCGTGCGCAAGCCCGGTCATGTCGAATTGTGTCGTGACCCCAGGTGCGACTTCTAAGAGCATTGTCTTGTGCTTCATCATGTCTTGAATAAGGAGTTGGTCGCCCCCGACAGAATCACCTTTGGGGCCTTCCAGGACCGGACCGATGGGAGCATCCGCCTTGGCGGGGTATGACCACAAGACGCTGTACAGGTTCTCCGTGCCGAACCCTAGTTCGTCCCACTCGATGCGTTGCTCTTGTCCGTCCTCAAATTTCACGCGGAGATCCATTATTTTGCCTTTCGCAGGCTGGTGACGGACAGACTCCCAACGCGCGTGCCTGACGAAAGACAAGAAAGAATCCGTTCCCCTCTGGAGGATGACTAAATCGAACTTGCCGTCTAACGAAGTTCTGCGCAGAGCAACGGCGCTGCCGAGGGGGTCGTTGACATTTTCAGAACGCCAGGCTTGCTGATTCACGTGTCCGACCGACGGTACGGGCAGCGCGGCCGCCGGCTCGACAACGGGAGGTGCGCTAGCTGGGGCAGCCGATGCCTGCACTACTGTCGGTGCGCTCTTTGAGACGGCGTTCTGGGAATTTCCTGAGCAACCTAAAATGGTGAACAGGAGGCCTGTTAACATCAATAAAAAGACCTTCTTCATTGCTGTCTCCTCACAACGTGTTCGTCGAATGGTCGAAGGCTCAATGTTCTTAAGTCTGCAGTTCTTTCTGCGAAGCTTGAATAGCCCGAAGGTACAGGTGTGCTCAAGGCTAAACTGAACTTTGGTGCTGTTCCTTAACGCATGTGAACCAGTGCCGATTGCTCCGGGACTCCTTACGCGGCTCTACTTTTGAACTAGGGTCCTGACGATTCAGAAAATTGCCCGTATGAGAACAGAGGCGATTGCCTCCCGAGTACCTTTGAATGAGACTGCGGACAGATGGAACTACTTCGTTTTAGTCTTGACCGCGTTATGCGTTGGAGTAGGGGCAGAACTTGTGGCTTCCGGAGTATTCGCTAGTGGCATCACCGAACGACAAAGAGGAGCCACGGCGTTCCAACCACCAGGAACACGAGCAGACAGAAGACTGTAGTCAGCAGGCCAAGCCGGTAGAGTTCACCTTGAGTGAGATAGCTACTCCCGACGAAGATGACATTTTGGCTGCCTCCCTGCGGAGTAATCGTCGAGAAATAGCTGCTTGCAAAGAGCAGGGCAAAAGCCATTAAGGGTGCGGGAACACCGGTCTTCACGCCGACGCCCAGAAAGACATCGAAGAGAGCCAATATCTGCGCCGTCTGGCTGACAAACATGTAGTGCATCAACACGTAGAGCACCACGAGTATGACGTAGGCAATGGGCCAGGTGATTCCTCCGAGTAGCGACGTCAGCCGTGCTCCGACGTAGCCCATGAAGCCTAGCTCGTTCAATTGGCCGCTCAAAGCAAAGAGCACTGCCAGCCAGATAAACGTGACCAGGGTACCTCCCTGCAAGTTGATGTCCTCGAGGGTGAGGACATTGGTGGCAAGGAGCGCGCCCAGACCGGCAAAGGCTACGGCAGCGAGACTCAAGTTCAGCGTGCCCGCCATCACCCACCCGGTCACCATGAGGGCGAAAGCCACTGCAACGATCCATTCATCCCGCGTGAGAGATCCCATCGTGCTTAGAGCTTCGCGTGCGGCCTTTGGCGCGTCGGGGGTGTCGGTCACGCCGGGCGGAAACAATTTGTAGAGGAAAAGTGGAAGCAAAGCGATCATCGTCAACACTGGAATCGATGCTGCGAGAAGCCACGAGCCAAAGTTGATCTTCACGCCATAGTGTTCTGCCAACGAAACCGCAATTGGATTCCCCGAAGTTGCGGTTAGCCAGAGGGCTGACGAAACACTCAGGCTGGCCATCCCGCAAAACATAAGATAACCACCCATCCGTCGGCTTCTCTGATCGTCCGGCATGGAGCCGGAACTTTGGGCCAAAGAAAGGATGATGGGGTAGAGCACGCCACCACGAGCTGTGTTGCTTGGAAACGCGGGTGCAATCATCGCGTCAGTGACAAAAATGCTATAGCCCAAGCCCAGTGTGGATCTCCCGAATGCACTTACCACTAGAAGGCTGATGCGCCTTCCGAGCCCCGATTTCACAACTGCATTCGCGACGAGAAAAGCTACTATAACGAGAAGCACGCTCTGATTGGCAAAACCAGCGAAAGCCTTAGCGGGGTCGACCGTGCGAGTAAGCACTGCAGCCGAGACCGCCAGTATTGAGGCTGTCAAGAGCGGAAATGAGTTCAGAATGACAGCGAAGATAGCCGCTGCAAATATCGCGAAGAGATGCCAAGCCTCTCGCGTCAGCCCGGCTGGTATCGGCCAGAACCAAATGGCAAGCGACAGGGCCAACGGGACGGCTCGCATAAGCTGTCGGCGGGAGGAGGTCTTGGCGGTGCTCATTTGGATTGTTCTCCGCCAGGTGCGGCAGCTGTTGAACCAAACCGGGCGCGGCCCTGAAGGTTGACGGCCCTCCCGCTGACTGCGCCATCCTCGGACTCAACAACGTACTTCCACTGAAAGGAATACTCCCCAGTGATACCGGCGAATCGGCCGGTTCCTCCCAGAAAAGTACCGACGATGCTATTTCCGGCTCCCACCCACTCACCCTTTAATTCGCTGTAAACCTTATCCCCGCGCTCGTCAGTCCAAACACAGCGGCCCTGCATTCCGCCAAGATTGTCGGAGAAGCCGATCGCCTTCGCACGGAACCCTACTCCCATTCCACGATCTCCTGTTAGTAGCAGCGACCCACTCAAATCAAAAATGGAAGCGCGGTGATCTGCCTCCAGCTTGAGCGTCTGCCGAGTTCCTGAGGCGGTCCAAGTGCCTTTGAACGCGCGCCACTCGCTGGGTGAAGCAATCTCAGCCGGGGAAACAGTCGGTTGACTGCATCCGGCCGGGAACAGCAGCAGAGCGAGCGCCAACGATCCTCGCTCCAGCGACACAACCAAGCCTGCTCGAAAAAACACTTGCGCATCTCCTTAGAATCAGACCGTGGCTCCGACGCGTGCCCCGCGGAGCACAAGACGACCCTGACTGGCTGGACCTTGTTGGTCAAGACCCGTTAGCGACCGAGTCGTAGTACAAGGCGATTACACAAAACTTGCCCAGAGTCTATTTTCAAAGCGATCCTATGTTTGACTCGATGTGTGCTCAACTAGGGAAATCCCTAAGAATACCCGGATGGGCGGTCTAACTTCCGATGGTCGGATTACCAGACGTGTGGAATCCCTGATCGCCACTTTACGGTTTGCGGTTTGTCAGGCAGTTTACAAACGAAAAATCCCGATCCGCCTCACTAGGGAATCCCCCAGTTGTTCGGGAACGGGTGGACGTCTAAAAAGTTAAGCACAGGTCAAACGGGGCGAGCGATCCAACCCCGCCGACCTAAAACGTACGTCTGGACTCGGGGAGACGCGATTGCCTCCGATGCTTACCCGAGTCCTGACCTCCAGTGAACCAAATTTGCCTGGTCTAGGCATCACCTTGAGGTCCAATCAACAATTGAGGGGAAGAGGAGTGCGGCGCTCGCTGAATAGTTGGGAAAGCGAAATGGAACGAAACGGTTGTAATGGCAACCAGGTTTAGTTAATCGCAAGGAGAAGCCATGCCAAAGATTGGAGCTCGCACTAATTACAGTTTTTTGCTTAAGCGACCGTCGCCTCTGAAGGTTCAGACCGGTAGCCAAGATTAGCAGTCCTATATGACTGAAAAGGGTGGTAATCATTGTGTTTCCGTGGGGGCTGACTTTCAGATTCCTTAAGGAGCTAGCTATCGGACTCTGGCTCTTTTCACCTCTCTTGTTCGCCTTGGTCCTGGGAATCTTGCTGCTTGGGTATCTTGCCGGCAAGGACGAGGGCTGGTCGCCCCCGGATAGTTTCTATTGGGCATTCGTTACAGCAACGACGGTCGGCTACGGTGATTTCCGTCCAACCAGGAGAAAATCCAGGGTCATTGCCGTTCTCATAGCCGTGCTGGGATTGCTGACTACGGGCATCATCATCGCATTGGGTGTACTGGCCGCAACAAAGGCCTGGAACAGAAGCTGAGATCCTGGGCAACCTGCGCTTCTTGCAGGCCGGGGCACAAAGGTAGCGATCGACCAAAGAGCACATCTGATGTGAGTGGGAGGATGCATCGTGACCGCTGAACGAGCGACGCCCGAAAAGTCCCATCTGAATAGAGCCGTCGAAGTCTCCATTCACCTCGGGCTCATCTTCCTGCTTGTCGCGTCCTGCTTCAGTATTCTGAAACCATTCATCGCCGTGGTGGCATGGGGACTGATCATCGCCATTGCCGGTTATCCAGGGTACTGCTGGCTGCAGAAGCTGCTGGGCGGACGAGACGGCTTTGCGTCCATTTTGTTTACCATCCTGCTCCTCGGCGTCTTGATCGTGCCGATTGCGCTGCTCGCTCAAACCCTGGTTGATGGCATCCAAACGCTCGCAGTAGCACTTCACAATGAAACCCTGACGATTCCGCCGCCCCCACCGACTATCGCAACCTGGCCCATCGTCGGTAGACCGTTGAGCGACCTCTGGAGCTTAGCTTCGAACAATATTCCTGCCGCACTTCGGAGCCTGGCTCCGCAGCTTAAAGAGGCTGTCAACGGACTACTCTCGGCGGCTGCCGGAGTTGGCTTGGGCGTGCTGCAGTTTTTGGTTTCGATTCTGGTTGCGGGATTCCTTCTCGCCAGCTCTGGCCAGGGTGCGCGAGTTTCTAGAAAGTTTGCAATCCATCTTTTCGGCAATAAAGGCGCCGAGTATGAAGCGCTCGCCGGCGCGACTATTCGCAGCGTTACCACCGGAATTCTTGGTGTAGCTTTAATCCAATCTCTACTCGCCGGTCTCGGTTTTCTGGTGGTTCGGCTCCCAGGAGCAGGCCTGTGGGCGTTGTTGTTCCTCATTGCCGCTGTGCTTCAAGTGGGAAGCTTGGCGCTAATCCCCGCTGTGATCTACGTTTTTGCGACTGCGAGCACTGCCAAGGCCGTGGCCTTTTTGATTTGGTGTATTGTCGTCGCCCTTATGGACAACGTTTTGAAGCCGTTGCTTCTCGGGCGGGGCGTCCCCGTTCCCATCGTTGTTGTTTTCTTGGGCGCAATCGGTGGCTTTTTGGCGATAGGCATTATCGGCCTTTTCGTCGGCCCCATTGTTTTGTCGGTTGGGTACAAGTTGTTCCTGGCCTGGTTGGACGAAGACATCGAGCTGGCGCCAGACACGGCCTGAGGCGATTGCCGTTTGGATGAACTCGTGCGGCAGGCCAGAGACTGTGTCTCAAGCGAGAATCCGGACCTACCCAATGGCAATGTTGCAAACCGTTCCCACCAATCTTGCGCCTGCGTTGAGGAATTCCACTTTTAGCAAGTCTCGAGAATCTGCCGGCAAGGTATCCCGGAAGAACGCCGTCCGAGCCTCGAATACTGATGCGCGATTGAAAGACACGATCGCACGCTCGTTCGCTGATAGTGAAGAAAGATTGGAAGCCTTGAAGGAGGACCATCAAGGGTTTGGCGTACTCCGCCAGCGTTCAACTGGGAAGTTCTTAGATTCGTCGGTGATAGCATAGTAAGGACTCACAATTGGCCCAGCGACCGTGGCACTCCTGGTAAATTAGGCATATGGCAATTGAGAAGCCCACGGACATCTTGCTAGGGGAATCCCTAGTTGTCGGAGAAGGGGCACGGCTAAACAGTTAAGCACGGGTGCGAGTGGTTGGTACAGCCCCGCGACCTGGAATGCAAAGCAGGACTCGGGGAGCCGCCATTGCCCCCAATGCCTCTCCGAGTTCTGGCCTCAAGTGTGCTGATTTGCCGGGATCGCGTCACGCAGCTCCGGATTATTCGAGTCTTCACGTTAGTTCACGGGTTTTACAGGGACTGCTTGTTACGAACTGAGGTCTGTCATTGACGATGAATTGGATTAGACCCAAACTCAACGACATGCGAGGAACAATCCTCTGCTTCCTGGGGTTAGCTGTGGTTCCATCCTTGAGTCGAGCGCAGGCTCCAGTTTTCGAAATTACCCCAGTGCACAGCTCGATTAAGTTCGACGTGAAGGCGTCGGTGGATATCGCCGGCAAATTCGACAAGTGGGACGCCAGCTTGACGTTTACGTCACCTGACGAAACGACGGGCGTCTTAGTGATCACAATTCAGGCAGCCAGCGTGGATACCGGAAGCGGCATGAAGAACGGCAAGCTCAAGAGCAAGGACTTCTTCGACGTCGAGCAGAATCCGGTGATCACATTTAAATCAACGAAAATTGTGAAGACGGGTCACGAAACCTATGAAGTGGATGGCGACTTTACGATCCGCGGAGTATCAAACGCCGAGAAGCTGACGCTAACGGTTTCCGGCAAGGGCACGGGCTCAGGCGAGATTAAAGGAAAAATGGTCTTCAACCGCAAGGACTACGGGATGAACAAGGGCATTCCGTTCATCAAGATCGCCGACCATGTTGAAGTAGATTTCCACCTCAAAGGGAAGCGCGTCAGCGGGCCTCAGCTGAACCTATAGAACAAGCTTGCCCTTTCCCGTGGGCCCGCTGGGGGATACCTTCCACACTGCGAAAGATACTCCGGAGGCTTGAGAATGGCACAAAGAAGCAGCTTCGCAGAAATGAAAGCTGAGCAGGCAAAAATGACCGCGAGTTGGAAAGCAGAAGGCCGCCTGAGCGAAGCGTGGGTTGTCGCGGACCCGGAAATTGTCGAAATTTTTTCTGCCGGAGCCACCTTCGGCATGGAAGTGGGACGCCGTGGTAGCGGCGAACCTGCCTACTCTCCGGACGAATGGCGCAGAGCACTTCGTGAGGCTGTGGAAAAAGCAGCCGCCCTTGAAGACAAACTTGAAAAAGCTAGAGAGGCGATGCAAAAAAAAGAGAAAGATTAAGCCTCGAAGGCTTTGACGCCTGTACCAAACTCTCGTTAAATCGTTAGGGAAATGCAGACTCACGCCGAATAAACCGCTGAAAGTTCTGAACAGATGGTTCCGAACGCATGTCCATCTTCTTGGATGAGAAGGTTGAACGGATACGCACAAAGAATGTCCACTTTGTAGGTTTCCGTAAGAATGTTTGCTGAGCTGTTCGACGCGAATCGCCGCCTCCCTTTTACCTCCTGCCCACAAGAGAGCAACACCTTCGCCGCAAATCGCAGCCGGGGATGTTCTGCCTTTGCCGCATTCGATGTTGACTGTATGAGATTTCCGAAGACCTCAAAAAACCGATACGCGTCAGGCCAGTCATTGACCATGAATGTGGAAAGTGTATCCACCAGCTCACGGGTTGCGCTTGCGAACAAACCTTACATGTGCTTCGGCGACGCCTTTCGCAGCACGGCGATCAATGGCTGGGCGCCAGGCGGTACGGGCGTTTGGCCATCACGCACCATCTGAGCGGCATCGATTTCCTTTCCATAGAGCTCCTTATTTATATCATCGTCGGCCTCCATCGAAGCAGTTCCGAGGGAAGCACCTGCAAATAGTCCTTCCGACCGCGAATACGACAAGATGTCCACATTCGGATCGTTGAAGTCGCTGGCGTTCGCTCCCGACGGCCCTGCCACAGCAGAGGCGCCTGCGCCGAGCTTCAGCTTGCCGGACAGGACCTTTTCGGCGCCTCGCTGGCTCATCACTAGAAGAACGTAGTCGGTGGAGGAGGACCCTATTTGTGCACCAAAGCTATGAGTGTCCAGCGTGTACATGATTGGTGCTCCCCATTTGCCTTCCATTTTGGGTCCGGTACGGCACACCAGCACACCACGACCATAGCCCCTACCACTGATGCCCAGACCCACCTTCTTCACGCTGGGATAAACCATGACACACTCCGCTTTGTTCAGCAGTCCATTGGGTATGTCGTTCTTGGCCAAGATTGTTTTCAGGACCGCGGTTGACTCTGCGAGCCGCTTATCCGCCTTCTGGCCATGAGCCGGAGCCGCCGCTGCCAAACAGAGCAAGACTGCGATCAAATTGTTTTTCATTTGTATCACCCTTTCTAGCGCCCAGTACTGCTCATAGCTAAAAACGCTGAATCTGGTAGTTGGAGCGTGTCGACTGGGAATGGTTCTTGATGGCGAATTGGACCGGCCCTGCATTGGTCTTCCCATTCCTCCATCGCGCGGTACTTATGAAATGCGATGGTTCGCGGTTCATCGTCCAAAATGACGCGCGGTGGTTTCACTTCATCCTCAATCAGCTAGAGCCATAGTCCAGTTAGGCCTGATGCAATGAACCACACCCTTGTAAGCGTTCGCAGGCGATCCGGGCCGAAATGTGCCCGCAGCCAGCTATAGATTAGAGTACGGTTTTCATATCTCCAACTAGGGAAACCCCTAACCATGGTGCACTGAGGAAGTTCGGACAAAAATGGCAAGGTTGCCATAAGTAACCATGTGATTTGCTGTTACTTTTGACAGTAGACAGTGGCCAGAGGCGCTGTATGGTTACTCCGATTTGTAGGCGGGCCCGGAGCTCGGTACCCCCGACCCTGACCCCGTTGTTTTCCAAGGCTGAATTCTGTCACCAAGTCCTTACTGGTCGTGACATACCAGTAGGACGCAAGGACACCTCATGGAAAATGTGTCTGCTCATGGGACAGTTCCGCGCCTCTTAATCGCGGATGACCACGCCATCTTCGCTGAGACGTTGCGGCTCTATCTGGAAAAGACTTATACCGTTATAGGGGTAGTGCTGGACGGTCGTGCTCTGGTGGCGGAAACCATACGACTCCAGCCGGACTTGATTATTGTGGACGTCGGCATGCCGCTCCTGAATGGAATAGATGCTGCGCGGACAATCAAGTCACAACTTCCCAACATCAAGTTCGTCTTCCTGACGATGCAAGACGACCCCAATCTTGCCGCAGCGGCTCTCGAACTTGGGTCGATCGGATTTGTCCTCAAGCACGCGGCTGGGACGGAACTGCTAAAGGCGATTGATCATGTGTTGCACCGGAAATCCTATTTGACTCCCAAGTTGAGAGCAGATGATTGGGTTGCTACAAAAGCTCGGGCGCGACAGTATTCCAGGGAAATGACTCCACGACAGCGGGAAATCGTACAGATGTTTGCCGAAGGCCAGCCCATGAAGCAAATCGCGGGGTTGCTCAACTTGAGTGAAAAGACTGTGGAATTCCATAAGCACCACATCATGGTGGCTTTCAACCTTCGGAGCAACGCCGACCTGGTCTTATTTGCCTTAAAGAAGAGATTGATCTCGCTCAGGCCCTAACCGCCCTGCGTGAATGCTGCACACAGGACCTACAAGTTCTGTATCCCCGGTCACGCCACCACGTGTCCCCGTGAGGCAAAGGCCATAGCACTCGTGCCTCCAGCTCGGCGTTTCAATTCTATGTGGCTTTCCAGCGCTAAGTCCTTCCAGGAGCAGACATTAGGCCGTCAGTTAGTGGCTTTACTCGGAACACAGGAATTAGAGACAACATTCTTCAGTCAGTGTTAGTGTTAGCCTTGCTTCGTTGAGAATTGCCGTGGAGATTGCTTGTGTCGGCTCCAGTGGAGCATTGCTTGGCGGGTGAATCTAGAGCCCGTAGTGGGTGCAATTCTGGGTGTTGTCCGCAAGGGCGACCAGAAGGAGCAAGGTTTGCCCTGATTCTAGTTTTCGTTGCCGCTTTTCTCTTTCCACAATCGATCCTGGCGCAGCCAACAAGAGCAGTCCGGCGCGTCCTCATTTTCAATGACTTTGGTTCTATTTCGTCGCCTGGAATTGCTCTCCTGGATCGGGCGATTGCTATTGGTCTAGAGAGCTCTCCATACCACATCGAACTTTACAACGAGAATCTTGAAGCCACTCTCTTTCCAGACGAAGCTTCCCAGCACCGGTTTCGTGAATGGTTCATTCGCAAATACTCAGACCGTAAGCCCGACGTGATCATCACTGTCGGACCAGCGTCTCTCAAGTTCATGGTTGAATCGCATGAAAGTGCGTTTCCGAATATTCCGATCATCTTCTGCGGAAGTACACAGGAAATGCTAGACGAGTTAAAGCCGGACTCTCACTTTACCGGTGTTTGGGGAGTTGCACAGCCAGAAAAGACCTTGATTGCGGCGCTACACTTGCAACCCGACACCAAGCACGTGGTTGTTGTAGGTGGGGTAGGACCGTTTGACCGGGGCCTTGAGGCCGTCACCAAGGAAAGTTTGCGTAAGTACGAGTCGCAATTTGAGTTTACATACCTCACGAACCTGGCCATGCCTGCGCTCCTTGAGCGACTGAGGCGGTTGCCGAGCAAAACCATCGTCTATCACACGTCGATTATGGAGGATGCTTCAGGAGCATACTTCATTGACGCAGCCCAGTCCGTTCCCATGGTTGTCGGCGCTGCAAATGCACCCGTCTTTGTTGTAGATGACGTAGATGTCGGGAAAGGAACGGTGGGTGGCAATGTGTTGAGCTGGGCCGCAGACGGCCAGGTTGCTGCGGGGATGGCTGTGCGGATACTCGACGGAGCAAAGCCACAGGAAATCCCCATCGTGCGGAATAACAACGTCTATCTGTTCGATTGGCGAGCTCTACGTCGGTGGGGATTCAGGGAAAGCGACCTTCCATCCGGCAGCATCGTGATTTTCCGTGAATTGTCCATATGGGAACGCACCAAATGGATTTGGATCAGTGGCCTGATCACCATCCTCAGTTTATCCGCCCTCGCCGCCCACCTTCAGTTTAGCCGACGACGACTCAAGCAGGCGAGAGATGCTCAGTTACAGCTCAGCGGCCTGTTGATTAACGCGCAGGAAATGGAGCGAAGCCGACTGGCATCGGAACTCCACGACGACTTTAGCCAGCGTCTGGCGCTACTCGCGCTAGGTTTGGAAAATGTTTCGGAAACATTACCGGACTCAACACAAGCTGCGAAGCGACAACTAGACGAGCTTTACAATTCAGCCAGCGAGCTGGGCGCCGATTTACACACAGTATCCCATCGCCTGCATCCATCCGCGCTAAAGAGCCTGGGACTTGTCCCGGGAGTCAGTGGGTTATGTAAGGAATTTGCCGCTCGACAGGGTATTGAAATTGCATTTTGTTCCGAGAACATTCCACCTGGCGTGCATCCCAACGTGGCTCTGTGTTTATTCCGTATCGTCCAGGAAAGCCTTCAGAATTTGAAGAAGCATAGCGGAGCGGCACGGGCACAAGTGAATTTGCACAAGACCGGTGACAGATTGTTTCTCTCGGTGTGTGACGATGGCGCTGGATTCGATGCGAAGGAGACGGGAAATAAAGTGGGTTTGGGTATCCGAGGCATGAGAGAACGTGTACGCCTGGTAGGTGGGCAATTCGAGATTCATTCAGAACCTGGGAAGGGGACGAGGATCGAGGCATGTGTGCCCCTCTTGCAGCCGTGAATGCCGGCAAGGCCAGCGTCGAATTCCCCACGTGAGACACTCTCCGAAGCGAAATCGCAGAAAGTCAGAAAACCGGTCATGTCGTCAATATTCGGCCTACAAGAACGGAAATCCGTGGGGATTTACGCGGTTCTCTCCCGGTTTTGACGCGCCAGGGCAGAATATATTCCCCGGTATTCCTAGACGAGGGACTTGGCGGCATCGAGAGCTTGTTGGGCACTCGTGGGATTGGCTAGTTTTCCTCGGGCGAAATCGCGTGTACCGCCGCCTTTACCGCCGAGTTTTTCGAGGACCTGCTTGAGGAGAGCACTCATATCTTTTCCTGCGGAAGGATGCTGAGCGAAGTGCAAATTGCCTTCATCGGTTCCGGCGAGGACCGCGACTGTTTTTTCGGATTTTGTGATTTCCGCGGCGAAGAAGGTGAGATATTCGGCCGGCACGCCCTCGAATACGCGCGCGATGATGCGGATGCCTTGAGGGCCGAATGAGGTGGCTTGTAGCGTGAGGGTGGCTTCTACTTTAGCCAGGCGCTCCAGCATTGCACGGAGACTTTTGAAGTTCGCGTCACGCTCGGAGAGGGCGCGCGCGGCGGCGGAGAGGACCTCATCGGGGGCGCAACTCAATTTTTCCGCCGCCTGGCGCAATTGCAAAAAATCGTGGCGAGCGCTGCGTTCGGCGCGGCCACCGCAGAAAAATTCGACGCGCCAATCTTGCCGGACTTTGGCGCAGCGGCGAACGAGGAGCGTGCCGATCTGGCCCGTGCGTTTAACGTGCGTTCCGCCGCAGGGCTGCAAGTCCGCGGCTTCGATTTCAATGGCACGCAGGATGCCCTCGCGCTCGACTTCCTTTCGAACGCCAAGCTGAGACAACTGGTCCGCGGTGCCATAGCGCACGGCGACGGGACGGTCTTCGAAAATGACTTGGTTCGCGGCACGCTCAGCGCCTTCCAGCATCAGCTCGGTGGGCTCGGGGCCACGCAAGTCGATGGTGCAAATTTCATTTCCAAGATGGAAGGAAACCGTGGGAAGGCCGAAGCGTTCCAAAAACATCGCGGAAAGCAGATGCTGGCCGGTGTGCTGCTGCATGTGGTCGAAGCGGCGGGGCCAGTGAATGCAACCTTGTACTCCTCCGGGTTCGAGCGGCTGGTCGACAAGGTGGACGACTTCATCTCCATCATCACGGACGTCGAAAACGTTGGCGTCGCCAAGCTTGCCGATGTCGTGTGGCTGTCCGCCGGAAGTAGGGTAAAAGGCGGTGCGATCAAGAACGACCTCCCAAGCCGGGGCTTTGGCTTCCGGGGATGGCAGGATCAACGCCGGATCACAAGCGAGCACCTTTGCGGTGAATTCCTTTTCGAACGAGTCGTCGTAATACAGTCTGTGTGTAGCCATGTTTTTAGACCGGTTGCGCGGACTGCAACGCGCGCTGCCAGGCCTCCGCGTATTTGTAGCCGGTGCCGGTGTTGAAGAGGACCACGGATTCGTGTGGCGCAATCCAGCCGGATGCTGCGAGTTTGCGCGCAGCGATCACCGTTGCGGCTCCCTCCGGCGCGGCAAATATGCCTTCGAGCGAAGCCAGTTCCCTGCCGGCGTGGAGCATCTCTTCGTCGCTGACTGTGAGGGCGGTGCCTTTGGTTTGGCGAAGCTTGCTCAGGATCAGAAGATCGCCCAGCGGGCCGGGAACGCGCAAGCCGGAAGCGATGGTCGCGGCGTTCTTGAAGAACTCAGCCGAATCCTGGTGCGCTTCCCAGGCTCTGACGATAGGAGCGCAACCTTCGGCCTGCACAGCCACCATGCGCGGTCGCGCGGCGCCGATCCAACCCATCTCCTGCATTTCGTCGAAGGCTTTGCACATGCCGATCAGTCCCACGCCGCCGCCAGTAGGATAGAGAATGACGTCGGGAAGTTTTCCTTCGAATTGCTCCCACAGTTCGTAACCCATGGTTTTTTTGCCTTCGATGCGATACGGCTCTTTCAGCGTGGAGACGTCGTACCAGCCTTCACGGTCTTTGTGTTCGGCCACGTACTTGCCACAATCGGAGATCAGACCGTTCAGCTTCACGACCTTTGCGCCGAAAGCCTGGCATTCCATGACATTGGCTACGGGAGTATCCGCAGGCATCACAATTACCGCGGGGAGGCCGGCAGCTGCGGCATAGGCAGCGAGCGCGCCTCCGGCGTTGCCCGCCGTGGGAGCGGCCAAAGCCTTTGCGCCGAGCTGTTTCGCGCGGGTGACGGCGGCGGTCATTCCACGGGCTTTAAATGAGCCAGTGGGATTCAGGCCTTCGTCTTTCACATAGAGGCGCTGCAAGCCCATGGAGGCACCTAAACGCGGCACGGGCACCAGGGCGGTCATGCCTTCGCCGAGAGAGACGGGAGGGTCGTTGGGAAGCACCTCCGCGTAGCGCCAAAGGGTCCGCGGGCGGGCTTTTAGATTCTCGAGGGTCAGTGTGGTGGCAGCACGGCGCAGGTCGTAGCGCGCCAGGAGAGGCTTCCCGCACGTACACAGATGCTGTTCGACATTTGCATCGTATTTTTTGCCGCAAGCCGAGCATTCCAGTTCAAGGACGTTTAAGGGTTTATTCATCACCGTGAAATTCTAGCACAGGCCTTTTTGGCTATTTTGGGGCACCCTGGCCGTCAGGACAGCCGAAAGCGCATCTCATTTCACGCTACAATGGAGGCTAGGCAAGCGAGGCGGCCGACTGAGCCATGAGTGTGCGTCTGATTGCGCTGGATATTGATGGCACGCTGCTGGACAGCCGCTGGCAACTGCCGGAGGCCAACCGGGCAGCGATCGTAGAAGCGGCGCGCCGGGGCATTGAGGTGGCGCTGGTGACCGGGAGGCGGTATGACTTTGCCATGCCGGTGGCGCGGCAGCTGGATTCGCCGCTGACCATGATTGTGAACAATGGCGCGCTGATTCGTTCGAAAGAGGGGCAAACGCATTTGCGGCATCTCCTGCCGCAAAGCACTGCGGAAAGCGTGTTGGAACTCACGAGGCCCTGGCGAGAAGGCGCGGCTGTGGTGTTCGACCGGCCAAGGGAAAACCAGGTGATGTTGGAAGCGCTGGACCCGGACGATTCTCTGCGGTATGCCTACTACTCGCGCAACAGGGAATTTATCGGGCTGGCGAAGCCTCTGGAAAGCTGCCTGACAGAAGACCCCATCCAGGTGATGCTTTCCGGAAACGTCCAGCCCATGCGGGAAGCAGAGGCGGCTTTGCGTGGCGCAGACTTCGTGGGGGAGTTTACGCTGGCGGTGACTTCGTACCCGAGCAAGGATTTCGCGATGATTGACGTAATTCATCCGACTTGTTCGAAAGGATCGACGCTCGCGGAATGGGCGGCGCTGCGGGGATTTGAACGCGAAGAGGTCATGGCCATCGGCGACAACCACAACGATCTGGAGATGCTTTCGTTCGCGGGGATTCCCGTGGTGATGGGCAACAGCGTGCCGGAATTGAAAGCGTTCGGCTGGCATGAAACCGGCACGAACGACGAAAACGGTGTGGCCACGGCCATCGAGCACTTTGCCTTGCGGGAGGCCGCGTCTTGCGCCTGAAGCAACACATGCTGCTGTTGGCGATCGCGCTGTTTGCAGCGCCCGCGCTTCGAGCGGAGTACGTCGTGTTGCGCAGCGGCCAGCGGCTTACAGTGACGGGCTATCAGCTCGTGGATGATAAGTACCGCCTGCAGATGGCGGGAGGTTCCGTCGAAGTTCCGGCCGAAGAAGTCGTGTCCATCGAACCGGAAGAAGTGTTCAAGCCAGCGCCAGTGCAGCCGGTGGTGCAGCCACCTTATCGTGAGCTGGTAGAAGCGGCCGCGGCGCGCTACAGCGTGGACGCCAGCCTGATTGCCAGCGTTATCGCCGTGGAATCCAACTTTGATCCGAAAGCCAGGTCGCGGAAGAATGCGCGCGGGCTGATGCAACTGCTGCCGGAAACCGCGGCGAAGTTGGGAGTGCGCAACGTCGAAGATCCGCAGGAAAATATCGATGCGGGGACGCGTTATCTGCGCGACCTGCTGCAAAAGTACAACAATGATCTGGTGCTTGCGCTGGCGGCTTACAACGCGGGACCGGAGCGCGTGCAGCAGTATGGCCGCGTGCCGCCGTATGCCGAGACAATTTCCTACGTGCGCCGCGTGAAGCGCGGCTATGAGAAGAACAAAGCAAACGCAGCCAAAAAGAGTGAGACGCCATCGGGACCGATGGCGGCGGCTTCCCTTCCCCGGACGGTCCAGACGCAATAAGAATTACTGTTGCGGTGGCGGATTCTGCGGTGGCGGCTGAGGATTTTGCGGGGGATTCTGCCCCGGGGGAGTGCCTGGATTCTGACCGGGCTGCTGGCCAAATGGTGTTTGCCCTGGAGTCTGGCCGAAGCCTGTCCCCGTCTGCATTCCCGGCTGTCCTACCCCCACGTTATCCTTCGAGGGATCCCAGATAAATTCGAAGAGCCTGTAGTTTTTAGCTTTTTCGTAAACCATCACGGAGCGTTTGTTGATCTTGCTCCCAACCCCGATGATGTTGCCACCGACGATGCCCGAGGTGTCCGGAAGAGAGCCTGAAGAAGGATTGGCCATGGGATCGTCCTGGCCCGTCCCAGTGTTCGTTCCCGTGGCGCCCGTAGTCGGGTTCGCGCCGGATGGAGGATTCGTGGCAGAGCCAGAGGGTGTTCCTCCCGCCTGCAATCCCTGCTGGCTTAGAATGCCGTTCATCGCGGGCTGAGGCGATGCGCCGGCTCCGGTCAAGGAATTCGCGGGCGCTCCAACGCCGCCCCCTTGAGGAATTTGCAAAGTCTGCGGAGGCTTCAGACTGCCAATGAGCTGGCCCGCGGCGCCGACGTAAATGAATCGCCAGGCCCCGTCTTTCTCATTCATGGGATCTTTGTAAGCCTGGCGCATAAAGCGAATGGAGCCGATCTTGGGCTTGGTGAGATCGTCCATCGATGTCGGAAAGCGCCCCAGCTTGCGATAATAGAGCTTCACGCCGCGAGTGTACTGTTTGCCGCGCCAGACCATCTCTTTTTCTTTTTCGCGGCGCCCTTCGGTGAGGACGTTGGGAGAGACGGCGACGACCGCGAGGAGTAGAAGGGTGGTGAGGAAGACGACCACCAGTAGCGCGTAACCGCTCTCGGCGGGCTTTGCTGCGGGTTGGCGTCTGGTGATCATGCGGATGGAGGCGCGGCTTGCTCTTCGAGTGCGGCGATACCACGCAGGCCCGAAGCTAGTTCTTCATATTCGAGATTGACGTTGCCGATCTTGAGAATGCGAAAACGATTCAGCAGGACTTCGCCTTCGGAGACGATGTAGACATCTTCGCCGTCGGTGAAGAAAGCGCGGCGACCCGAGCCGCTAGGCACGGTGCCATAGCCGAAGAACTTCACGGGAAGCGGCGCGACCATCGGAGGGGGTGGTGTCGGCACGACAATCGGAGTACTCGTTTTCGGAACGATGCGTTGGGCTTCCGGCGGAGGCGGCGCAATCACACTAAAAATATTACGGCCATTGCTCTTGTATTCGGTCTTGCTGGCGGATTCAAGCTGGGGCCAATGAGGCTGCGGATTCTCCACGGGAAGCGGCTTGTAGCTTTGCGCCACGGAAACTGTGCCAACGGTCGAAACCGGCCGCTCGCGGAAGAAGAACCAATACCAGACATTCCCCGCGATAACGAGGAGCACGATGAGAATGAGGAGTTCTTTCTTTTGCTTCATCCCGCAGTCCGAAAATAAGTTCTCAGGTGCAGCGTGACTTTGATGATCCCGGAAGCGCCCTGGTTCGTGTTATCCGATGCGAGCGTAAGATTATCCACCTGGTAGTTGGTTGAGCGTTGCAAGCCGTTCAGGAAATGGATCACGCTCTTGTAATCGCCGTTGATGGTGGCATCGATGAGGACTTCTGTCATTCCCCGGTTGGCGATCTCCGCCTGCTTGAAGGAGACATCCTCCATCTGAATACCGGATTTCTTGCCAATCTCACCAAGCTCGGAACGTACAGCGGAGTAACCGGAGCTAGCAGGAGGAAAGGACTTCTCGATCTGGTCAAATTTCGCTTGGATGGCTGGGATCCTGTCCCGGATTTCCTGCGCGCGCTTGATGTCTGCTTTGAGCAAATCGCGCTGTGTAGTCTCCTGCGTGAATTGCTGCTGGGGCGTCTGCGGAGCGGACGCGAGTTCCCCGCTGTAAACAGCGAGGGCAATGTCGGCAAGCACGAGCAGCACCAATCCGGCAAGGATGGCCTGTCGGCGAAATGTGAAGTCGTGTTGCATCAGGTTCTCGAATACACCGTCGTTAGCTGAATCACTTGCTGATCACCGCTCAGATTCCCGGTTTGATTGGGCCTATGAATGTTTTGCACCTGGACTTCGGTAAACTCTTTCGACTCTTCGAGCGCGTGAATGAATTTCAACTCCGTCTCATCGCTAGTGGCGCCGACGGTGAGCTTTACTTCGACGTGCCCCTCGACCTGTTTGGGTTCAATACTGACGACGTGAACGCCCGGTGGAAGGATGCGCTCCAGATCCATGAACATCTGCGTCCAATTGAAGCTGCGGGCGTCAAGGATGCCGTTCATGAAAGCAGCGCGGCCGTTCAACTCGGCGATATCTTTCTGCCCGAAATAGCGTTCCACCTCGCCACGCTGCTGCTCCAGCTTTGCCATCTCCTGGCGGGTCTTTTCTGTGCGCGCGCGGAGTTCAGCGTCGATTTTCCTGACGGAGTAGACGTGCCAGCCCAGCAACAGAAAAATGATACCGGCGACGACAGCAGTCAGACCGGCGCCCGCTAGGAATTTGCGGTGTGTTTCCAGTGGCTTGGTCGATAGATTGAGCCGAACTCTCATTCCTTCATGTGCCTCATTCTTCAGCAATGCCTTCAGCCACGTTGCAGCATCCAGCCGATCAATCCTTCCAATTCCCGGTCGGCGAGCGGACGCGCATCTTCCTTGATGCGTCCCTCGGAGACCGCGGAGTGCAACAAGGAGCTCACCTGGCAATGAAACTCGTCTTCGAGCGCCGAGACAAATTCCGGCAGGCGCGCTCCGAGCCCGGCGACGCGGACGGACTGGATTCCCTCTTGCCAGGTGTCCTGATAATAAGCCGCTACTGGAAAAATCTCTTCCAACAACATGGCGGGAGTCAAGCTTGCGCCGTGGGCCGGCAGTTCGGTGCAGCGAAAGCCGCAGAGGACGCCGTTGCGCGCGATAACGGTGGTAAGTGCTGAGCCCGAAACACGGGCCAGCAGCGTCGGCTTGGCATCTTCGAGCAGCGCGGTGGCGGCAAGCGAAGAGCTGAGCACCACGCCAGGCTGCAGGCCAAGGCTTTCAGCAAGAGATTCGTACTCGCGAATGATGCGGAGGCGCGCGAGTGCGGTGACAACGTCAACGCCGTTTTCGCGGGGCGCCTGGCGCATGTAGGAGATCAGCGTCTCATCGGCTTCAAAGGGCACGCTCTTTTTTAGTTTCCAGCGCAGCATGGGAACGGCTTCCTGCGGGGAACGCGGGAACTCCTCGAAATGCTGGACGAAGACGCGGATGACGGGATCGGGGAGAATCAGGGCGACATCTTCGCTCCGCGCGCGAAGACGCTCGCAGGCATTCGCGGCAGCGGATTTGACGGCGGCCAGATTGATGATATTGGCTTCCACCGCGGACGGCACGATGGCGCCCACAGGCAAGGCTTCGACAGCGAATCCATCCAGCGATCCAGTGCGGCCCCAGCGTGCGGCGGCGATGCGCTCGGGCGCAATCTCGATGGCCAGTGGAGGATGAGGCATCCCGTCCAGCCAGCGGACCACACGGCGCACGAGATCGCTCTGGTATACGCCTTGCCGGAATGTGGTAACGCTACTCAACGAAAGTCACCTTGTTGATTTCTTTCACCGTCGTGATTCCCGCGCGAATCTTGGCCAGACCGCTTTCGCGCAGCGTGATCATTCCTTCCTCGCGCGCGACGCGCTTGATTTCCGAGGTTGGCCTGCGGTCAATAATCATTTCGCGAATGCGATCGGTAAGGTCGAGCAATTCACAGATCGCAGTGCGTCCATGATAGCCCGTGCCTGAGCATTCCAGGCAACCCGCGCCCTCGGCAAGGACGACGTTGGACCACACGGCGGGATCCAAGCTCGCCTCTTTCAGCTCTTCCGGAGAAAATCTCTTGGGCTTCTTGCAATTCGGACAGACCACGCGGACGAGGCGCTGGGCCATGATGCAGTTGAGAGCGGAGACGAAGTTGTAGGGCTCGACACCCATGTTGATGAAGCGGCCGATGACGTCGGTGACGTTGTTGGCGTGAACCGTGGTGAAGACCAGGTGGCCCGTGAGCGCGGATTGAATGGCGATCTGCGCGGTTTCCTGGTCGCGGATTTCGCCCACCATGATTTTGTCTGGGTCGTGGCGCAAAATCGAGCGCAAGCCGCGCGCGAAGGTGAGGCCTTTTTTTTCATTAACGGGAATCTGCGTGATACCTCGAAGCTGGTATTCGACGGGATCTTCGATGGTGATGATCTTGTCCTCGTCGGTCTTGATTTCGTTGATGGCGGCATACAACGTGGTGGTCTTGCCCGAGCCTGTTGGGCCCGTGACAAGGACCATGCCGTAGGGCTCGCGGATGTAGCGGCGGAAACGGCGCGTCTCCTCGACGGAAAAACCAACGACATCCAGACTCAAACTCTGAAATTTCTCCGAAAGCGTTTCCTTGTCGAGCACGCGGAGGACGGCGTCCTCGCCATGACTGGCGGGCATGATGGAGACGCGCAAATCGATGAAGCGGCCCTTGTATTTTACGCGGAAACGCCCGTCCTGCGGAATGCGCCGCTCGGCGATGTCCAAATCGCTGAGTACTTTGATGCGCGAGAGCACGGTGGAATGCCATTCCTTGGAGATGGGCTGCATGGCGTGTTGCAGGACGCCGTCAATGCGGTATTTGACGGCAACTTCGGTGTCGCGCGCTTCGATGTGAATGTCACTCGCGCGGCGTTCGAGCGCGGTGAAGATGATGGTTTCGACGAGGCGCACGACGGGGCTGGCGGTGCTGTCGCGCGTCAGGCGGTCGCCGGAGATGGTCTCGTCGCTCTCTTCTTCCTCCTTGGAGGTCTGCAGGGTGAAAGCTTCGGTGGCTTGTTCGAGAACGCGCTGGGACTGCTCCGTCCGTTTCAGCAGGTCGCCAATCTGGCGGGCGGTGGCGACTTTAATGGACAGCTTCTTGCCAAGCAGGAGTGGGAGCTCATCGCTCATCTGCACGCTGGGGTCGGCGACGGCGATGGACAAGAGATTGTTCTGGACTTCGAGTGGGACGAAGTTGTAGCGGAACATCAGGTCGGCTTGAATGGTGCGGAAGAGTTCCGGGTCGATGCGCTGTTCTTTCAAGTCGATGAACGTGAGGCGATAGCGTTCGGCCAGCTTGCGCGCGAACTCGCGTTCGTGCTGCTCGTCGGCGCCTCCCGGGATTCCCGGCGCTGGAGGTAGATGTTCGGTCGTAGCCATAATTCCTTAGCCCGTCGTTCCCGTCATGGAGAACGAGAAAATCGGCAGATAGAGTGAAATCAGAATAAAAGCAACAAACAATCCCATGAAGATGAGAAGGACCGGCTCGATGACAGCAACGAGGGCGGACAGCCGGATGTTGACTTCTTCTTCGTAAAACTCGGCGACGCTGGTGAGCATGGGAGAAAGCGCGCCGCTCGATTCGCCCACTTCGATCATGTCCAGGGCCATTTCCGGCATGATGCCCTTGGAAGCCAGAGCGACGTGAAGGGATTCTCCCTCGCGCACCATCTGAGTGGCCTGGGATACCGTGGAACGCAAAAGTTTGCTGGCAATAGCGTCCGTGGCGGTTTGCAGGCCCGCGACGAGTGGCGTGCCTCCGGTGAGAAGCGTCGCCAAGGTGCGCGAAAACTGGGCTACCTGGAATTTGAGTAGCGTGTCTCCGATGATGGGTAGGCGGAACTTGAAGCGATCGAACGCGGTTCCGCCGTCTTCCGACCGAGACCACAGGAAAACTCCGACGGCGGCCACCGCCATCAATGCAATGGCGCCCAGAACAAACAGGCGGTAGTCCACAGTCAATGCAATCAATAAGCGCGTGGGCGTGGGGAGCTGCACGTTCAAATCCCGATAAAGCAGGGCGAACTTGGGAATGACCGCGGTTACGAGGTACGCAACGATGATGATGGCGACGCTGATCAGCAGGACCGGATAGACGAGAGTAGCAAGAATTTTTTTGCGGACGCCGGTACTCACGCGCTGGTAAGCGATGTAGTAGTCCAGGACGCCGGGAAGATTTCCGCTCTTTTCTCCCGCTAGAATCGCTGTCGAGTAAACTTTTGAAAAGACACCCGCTTCCGCCACCGCTTCGGAAAGAGACTTTCCTTCGCGGACGCGGTCGCGCACCTGAGAAATGATCGGGCGAAGCTTGGGAGAGCTGGCGCGATCCGCAAGCAGGTCCAGCGCCCGCAAAATCGGCAGCCCGGCTTTGATCAGAGTATTGAATTGCTGGTTGAGAATCAGGAAATCGGAACCACCAATCTGACGGTCACTCCTGCGGCGAACCAATCCGGCCAGCCGGCCACCGCGGGATTCCACGGAGTAGATGTACAAACCCCGGTCTGTGAGCTTCTGGCGCGCTTCGTCCAGAGAGCCCGCAGCCTCGACGTGAGAAAAGACACGTCCCTCGGCATCCGCCACGCGGCAGACAAATTCCCCCATAGGCCTTCAGTTTACCTCAACTGGATGATATGCGGGGTAGCGCCCAGGGGTTGGCCGTGCTTTTCTGGAAATCAGAGCCTAAAACCCTGAAAACTACTCATTCATGAGGGCGTTGTCATGGGGTAACTCGCCATTCACGATGGCCACCCCCGGGGGAGCTGCAAAACGAAATAGGGATTCCGGGACGGGGGGATCTGTCTTCCAGTTCGCGAAGTGAAATTCGACACCGACCCCGCCCGGTTCCCGGACCAACACGCGGACCAACTCACCTGAGTTTTTTACGATCTCAAAGAAAACCGTTTCACTTCCGTCGCCGGCCTGAGCGGAGGCCTCGTGGGTCCCTGGCTTGTCAGCAGCTGATTCGGTTCCGCGGAGTTGGCAGAAGAATACGGCGTTTTCAGGAGATTCGGGCTTCTCGTTGAGGGTCGCCTCGACGCGAGCGCAGACACGCGAGACCTTCATCTCGCCCGCCAGCAAGGATAGCGGCGTCCTCCAATCACTGCTCTCCTTTGCGGGAACGCGTGTGGCGGTGTGGTCTGCCGGAACGTAGAACCAGGCGGACTTGCCGTCCACGAGGAACAGGTTCCTTTCAGGAGACTCGTATTCCCAGCGCATTTTCCCGGGACGGCGGAAATAGGCGGTGCCTGCTTCCACACGAGCGACACGGCCGTTTTCGAAGTAGCGCTCGAGAAACGTGGCCTGCAGTGTGTGGGCTGCGCGATACCGCGATTCGAACCGGCTTACGAGTTGCTTGACATCTGGATTGACTTCGCACCAGGCAAAGGGTCCGGCGAATGAGCAAGCGAGGACGAGGTAAAGAGCAAATCGCGCGACGGGACGGTTCACACAGTCAGTTTAGCAGGAAAGAATTGTCACAGACGCTGGAGAGAGAGCGGAGCGCTCCGAGTGCTTGCGTTTCGCGCTCTCAAGTTCAGCAGCAGCTGCACATTACTATATCGGGGGATCCGTTAGGGCCGCGGGAACGGTCAGGTTGACGCGAATCACGGCCGTTTGATCGGTAAAGAAATATTTGCGAGCGCTCGAGCCTGGAGCCAGCGGATTGGCATTCAGCGCAAACGCCTGGTAGTGGCCCGCGGAATCCACGCTCGCGGGTGAATACAGGAACGTATATCCGTTCTTCGTGCCGGCTGCCAGGACCGAGTCGATCAGGCCGGCAGCTGTCGAACTGATCGCGCCGCCGTCGCCGAGATACGTAAGCTGTTGCGCAAAGCCAATGTTATATTGCGTTGAATAAACGACTTCAGCAGTCGTGATGGCCCGAGTCTCCTGGACCGCCGATGATTCGTTGGCGGCCATCCTGGAGGCCATCAAATTGGGGATGGCGATGGCGGCGATTATGAGAATAATCGCCACGACGATAAGAAGCTCGATGAGAGAGAACCCCGTCTGTTTTCTCTTCATAACAGGTCCGCAACTGCGGACGCCTTTCCTGAGCGGATGCAGCTCACCTATGTGTCACCATTGAAGGAGCATTTGATGGGCCAATCTCAGGCTTGTGGGTGAGGAAAAACTCCTTAGTTTTGAATAACTTGAAGCTCTCCAGACCAGGATTTCCACAGTGAGTGCATCACCTATGACAAAAAATGGCGGCTTTGCCGAGTCCGCGACAATATTTGTCAGACGATTCGAAAACTGTGGATCGGATCGATTTTGAAGCTGTGATTCAAAGCCTGTGAAAATGAAAAAGCACGGGAGGTTAGTCCCGTGCTTTCTCGATTACGTCTGCAGCCCAGTGAAGGGCTGAAGAGTGAAGCTATTAGAGCGCGGAGTCCGCGTTCGTGCAGGCCGTGCCGCCCGCGTTGTAGCGGATGACGCCGGACTGGTCGGAGCAGAACGCACGCTGGCCGCTCTGGCCAAGGGCGCTCGGAACCGCCAGTGAAGTATAGGTCACTGCCGGAACGGTGGCGCCCGCCGAGGCTGTGAAGGTATAACCGCTCTTCACTGCCGTGGATGACAGAACGTTGTCAATCAAGCACGCTGTCGTGGACGTTGCACCGGTGGTCGTCGCGCAGGTTGAAGCTGCGCCGCCAAGGCTGGCCAGAGCAGCGAAACCGATCGACGGATACGTGGTCGAATAGGTCACTTCCGCGGTATTAATCGTGCGGAGAGAACCTACTGCCGAAGCCTCATTCGCGGCCATACGAGACCGGAGGAGGTTCGGAATTGCGATGGCCGCGATGATCAGAATAATCGCCACGACGATCAGCAACTCGATAAGAGAGAATCCCTTTTGTTTCTTCATGCTAGCTATCTCCTTGAGAGTTTTTATATGGTGCCAGAGCACACCTGAGATAGTGCAACGGGGAGGCCACTCGGCCAAACTTTGGTACCGCGGGCAAAAGAATGTTATGTCATTGCATTTGTTACACTTAGCACGCTTTCTAAGGATCCCGGATGAAGATTGGGCCAAATGGCTCCTCAGATCCACCTGAATTGTGACCTTTTTCGTCGTTTCTGGATGCCCAAAAACGTCTTTCAGACCCTGCCAACCTCTGTTTCAGCGTCCGAAAAGGGGCGTCATTCGGCCCGTACGTTAGTCTGGAATGGCTCCACGGGGTCCAGCTGTACATTGGAACGGACGGGCAGGGCTTCCTCCCCTGTCCTCCAGGTCACGACGTGGCGCTCAAGGAGCACGGTGGCGACGATTGTCACGGCAATAAGCGTCCAGGGAATGACAATGGAGATCCAAAAGAAGTGGGAAGCAAATCGCAAGAGTGCGAGCCACAAAAATGTGACCGCAGTGCCGAAGATGACGGCTCGGAGCCGCCAGGGATCTCGCCACGGGGTCGAGAATAAAAAAATTCCGTAAACCAACAGCGCAAACGGGAAGGCCACCACAAGATCGACGAGGTAGTGTTCTCCAGTTCCCAGCGTAGACAACACGGTGAAAACAAGAAACACAATAGCGATGAGTCGGACCCACCAGGCCGCGCCGCGCGAGTACCACAGTCCGAGCAGCGCCCAGGTCATGTGCAACGATGGCATTGCATTGGGAAATCCGAAGAGCGCAATCGGCTCCAGATGCAAATGCATGACATCGTTTGTTGAGAGCGAGTGCAGCGGAAAATCGCTCTTGAACAGATAAACGGGGCCGAGCGCCGGGAAAAAATTGTAGAGCACAATGCCGATGGGCCCTGAGAGCAGAAACGCCGCCAAAACGGAGTAGGAAGCTTTTTGATTTCGAATCAAATATTCGCCATACACGGCGGTACAAACAATGGGAATTCCCATGTAGAACAGAATCGAAATCCAATGAAACGAAGGCCATTTCAGGTACAGCATGCCCATGAAGAAACTGGGCTGGAAGTGCAGGCTGCCGTCGAACGAGTAAAGATAAAGATCGAAGGCTTTCGGATTGGCGATGGCGGTCCATCTCAATGCGGGAGGAATCACCCAGCCGAGGCTTATGAGCAGAAGGCTGGCGACAAATCCCCAGAACAAAACGGAGCGGTTGCTCTTGCCCGCCCAGAGCGTTCGAATGCCAAGTATCGCCAAGCTCGCAATCCCGAGGAACGTCAGCGTGACGGAGATTCCCGGCGGAAAGTACCCCGCGCGGCTGGCTACCCCGATCAGAACTATGGTGGAAAGAGCCAGAATTCCGAGTTCCGAGAGCGTATGCCGGACGCGGAGGTGCAGAACGGTGATGCTCAAGAAGGTGGTAAAGACGGAGTATTCGGCCTTCGCGAGATGGAGAAAGTAGGCGTCCTGAGCGGCGAAACATGCACAGGCGACGAAGAATACGGTCAGGGCAATCTGGAGAATCCGAGCAGGAATGGAATTCACAGTTTGTGCCCTTTGAAGTTCACCGAGACTCACAACTCCTTTATCCCACACGGATAACCGGACTACAGCTTCAAACTAGGAACGGCTTATTCAATGCGGCACTTCCCAAAAGATCGGGTGATTCAACCGTTTCGAACGGCTGCGCGGTTAGAGATTGTGCTTCTTGGCGTAATGGCGGAAGGAGCGATAGCTGATTTTCAGAAGGTCCGCCGCCTTGGTGCGCACACCCTCTGATTTATCCAGTGCCATGCGGAGGTAGCGTCGCTCCGCTTCCGCAATTTCCTTCTCGAAATCCAGACCGTCGGCGGGAAATTCAGAGAGCTGTCCTCCCGGCGCGCCGGTGAGGGACATTCCCGCATAGCCAGCGATCCGATCGGGGAGCACGCGCAAGGAAATCTCTCGCGTTGTCTCCAAAGCCACCGCGCGTTCCATGGTGTTCTCGAGTTCGCGGACATTGCCGGGCCAGTCGTAGGATTCCAGCCGTGTCATGGCTTCCGGGGAGATGCCCTCGATGGGTTTTTCCATGGTCTTTCGAAAGCTTTCAAGAAAATGGCGCGCCAGCAGTGGAATGTCGTCACGGCGTTCGCGGAGGGCCGGCACGTGGATGGGGATTACGCTGAGCCGGTAATACAGGTCTTCGCGGAAGCGGCCTTCGGCGATCTCTTTCTCGAAGGCTTTGTTTGTGGCGGCGATGATGCGGACATCCACATCCGATTCTTCCGTACTGCCGATGGGGCGGACCTTGCCCTCCTGCAGGACGCGATAGAGCTTTACCTGCATGGTGAGGCTCATATTGCCGATCTCATCCATGAACAGCGTGCCACCATGCGCGGCCTGGAAAAGACCCTGACGATTTTCGTTGGCACCGGTAAAGGCGCCTTTCATATAGCCGAAGAGCTCGGATTCCAGCAGGGTTTCCGGAAACGCGCCGCAATTGATAGTGATGAACGGCGCCTGTGCGCGTGTGCTATTTTCATGAATGGCGCGGGCAACCAGCTCTTTGCCGGTGCCACTCTCTCCGGTGATGAGCACGCGACTTGATTGGGGAGCCACGGTCTGGATCATGTCGAAGATGGCTCGCATGTTCGGGCTCTGCCCGATGATGTTGTCGAGTCCGGTGAGCCGGCGCAGTTCCCGCCGGAGATAGCCGGCCTCTTTTTTCCACTTCAAACTCTCCGAAACTTCGTGCACCGCGAGGCGCAATTGATCGACGAGCGAGTCTCCTTTAACGACGTAGCGGTCAGCACCGGAATTGAGCGCCGCGATAGCGGTGTCCAGAGCCGGTAGCGCGGTCATCAGCAGGAAAAAAGAGCCCGGAGCGATCTCCTTCGCAAATTTTAGAAGATCGACGCCGCTCTCACCCGGCATGCGGACGTCGGAGATGATGATGTCGAAAATCTGGGATTCCAGCTTGCGCTTGGCGGCCTCCACGCTGTGCACCACTTCGACGCGATGACCTTCCTTGCGAAAGGTGATCTCCAGCAGCTCGCCGATGGACTTCTCGTCGTCAACGACGAGAATATGGGGCATTTCGCGTGCGGTTTCCTTGATTGCGGCTTTTGTTCCTTGCATGGCGCCTCACGCAACTCGCGGCAATTCGACGATAAACTCCGCGCCGCGGTCTTTCTCCGAAATAACGCTGATTTTCCCGCTGTGAGCCTGAACAATCTGGTAGACGATGGACAAGCCCAAGCCGGTCCCGCCTTCGAATCCCGATTGCAGAGGCTCAAAAATTTTGGCTTTCTGCTTGGCATCCAGCCCAATTCCCGTGTCCCGGAATCCAATGCGCAGCCAGAATGGACGGGTCTCCATCTTGACGGTGAGGGTTCCGCCGTCGGGCATGGCGCGCAGGGCGTTGTCGCAGAGATTCCAGAAGACCTGCTTGATCTTGTCGGCATCCACGCGTGCGCGCAGCTCGTGGCCGTTGAACGCGCGCTGAATGTTGTATTTCGTGCCGATCTCCGGTTTTTTCTCCATGAGCATCAGCGTTTCATCAAGAAGCCCGCGGACATCCGCCTCGTGAAATTCGTAGGATTTCTCGCGCGAATAGTTGAGAAAGTCCGTGATGATGCCGTTCAAGCGTTCCGATTCCCTGCTCACGATGTTGACCAGGCGCTTTTCATCTTCCTGAAGCGGGACGAGGCGCGCCAGCTCCTTGACCGCGCCGGCCATGGCCGTGAGCGGCTGGCGGATTTCATGGGCGATGGCCGCCGAGAGACGTCCCAGCGCCGCCATGCGTTCCTTGGTGGCAACTTCCTGCTCCAGGCGGCGAAGATCGGTCAAATCCTGAAAGTTGAAAACATAGCCGCTGCGCTGCGCGTTGCGGGAACGAAGAGGAGAAATGCTGATGCCGAGGTAGCGCAGTTCGCCGGTTGGCGTTCGAAAGTCTATTTCCCGGCGCAAGGACAGCCGTTCGGAATTCGCATAGTGTCCAGGCAGCCAGAATTCCTGATTCAGCTCCTGCAGGTTTTTGCCGCGAAGGTCGGCGAAACTGTATCCGAGGATGTCCTCGCCGGTGCGGTTAAGGAGCAGAATTCGCCCCGCGAGGTCGGTGGTCAGCAGTCCGCCGCGCATGGAGTGGATGATGTCTTCGGTGAAATCCTGCAGGCTAAGGAGCTCTTCGCGTTTTTCTTCCAGCTCGAAGCCCTTGCGGCGGAGCGATTGCGCGAGGAGGCTGGCCAGATAGGCGACCGCGAGAAAGCCGAGAAGATTCATCACCAGCCACGTGCGCAGGCTCTCGGGAGTCGGGACCAGGGTATAGGTATGGGGAATGCGCTCGGTATAGGCAAGAACGGTCATGCCGGCGAGGAGAATGAAACAGGCCGCGGTGATGAGGAAAGCGATCCTGCGTGAGAACAAGATGCTGGCGACGATGATCACCAGCAGATAAAGCGAGATGAAGTAGCTTTCCTGCAGGCCCGTGGCATAGACCAACAAGGAAATCATGAGGACATCGCCGGCGACTTGCAGGGCGCCATGCCAGCGCGCCTGGGGCAGCCAGCGGAGCAGGATGAGATCAAGAATCCCGAGAGTCATCCAAAAGATGATCAGCGGGAGGAAAAAACGATTGGTGCTGAAACCCGGAATATACTGCGGCCAGACGACCCCGACAGTGAGGATGAGGGTGATCGTCAGCAGACGAACACGCGTCAGCCAGTCCAGCCATTCCCGCGTAGCAAAACTCTTGTCCATGGCTCGCCCGCGCCTTTATCCCCCGGCATCAGGGCACTCTCAAGTCCAGGCAGGAAAAGCGGAGGGCAAAGAGAACTTCTCTGCCCTCCGCAAAGAGGAAAACGCCGCGCGCGCCGGCTCGATCTAGTGCATCGAGCTCAGTTTGCCGATGAGCGAGAACAGCGGCAAGTACATGGAAATGACCACGCCGCCGACCACCACGCCGAGAAACACGATCATGATGGGCTCAAGGGCAGTCAGCAAGTCTTTCACTGCCGCGTCTACTTCTTCTTCATAGAAGTCGGCGATCTTCTGGAGCATGGCGTCCATGGCGCCCGTTTGTTCGCCAACGGCGATCATCTGGGTGACCATGCCGGGAAAGACTTCCGCATCGCGCAGCGGCTCGGTGAGCGATTTGCCTTCTTCGAGGGACTTTCTCACCCGCTGCAATGCCCTTTCAACGACCGCGTTTCCGGCCGTCTTGGCGGTAATGTCAAGACCTTCGAGGATGGGAACACCGCTGGAGATCAGCGTGCCCAGGGTTCGTGTGAAGCGCGCCACGGCAATCTTTCTCATCAGGATACCAATGACCGGGAGCTTCAGGACGACGGAATCGAGCACGAAGCGGCCTTTGGGCGTGGCATACCACACTTTCAGGCCGAAAATCCCCGCGCCGATTCCAATCAGGATGAAGAGTCCGAAAATGCTGCCGATAAAGTTGCTCAAGGCGATGACGATCTTCGTCGGAAGTGGCAGGTCGACGCCCAGGCCGGCAAACAAGGTGGCGAAAATCGGGACGACCTTCCAGAGCAGCAGGGTGATGACGCCGCCGGCAACGGTCAACACGCCCACCGGGTAAACGAGGGCGGACTTGACGGCGCGCTGCAGCTTGACGTTCTTTTCGATGTACGTCGAGAGGCGCTGCAAAATGGTGTCGAGAATACCGCCCGTTTCGCCGGCTTCGACCATGTTCACGTACAAAGCGTCGAACACTTTGGGCGAACTGCGCATGGACGCCGAGAGCGTGGCGCCGCCTTCGACCTGGCTGCGCGTGTTGGTCAGAACTTTTTGAAACAGCTTGTTCTCCTGCTGGCTCGCCAGAATCTCGAGACACTGCACGAGCGGCAGACCGGCGTCGATCATGACCGAGAACTGGCGCGTGAAGATGGCCAGTTCCTTGGCTTTCACGCTGCCGCCGAAAGTGGGCATGTTGAATTCCTTGCCCTTCTCGGTCATCTTCGTCGCAGTAATCTGCTGCCGCTTCAGCAGGGTCGCCAGTTCCGACTTGTTCGCCGCGGTCATTACACCGCTAACGCTGGCGCCGGCGCGGCTCGTTCCTTGATATTTATAGTCCGGCATGATTCGTCCTCCTCAATGCTGCAAACTTTCTGCCCTCTGGCAATTCCTAAATCAAAAATCTTCTACCGCTTGCTCGATACCGGGGTCTTGCTGCCGCCCCCCGAAGTCGTGGAAACTCCTCGATTGATCATGTCCTGCAGCTCATCGGCGTTCGATGAACGTGAAATAGCCATGTCCAGCGTGATCATTTTCTGGAAATACGCGTTGGCAAGGCCCTGGTTAAAAGTCTGCATGCCCGTCTGCCCCGTACCCGTTTGCATCGCGGAATAAATCTGGTGAATCTTGTCTTCGCGAACCAGGTTGCGGATCGCCGGAGTGGGGATGAGAACTTCCATGATCATCGCGCGGCCGCGGCCATCGGAACGCGGGAGAAGCGCCTGGCAAAGGATGCCTTCCAGCACCATGGAGAGCTGCGCGCGAATCTGCGGCTGCTGGTGCGAAGGGAAAACGTCGATGATACGGTTGATGGTGGAGGCCGCCGAGTTCGTGTGCAGCGTGGCAAAGGTCAAATGGCCCGTCTCCGCGATTCGAAGCGCGGATTCAATGGTTTCGAGATCGCGCATTTCGCCGATGAGCACCACGTCGGGGTCTTCGCGCAGCGCGGCGCGGAGTGAGTTCGCGAAAGAATGTGTGTCCGCGTGGACTTCGCGCTGGTTGACCAGGCACTTTTTGTGGTTGTGAAGGAACTCGATGGGGTCTTCAATCGTGATCATGTGCTCTTCACGTTCGCTGTTGATCTTGTCGAGCATGGCAGCGAGCGTGGTGGATTTGCCGGAGCCCGTTGGTCCCGTGACAAGCACGAGGCCGCGCGGTTTGTCGCACAAGCCCTTTACGACCAGCGGCAAGCCGAGAGCGTCAAAGCCCTTGATTTCCCAGGGAATGGTACGGAAAACTGCGCCGACTGCGCCGCGCTGATTGAATACGTTGCCGCGGAAGCGCGCCAAATTCTTCAAGCCGAAAGAAAAGTCCAGTTCCAGGTTTTCTTCGAAGCGGTGCTTCTGCGCGTCCGTCAGCACGCTGTACGCCAGGGATTTCGTGTCCGCCGCTGTCAGGGGTGGCATATCGAGAGGCCGCAGGCGGCCGTGTACGCGCACGCGCGGCGCGCTGTTCGTGGTGATATGGAGGTCGCTGCCTCCCATTTCGATCATCTTTTTCAACAACTCACTTAGCGTGATTCCAGCCATCGCTCACCTTCTGTTCTATAAGACTGTTTCGCGCAGAACCTCTTCCATGGTGGTCTGCCCCAAAGCTACTTTCGTCAATCCGCTGCGCCGCAGGGTCAACATGCCCTGCTCGATGGCTTTCTTTTTCAGTTCCAGCGCCGAAGCGCCGACCAGGATCAACTCGCGAAGCTCGTCGTTAATTTCCATCACTTCATAAAGGCCGGTGCGGCCTTTGTAGCCGCGCTTGTTACAAGTCGTGCAACCCTTGCCATGATAAATTTTAGTGGTTTTCGCTTCCTCGGGGGTATAGCCGGCATCAATGAGCGCCTGCTGCGGAACTTCCAGCTCTTCCTTGCAATTCGAACAGATGCGGCGCACGAGGCGCTGCGCGCAAATCAAGTTCACCGAAGTGGCCACAAGAAATGGCTCGATACCCATGTTCATCAAACGGCTGATGGTGGAAGGCGCGTCGTTGGTGTGCAGCGTGGACAAAACCAAGTGGCCGGTGAGCGCGGCCTTGACGCCGATTTCTGCGGTTTCAAAGTCGCGGATCTCTCCAACCAGGATGATGTTGGGATCCTGCCGGAGAAAGGCGCGAAGGGCGGCGGCAAAGTTCAAGCCGATCTGTTCCTTCATCTGGACCTGGTTGATGCCCGCCAACTGAAACTCGACGGGATCTTCCGCGGTCATGATGTTGGTATCCACGGTGTTCAAGGTCGCGACGGAGGAATACAAAGTATTCGTTTTTCCCGAACCCGTCGGGCCGGTGACCAGCACCATGCCGTAAGGCTTCAGAATGTTGCGTTCGAATTTTTTCAGCGACTCCGGTTCGAAGCCCAGTTTGGTCATGTCCAGCCGGAGATTTTCTTTGTCCAGCAAACGCATGACGACTTTTTCGCCATACAGGGTCGGGACGGTCGAAACGCGGAAGTCCAGTTCCTTTTTCTTGCCGTCGGCCTTGTACTTGATCATGATGCGGCCGTCTTGCGGCAAGCGCTTTTCTGCGATGTCCAGCTTGGCCATGATCTTCAAGCGGCTGGTGATGGCATCTTTCAAGCGCAGCGGCGGGGTCATCACCGTTTGCAGCTGGCCGTCAACGCGGAAGCGTACGCGCATCTCCAGCTCGTAGGGCTCGATGTGAATGTCGCTCGCGCCGCGCTTTACGGAATCCGTCAAAATCAGGTTGACGAGCTTGATGATCGGAGCTTCTTCCGCGGCCTTTTCCAGCGACGCGGTGTCCATCTCCGATTCTTCGGCCGCCAGTTCCAGCTCGTTGTCTTCGTCAACGAGGTCCTTCATCAAGTTGCTAAGCTCTTCGTGGTTGGTTGCCGAGCCGCCGTAGAACCGGCTGATGGCTTCGCCGATGGCGGATTCCGAAGCCACCACAGGCTCGACGTTGAATCCCGTCATGAACTTGATATCGTCCATCGCGAAAACGTTGGTGGGATCCGTCATGGCGATGGTGAGTACGGAGCCGACGCGCGACAGCGGAATCACCTGGTAGCGGGAAGCGGTGTCCTGCGGAATCAGTTTGATGACGTTGGGATCGATTTCATAATACTTCAGGTTGATGGAAGGCACGCCATACTGACGGGAGAGCACGCCGGTGATGTCATCATCGGTGATGAAGCCCATCTTCGTCAGGCAACTTCCCAGCTTGCCTCCATTGGCGCGCTGAAACTCCAGCGCTTTCTGGAGCTGGTCCTGCGTGATCAGGCTTTCTTTGACTAATATTTCGCCCAGACGGACGGACATCCGCAATACTCCCTGATGGGTTTTCACCCAGGGCCCACCTTAACAAATGCGGGAGTCGAGAGTAGCCAGAATTTGCGGCTTCGTTCTGAAATGGCTAATACCTGCCCACAAGGTCAGGTGCGAAAACCAAAGGACAGGTAGAAATCTTGACTTGCTCCGGCGCGCTGGCTATCGTGCCAGATAGATGATTGCCGGAGCTATCTCGACAAATTCTGCTCATGCTCCCGCACTGTTGACGATAATTGTCTGCGGGGTCGGTGGCAAGCACCGTTTCCGATTTCCGGGGCGCGCTTCTTCGCGTATTCAACTATGAGCCATCTGAACAAACGGCAAAGTTGGGGTCTGGCGATCAGCGGAATTCTGCTGACGCTGCTCCTCGCGGCTGTTTTTACCTTCGGGTCGCTGAACGTGCCGTTCGAACCGAAGGGCTGGCGCGCGGGGATGGTGCTGTTTGCTGTTTCGAGTTTCATCACCGCGGCATTCCTGGTCTTCTTGCTCATCCTCGGACGCACCACCCTTCGCCTGTGGGTGGAGCGTAGCAGGGAACAACTTGGCGCGCGCTTCAAAACGAAAATGGTTGTGGGGGCGATGGCGATCTCGCTCCTGCCCATCGTCTTCATGTTTATCGTCAGCTACTCGCTGATCAATCGCAGCTTGCTTCTCTGGTTCCCCAAACCGCTCGAAATCGCTTCGGACGAAACACAAAAGCTCTTGAACGATTTGGGGCGAGCACAGTTGCCTCGGCTTCGCGGGGTCGCGGAACGGTCCAGTGAAGATACTGCGCGGCCCGGCAGTGACTTCTTACAGCCGGCATTTGCCAGTGGTGCTGATGCGCTGTGGGTACTGAACCGTGAGGGAAACCCAATCCGCGGCGGAGTCATCTGCGATAGCCAGCCGGAGGATCGGCGCGGAACTATTTGCGTGCAGCAGGGCGTCCTCGGCAAGTATCTTCGTTCCTTGCCGAGCGGGGTTGAGATTTGGGAAGCGGCCGGGAAGAAATACATTGCCGCGAGGATTCCGGCTCTCGAAGCCGGGCAGCCTGCGGGATTTGTAGTTGCCGGAAACCGCACGAGCCCGGGCCTGCTTTCCAGCCTGGACGCAATCCAGTCCCAAACCCGCGAGTATTACCAGGCAAAGCAGGACCTGCGTGCCCTGAAGCGCCAATTGCTGCTGATCCTGCTGCTCTTTACGGTGCTGCTGGTTTTTGCCGTGATGTGGATCGCGTTGTTTCTCGCCAAACAGGTCACGGTACCCATTCAGGCGCTAGCGGAAGGAACGCGTGAGGTCTCCACAGGTAACTTCGAATATCAGGTTCCAGAACAATCGCAGGACGAACTGGGAATACTGGTGCGCTCCTTCAACACCATGACCACGCAGTTGCGGGACAGCCGGTCGCAAATCGATCAGTTCACCACCAACCTGCAGCAGGCCGTGCAAGAGCTCGAACGGCGGCGGCAACTGATGGAAACCGTGCTGGAAAATATTCCGACGGGCGTCATTTCGCTGGATGCCACCGGTGCTATCCTCCGCGCGAATAAATCCGTTACGCGCATGTTGGGCGGGGATGGCCCGGATGCGCTTTCCCTGGAAAGGCTCCTGGGAGCGGATGCGGCGCGCACGGTGTACTCCCTGATGCGCAGGTCGCTCCGCATGGGGGTGGTTTCGCGCGAGATCGAAACGGTCGTCTCCGGGCGCGTGCTGCATCTCGCCGTGACTGTCAGTTCGCTCGGGCCGCGCCGGGCGAACACCGGCTACGTTCTGGTCCTCGACGATTTGACGGAGATGCTGCGGGCGCAAAAATCGGCGGCGTGGCAGGAAGTAGCGCGCCGCATCGCCCACGAAATCAAGAATCCGCTGACTCCCATTCAGCTTTCGGCCCAGCGGCTGTCGCGATTCCTGGATCGCCGCGAAGCGTCAAGGCCTACTAGTTCCGCTGACGCCGAACTGACCAGTCTTGTTCAGGAATGTTCGCGCCTCATCGAGCGGGAAGTATCCACGCTTGCCTCGCTGGTGAATGAATTCTCGCAATTCGTGCGCTTCCCTACCGCCAAGCTCGCGCCGACCAATGCCAATACGATCGTGCATGAGGCGCTGGAAGTATTTTCGGGGCGGCTCGACGGCATCATGCTGAAGGCAGTTCTGGCGGAGAATCTTCCCGCGATTCGCGCGGACGGCGGCCTGCTTCGCAGCGTGGTGGTGAATCTCATCGATAACGCGGCGGAGGCCCTGGAGAATTCCAAGTACAGGGAAATTGTCGTCTCCACGCGCGCGCATCTGGAGTCCGATACCATCGAAATCTGCGTGTCGGACACCGGGCACGGAATTTCGCCGGAAGACAAGGACAAGCTTTTCCTTCCGCACTTCTCCACCAAGGATCGCGGCACCGGACTGGGCCTGGCCATCGCCGCCCGCATCGTTGCCGAGCACGGCGGCAGCATCCACGTGGAAGACAATCTTCCCGTAGGCTCGCGCTTTCTTGTGGAACTTCCCGTCACGGAATTGACCGCCGCTTCGATCGCCGAACAGAATGGAGCGGAAAACTCTTGATGACCCCTCGCGCGCATCTGCTGATCGTGGATGACGAAGCGGGCATCCGCGAATCGCTTTCCTCGATTCTGCGGGAAGAGGGCTATCACGTGGAAGCGGTCGGTTCCGCCGAGGAAGCGCTGGATCGCGCCGCTGCCGGAGACCTCGAGCTGATGCTTCTCGATGTGTGGCTTCCGGGAATGGATGGCCTCGAAGCGCTGAGCCGCCTGCAAGCGACACCGCGGCCGCCTGCGGTGATTATGATTTCCGGGCATGGCACGATCGAAACCGCCGTTCGCGCCACCAAGCTGGGCGCATTCGACTTCATCGAGAAGCCGCTCTCACTCGAAAAGATTATCGTTCTGGTGCGCAACGCCATCCAGCAGCGGCGGCTCCTGGAAGAAAATCTTTTATTGCGCACCGAGCTGAGCCATCGCTACCAGGTTATTGGCAACAGCGTGCCGATGAAGGCTCTGCGCCAGCAAATCGCCGTGACGGCGCCGACCAATGGGCGCGTGCTGATCTACGGCGAAAGCGGCACGGGCAAGGAGCTGGTGGCTCACGCGCTGCATGCCGCAAGCCTGCGCACCAAGGGCCCGTTTGTCGAAGTGAATTGCGCGGCCATTCCGGAAGAGTTGATCGAATCCGAACTGTTCGGGCATTTGAAAGGAAGTTTCACCGGCGCCACCGAGGACAAGACCGGCAAATTCGAAAAAGCCGACAGCGGAACGCTCTTCCTCGATGAAATCGGCGATATGAGTTTGCGGACGCAATCGAAAGTGTTGCGCGTCCTCGAGGAGCAGCGCTTCGAACCGGTCGGTTCGAATGAAACCATGCACGTGGATGTGCGCGTGATCGCCGCCACCAACAAAAACCTCGAACAGGAGATCGCGCGCGGCTCTTTTCGCCAGGATCTTTTCTACCGCCTCAACGTGATTCCTTTTTTCGTGCCGCCGCTGCGCGACCGCAAGGAGGACATCCCCACGCTGGCGAAATATTTTCTGCGGGATTTCAGCTCCGCTTATGGAAAAAATACGCGCGAGCTGAGTGACTCCGCCATGGAAATTCTTGTGCGTTATCCCTGGCCGGGCAACGTCCGGGAATTGCGCAATCTGGTCGAGCGGCTGGTGATCGTCTGCCCGCACCCGCGCATTGAGCCCCACCACCTCCCGCCGGAGCTTTTCCGCGGCGCCGCGGAAAGCCCCAACCAGCCTTATTCGACGCTGCACGAAGCGAGAAGCGCCTATGAGCGCGAATTTATCCTGCGCAAGTTGCAGGAGCATCGCTGGAACATGACCCAGACGGCCACGGCGCTGGGCCTGGAGCGCAGTCATCTTTACCGCAAGATGAAATCCCTGGGCATCGCCGCGCCCGAGTGAGATTTTAGAATCAGCGTCATTTCCACCCACAAGAATCAAGTTCTATTCGCCCCGCGCCTTTCGCGATTTGGTGTAGAATCCACGCAACCCGGGTCTCTTTTTGAACAGTTGACTGAAACAGCGGCTCTCACGCGCAACGTCAGGCCAATCGCCGCTTCTTTCACAGAGACTCAGACCAGCCTTGTAACGTCTGCGATTCGCTCGAAAAGAAAGTTCAGAAACGCGAGGAACGATAATGAAAAAGATTCTTCTCACGTTGAGTGCCCTCTTGAGCGTTTCTGCTCTCTCCGCGCGCGCGCAGGCGCCGACTCTTGCCGCGGAGCAGACTTCGGCGGGCACGCCGGAGCCACGCTCCTTTTTTCCGAAGAACTGGATTCGCGGCTATGTGGATTTTGATGTCGCGCCCTCGCATAACGAGCCCGACCTCGGCCGCTGCGCGTTTCCTCAGCCAGCTAGCGCCGGTGGCATCAATTCGCAGTGCACCGCGTATGGGCGGTATTACCTCAGCGGCTATCTCGAGTTGCAGCCGTTTGGCCGCACCTTCGCCCGGCATTTCTTCGTTTTCATCGAGCCCAAAATGACTTTTGGCAGAAATATCCCGCAGCTTCTCTACACCGCTTCGATGGAACCGATTTCGTTCGATCGCTCCGTCGGGATTGCCTTTCAATTGCCGAAGAATTTCCAGATTCGCGCAACACAACATCAGGTGGATTTTTTGGGCCGCTATTCGAACAAGTTGGGCCCCGCGGATTTGGGCACCAACGGCCCTTACGGTCTCAATGCTACATTTGGCGTTCGTTGGTCGTTCGGCAGCTATGGCCGCCAGGGCGCTTCTTCGGCTTGGTGACGCAGATAAGAACTATTTTCCTGAACTGAATTTGCCAGGTTGCCGCAGCGCGCCTGAAATTCGCCGCCGCAATTCCGATGAAATCGACGCGAAGCCCTTGCTACTCGCACCGGCAGGGCGCCCTCACTCCGTTTCCCCCTGGTCCTTGCTCAAGCCTTCCAATTGGAAATGCCAATCGAGTTCGCGCACTTTTTGCGGGCTCTCCCGCCAATCCGGAACCACTTTCACGAATAGTCCGAGGTAGATTCGAGTGTCGAGCAGGGCTTCCAGCTCTTTGCGCGCTTCCGTGCCGATTTTTTTCAGCATTTCGCCCTTGTGGCCGATCAATATTTTTTTCTGCGAATCGCGCTCCACGTTCATGGTGGCCTCGATCCGCAGCAGCCGGGGAGTCTCTTCATATTTTTCAACGACCACCGCGAGCGCGTAGGGCACTTCGTGGTACATCAATTGAACGGCTTTTTCCCGGATGATTTCGGCGGCGAGAAAACGCTCCGGCTGGTCGGTGATTTGATCTTCGGGAAAGTACGGCTCGCCTTCCGGTAATTGCTTGGTGATTTCGCCGAGCAGCTCTTCGCAGCCCGCGCCTTTCAAAGCGGAAATGGGAACAATGGCCGAGAATTCGAACGCCTTGGAAAAGGAATCGATCAAGGGCAGCAGCTTCGGTTTGGGCAAGCGGTCGACTTTGTTCAATGCCAGAATCGTTTTTCCGCGAAAGCGCTGCGCCTTCTGCAGCATCAGCTCATCCGCGTACGGATGCTGGCTGCTCGCGTCCACCATCAATAGCAAAACGTCGATTCCTTCCAGCGCCGCGGCCACCTCCTGCATCATTTGCCGCCCCAGCGCGGAATCCGCCTCGTGCAGGCCCGGCGTATCGATAAAAATAATCTGGCTATTCGGCTTGGTGACGATTCCCTGAATGCGGTTGCGCGTGGTCTGCGGCTTCGTAGTGACGATGGCAATTTTCTGCCCCACCAGCCGGTTGACCAGCGTGGACTTCCCCGCGTTCGGCCGCCCCACGATGGCCACAAACCCGGAACGAAATTTTGCCTTCTCTGTTTTTTCACTGCTTCCCATGGCGGACTCTTCTCTGCGTTCTCTGTGTCTCTGCGTTAATTTGTTTTTCCCGTTGACCTGCTGGATAGTGACAGGTGCACCGAGAGCGATCGCTCGGTCTTCCGAATCTCTAGTGCTTCGTGGGAGCCGCCATCATCTGCTTGCGAATTCGCACGCGCAAGACTTTCCGCTGGTTGGCTTCCAGAACTTCGAAGCGATGGCCTTCCAGATCGATCTTGTCCCCCGGCGTGGGCACTTTCCCCGACGCGTGGCTGAGCAAACCCGCCAGCGTGGTCACCGCTTCGTCGGCCTGGTCGCCGAATTTCACTCCCAGCAGCTCTTCCACGTCGCTGATCGCAAGGCTGCCGCGCATAATCAGCCCGCCGTCCGGCTCGCGCACCACATCCGGAGCAGGCGGTTTCCAGTCGATGCCGCTTTCGCCGACGATCTCTTCCACCAGATCTTCCACTGTCGCGATACCGGCAACTGTGCCGTGTTCGTCGATGACCACCGCCAGCCGCTGGCCCTTTTGTCGCATTTCACGCAGCAACTCAGAACCGGCTTTCGTCTCGGGAATGAAGAGCACCGGCTTCGCCAATTCGCGCACTTTCCGCTTTGGCAAGTCCTGGTCCGCAACATGCAGCAGATCCTGCGCGTAAACAACGCCGAAAGTGTCGTCGAGCGATTTTTCGTAGACAGGAATCTTGCTGATTTTTGTTTCCACCACTTTTGCGTGCAAATCTTCCAGCGTGGCATCCGCCGCGATCGCCACGATGTCCGGGCGCGGCGTCATCACTTCGCGCACGCGCTTGTCGCTGAACTCAACGACTTGTTCGATCAGGTCGCCTTGCGACGGTTCGATGATGCCTTCTTCTTCCGCGACTTCCACCAGCGCTTCGATGCCCTCTTCCGTGCGCTGTTCTTCGGACTTTTCCGCTTCGTGCTCCGAAATGCGCGCAATGGACTCGGCGCCTTCCAGAAAAACGCGCACGGGCCACACCAGCCACATCGCTCCGCGAATAAAAGGCACAAGCGGCAGCAGCCATCGTCCCGTCGTGCGATACAGCAGCATGTCTGGAATAAAGTGCATGGCGAAAACAACTTCGAGCACCAGGAATACGCAGAACTCCACGAACGATTCCCACGTTCCCGGAACAAAATAAACCACGCCGCGCGTGGTCTCCAGCACCAGGAAGGCCAGCATGAAGTGTCCGAGGATTCGAAACGTGCGTCCGCCACTGCGGCGATTGATTTTCAGTTTCGGCTCGATCTCCGCTTCGAAAATGTCGAGATGTTCGTGAACGCGGCCGGTAGTCATGCGGCCCAATTCGCGGTAGATCAGCGTGAGATAGGAAAAAACGGGCAGGGTCAGGCCGACGACTATAACGCTCAGAGCATAGAGCCAGCTTAGGGTCATCACGCCAATCCGAAGCGTTTGCGCAGCTTGCGCTCGACGCGGTCCATTTCGCCGCGATCGGTTTCGTGGTCGTAGCCCAGCAGGTGCAAGACTCCGTGAAGAATCAGCACGCGAAGCTCGCTCGAGAGTTTTCGCCCGTTTTGTCTTGCATAGCGCCGCGCGGTGGCGGGAGAGATGGCAATGTCACCCAGATATTCTCCTGCTTTCAGTTTGTCGGCAATGCGCCGCAACCGCGGCGGTCTTCGCCGCGCGACGGCGGGAAAGGACAGCACGTCCGTCGGTCCCTTTTTTTTGCGAAACGTCTCGTTCATCCGCGCGATCTCCGCATCGCTCACCAGACAAATCGTGACGCCGGCTTCCTGGAGGCCCAGTTCGTCTTGCACGCGGCGCAGAAACATTTCGAGTGGACGCCGCGCCAGTCGCACGGCCCGCTGGCGGTTTTCGATGACCGCTGCGCGGTCACGCTTGGTAACGATCATCCTTGCTGGATTTCTTTGTCTGGCTCTTTCCCGGACTCGCGTGCCGGAGCTCCCTGCTTGCCGTTCCCGGCGTTGCCCCCGCGTTGCGGGTGGCTAACATCATACTCTTCATAGGCGCGGATAATCTGCTGCACCAGGTTGTGGCGCACCACGTCTTTCTCGCCGAACTGGAGCACGCCGATGCCTTCGATTTTTCCGCAGACTTCCAGCGCTTCGATCAAGCCGGACTTTTTCCCTTGTGGCAAATCGATCTGCGTGATGTCCCCGGTGATCACCGCTTTCGAATGGAAACCCAGCCGCGTCAGGAACATCTTCATTTGTTCGCTGGTGGTGTTCTGCGCTTCGTCCAGAATCACGAAGGAATCATTCAGTGTACGCCCGCGCATAAATGCCAGCGGGGCAACCTCGATGATTCCTTTTTCCAGGAAACGCTCGAGCTTGTCCGCGTCCAGCATATCGTAGAGCGCGTCGTAGAGTGGACGCATGTACGGATCGATTTTCTGTTGCAGCGTGCCGGGCAAAAAGCCGAGACGCTCGCCCGCTTCCACCGCGGGCCGCGCCAGAATAATGCGATTCACCTGCTTGGTCAGCAGCGCGCTTACCGCCATCGCCACCGCGATGTACGTTTTTCCCGTGCCGCCAGGCCCGATGCCGAACATCATGTCGTGCTTTTCGATCTCTTCCATGTAGCGCTTCTGGCTGGCGTTTTTCGGCGTGACCTGTTTCTTGCCGAAGGAGCGCGTGCGCCCGTGTTCGAACATCCCGCGCGGCGATTCGTGCGGCTCATCCGTCGCCACGCGCACCAGCGATTTCACCTCCGCGGCGGAGAGCGTTTTCCCGTGCCGCGTCAAGTGGTTGTACTCCTCGACGATTTTCACCGCCTGGTCCACGCAGTCCTGCTCGCCTTCGATGGTCAGCCGCGTGTCGTGCAGATGGGTGCGCACGCGCAGCGAGTCTTCGAGCAGGCGCACGTTTTCGTCCAGCGTGCCAAAAAAGGGTTCGATTTGTCCGGAAATGTGAACGGTACGTCGCATCCAATTGGTGGGTTTTTCTGCTACCGGAACCGGGTGGCCGATGGGATCCTCCTGCTTCGTTCACAACGGGGAGAAACTAATACCACCCTAGCGCAGCACTCCGGCCCGGTCAAGTTACGGCTTTGTGACTGTTCTCATCAAGCTTGATTTTCATCGAATGTGTGGAACGGCCGGAACCGGCAAGTCCTCTTCAGCGGAAGCGGCGGCGAATGTAATCGCGGCCTGAGTGTCCTCCGGCTTCAAGGCAGGAAAATCCTTCAGAATCTCTTCGGGAGAATCGCCGTCAGCCAGGCTGGCCAGGATTGTCCGCAGAGTTACGCGCGTGCCTTTGAAGACGGCCTCTCCCCCGCAGACCGCTGGGTCGCGGACGATTCGGTCTTCATAGTTCTTCAGATTGCCAGTTGGGCCGCTCAATGGATTGCCTCACTTTTGTCTATTCATTTTATCACCCCGGAGTGTGTTTATGTGGATGCAATTTACCTCGCCGCGGTCAAGTTACACATTCATGCAAAAACAAGTCGTCCCGGCAAAGCGACCGGGATGCACAAACCGCATGTGGAAGACGGTGGTGAAAACGGGAAAAAGGAGCGTCAAAACCCGCACACGCAAAACCGGCGTATGCGGCACCCAAATCTTTGTGGGGGCTCGGTCTATGGCCCACCCGCCTCGTTCTGCTAATGGCTCAGAAGTTGGCTCGGCAATAGATATTGGACGCACGGCATATAGCAAGAGCGCCCAGCTCTTCCGAACTTGGCGCTCTCGTGGTTGCCGTTAGCTGACCGGCAGGATTGTTAGCTCACTGCTGCGCAGGTGGTTTCGCCTTTGCAGCCTCCAACTTGCTCTTCAACTCTGTCTGCTGCTCAGGCGTCAGCACCTCATTCAACTTAGCTAGCGTGCCTTCGTGGAGTTCCTTCATCTTCGCCTTTTTCTGATCATCGCTGAGCGAAGTATCGCTGGATACCGCCTGACGCTTGGTCTTCGCATCCGCAAAGATATCCTTCACCTTTACCTTCTGGTCGTCAGTGAGATTCAAGCTCTCGACTGCGGCCTGTAGGCCGCCGCGCATTCCCATTTCCTTACCTGCGGCTTGGGGTGCGGGTGCAGCCTGTGATTTCGCTAGAGCCAACGGTACGGCCAGCGCCGCAACTAAGCCCAACGACACCAATCCTCCTAATATTCTTTCGATCTTCATATGCGAATCTCCTCAGTTTAATTTGTGGGCTGAGTTGAGGGCAGGGGCTCGTTACAGTCGTACCACATTGATTTGCCCTCGGCGACAAAAAAAATAAAAAAAATGCACAACCCCCACAACTCAAGCTAATTGGTCTTGTGTCGTCGCTGTTTCGCAGTACTTCCTGAATTTATAACACCTCGTGGGCTGCGTCTTGGTAAGTCGTACTACCAGCCATTGAGATGATCTGAGCAGATTTCACTTGATTTCATAACAATGCTGGCTCCCCCGACCCGAGTAGACTTTGGTTGACGACCAAGGCCCGGGAGGAAGGAGCCAGACATGATGATTATAGGAGTAGATTATCACCCGAGCTTTCAGGCGA